>Ga0209038_10000626_pt1 | contig 10557 bp, 7 predicted proteins | sample BogFormECP03_OM3_FD_188237 | JGI IMG/M metagenome (GOLD analysis project Ga0209038, IMG submission 188237) | Bog forest soil microbial communities from Calvert Island, British Columbia, Canada - ECP03_OM3 (SPAdes) (version 2) | ecosystem: Environmental > Aquatic > Freshwater > Wetlands > Bog ...
AGAGCTAGTTCCACAAGTCGATTGCGGGCAAGGAAAAGAATTGTCAGGGCACGGCTTCAGCCGTGCCGTAAAGCCGCAAAATGACCGTGGCTTTAGCCGCTGAGGTTATGTTTTTCGGTGGGAGCCCCTTGCTTCAGCGGGGGGAGGAGCGCTTAAGCGCGACGAAAGAGGCAGCCCGTCATCGACGCGCTTTAGCGCTGGGCACCGGTAGCGGCGTTTGCGACGCGAGCGACAATCAAGTCCCGCAGAATATCCGCTCTGCCAGATGCGCCATTTATCGGGCAGCTTCAGGGTAGAATGAGCAGCCAGAATCAAAGGCAACTCTGAAGCAATTAGTTCAAGGCCATCAAGGAACCAAATTTAGCAATGTCCCAAATCCGCATACTCCCCGAAACCGTAGCCAACAAAATCGCCGCAGGCGAAGTAGTCGAACGGCCCGCGTCAGTGGTGAAGGAGTTGCTCGAAAACGCCCTGGACGCCAACGCCCATTCCATCCGCATAGAAGTAGAATCCGGCGGCAAGCGCCTAATCCGCATCACCGACGACGGCTCCGGCATGAATCGCGACGACGCCCTGTTAGCCTTCGAGCGCCACGCCACCTCAAAGCTACGCACCGCCGACGATCTACTCTCCATAGCCACGCTAGGCTTCCGAGGCGAAGCGCTCCCGTCCATCGCCGCAGTCTCACGCCTGGTCCTCGAAACCTGCAATGCCGAAGGCCAGGAAGGCACGCGAGTAGAATTCGCCGGCGGTAAACTAATCAGCGTAAAACCGGCAGGCCTACCGCAAGGCACCTGCATCAACGTAGGCGACCTTTTCTATTCCGTCCCAGCCCGCCGCAAATTCCTAAAATCCGAAACCACCGAGCTAGGCCACATAGCCTCGCTAGTCACGCACTACGCCCTAGCCCATCCCGAAACCCATTTCGTCCTGAAAACCCCAACGCAAGAAATCCTCCACGCCACTCCAGTAGAACGCCAAGCCGACCGCGTCTATCAAATCTTCGGCCGCGCAGCCTTAGATGAGCTCGTAGAAATCCCCCCAGCCGAAGGCCCCATCCGCGCCGCCATCACCGAGCCCTCGCTAGAGCCCGGCGAAGAAGCCGCAAAAATCAGCGTAAAAGGTTTCGCCTCGCGCCCAGAAGTCCACCGCAGCAATCGCAACGGCATCTACGTCTTCGTAAATCGCCGCCTAATCCGCGATCGCCTAATCCTCCACGCCATCAGCGACGCCTATCGCAACATAGTCCCGCCAGGCGTCTTCCCCGTAGTCCTGCTGTTCCTGGAGCTGCCGTACGACGAAGTGGACGTAAACGTTCACCCCTCAAAAATCGAAGTCCGCTTCCGCCACCCGCAATTCGTCCACGATTTCACCCGCGACGCCGTACGCCACGCGCTCTCCAACGCCCGCCCAATCCCCGGATTTCCGGCGTCAAGAAGCCACGGCGGAGCAGCCACAAATGTGATTCCAATTCACAATGGCGCAATCGCCACTGCCGTAGCCGAAGGATCAGAACTCTCCGCGGCCGACATTGCGCTTGGCCCGCCACGCGCGGTGATTCCTCCGCTAGCAATGCCGTCCAGTCCCGGCTCAGGCTCCACATACCCTGACGACTTCGAACTATCCGGCGAGATGCTGCAACCGCTAGCCCAACGCCTGCAATTCGGTTCCGACAACGCCCTAGAATTCCCGGTAGCCGCTCGCGCAGCCGCCGCCGCATCGGGATCAGCAAGCGTAGCAGCGATCTTGCCGAATCAGGCTCCGGCCACGTTACCCAGCGCCGAAGACATCGCCGACCTAAAGCCTCTCGGCCAAGTAAACAACAGCTTCATAGTCGCAGTAAATTCCGAAGGCCTCTGGATCATCGATCAACACGTAGCCCACGAGCGCGTCCTATTCGAGCAACATCTCCGCGCCCGCCGCGCAGGCGAGCTAGGCGGCCAAAGAATGTTAGTGCCACTAGTGGTCGAACTAGCCCCGCGCCAGCTCGTAATCTTCGAGCAAATTGCCGAAGAACTCCGTGCCAACGGCTTCGAAGCCGATCAAATGGGCCCCCGATCGATCGCCATTCACGCCGCCCCAGCAGGCATCGCCGCCGCAGACGCCGAAAAGCTACTAGCCGAAATCCTCGACGGCATAGCCCGAGAAAATCAAGCCATCTCCATAGATTCCCTACAATCCAAAATCGCCGCCTCCACCTCCTGCCACGCCGCAATCAAAGTAAACACCCCGCTAGACCGCACAAAAATGGAATGGCTACTAGGCGAGCTCTCAAAAACCGAATACCCAATGAGCTGCCCCCACGGCCGCCCGGTAGTGCTGCGCTATTCCACGCGCGACATCGAGCGCGCCTTCAAGAGAATCTAAACTCACGAAACGATGCGCAAACTAATCATCGCCATCGACGGCCCAGTAGGCTCCGGCAAAACCACAGTAGCCCGCCGAGTAGCCGAACTACTCGATTACATCTACGTTGACACCGGCGCCATGTACCGCGCCCTGGCCCTAAAAGCCCGCCGCACCAATGTCCCGCTCTACGCCGAAGACCGGCTAGCCCAAATGGCCGGCGAAACCCGCATCGATCTACGCATCCAAGCCGGCACGCAAAACATCCACCTCGACGGCGAAGACGTAACCACAGCCATCCGCACCCCAGAAGTTTCCCAAGCCGCCTCAATGATCGCAGTAATCCCAGGCGTAAGAAGAGTCCTGATAGCCGAACAACGACGCGCCGGACAACTCGGCGGCGTAGTGATGGAAGGCCGCGACATAGGCACCATCGTCTTCCCCGACGCCGATCTAAAGATTTATCTCACAGCGTCGGTAGAAGTCCGCGCCCAACGCCGCTGGCGCGAACATCAACAAAAAGGCGACAAGGTAGATCTACCCCGCACCACAGAAGAAGTCCGCGAACGAGACAGCCGCGACGTAGAACGCGAACATTCCCCGCTAAGGCGCGCCCCAGACGCAGTCCTGGTAGACAGCACCGCAATGGAAGCCGACGAAGTAGCCCGCCTCATCGTTCAACTCGCGAACCGGGTAACGAATCCGCAAAGCTCCGCCCACACCTAGTTCAAGATTCAAGCTAGAAGGTAGATGGATTTTCGGTAGGTAGGTTTGCGAGGATTAGGTCGGGGCCGACATGGAAGAAAGAAATTCCGCATTATTCTTCGATTTCGACAAGCGCCCCAGCAGCAATTCCATAGCTTCCACCGTAGAAAGCGGACTAAGCACTTTGCGCAAAACCCAAACGCGATTCAACTCATCCGCAGGCAAAAGCAATTCATCCTTACGCGTTCCTGACCGGTTGATATCAATGGTCGGAAACACGCGCTTATCCACCAGCCGCCGGTCCAAGTTAATTTCCATGTTGCCGGTGCCCTTGAACTCTTCGAAAATCACGTCGTCCATGCGGCTACCGGTATCGATCAAGGCGGTAGCGATGATGGTAAGCGACCCACCCTCTTCAATATTTCGCGCCGCAGCAAAAAATCTCCGCGGCCGCTGCAAAGCATTCGCGTCAATACCGCCAGAAAGCACTTTCCCAGAAGGCGGCGTAACCGCGTTATAAGCGCGCCCAAGACGCGTCAACGAGTCGAGCAAAATCACCACATCGCGTTTGTGCTCCACAAGCCTCTTAGCCTTTTCCAAAACCATTTCCGCCACTTGAATATGCCGTTGCGGCGGTTCGTCGAAAGTCGAGCTAATCACTTCGCCCTTCACCGTACGCTGCATGTCCGTAACTTCCTCCGGCCGCTCGTCAATCAGCAACACGATCAACGCAACTTCCGGATGATTGGTAGTCACAGAATTCGCCACCGATTGCAGCATCATGGTCTTACCGGTTCGCGGCGGCGCCACGATCAATCCGCGTTGCCCCTTGCCGATGGGGCAAAGCATGTCCAGCACCCGCCCAGTCAGATTCTCTTTCGAAGTCTCCATGCGAATCCGCTCTTGCGGATAAAGCGGCGTCAAGTTATCAAAGAAAATCTTATTCCGGGTAACCTCAGGATCCTCGAAATTGACCGCTTCAACTTTAATCAGTGCAAAGTAGCGCTCGCCATCCTTAGGCGGCCGCACCTGCCCCGAAACCGTATCTCCAGTCCGCAAATCAAATTTCCGGATCTGCGAAGGCGAAACATAAATATCATCGGGCCCAGGCAGGTAGTTATATTCCGGCGCGCGAAGAAATCCGAAGCCGTCAGGCAGGCATTCGAGCACGCCCTCCGAGAAAATCAATCCATTCATTTCCGTCTGCGCCCGGAGGATCTGAAAGATCAACTCCTGCTTCCTCATCCCGCTCGACCCGGGAATATTCAATTCCTTGGCGATCTTCGCCAAATCAGTAATGTTCTTATCTTTCAGTTCAGCAAGACTTACAGTCATTGAGTTTGTTCCTTCTTTGGTGTTTGCCATTTGGCAGATGTATTCCGGTTGGACTCCGGGCAGGTGTGCATTTTCTACTGCGGCTGCGTCCAGATTCCTAAACGGGTTCCCTTACGAATTTGTGACGATTGCCTCGCCGCTCCCAAGCCACAGCTCGCCGGAAAGGTGAGGAACGCCGGGGAATTTCAATTGGTCAACTTGCTATCCTGCGTAACTTCCGCGCTCAATTCCGTTTCCACTTCCGCCACCGGCGGATGCCCGGTGATCGGCAGCGGCCTTTCAAGCGCGATTGCCAAAACTTCGTCCATCATCTCCACGAACCGGATGGACATCTCAGCCTGGATTTCGACGGGAATTTCCTCGAGATCTTTTTCGTTGTCTTTAGGAAGTATAACAGTTCGCAGCCCCAGACGGTGCGCCGCCAGCAATTTTTCTTTTACCCCGCCGATCGGGAGCACTTTGCCCCGCAGCGTGATTTCGCCGGTCATGCACACGTCGCAACGCACCGGTATCCGCGTCAGCGCGCTCACGATCGCCGTGCAAATCGTAATCCCAGCCGAAGGCCCGTCCTTCGGGATCGCCCCTTCGGGCACGTGCATGTGAATATCAAGATGCCGGTAAAAATCTTTCGGTAATCCGAAGAATTGGCTGCGCGAGCGCACAAAGCTCATCGCCGCCTGCGCCGATTCCTGCATCACATCGCCGAGCTTTCCAGTAAGCGTCAGCCGGCCTTTGCCTTGCATAAGCTGCGCTTCGGTTGAAAGCACTTGCCCGCCAACTTCAGTCCATGCCAGCCCAACCGCGAGGCCGATCTCATTCTTTTTCTCAGCCCAGAAATCGCGATATTTCAAGACGCCAAGGAAATCGTTGGCGTTCGCCGGCGTAATCTCGACGTGAAATTCCTTGCCGTCCTCAACAACCTTGCGCGCCACCTTGCGGCAGATGTTCGCGATTTCACGGTCTAGATTGCGCACGCCCGCTTCGTGTGTGTAATGCCGAATAATGTGTGTCACGCCTTCGTTGGTGAACTGGACGTTTGTATCAGTAAGCCCGGTAGCTTCGCGCTGCTTGGCGATCAGGAAGCGCTTCGCAATTTCAAATTTTTCCTGTTCGGTGTAGCCAGGCAGCCGCAAAACTTCCATGCGATCCTGCAACGGCTGCGGAATCGTATGCAGCACGTTCGCCGTGCAGATGAACATCACCTTCGAAAGATCATATTCCACGTCGAGGTAATGGTCGGTGAACGCGTGATTCAATTCCGGATCGAGCACTTCCATCAATGCCGCCGACGGATCGCCGCGGAAATCCATGGACATCTTGTCCACTTCATCCAGCACGAAAACCGGATTGATCGTCCCGGCCTTGCGCATCATCTGAATGATCTGGCCGGGCAGGGCACCGATGTACGTTCGACGATGGCCGCGAATCTCAGCCTCATCGCGAACGCCGCCAAGCGAAACGCGAACGAACTTGCGTCCCGTAGCGCGGCCGATGGACATCGCCAGCGAAGTCTTGCCAACTCCCGGAGGCCCAAGGAAGCAGAGAATCGAGCCCTTTGGATTCTTAACGAGTTGCCGCACCGCCAGAAATTCCAGGATGCGGTCCTTAATCTTTTCGAGCCCGTAGTGGTCTTCGGAAAGAATCTTCTCAGCGGCTTTAATGTCCCGCAATTCGCGCGATCGCTTTTTCCATGGTACCGCCAACATCCAGTCCAGATAATTCCGCGAAACGGTGGACTCGGCCGACATCGGCGGCATCATTTCCAGCCGCTTCAATTCCTGCAGCGCCTTCTCCTGCACTTCGGTCGGCATGCCCGAAGTCTCAATCTTTTTCTTAAGCTGATCGATTTCGCTAGCTTCGCCGCGGCCCAGTTCCTTCTGGATGGCCTTCAATTTCTCGTTGAGGTAGTACTCTTTTTGCGCGCGTTCCATCTGCCGCTTAACGCGCGTATTAATCGTGCGATCCACGTTCAACTTCTCGATTTCAACTTCCAGAATGTCCGCAATGCGGTTCAACCGCTCAAGGGGATCAAAAAGCTCGAGCAATTCCTGTTTCTCTTCCACCGGAATCTGCAAATTCGCCGCAATCGCATCCGAAAGCTTATTCGCATCCTCAACACGCACCGCAGCAATCATCGTGTCGTAATTCAAACTCTGCGAAAGCTTCACATACTGCTCGAAAAGCCCGGTAACGCGCGTCTGCGCCTGTTCAAGCTGTGGCGTAGGCTCGCTCTTCACCGGCATCAATCGCACAGTAGCCCGGAAGAAGCCCTCGTCGCTCGTAACTTGCACGATCTTCGCGCGCTCCGATCCTTCCACCAGCACTTTGATGTTGCCGTCAGGCAATTTCACGCTCTGCACGATATTCGCAAGCGTCCCGACCTGATAGATTTCTTCCGGCTTCGGATCGTCCACCGAAGCATCATGCTGCGTAGCCAGAAAAATCTTCTTCTCGCCAGCCAGCGCTTCTTCCAGCGCACGCACGGAAGCTTCGCGCCCCACGATGAACGGCGTCATCATCTGCGGGAAAATCACCATCTCCCGCACCGGCATCATCGGCACGCGCTTCACTTCAAGTTTTTCGCGATTAAACATTAGCTCCTGGGTTTCTATCCTGCTTTTTCGAGCAGGCTCCAATTAATTTCGCGGCTCTTGACCATCTCCGCGTTCACCACAAAATCCCGCAATTTCCGCTGTGCCGGCAGGTTGTACATCATCTCCAGCATCAAATCTTCAAGGATCATGCGCAACCCGCGCGCCCCCACTTTGCGTTGCAACGCCAGTTCGGCAACTGTCTCGAGCGCATCGTCCGTAAATCGCAGCCGCACATTCTCAAATTCAAACAACCGCTGATACTGCCGCACCAGCGCGTTCTTCGGCTCGGTCAAGATCCGCACCAGCGCCGGCTTATCCAGGTCGCTCAATACGCCAATCACTGGCAACCGCCCGCAGAACTCAGGAATCAACCCATAACGAATCAAGTCCGTAGGCTGAGCCTGCTCGAGCATCTCGATATTTCGCCGCGAAGGCGTAGACGGCGCCGCATCAGCATTAAATCCCAAAGATTTCTGTCCGGTCCGCCGCTCGATAATCTTTTCGAGGCCGACAAACGCCCCACCGCAAATAAACAGAATGTTAGTCGTGTCCACCGGCGTAAATTCCTGATGCGGGTGCTTCCGACCGCCCTGTGGAGGCACATTCGCGACGGTGCCCTCAAGAATCTTCAGCAGCGCCTGCTGCACGCCCTCGCCCGAAACATCCCGCGTAATCGACGGGTTCTCGTCCTTCTTAGAAATCTTGTCAATCTCGTCTATATATATGATGCCCTGCTGCGCGCGTTGGACGTCACCATCTGCAGCCTGCAGCAACTTCAAAATAATATTCTCAACATCCTCGCCTACGTACCCAGCCTCAGTCAGCGTAGTGGCATCCACAATCGCAAACGGCACTTCCAACATCCGCGAAAGCGTCTGCGCCAAAAGCGTCTTCCCAGTTCCCGTCGGGCCAATCAGCAAAATATTCGATTTCGTAAGTTCCACTTCGCCCGGCTGCCGGTTCAAGAAAATCCGTTTGTAATGGTTGTAAACCGCCACCGCCAATTTCTTCTTGGTCTTTTCCTGCCCGATCACATACGAATCAAGAAACGTCTTGATCTCCGGGGGCCGCGGCAATCGCCGGTTCGCCGGCGAAGCCTGCTCGCGCTTCTCATCCTCAAGAATCTGCTGGCAAACGCCCACGCACTCGTTGCAAATATACGAGCGCGGATATTCCGAAGGCGAGCTAATTAGCTTCTCGACCTGCTCTTGTGATTTATGGCAGAACGAGCAGCGCAACGGCTCTTCTGGCGTGAATCTTTTCACGAAAGCTGCCGCCTCCCCCTGGAATCCCCACAGGACACCAATCGTTCGAACATTTTAAGGCTTGAGAGGACGGGAGGGGAAATTTTCATCAATGTCGCTGCTAACCCTTTGGAACGGCGTCAGCGGTGTTTCGAGATGATTTCATCGACGAGTCCGTACTCCTTGGCCTGATGCGCCGTCATGATGAAGTCCCGTTCGACGTCTTTTTCGATTTTATCGAAGGACTGTCCTGTATGGTGGGCAAGAAGCTTGTTCAACGACGCGCGCGTACGAATAATTTCCTTAGCGTGAATATCAATATCAGTCGCCTGCCCGGAAAGCCCGGACATCCAAGGCTGGTGAATCAACACGCGCGAATTCGGCAGCGCGTAACGTTTCTTCGGCGTACCAGAAGCGAGCAACACCGCGGCAATCGAAGCCGCCTGCCCCACGCAATACGTCACAACATCCGGCCGCACAAACTGCATCGTGTCGTAAATCGCCATCCCCGCCGAAATCGACCCACCCGGGGAATTGATGTAAACCGAAATGTCCTTCTCCGGATCTTCAGAAGCCAGGAAAAGCAATTGAGCAGTCACCAAATTCGCAACGTGGTCATCAATCGGCGTCCCGAGAAAAATAATATGATCTTTCAGCAGACGCGAATAAATATCGTAGGCTCGTTCGCCGCGGTTGGTCTGTTCGACCACCATCGGGACAAGCGTTGTTGCTCGCGGGTTCGCGTCGTCCATATTTCTCATCGGGAAAATCCTGCTGCGTTGGAGAGCCCGTCTCAGAGCGTTACTTCTCGCCCCTGTTTACCGTCTGAATCCGGGACTGTTGGTAGAGCCACTCGATCGTTTTGTCGCTACGCAACTTCGATTTCATCCTATCGAGCGCTCCTTGCTTTGTCAAGCGAGCCCGCAGCGATGTTGCCGATTCGCCACTCGCTGCCGCCATCGCCTCGAGCTGTTTTTCCACTTCTTCGTCCGTCGCGTCGATATTTTCCGCCGTAGCAATGCGGTCGAGCAGAATTTCCGCCTTAACATCATCGGTAGCGCGTTGCTTCTGCCGGCTCCGCAACGAAACCCAGTCCACATTCACCGCCCGCGGATCCACACCCTGCGTAGCCAGCGAGCGCACCACGCGCTCCAGACGCGCATCCATCTGCCCCTCAATCAAAGATTCCGGAACCGGGAAGTCATGCTTCTTGATCAGCACCTCAAGAATCTTCTCGCGCGCCTGTTCACCCTGCTTAGCCTCGCGCGCAGCGTCAAGCTGCTCGCGAACCTTCTTGCGCATCTCCTCAAGCGTAGTAAATTCCGCCTTCTCGCCCGCAACGTCCTTAGCAAATTCGTCGTTTAACTCCGGCAACTTCTTCTCCTTAATCCCAAGAACCTCCACCGTGTAGTCGTAAGTCTTCCCCGAAAGCTTCGGATCGGGATAATCATCCGGATACTTAGCCGCAAAAGTCTTCGTCTCGCCGACGTTAGCCCCGCGCAAATTCTCCGTAAAGCTCTCGAGCGTTTCCTCGGAGCCAATATGGCAAAGCACGCTCTCAGCCCGCACCGGCTCGCCCCCACCCTCAGGCGTCCCAATCAATTTAAGCTGCGCAAAATCCCCATCCTGAATCGCCCGGCCCTCGACAGGCGCAAAGGTCGCAGCCCGCTCGCGAATCTCCTCAATCGCCTTATCCACTTCCGCGTCGCCGATCTCCAACTTATCGACTTCGATTTCCAGCCCCTTGTAATCGGCGAGCTCAAATTCCGGCAGCACCTCAAACGTAGCCCGGAACTTCACCGGCCCCTCTTCCGTAAAATTCACCTGATCCACAGAAGGCTGATTCACCGGAATCATTTTCTTTTCCTGCAAAGATTGCGAAAGCACCTCAGGCAAAAGAGAATCCAGCACTTCGCCCTTAATCTCGTCCGCAAACCGCCGCTGAATCAAAGTAATCGGCGCCTTCCCAGGCCGAAATCCCGGTATGCGAGCCACGCGAGCCAGGTCGCGCGAGATCTTCTCGGTAGCCTTCTTCACATTCTCAGCAGGAATCTCCAGCTCCAATTCCCGCTTACAAGTAGCTTCAGTCATAAGTTTGTCCGCGCACTAGAATTTGCGTTTGGATTTTTCCGGTCGGAAAATTCAGTATAGAGGGAACGCACCGAAGCGTCAAATCGCGCGCAAGAGCCTTCGTAGCGGTGGGCTTCAGCCCAGCATCTTCGCCGATGCAGCCAAGCCCGCCAACTTTCGAAACTAGCCGTGCAGGAAACTAGATCGAGACCAACGAAAAGCGGGGAGCCGTCAGCAGCCCCCCGCCGGTATCCAACTCCGCA
>Ga0209038_10000627_pt1 | contig 10553 bp, 8 predicted proteins | sample BogFormECP03_OM3_FD_188237 | JGI IMG/M metagenome (GOLD analysis project Ga0209038, IMG submission 188237) | Bog forest soil microbial communities from Calvert Island, British Columbia, Canada - ECP03_OM3 (SPAdes) (version 2) | ecosystem: Environmental > Aquatic > Freshwater > Wetlands > Bog ...
CTTTATTCGATTTGGGATAAACATCCGCAATGTGACTACTAACCGCATCCATGTTGGCATTCGCCTGCGACAGTGTGACCCCGGGCTTCATCCGCGCGAGTACGATCAGCCAGTGAAAATCGTGGTTGATCTGCTCGGGTTTGAAAACCAGGGGGGCATGGAGTCTGTCGGTCGTTCGATCACCCATTCCCGGCGGGCGGACACCAATAACGGTATAGGCCTCGCCATTCAAATGAATTTCGCGGCCGATGATGTGCGGGTCGCTGCCGAAGTGGTCACGCCACAATCGATTGGTGAGAATTACGACGTGATCTTTGCCCGCCACAGCTTCGTCGGGCAGGAAATAGCGCCCGAGAAACGGTGTTTCGCCGTAAACCTGATCGAGGAGTCCAACTGTTAGGAGGCTGCCAGGGATTTGCTCCGGCCGTTCGCCGGTCGAGAGATTGAAGTCCGCGCCGCCGTACGTCCCTAGGCCTTGGAATACGGAGTTCTCGCGTTGCCAGTCAAGGTAAGTGCCGGTCGAAGAACCGTTCCTGTGCCCCTTAACCTTCGACCAGACCACCACAAGTTGGTTCGGATGAGGAAAGGGCAAAGGTGCCAGTAGCGTTGCATAGACAACGCTGAATATGGCCGTGTTCGCTCCGATGCCGAGCGCAATAGCGAGAATGGCGACAGCTGCGAAGCCTAAGTTTTTCCTGAGCAGGCGGAATCCAAAGCCAGCATCGCGCAGCAGGTTAGTCATGTTTGTACTTTGAGATTAAAGATACTCTTCCGCAGGGGCCCGTTCTCGAGTAACTCAGAATCGCAATTCTTCACCAGGGTTGCTCAGCGATTCCCAGCGAGTGGCGCCGCGTTTTTCAGGGGAAGCAGAAGGGGCTGGAAGAGGACTGGGCCGAAATGCAGATTCCTCCTGGAGTCGGAATGACAAATAGGAAAATGGGGCAACGAGAGAAGAAGGCTATTGGGAAGAACAGAAATGGGAGGCGGGCTGATTAAAACGAGCGCATCTCGGCGACAACCAAGCGGTTCCGCTGCAGCCGTTCCTCGACTACAATGGCCGCGTAGCGCGCGCAGGAGATCATTTCCCGCTGCGACCACTCGCTGGCTGGAACCAACATCCGGCTCAGGCCGCCAATCGCGCGTAGGGCAACGTAATAGAGCTTGATGGTCCAGAGGCGACGGTCCTCACCCGCTAGATTCGGGCTGAGTTCCAGCCACTTGGAAGCGCCGGCAAGGTCGCCGCTATCAACGGCCGAGGCAGCCGCCCCCATCGCTGCCCGCGTCTCGAGGGACATCTCTCTCGAGGCCACGGTCAGGAAGGCGGCCCGCCAGGAGAACATGGCGAACTGCCCGAGGGCTGCTACTGAGATCACGAAGATGAGTGCGGCGATCATGTTTACAGGAACCATTCTGCCGTTGGCGACCGCACTGGACAATAGGCCAGTAGTACTCTCTTACTAAACCATTAAGAATCTGTAGCTTACAGAGGAGAAGACGATGAATTTGAAACGCCTGGGGCTGGCCGCCTGCTGCGCCGCTGCACTTGCGGCCAGTTGGCTCGCCATCCGGCCGATTTCGGCGCAAGGCAGCCAATCCGACGAAGCCGCCATCCGCGAAGTCTTCGACAAGCAGACTGCAGCCTGGAACCGGGGCGATACCGCGGCCTTCATGGACGGCTATTGGAAGTCCCCAGACACCGAATTCGCGGGAGCCAGCGGCATGATCCGCGGCTGGGACAACGTGATGGCCAGATACCGCCGCGTCTATCCCGACGCCAAGGCCATGGGCCACCTGAGCTTCGACAATCTCGAGATCAAGATGCTCTGCCCCGAAGCAGCCTACGCCACCGGCGAATTCAAGCTGGAGCGGGAGTCGGGCCAGCTCTCGGGCATCTACACGGTGATCGTGAAGAAGTTCCCAGAAGGCTGGCGCGCGATTCACGACCACACGACGGCGTACGCACCGCCAGCTACTGATAAGAAGTAGGGCAGCGCCGCTTCTAAGGCGCTGAAATTTCGGAGATAATGTCGCACGCGTTCGGCGTGCAACGAGTAGCGCGAAAGGAAAAGCAATTGCGAGTAGTAATCACAGGTGGCGCAGGATTTCTAGGATCGCATCTGTGCGATCAAATGATCGCCCGCGGCTGGGAAGTGCTCTGCGTAGATAATCTGGTGACCGGCGCGGCGGTCAACGTCGCGCACCTTCAGGGGAATCCACTCTTTCATCTGAGCCAACACGATGTCACGCGCTACATAGATATCCCAGGCTCCGTGGACGCGGTCCTACACTTTGCATCGCCGGCCAGCCCCGATGATTATCTGAAGCTGCCAATCCCAACGCTGAAAGTAGGCGCGCTAGGAACGCACAACGCGCTAGGCCTGGCGCTGGCTAAAAAAAGCCGCTTCCTCCTGGCGTCCACATCGGAGTGCTACGGCGATCCGGAAGTAAGTCCGCAGCCAGAAACCTACTGGGGCCACGTGAATCCGATCGGCCCGCGCGGCGTTTACGACGAAGCGAAACGCTTCGCCGAAGCCATGACTATGGCCTATCACCGCTACCACGGCGTGGACACGCACATCGTGCGCATCTTCAACACCTACGGCCCCCGCATGCGGCTGAACGATGGCCGCGCGTTGCCGAATTTTCTCTATCAAGCTTTGACGGACCAACCGATCACCGTTTACGGCGACGGCAGCCAGACGCGCAGCTTCTGCTACGTCTCCGATTTGGTAGATGGAATTCTGCGGCTGCTCGATTCGAGCGAGCACGAACCGACAAACATCGGCAATCCGCAGGAAATCACCATCAAAGAATTCGCCGAGAGAATTCGCAGGCTAACCGGAACGAAATCCGAATTAATTTTCAAGCCGTTGCCGCAAGACGATCCCAAGCAGCGCTGCCCGGACATAACCAAAGCGCGCAGAATTTTGAAGTGGGAGCCAAAAATAAATCTAGAGGAAGGACTCAAGCTGACGCTGGAATATTTCCAACAAAAAATCGCGCAGCAGGCCACAGCGAAAAACTAACTCGCCAAAAATCCGCATCACCAACGCGGCGCGAAACTACACCGCCCCGTTCACCAACTTATGAACTTCTTCGCCGGCCCGGCCCATCGAATGGTACTCGAACCCGAGCGCTTTCATTTCATCGGGCGAAAGCAAATTGCGGCCATCCACCAGCAGCGGACGCGCCATCAAATCCCGCACGCGCTCCCAATCGAGCTCGCGGAATTCCTTCCAATCCGTGGCAATCACCAGCGCCTCCGCGCCGCGCGCCGCTTCGTACTCCGAATCGCAGATGGGAATTTCGGGATGCGCCTCGCGCGTTTTCTCCATAGCTTCGGGATCGTAGCAACGAATGCACGCGCCCTCGCCAATCAAGCGCCCGACCAAATCAATCGCCGGCGAAAAACGAATATCATCCGTATTCGGCTTGAACGCCAAGCCCAGCACGCCGATTTGCTTCCCGCGAAGGACCCAAAGCGCGCGACGCAGCTTCTCGACAAAATGATCGATGCGCCGGGAATTGATATTCTCCACTTCCTTCAGCAGCGAGAAATCCACGCCGCAGCGTTTCGCCAAGCTCATAAACGCCTGCAAATCCTTGGGCAAACAAAATCCACCAAAACCAATCCCGGCGCGCAGGAAACTTTCGCCGATGCGCGCATCCTTGCCCACCGCGCGCACAACTTCATCAATGTCAGCTCCCAACTTTTCAGCCAAATCCGCGAGCATATTGGCGTAAGAAATTTTCAGCGCCAGAAACGAATTCGAAGCGTGCTTGATCAGCTCGGCGCTATTTATCGTGGTTACCATCCAGGCCGCTGGCTCGGCTTTCGGGCAGGCGGGCGAATGAATCGGGCATTTGAAGCTGCGCTCCAATACCGGACGGTAAATTTCGTGCATCTGCTTTTCGGTCTGCTCATCTTCGACGCCGACGACGATGCGATCGGGATGCAAAAAGTCGTAAACCGCAGTTCCTTCGCGCAAAAATTCGGGATTCGAAGCCACGCGAAAGTTCGCCGTGCCATTGCGGCCGTAAACGCTAAGCTGCCGCTTCAGCTGCTGGCCTGTCTGCGCGGGCACGGTGCTTTTCTCGATCACCAATTTCGAGCCGTGCGCGCAAGTGCCGACCAATCGCGCCACGCTATCAATCGCGCTCAAATCTGCGTCGCCATTCGGCAGCGGCGGCGTTCCCACACAAATGAAAATCACGTCTGCTTCGGCCACTGCCTTGGCGGGCTCGCGTTCAAAGCTCAGCCGCTTTGCTGTGCGGTTGCGCGCGATCACGTCTTCAAGTCCCGGCTCGTAAATCGGAAGCTTTCCCGACTCGAGAATCTCGATCTTGGCGAGATCGCTATCCGTGCACACCACTTCGTGCCCGATTTCCGCGAGACAGCCGCCGGTTACCAGACCGACATAGCCCGAGCCCACGACAGTAATCTTCAATCGAGCATCCTCCCGTTCAATCTCAGAACCAATCGCATGGGAACTCGAACTATTTTGGACTAGTCATCTGAATCGCCCAAGCAAATCTTTATCGAGCCAGGGCTCGGAGGCAGCGCGCCGCTCTTTTGAGCCGCCGCCGTTTAATAGTACAATCCCGCCAATCTCACACTTCCCGTGGGAGACGCCCTGGGGGCCAGGGAAGGCAGCGACATGGAAATTTTATGGGTTGCGCTGGGAGTTTGCGTAATCGTCGGATTTGTTTTCGTAATTCTGGCGCGCCACTGGCAAAGGCTGTTGGCGCATCAGGCCTGGTCTATTCGCCGCCTGACCGACCGGCTGCATTCCCTCGAGGAAGTTTCCGATCCGAATTTCCGGCGCAAACTGGATGAATCCGCGCCGTCGCCGCTCGAGCAGTTTTATACTTTCGGCCTCGGCTTGGGCGATCGCTTCTGGCAGAACACGGTGGAAACAACGGACGCGCAGCGCGCTTTCATTCGCGAAGAAGGAAATTTTCTTGGCTCGGTGAAGATCGAGCGCTGGCGCAGCCACACCGTCCTGACGGTGACCGAACTGCTGCCGCAAAATAAATCCGCGAACTGGCAGACTCGCAGCTTCGATATTTTCCCGGAAGATTTGAGCGATGATGCTCCGGTGACGCTCTGGCAGATGCCGCTGGCCGAAGCAAAAGCCGGCGCGGCAACTGGAAGAGTGCCGACTATCGAGTTGCGCTGGCAGGACGGCGCGCTCACACTGTGCGCGCTGCAAGATCGCGGCGCGGCGGGCGACGCCGACGTGATCGCGCTCGTGCCTGACGAAAGAATTCTTCTATCCGTCCCTCTCGATCCCGAGCGGCTGGAACCGTTTCGCCAGACCGAATCGAGCGCTCAGGAAAAGCTCCCGGAGGAATTCGACAAGCTCCCGGGGAACGGAACGGCTTCGAATGGACATCAATTCGTGGCCTTCTACGGCAGCGATGATGACGACACCGGGATCGAATGGCATCTGTGTCTGCGCGATCTCGCGCGGCGCTCCGAATGGGATCGCTGGAGAATTGTTGAAGCAATCCAAATGACCAAGGTCAGCTAGATCGAGGTTGCAGTTGCCTTCGTGGCGGCGGGCTTCAGCCCGGCATCTTCGGCATTCAATCGATGGCGGCGCAGGTTGGGCATTGCCGCGCGCCATGCCAGGCTAAAGCCCGCCGCTACGAAACCCGTCGAGCTTCAATGAGCAGCCGGCCGTACCGGAAGGCCCGCCCACGCATTCAGCAGCCCCATCGTCTCTCGCATCACGGAAAGTGCATCCCGCGTCGTGCGCCACCAGTGATCGGCATCGTAGTCATCGCCGCTCGCAGCACGTACGATCAACGCGAGCTCGGCAGGCGCGAGGCGCCGCCACAGCGCTCTGACGCGTCGCGTATGAGGCGGCGACGTGACAATAATCACGCGGCCCGCGCGCGTAGCCTGCATCTCGGCGATGATGGCGCGCTCTTCGTCCTCCGTATTCACAATCACCGGGCCCAAAACTCGAATTGCGGAGTCGGGCACGCCTTCATGGATCAGCACGGCGCGGCTGTAGCCGTCCTCGCCTTCAAATGAAATGCCCATCTTGCTCAGCGTGGCTGATGGGCTTGCCGGATGCGTCAACCAAACCTGCGGCGCCATTCCCAGACGGAAAAGTTTCGCCGCTTCCTGGGCGCGGTAAGGCAAGCCTCCGCTAAGCACCACAATCGCATCCGAACGTTCGAGCGGATCTTCGACCACCAGCCAGCGCCCGATTCCGCGAAATGCGAAGACGCCCGCAATCACCAAGATTAGAAGCAACAACGGGCCGATCGAGCATCCGCGCTTACGAGACGTGCGACGCTCGAAGCTGTGATCGTCAGTCAACTTTGCTCCGCATCCGAATGCTGAAATTTGCGTTCGTTTTCTTGACCTTCATTCCGCCTCAGAGTATATCTCTTCGCTCCTTCGGAGAAATCATGCGCAGACTTTCGGGCCTTTTCGCCATTGTTGCAAGTGTGGGTGTGTTGAGCGTCGCGATTCGCGGCCCTTTGACGGCTGCCGACAAGCCTCCGGTGACGCTCGACGAATTCTTCGATTCCGTCGAGTACAATTCCGTCCGAATTTCGCCCGACGGCGCCGCGGTGGTTATCCAGACAACACGCAGCGACTGGGAAGCGAGCCGTTATCGCACCGACTTGTGGCTCTATCGCGTTACGGGCGCGAATGTGAGTTCCGGCGGCGCGCTGATTCCGCTCACGCAGTCCGGCCATGAACATTCGCCTCAATGGTCGCCGGACGGCCGCTGGATTGCATTTCTTTCCGACCGCGCCACGAAAAAATCCAAAGGCAATAGCGACGGCAACGACGTCGGAAGCTCCGAAAAATCCGAGCCGCCCGATCAGCTCTATGTCATCTCCCCGACCGGGGGCGAATCGTTCCAAGTGACCGAGGGCGACGAAAGCACCCATTCATTCGCTTGGTCCGCCGACTCGCGCTCGATCTTCTTCGCTACCAAGCAGCCGCTATCGAAAGAAGGAAAGGCCGCTCGAGAAAAAGAGTGGAAGGATGTGATCCGCTACCGTGAATCCGAGCGCGGCGACGAAATCTTCAGCGTGGATGTGGCGGCCATCGAATCGGAATGGCGGAGCGGAAATGCGGCGCCGGATTTGGCGTCTGCGGTGCGTGAAATTTCTAAAATCGCCGATAGCGCCAGAGAGCTCACCGTTTCGCCGGACGGAGGGCGCCTCGCCTTCTGCACCGATTCGCGCTCTGGACGCGAAGAGACGCTCGACACTTACTCAATTTTCGCCATCAATCTCGCGTCCGCCGCGCACGCGCTTGCGCAGCCGCAACTCGTCAGCCACACGGCCGTGATCTACGATCAAATCCGGTGGGCCAAGGATAGCCGGCACATTTTTTTCATTTTCCTGTACGGATCGGTGGAAGGCCCGTATCAGGATGCGCAGCCGCGAATCTACTCGGTGGATGCAGGGCCGTCGCCAATAGGCAATTCCGGCAACGAGCGAGGTCAACATTCTCGCTGGGGAGCAAAGTTCGACGGCGCCATGGCCGAATTCAACGTGTTGCCGAATGGCGATCTATTAGCCGCAGGCCAACTCGGAATCGAAACGCAGCTCTACGCGCAATCGTCCCCAGATTCCGCATTTACAAAACAAACAGGCCTGCCCGGAACCTATGCGAAAATCTCCACCGCCGCCAATTCGCCGCGCATCGCCTTCGAGTATTCGCGATTTCATCAGGCCAACGAAATCTACATCGCGGATAGCGTCGAAGGCCTCTCCAGCGCCCGGCCTATCACCTCGCTCAATAAAATTTTCACCGAGCGGGCCATGCCGCCGGCACATACCTATCAGTGGACAGCGGATGACGGCACGAAGCTCGAGGGCCTGCTGATTTATCCTCCCGGAAAAGAGGGTGCGAAAAATCTGCCGATGTTTATGTACATCCATGGCACACCAGAAGAAGCGGACGGCGATTACTTCGAAGCCGACTGGTACAAATGGGGCGCGCTGGCCGCGACGAACGGCTGGCTGGTGTTCGAGCCGAATTATCGCGGCTCGATTGGTTATGGCGACGCGGTGGCGCTCGGAATTATTCCGCACATCGTCTCACGGCCTGGAAAAGATGTCCTCGAAGGCGTCGATGCGCTCGTGAAAGAGGGAATTGCGGACCCGAATCATCTCGCCGTCGGCGGCTATAGCTACGGGGCTTACGTCACAAATTGGGTGATCACGCAAACGACGCGATTCAAGGCCGCCGTCACCGGCGCAGGTGCGGTCGAGCACGTCGCGGATTGGGGCAACGACGATACGGTGATGGACGACGCTTATTTTCTAGGCGGGCGGCCCTGGGAGGCGGAAGAAAATTACAACGCCGAAGCGGCGATCTGGCAGATCGGCAAAGTTACCACGCCAACGCTTATCGCCGCAGGCGAGAATGATGTCCGCGTGGACGTAGGCGAGCAGTATCTGCTGGAACGCGCGCTCTATAGCCGTGGCATTCCCGCGAGCCTGCTGATTTTTCCAGATGAAGGTCACAGCCTTGAGAAAAATCCGTGGCACGGAAAAATCTTGGTGCGTGAAGAGCTGAAGTGGATCGACAAGTACGCTGCTCATTGACGAGATTCGCGCAGATTACGTTTTGGCCAGAATGAAATTGCCGATTACCAGCGCATCCGTGCCGGAACAGAAATAGCTGCGCACTGCATCGCGAGGCGTGATCACCAAAGGCTCGCCAAAGAGATTAAAGGAAGTGTTCACCAAAATCGGCGCGGGAGCATTCTCGCCGGCACTCTTTAATAGCTGCCAAAAAAGTGGATTCGCCCCACGCTCGACCACATGCAATCGCACAAGATTGCCGGGCAAAATGAAATCCTTCAGCAAGGCGCGCGCTTCCGGCTTAACGACGCCCATCGAGGCCATATACCGCGCCGCACGAGTCGCCTCGAAAAATCGGTCGGCATCTTCCTCCGGCACAGCCAGCGCGAAAGGCCGGAACGATTCGCGGTGCTTCACGAAATCATTCAGATTTTCTTTCACGAACGGCGCCCACGGCGACGCCAGCAAACTGCGATTCCCCAGCGCTCGCGGCCCGAATTCCGCCGCGCCCTGGCACCAAGCCACAATTTTTCCTGCCCGCAGCAAACGCAGCGCCGCTTGAATCTTCTCCGCATCGGAATTCGCCCAGTGATACGTGGCTTTGCAATTGTCGAGCACTTGCTTGATCTCGTCGTTCGAATACGCCGGCCCGCAATACACGTGATCCATGGGCGCGATTCGTTTTCGTCCCAGCCGCCCATGCCACTCGTTCCAAGCTGCTCCAGGCGCCGTTCCCTCATTTCCCGCGGCCGGCTGAACGAATACATCCTGGAAGCCTGTCCCGCGCTCAATTGCCGAAACGAGCAGCGGATTCAGAAAGAGCCCGCCCGCAAGGCAGAGTTGCTCGATCTTATTCTGGCTACGGAGAGATTCGAGCAGGCCAGCGACGACTTTGCTGCACGCAGACTGAATGCTCGTGGCAAGATTCGCGCGCAGAACCTCGCTTGCGATTTTGCCCCCAGACTCCGAAACACCGATGCGCTGATAGAACAATTCCGAAAACGCGAGCCGGCCAGTAAATCCACGCGTGAAATAACGCCGGTTCAGATGGGGCCACGGCGAAGAATCCCGGCGCGTCATTTCCAGGAATAAATCTTCAAACCCAGGTGCGCCGAAAAGGCTCAGCCACTGAGTTTTTTGCTCGTCCTTATGCGGCGTGAAGCCCAGCAGCTCGGTAACTTGCGAATAGACCCATGCCAGCGAATGAGGAAACGGCACTTCATCGATCACGCGGAGCTGTGTACCCTCGGCGATCGCGGCAAGGCCGGAGCGGCCGTCGCCCTGCTCGTCCATCACCAGAACCAACGCGCGATCGAAGGGAGAAGCGTAAAATGCGCTCGCCGCATGCGCCACATGATGGCTCGAAGCAACGACGCGGCCCGCAGGCTCGCCCGCCATCGAATCGAGAATTCGAAAATTATTGAGCTCGCGCCCAAGCTCGCCCACCGATTTGCTCAGATAATATCCGCTGGCCACCGGCGCGCGCGGCGCCTGGCGCAAGCGCAGCCCGGTCGAGCGGCGCCAGGCCTTTCGCGGCTCACTCGCAACGGCAACGCTGGAGACATCGCCCCAACCAATGCCGGCACGTTCAAAGCAATAGCGAATCGCCTCGCGAGGAATTCCCACCGCCTCGCGCGATCGTGACATCTTGCTTTCTTCAATGGCAACGATTTCGCCGCGCGGATCAAGCAGCGCCGCCGCCGGATCGTGCGTGAGCCCAGAAAGCCCGAGAATGTATCCCTCAGAGGCCATGCCGCACCACACTATACGTTGAGAAACTTTGGAGGGAAAAAAGAAGTAGCAAGCAGCTAGGAGCGCGGTGGCGCAATCGTCCGCCCGCCCGTCAATAGTCCACGCAGCCCCATCAGAATCAAGCGAGGCTGGCTCAAGCAAATGTGCCAGAGAACTTTCAGTGCTTCGTCGCGCGAATAATCACTGAGCGAGCGGCGTGCCGAATCATTCAACAAATCCACGAGCCGGCTGTA
>Ga0209038_10000631_pt1 | contig 10525 bp, 7 predicted proteins | sample BogFormECP03_OM3_FD_188237 | JGI IMG/M metagenome (GOLD analysis project Ga0209038, IMG submission 188237) | Bog forest soil microbial communities from Calvert Island, British Columbia, Canada - ECP03_OM3 (SPAdes) (version 2) | ecosystem: Environmental > Aquatic > Freshwater > Wetlands > Bog ...
CGATAATCGAGAGCGTCCCGCCAGTGAAATTGGCCACGTAGATCGTATTCGTCGTGGAGTCGACAGCAACGCCGTTCGGATAATGGCCCACCCTTACCGTACGCAGCACTTTGTTCGTGGCACCATCGATGACCGAAACCGTATCGTCTGCCTGGTTACTCACAAAAATGCGATTGGTTTTTTTATCGACCGCAAGATACATCGGCTGATCGCCCACAGCGATTGTGGCAATCACGCGCTGGCAGAAAGCCGGCGTCAGCGAACAGAAAATCAGAGAAGCGACAAGACCAGATAATCGACGTTGCATGAGTCACCCCGCAGCCGAGACGATTCACTGATTCCAATCTTAAGACCCGATTGGAGGCGCACTTCACAGCGCAGTGACCTGATTTTACAACAGTTGAGGCCAACATCTCACCTGAGAGTTTCACTTCGTGAATGATTAAGCTGGCTGAACACGTTCGTCATCCGCCGATTCGCACCGATCGGGACACCCCCGCTCGCTTCCGGCTGCGGTAATTTCCGTTGCTTCAGCTCTCGGCTTGCGCTAGGCTTGTTTCGCTCTCGCGATCCTTCCCTTCCTTCTGCTCGCTTACCCATTTCACGACCTAATGCTGCATTGTGTGTGCAAAATGACGTGGTTGTGCAAAAGCATACCCTATATATGGTGTTTTATTACTTGACCCCGGTGCAATTTCGCCGTTACAGTAGCTCCAATCTGTGTCCCGCCCTGTCCAGCCACAGGAAGGTTTTGTCGGAGCGAGCTGTGGAGGAATCCAATTGGTTAACTCGGTCCCGAAGGAGTAGCAGTTGCTCAAACTGAAAAAGCTTCAGATTCTTGGCTTCAAATCTTTCTGCGATCGCACCGAACTCAAGTTTCACGGAGAAGGCATCGCAGCCATCATCGGTCCCAACGGATGCGGCAAGTCCAACATTGCCGATGCGATCTCATGGGTTCTGGGCGAACAGTCGGCCAAAACTCTGCGCGGTTCGCGCATGGAGGATGTCATCTTCGCCGGCACGCGCGATCGCAAGCCTACCGGTATGGCCGAGGTTGCGCTCACTCTGATTGATCCCGAAGTCTATGACGGTCCTGATGCGCACGAACCTACCGAGATCGAAGTTCAGAATGATTTGCCCGTGGGCGCAGACGATTGGGACGAGGCCGAAGTGCGAGCCAAAGCCGCTGAAGAAGTCGAGCGGCTGACCGAAGAAGCGCAGCCGGGACAAACCGATGAAGTCGAGGGAGGCTCGCCCAATGGAGCAACGGGCGCCTCGCCCGTCTCACGGATCGAAGCAATAGGGACATCCACGGAATCGGGACCGCAAGTGGTCCTCAAAATCCGCCGTCGCAAATTTCAGCAGCAGTTTCGAGCGGGAGAGATTGCCGTCACTCGCCGGCTGTTCCGCTCTGGAGACAGCGAGTACCTGCTTAACGGCAAACTCTGCCGCCTGCGCGATATCCAGGAATTGTTCATGGGCACGGGGCTCGGCCCCGAGTCTTACGCCCTCATCGAGCAGGGGCGCATCGGACAAATCCTCAGCAGCCGTCCCACCGATCGCCGCGCCATCCTCGAAGAAGCTGCGGGCATCACCAAGTTCAAAACCAAGAAGCGCCTCGCCGAAGCTCGCCTCGAAGATGCCAAGCAAAATCTTTCACGCATCAACGATATTTTCGAAGAAGTCACGCGTCAGATGAATTCCCTGAAGCGGCAAGCCTCGAAAGCCGAGCGTTATGCCAAGCTGCGAGACGAGATGCGCGCCAAACTGCGTTTGGTCCTCGCCAGCAAGTTTGCACAACTCGATCGCGAGAGCATCGAACTCGACCAGCGGATCAATTCCCTCTCCGAGGAGATGCGTCATCGCTCGGAAACCGTTCAGCAACTCGAAGCCGAGCATGGCGACCGCACTCAGCGCGGCTATGCCATCGAAACCGAGATTCGCGAGAATCGCGAACGTCTCAACCAGATCAAATTGGAGAGCGAACGCACCCATGCACAGCATCGTCATAACGAAGAACGTTGTGCGGAGCTGGTGGTGCGTTCGGCTGCGTCCGAGGCGGAATTGGCCCAGGCGCAACATCGGCTGACTGCGCTGGAAGCGGAGCGTGACTCGAATCATCAGCTATTAGAATCGGCAGCCGCAGATTTCGCCGCTGCGCAACTTGAGTTGGCCCGGTGCCAGCAGGACGCCGCCGACGCCGCGAATGCACTGGCCGAGTTGGAGCATCAGCAGGAGACTTCACGCGTCGCGATTATGGAGGTCGTCGCGTCCGCTGCCAATTTGCGGAATTCTCTCACCCAGGCGGAGGAGCGTCTGGCCGCGGTAGGCCGCGAAGGGCAGCGTTTACAGGCTGAGATGACGACGGCCAATTCTCAGGTGGAAGCGTTCGGCGGGCAGCGCGGACAATTCGCGTTGGAATTTGAAACTGTCTCCCAACGCGTCGCAGGGTTGACCGAGGAAATTTCCCAGGCGCGTCAACTAATCGAATCGAAGCGCCGCGAAGAAACCGAAGCCAAGAATCGCCTGGACAGCCTGCGCGCAGAATATGCCTCCGCGATCGGCAAAAAGGGATCGCTCGAAGCCGTAATCGCTGAACATGGCTACTCCACCGAGTCGGTTCGCCGACTGTTTCAATCGGGAGTAATGAACGGCGGATTGGCTCCCGCCGGCGTGCTGGCTGACTTTCTCGAAGTGGAGCCGCGCTATGAAGGCGTTGTCGAAGACTTTCTGCGCGACGAACTGAATTACGTCGTGGTGAAATCCTGGGATGCAGCCGACGAAGGTCTGCGTCTGCTGCGGACCGACGTGGATGGCCGCGCAACATTCCTGGTGCACCCTGAGGATTCGCAAGCTAAATTCTCGTTCGCAGTGGACGAAGTCGCGCGCGCGGCCACGCCCAGCCAGTCCATCGTTCCGCTGAAACACGCTATCCGCGTGCTGAACGGCTTTGGGCGGTCGCTTGAAGTCATCCTGCCCAAACTGCGCGATGGATACATCGTTCCCGAGCCCGCGGCGGCACGGGAACTTGCATTGTCGAACCCTGACGCGTTTTTCCTTTCGCAATCTGGCGAGTGCTTCCACAACGTAACCGTCACCGGCGGTAAACAACGCGCTGAAGGCCCACTGTCGATGAAGCGCGAGCTGCGCGATGTCATGCGTTTGCTGAATGAGTTAGAGTCGGCTCTGCGCAACGACGAGGTCCGCGTCTTGACCTTGGGCCGCGAAATCAAAGATCTCGCTTCCCGGCTCGACCGGCTGGAAGCAGAGAAGCGCGAGTCCGAGACTCAAGCGATGACTTCAGGTCATATGCTGCAGCAGCTTGATTCGGAGATGGCTCGGGTGGGTGAGCGGTTGCTCACTTGTCGTCAGGAGCTCCAGCGTCTGGCCTGGGAGCGCGTGGAACAGGAAACGCTGATTAGTTCGACGCAAAGCGAATTGGCCGCCCTGCAACAGCGGCGCGCGGAATTAGAGGGGCTCGCGGCAACGGCGAACGAAGAATTGGTGAGGCTGCGCGAGCGGCGCGAGTCGGCTGCCCAAAATGCTTCGCAACAATTGGCGCGAGTCGCGACCTTGGAGGAACGCCATCGCTCCGCGACCGCGGTTCTGGAAAAAATCGACGCTCTGGTCGCGGATATGGCAGCGCGAGCGGCTTCCCTGCAGTCGCAGATCGAATCGTCTGCAGTCGAAAAACTGCAACGCGAGACCGAAAATCAGCAAATGATCGCCCAACTCGAGGAACTAGAAGCCGAGCGCAATACAACCGAGGCTCGCGATGGCCTGTTGCAATTCGAGTCGGATCAAGTGCGCGCCCGGGTGGCCGAAATTGACGAAGCCCTGCGCGAAGCGCGGCAGTTGCTCGACCAGGCTCGCGACCGGCGCGCTGAGCTTTCGGCAGCCGCTGCTAAGCTGCAATCCGATGCGCAGTACATGGCCGAAACCTGCCTGAACGAATTGGGTGTACAGCGTCAAGAACTGACAGCCGACACCTCAATTCCGATCGCCAGCGGCGAGCAGCTATCGATCGAAGACCAAGTCTACCGCGAGATGCGGACCCGGCTCGACGCCATGGGTCCGGTCAATATGATGGCGCTTGAGGAATACAAAGAAACCGCCGAACGCCACGCGTTCCTCGACACGCAAAGAAAAGATTTGCTCGATTCGATTGCGAATACCCAGGCAACGATCAAGGAGATCGACACTTTCTCGCGGCAAAAGTTTGAAGAAGCGTTTCACAAGATCAATGAAAACTTCCAGACCACGTTCCGCAAGCTGTTCGGCGGCGGCCACGCGCTGATGCGCCTGACTGACGAAGAAAATAGCGCAGAAAGCGGCATCGACGTGGTCGCATCGCCTCCTGGCAAGAAGCTGCAGAATGTTCTGTTGCTCTCCGGCGGGGAAAAAGCTCTGACCGCACTGGCGTTGCTGGTAGGAATCTTTCAATATCAACCCAGCCCATTTTGTATTCTCGATGAAGTCGACGCCCCGCTCGACGAGGCCAATATAGGCCGCTTCACCGAGCTGGTACGAGAGATGAGCATTCAAACGCAGTTCGTGCTGATCACTCACAGCAAGAAGACGATGAGTATCGCGCCAGTCCTTTACGGCGTCACCATGCAGGAGCCAGGAGTTTCCAAACTGGTTTCAGTGCGCTTCGGGGCGACGGCGTGATGAGCGGGGGCCGCTCGAATGCGAAGCCAAAGGTGATTCGAAAGCATGCCGACCTGGACAGTGTTGTAGAAATGGACGCGCCCGCGCGCGTGATTGCCCGCCCCATTTTTATCTTCTCCCGGTTATCCTCTGCCATCCTCAGGTTTTCCACAAACAGAGTACAGCGAAACTCCGCGCCGAGCGCTTGATTTCAGCCGTCCACTAACAGTCAACGCTTTTTCTTTCAAGCGAATGCGCTGTCTCCACACACGACTGCGACTTAAATCGTTGACAAATATTTCTGGCAGGTTAGAATACGCGACGTTTTCTAACTGTAAAATTAATTATGAGCCCCCAGCTTCTCGACTCCGTTCTACTTCGCACCGACTTCCCCGAACTCAAGCTCCATGCCAGCGGCAAAGTCCGGGACGTTTACCAGCTCGACGCCGAGCATCTGCTGTTCATAGCCACCGACCGCATCTCTGCGTTCGACTACGTGCTCGCCACGGGCATCCCGCATAAGGGACGCGTGCTCACACAGATTTCCCTTTTCTGGTTCGACTTTCTCCGCGACGTTGTCGCCAACCACGTGGTCACCGCCGATGTGAAGCAATATCCCGCAATCGCGCAACAGTATGCCGACCAACTGCAAGGCCGGTCGATGCTGGTCATGCTCGCCGAGATGATTCCGGTAGAGTGCGTGGTGCGAGGATATATTTCCGGATCGGCGTGGAAAGAATACAAAACCAGCGGCCGGGTTTGCGGAATCGAACTCCCCGCGGGACTGAAAGAATCGAGCAAGTTGCCGCAACCCATATTTACTCCGGCGACCAAAGCGACCACCGGGCACGACGAGAATATTTCCTTCGATGAGATGACCCGAATCGTGGGCGTAGAGTTAAGCCGCCAGCTCCGCGAGCTGAGCCTGAAGGTCTACACCAAGGCGGCAGACTACGCTCTGCAGAAGGGGATTATCATCGCCGATACAAAGTTTGAATTTGGCATGACGTCTAAGGGCATCACTCTCGCCGACGAAGTGCTCACTCCCGATTCATCCCGCTTCTGGCCGGCAGATAAATACCAGCCGGGACGGGCGCAGGATTCGTACGACAAGCAATACGTTCGCGACTACCTTGAGGAGATTCACTGGGATAAACAGCCGCCCGCTCCCGCTCTTCCGGTGGAAGTGGCGCGGCGGACCAGCGACAAATACCTGGAGGCTTTTCACCAGCTCACCGGACGCGAGCTGGATGTTTAGTGCGGTAATCATTTGGGGAACACGATGACGGGAGCAGCAGACTGGGTCATCGTGGCTGTCATTGTTGTATCGGTAATTCAGGCTGCAATCTCGGGCTTCTTTCACGAAGCCTTTGGGATCGCAGGTTTAATTTTTGGTTATCTGCTGGCCGCGTGGAATTATGAGCGGCTTGCGGCACGATACGCGCCTTACTTGAAGTCGATGTGGTTGGGCGAAATCGCGGCTTTCCTGATTATTTTTTTGGCGGTGCTCGTTCTCGCCGGAATCGCGGGGCGGATCACCCGCCATATCGTAAGAGAAGTTGGACTCAGTTTTGTTGATCGGATTTTAGGCGGAGCGCTGGGATTGCTGCGTGGAAGTTTGACGGTCGCAGTAGTCCTCACCAGCATGACTGCGTTCACGCCGACTTCAGCGTGGCTGCAAGGTTCGGAACTGGCGCCGTATTTCCTGGTCGTGGGACGTGCCGCGATCTGGGTGGCGCCGTCGGAATTGCGCGCCCGCTTTTACCAAGGACTCGATCTGCTCCGTCGCGAACAGCAACATACGTAGCGCCGATTGCAGGTCTAAACGGATTCAGGCAAACAGAGAGAAGCGCGGATGGCAGCTCGCAATGCGCAGCTTTTTTCGGCCGCTTTTCAAAAAGAAAGAGGATGCCGTGAGAGATCAGCTCGAAGCACTCATCCTGCAAATGTACAAAAGCAACATTCTGTACTCTGAGGCAGTGCGCGAATTCAAGAAGCGATTCATCCTCACCGTGCTGCAGGAAAACAACGGAAACCAATGCCGCGCCGCTCGTCAACTGGGGATGCATCGCAACACTCTGAGCCGCACTATTTCTGAATTGAAGATTGATATACGGCAACTACGCGCGGGAGCCAAACGTCCTCCCCGCAGCGCTCGCCTTGCTTCCTACGACAAGAAGGCGGTCCGCTGAAACTCCCAATTTAATCCCGCGAAATCGGGGAGCAAAAAAATCGGGGCAGCGATTGACTGGCTGCCCCGTCCGCGTTTCGTCGCTGTGCTCTTATTGGCCTGCACTACGATGATGAACCGGTTTCACCGGCGCCTTGGTCAGCAATGCGCCCTTCTCCAAAGTCATCACAAACGGATTTGGCGTGTAGGAAGCAGGCGTTCCCTGGAAATCCAGCGTTGACTGTTCCGCCGGCATCATCTTGGCCGGAATGGTCCCGTCCATAGTAAGGATAATATCCGCCCGCTTGGCATCGATGTCATCCTGGCTCGCTGCAATCTGCAGCTCGGTCGGCGACGCCTTGATGACCGTGCCCTCCATCTGCAAGGACACGCCTTTGATCGCAGACCATACCTTGTCCGCATCGGCCTGCGCGCCCGCGGAAAGAACCAGTTCCCACTCGGCGAAACTCATATCCTTGGGAGCTTTAGTTTTTACCAGATCAGCCGCTTGCTCGGCGGGAGTAGGAGGAACATATGCCTTGATGGTGAACCCGGGCGGCGGCAGCGGTGTAGTTGCTGTTAGCGCCAGCAGGTCGTTCCAGCCTTCTTCCGAGCCATGGTATTTCACATATTTGGCGTGACCGAACTTCGTAATCTGCGCCTTGCCGCCCGGATCCTTGACCAGATTAATCGCGCGCGCAATGAAGAACAGTCCGTTCACATCATCTTCAGGAGTCGCCGTCAGACTCGCCAGCGCCAACGGATAGACGTTTTCCACGTTGCTTGGATCGGCTTCCACCGCCGCCCGCAGATCCTTCTCTGCGGTTGCGTTGTCTTTCAACTGCAACGCGGAAAATCCTGCCACGCTATCGAGCAAGGACCCCAACTGGGTTTTCTGTTTCTGGAAATCCGCATCCGAAACTCCGTCCGGTTTGACCATCGTGGTAAGCGCTTGCAGGCCGCGCTCCGCGTGCGTCTTGGCATCCGCCCATTTTTGGGCAGCGCGCTCGTTATAGGCCAATAAGGCCAGCGCGCGAACATTATTGGGGTTCGCACTCAACAACCGGTTCGCGGCGTCCATCACCTTGGCCTGGTTGCCCGTCTGTTGATAGGCTCCCATCAGCAGTTCCAGGGCGTCTTCTTTCATCACGCTGTTGGGGTATTGATTGAGGAAAGCCTCCAGGCCGCTGATTTGCGCACTGGGATCCTTCGACTGCGCGGCTCCAACATAGGCGTTGTACTCGGCTGGATCTTTGATCTCTTTTTTCTGCTGCGGTTGCGCCTGTGCGGGCGCCGCGGTTTGGGTTTGCGGTTGCGTTGTGGCTTGCTGACCCGAGGCTATTCCAGCAAGCGTGATCACAATCGCCACTAGACTCGTCTTCATTTTGAAATGGCTCCTTGAATTGTCGGGAAAACGGACGGCATTCGTACCCGGGTATACCCAAGCTTACATCCCGGCTGCTCAGTGCATGCGCCCTTATCGGCCCATGCGGCAGGTCCGGAAAACCCAGCGCCCGCCCGGTAATGCCAACGAGGCCAAGATATTATTTCCGGTGAGCCGGATTATAAGTATGTATCCCCACTAAGGCAAGCTTACTTTCCAGACTCTCCTGCCAATTCTGTAAGATGCAGAATAGGCGCTCGCGTTGGTTAGAGGTATTTAACCTGATTATCATGAAGTAGAGTTCCTATGGAGGCGACTGTCAATATGACTAGTCTGGATGGCCAAGTTGCGGTGGTCACAGGAGCGGGACGAGGTATCGGCGCCGCGATTGCCGCAAAAATCGCCGGCATGGGAGCAGCCGTCGTGCTTGCCGGACGCACACGTGAGCCTCTCGAATCCACGGCTGACTCGATCGTAAAGGCTGGTGGTCAAGCCGAAGCAGTCGTCTGCGACGTGATGCACCTCGGCACTGTCGAGGCCCTGGCCGCGCACGTCGACAAAACTTTCGGCCGGCTCGACATTCTGGTCAACAACGCTGGCATCGGCGGCTTCAGAGGGCCCCTCCACCAACTGCCGCCCGAATCCTGGGACCAAGTCCTGAATACGAACTTGCGCGGAGTCTACTTCTGCATTCGCGCCCTTGCTCCCCTGATGATTCGCGCTCGTACCGGACACATCATCAACATCTCGTCGCTCGCCGGTAAGAATGCGCTTCCCAATGGCGCGGTCTACGCCGCCTCGAAGTGGGGACTGAACGGTTTGAGCTATTCCGTCGCCGAAGAATTGCGCGCTTATAACATCCGCGTCTCGGTCGTCTGTCCCGGCTCTGTTGACACCGAACTCAGCCCGCACACCGGAAAAGACCCAGCAAAAATGCTGCAACCGGAAGACGTGGCGCACACGGTGGCAATGCTGGTCACGCAGGCCCCGCAATCCTTCGTAAGCGAGATTCTCATCCGTCCAACCCAAAAGCCGTAACTAAGTGTGGCGCGGACGCTGCCCAGAGCGGAGTCGAAGGGTCGCCCGCGAGCTGAAATTCGGGGTGGAATTCGCGAAAAGGACCTCTAAGCGAGGAGTGCTTTCTCACTATTCGAAGCCCGCACTGCCGCAGTAATCGGGAACGTCGCCACAACCGTCGTTCCGTCACCATTCGAGTGAACGCTCAGATTCCCACCAAGCTGCAGAATCCGCTCCCGCATTCCCCTAAGACCCACGCCCATTGCGCCATTCCCCGAAGGGCTCACGTGCTTTTCAGCCGGTATGCCTCTACCTCGATCCTGAACTTCAAGCCGAACCTCGCCATTCGATCGCAGCAAACGGACCGCAGCCTCCGAGCTGCCAGAGTGGCGATGGACATTGTTAAGGCATTCCTGAACCACACGGAAGATGGCAAACTCCAAGTCGGAATTCAGCCGCCCAAAATCGGGATCGCGTTCCAGGGTTGCGTCAATCCCACTACGCTGCATGAATCCCTCGACATACCATTCCAGTGCAGTTCCAAGGCCAATTTCGTCCAACAAAAGCGGATGCAACAGGTGGGAGATGGCACGAAGCTCGCTGTTAACATTTTGCAACAGCGCGTAGCTTTCGGCGAGAACTCGGGCTTCTTCGGGGCTCAGATTCCCCGATTTTTTCAGTTGCCCCAGGTTCAGCATCAATGCGATCACGGTCTGCCCAGCACTATCGTGCAGTTCCCGGGCAATCCTTCGGCGCTCGTCATCCTGCATATTCATTAATTGTGCGCTAAGTTGACGCGCCGCCTCGGCCGCCTTACGGTCTGTGATGTCACGGTTTATTTCGAGCCAGGACGTAAGATTCCGGTTGCCTTCTTTCAGAGGTGTCCAGCGGCTAGCCACCGTCACCTTGCTGCCGTCCCGCTTTGTATGGACCAACTCTCCCTGCCAACCGCCTTGTTGGCGCTGCTGGGCGATTTCGGCAAGCGGGACGGGAAACTCAGTCTGCAACAATTCGTGGGGAGATCGCCCGATCGCCTCCGCCCTTGTCCAGCCATACAGCCGTTCGGCCCCTTTGTTCCAATAGGTGATCATTTCATCGGAGCCAACGACAAAGATGGCATCATTCGCGGCGTCCAGGCACTCCGCTTGCGCTCTTACTCTTGCCGCCTCCTCCGAAAGGCTTTGATTGGCAACGTTGAGCTGGACTGTGCGCTCTTCGACCCGACGCTCAAGCTGCTCTTGTGCCTTCCGCAGTTCGTTTTCGATTCGCCCCCGCTCGGCCGACTCCCTTTCCCACCGGGCCCT
>Ga0209038_10000633_pt1 | contig 10513 bp, 7 predicted proteins | sample BogFormECP03_OM3_FD_188237 | JGI IMG/M metagenome (GOLD analysis project Ga0209038, IMG submission 188237) | Bog forest soil microbial communities from Calvert Island, British Columbia, Canada - ECP03_OM3 (SPAdes) (version 2) | ecosystem: Environmental > Aquatic > Freshwater > Wetlands > Bog ...
GGCCGGTGAAGCGTATTACCGATACCATTGAGATTTTAGATCGCATCCGCAAGAAGATTCCTGCCAAACTGTTGCTGATCGGCGACGGGCCCGATCGCTCGCGCGCGGAGTGGCTGGCCGTCCAGAAGGGAATTCATAACGATGTTCTGTTTCTGGGCAAGCAGGACAACGTGCACGAAAAACTGGCCATCGCCGACTTGATCATCATGCCGAGCGAACTGGAATCTTTTGGTCTCGCGGCTCTTGAAGCCATGGCTTGCCAGGTCGTGCCTATCGCGACCCGCGTGGGCGGTGTGCCGGAAGTGATCGAGCACGGCAAGAGCGGCTACCTGGCCGATGTCGGCGATGTCGACACCATGGCGCGATACGCGATCGAATTGCTGAGTGACGACAGCCGCCTGAAGGAAATGGGGCAGGCTTGCCGCGAAGTGGCGCAGTCCAGATTTTGTTCTTCGAAGATTGTCCCGCAATATGAAGAGTTCTACCGGCGCGTGCTCGAACGTTCTTCGTAGAGTGCGGCCGGAATCGACCCCTCGCTTTGCAGGACGGGTAGGCGCAAGCGAATCAGCGTACCTTTTCCTTCGTGGCTGTCGATGGTCATGCGCGCGGTTTCTCCATACAGGACTTTCAAGCGCTCGGCGACGTTGGCCATGCCAATTCCCGTTCCTCCCAGCCCAGTGGGTTTTTCCAGGAACTGGGCAGCGCCCATGCCTACGCCGTCGTCTTCCACTTCAATAATCAGTTGGGATCCGGTTAGCCGGCTGCGCAGGAAAATACTGCCGCCTTCAATCTTGGACGCAAGGCCGTGCTTGATCGAGTTTTCCACCAGCGGCTGAAGCAGCATGCTGGGTACCATTACGTCCAGCGATACGGGCTCCAGTTCTTTTATGACTTGCAGCTTGTCCCGGCCGAAACGCACCACCTCGATGTCGAGGTAATTGTCGATGAACTCCAGTTCTTCGCGCAGAGGCACGAAAGCATCGCCACTGCTCAATAGTCGCCGCAGAATCGTGGCCAGCTTGATAATCAACTCGCGCGCGGTATCGGGATCGAAGCGCACCAGCGAAGAAACCGAATTCAGCGTATTGAAAAGGAAGTGTGGATTGATCTGATTTTGCAGCGCTTCCATGCGCGCGTGCAGGAGCAAACGTTCCTGTTCTTCCAGTTTGATCTGAAGCCGCACACTGTTCCAGATTTTCAGCTCGATACCAATCACCATCACCGAAGTGGCGTAAATCAACGCCTCTACCCACAGGTTCGGGCTCTCCAGGCTGAAAGTGGCGCTGGGCAGGAAGTGTGAGATCTCTGTCTGCACGAAACGCAATGCAACGATGGTCACGAAGAACATGATCTGCCAGTCGAAAAGACGGGGCGTGGGTAGGTTGCGGCGGATCATCCGATAAATGCTCAGATCGATAAACGGCGAGAATGACCAGATATCGTCGCGGTCGGGAGTGAGGGTGCGTAGCTGCCCGGCAACGAAACCGACGATCAGATTGAAGGGAAGAGTGGCCCACTCCCCATGCAGCAGCGCCGGGAGAGCCAGCAGCGCGCCTCCCACCATGCCAGTGAATCGGCCGCCAATGACGCCGAGCAGCACTGTAGTTTCAAAAGAGAGATCGCCAGCTAGAAAACTGGTTTGAATGAAGCGCACCCACACGCCCAAAGCCATGGGAACGCCAATCCAGAGAATGAGAAAAATCCGGTGTTTGAGCGCGCGGCTTTCGCGGAACAAGAGCGACTTAAACTCAACCGAGCGCACGAGAACGCTGGCCACGGCAGCCGCAACGCCAAGCCTGATCAGCAGGTTAACGAGGATGAGGCGCTGTTCCATTGTTGGCCGAACCGTGTTCGCTGAACCATTGTCGCGGACGAAGAGATCCGCTGAGGAGAATGTAGCATGAAGCGGGGACCGGAGTGCCGCGTAGGTTGCGGTACGCTAGGCCTGAGAGCACGCATCATTAAGATGTTAAACTGCCGCGTTATGCGCAAATCGTTGTTGTGTTTCTCAACGCTCGCCATCTTCCTCTCGATTTTTTCACCCCGCTGTCGCGCACAGCTTCGTCCCAAAGCCGAGGCAGATGGAGTGCTGCTCGTCGCGAACCAGGAGGATCGGAGCCTTAGCATCATCGATCCCGTCGCGGCCAGGCAAATCGCGGTTGTTCCAGAGGGTGGCATCACCGGTCACGAAGTCGCTGCATCTCCCGATGGCCGCACCGCATACGTGCCGATCTATGGTGACTCGGGCGTGGGCAAGCCCGGAACCGATGGCCGCAACATGGTGGTCGTCGACATCGTGAGCCACACGGTTGTCGGCAACGTCGATTTTGGTCACGGCGTGAGACCGCATTGCGTGGTCTATGATCGGAATAGCGGCTTGCTCTACGTCACAACCGAGCTGGATCAGACCGTGACTGCGATCGATCCGCACACGCTCAAGATCGTCGGCTCAATCCCGACTACGCAACCGGAATCGCACATGCTTGCGATCTCGCACGACGGACGACGTGGCTACACGGCTAATGTCAGTCCCGGCAGCGTCTCCGTGCTTGACCTGGCCGCTCGCAAAACGATCACGGTCATCCCCATTTCCGGCAACACGCAACGCATCTCCATTTCGAATGACGACCGCATGGTTTTTACCGCTGATCAGACAAAGCCGCAGTTGGCGGTCATCGACGCAGCCACCAACAAGCTCAAGGCCTGGGTGCCATTGCCGGCGTCTGGTTACGGCACTGCGTCCACAAGAGATGGCCACTGGCTCCTGGTCGCCTTGCCATCCATCGGTAAAGTTGCGGTTGTCGATCTTGCTGGATTGAAAGTTGCCCGCACCATCGATGTCCCCAAGGGGCCAGCCGAGATTCTCGTGCGCCCCGACGGTCAGGCAGCCTATGTCTCTTGCCCTCCCAGCAATCAAGTAGCAGTAATTGATCTTTCGGTAAAAGATCCGGCGCAATGGAAGGTGCAGGCCGTAATCAATGCCGGGAAATATGCGGACGGCCTCGCGTGGGCAGGGTTGTCAAAGTAAAGGCGAGCGCGAATGCGTAAGAAGCTGGTGACGATTGACCGAGAGCTCCGACTTAACGGACCACGCTATTATCGCGTAATCTGATGCAAGGTTAGTTGTCTGGCATCTCATCCAGGAAATGAGTTTTGCATTACAGACCGGTCAAGGCGAGCCTCTATCGAACGTTGGCTACGAGACTCTTCGCCGGGTTTCGCGCACAATCGGTGCGCATCGCGACGTTAACGAACTGTTCCGTAGTCTGGCGGATGATTTGCGTCCGTTCATCGATTTCGCTTTTCTGCGCCTGTTTTTATATGACACTGATCATCACCTGATGCGCCTGCGCGTCGGCGTTTCCCCCGAGCCGCCACGGATCACTGAGTTCGCTCCCGAAGGAACGGCGGTTGGTTGGGTTTTTGAGAAACAGGAAGCGCTGATCATCCCTGACATGAGTCAGGAGACTCGATTTCCCAACATCCAGGAAATGCTGAAGAGCAATGGTATTCGCTCGCACTGCACCTTTCCCTTGACCACCGCGCATCGCCGATTAGGGACCATAGCAGTTGGCAGCGAGCAGCTCAACGCCTACTCCGACGAGGACCTGCGTTTTCTCGGTCTTGTCGCCGATCAGATCGCGCTCGCAATCGACGATGCCCTGCACGTGCAGGCGCTGCAAGGCGCGCAAGTCGAACTCGAAAAGAGAAACCAGCGTTTGCAATTGTTGCTCGACCTGAATAACAGCATCGTTTCGAATCTGGAGCTGAAACCCCTGTTGGAGTCCATCTCGGTAAATGTGCGCCGGGTCATGCAATGTGATGGCGCAGTGATCGTCCTCGCCGAGCCGGACGGCCTGCATTTACGCAAGCATGCCCTGGACTTTCCGGATGGAAAACCGTCGTTCACGGAAGCGATTTTGATTCCCATCGAAGGCACGAGCTTCGGCGAAACCTTTCGGAGCGGAAGGCCCTGGGTATTAAATCGGCTCGATCCCGAAGCAACTTCCGCTGCGGCGAAGTACGCCAAAGAAGCTGCAGAAGGCATGAATTCATTTTGCGAGATGCCGCTCATCAGCCGGGATCGCCCGCTGGGCGTGCTCGGCGTGGTAAGCCGGGAAGAGAATGCGTTCGATCAGCAAGATTTGTCGTTCCTGTCTCAGGTCGCGCAGCAGGTAGCGATTGGCGTTGAGAACGCGCTGGCCTATGAGCAGATCGCCAAACTCAAGAACGAACTCGCACATGAGAAGGTATATCTCGAATCGGAAATTCGCAGCGAGATGAACTTTGCTGACATCGTAGGCAGCAGCGCAGCTCTGGTTTCGGTGTTACAGCAAGTGGAAACAGTGGCTCCGACCGATTCAACTGTATTGCTTCTTGGCGAGACCGGAACCGGAAAAGAACTGATGGCTCGCGCCATTCACGAGCGCAGTCGGCGACGTTCGCGCGCTTTCGTAAAAGTGAACTGCGCAGCCATTCCCACCGGACTTCTGGAAAGCGAGATGTTTGGACACGAGAAAGGTGCATTTACTGGGGCCGTTACTCAACGCATCGGGCGCTTTGAACTGGCGAACGGCGGAACAATCTTCCTGGATGAGATCGGCGAAATCCCCCTCGAACTCCAACCCAAGTTGCTTCGAGTTTTGCAGGAACGCGAGTTCGAACGCCTGGGCAATTCGCGTACGCTCCACACTGATGCGCGCGTCATCGCCGCCACGAATTGCGATCTGCAGGGCATGGTCGACGAAAAGAAGTTTCGCGCCGACCTCTTTTACCGGCTCAACGTTTTTCCTCTCTTTATTCCTGCGTTGTGCGATCGTCGCGACGATATTCCGATGTTGGTGAGCCATTTCGTGCAGCTCTTCGCGCGCCGGCTCAACAAGAAGATCGAAACTATTGCCAGCGCAAGCATGAACGCCCTGGTTCATTATTCCTGGCCGGGGAACATCCGGGAATTGCAGAATGTCATCGAGCGTGCCGTACTGCTTTCGAACGGTCCGGTTTTAAAAATTCCGCCCGGTGACCTGAAATCCGGCAGTGCAAATTCTCCTCGGATGCGAAGTGCGGGCGCGCCAGAAGCAAAGCCGATCCGCAATGTTTTACAGGACGTGGAGCGCAAACAAATACTCGACGCACTCGAGCGTTCGAACTGGGTCGTCGCCGGACCGAAAGGCGCCGCAATCCTGCTGGGGCTCAAGCGCTCCACGCTGCAATTGCGGATGAAGAAGCTCAAAATCTCTCCCCCGATGAGCTAAGAAACGCCGCGCTGACAAACAGAATCCCGTCCGATGCCAGCAAGCTGGCTGCCTGAAAGCTGGCACCTGGCATTCCACACGGCTTCGGCGGCCCGCCGTCTCGGCCTCAAGCCCAAGCAAAGGCGTTGTTTACAGGAACTCTTCGAGTCCTCATCTTGTGGCACGCCTCATGCACTGATCTGGATGCTGGAGAAAAAATCCGAAGGAGAATTTCATGAAAACTAAAATCGTTTCGCTCGTTTTTCTGTGGGTGCTGTCGCTGTGCCCGAGTGTCGGCTTTGCGCAAACTTCGCGCCACGCTGCCGCTGCCGTCGAAGTGCCCTTCGCATTTGTGGTCGGAAACCAAGTCTTCCCAGCGGGAGATTATGAGTTCCACTCGCTGCTCAACTCAGTCGCCGGGAGGGATATTATCGACGTACTTGTAGTGCGCAGCAAGGACGGTCAGAGGTACCGTGCCGTCGTCACCCATGTGGTCGGCGGCGGCGGCGAGTCCGGACGGCCGAGAGTCGTGTTCACGCGCAGTGGCGGACACGCTTTCCTGTCTGAGGTGTGGGAGTCGGGGAAACCCGCAGGCTGCCGGGTTATAGACGGCCAGTATCCGGTGCAAACCGCGGACAGTGAAAACGACAAAGTAACGTTGATCGCCTCGGCTGACTGGCGCTATTGAGCGCCGGGCGAGTGACGGCTTGCACATGCCAGGAGCGAAGCGCGCAACTCCTGGCCCGGGATTCTGCGGGGGGAGAGCCCTTGATAATTTTCCGGTTTGCGTCGACCGCCGAGAATCATGGCTGAGCACTCGAGCGCTACCATGATTGCTCGTTTGAGCCTCTAGTTGTCTTTGGCTAGTGACCACTAGAAACGGGGAAGCCTGGTGATTGACTGTGCAAATACAATTCCTCGATCGCGGTGAGCGATTTCATATTCCCAGCGCAATCGGGATGTTTTCCGGTTCGCAACTGTTCAGCGACCCGGTTTGCGATGGCTTCGCTGCCGCCATGACAAATCGCGTGTCCCAGTTCGTGGCCCACAGCGACGGAAAGCAATTGGTCGAAGGGAGTGCGAAAATGCCGAACCAGTTCGTCGGTTCGCCCCGGGCGGGCAAAGAACAGAGCATCTTCCAGGAATGTTTCCCGTTCCGTGATGGCGGTAAATGCGGGGCTCTCGCGGTCCAGGTGAAGGCTTTGAACCAAGGGTTGCCAATCCTCGGAAGGGACGATTACCCATCTCCAATGCCTCTGTGCACCTGCCGGATACTGGATCAATACCGCCTTCAGTTGGGCGACACGCCGTTCGCATTCTTCGCGGTCAAATCCGGCCCGGCAGAAGAACTCTTGGGTAGCGAGGGCGGCGCTTTGGCTTCGCTGCAGCGCGGCGCTCGCACGTGGGCACGTGCCCCAGAAAATTACCACACAGAGCAAGCACGCGTGGACTGTGGATCTTGATAAGCGGTGGAAGTTGACGGTGATCATGGGCCGAATCTGTCAGCACATGATTCGGCAAGCAATTTAAAATGGGTCAACAGCTAGTTCTTCTTGGCAGGGCGCCGGGCAACAGTGGGGAAATCGGGCGCGGCGATATCGCTCTCAAAATAGCATCGGGCGACTCCGTATTACGGGATACGACCACGTTTTGAAGTGCCGCAGTGGCTGTTCGCCAGGAAGGAATGTGCGTTCGCCCGGTTTCTGTTGCGCTACGCCATCGACGGAGCCAGAATTGCACGACCACTGGAGTCCCAGGAGTTTCTATGGCTGAACGCGTTTTGCCAAAGGACGGACAGACCAGACACTTCATAGTGGGTGTCTGGCTGAGTTGGACAGCGATCGCGATTGTGGGCTATGCCCGTCACTATTTCGAGTCTACCCATCCATTCGAGTGGCCGATCGGATCATGGCCCGACCTGCTCTCCTGGTTAGGCTGTTTCTACCCCTGGGCTGTACTAACGCCGTCTATCTTCCGGATCGAGGAACGGTTTCCTCTGGCCAGTAATGCGTGGAAGCGAAGCTTAGGGATTGTTGTTCTTGCCAGCTTAATCTTTTCCTATGTTGCAATGCTGATGGGAACCCTGCTGAACTTTGGGGTCAATTACTTGTTCGGGCGACCGGCCTCGCTTTCCGGCTTCTTCTGGCATTTTCCATGGGTTGAGTTTTGCTTTGAAGAATTTTCCTTCTGGTGCACCCTGGCCGCCGCTTGCGCGATCCGGCACTTCATTCAATTCCATCGCCAAGCGCGCCGGGCAACGCAGTTGGCCTTGGAGAAGTCCCAGCTGGAAGCCAGTTTGCGGCAGGCGGAATTGCAGAATCTGCGGATGCGCCTCAACCCTCACTTCCTATTCAATACCTTGCAGAATATTTCTGTTCTTGCGCAGCAGAATCCGAAGCTGGCGAGTCAAATGCTGGTTCGATTAGGGGATCTCCTCCGTTCCGCGCTCCGTGGCAACGTTTCAGCAGAGACAACGGTAAGCGAGGAAATGGCCCTGGTCCGAGATTATCTAGCCGTCGAGAAGATGAGGTTTGGAGATCGGCTCACGATTTTGGTGGACGTAGCTCCCGGGTCCGACGATGCTCTAATTCCAAGCTTCCTGCTTCAACCTCTGGTCGAAAATGCCATCATTCACGGTCTCCGGGTGATGTCTCAAGCGGGCACTATCGCAATCCGCGCCATGCTGGACGGCGATCGACTGGTACTGACGGTTGCCGACAATGGAGTCGGAGTTCCTGCCGAATGGTCGGGTGAGTCCAACATTGGCATTGGGCTCAGCTCTACGAGGGAAAGATTGTCCAGAATATTCCCCGGAGATCATCAATTCCTAATCCGAAAGCTGGACGAAGGTGGAACCGAAGTCCGCATCGTGATTCCGTATTCGCGAAGAGATCAGTCGTCCGAGGAGAGCAGCCCCTGTGAGCAACTTGCGAGTGTTGATCGTTGACGACGAACCTCTAATTCGGCAGGGCATTCGCAACGGCCTTTCCGCTTGCGAAGGCATCGAGATCGCAGGAGAATGCGATTCCGGGTTGCGAGCCGTCGATACGATTCTTTCCGACCGCCCGGATCTTGTCCTGCTCGATGTGCAGATGCCGGATTGCTCAGGGCTTGACGTAGTGCGCGAAGTGGGTCCACAACGTATGCCAGCTGTAATTTTTGTAACGGCCTACGACCAATATGCGGTCAGCGCGTTCGAATTGAATGCCGTCGATTATCTGTTAAAGCCGTTTGATGACGAGAGGCTGCAAGCGGCGATCGGGCGCGCTCGTGAACGAATCTCTGCCCAGCGGGAGGCTTCGCTTGCGCGTCAACTGCAGGCACTCCTGGAGATGAAGGAACGCAAATGGCCGGAGCGGCTGGCATTCCGAAATGGCGACGGTTTTAGTCTAGTGCCCGTGGACACAGTGGACTGGATCGAGTCGGCCAACAACTATGTCCTGCTCCATTGCGGCACCAAGCATCACATCATGGGAGAGACCCTCACCAAATTGGAGAACAGTCTTAGCCCGGATAAATTCTTGCGAATTCATCGTTGCCGGATCGTGAATGTATCGCGGATTTCCGCGGTTCGTCCCTTTCTAAATGGAACCTATCAGCTTGAGTTGCATAATGGCGCTCGATTGAGCAGTGGAAAACAATATAGCGATGCAGTTCGGAGACTGATTAAAAAGTAGCTGGTCTGACTGGCACGATGTTCATGATCCCTCGGATCTTCCTTGGGCGGGTCATCGCCGAGCTGCCAATCCAAGATGATGTGGGTCTGCTGTCGACTGGTGAAACGATCCATCGCGGTTTAGATCTTCGCCGATGAGGTTCTCGCTGCGGCAGCTCGCTCACGACGACGAGTTTGGACCAACATCATAGCGCATTGCGTTCTGCTACCCTCCGGTCGGCCGAACGCTTCGGATACCACAAACGTGTTATCCGTCGCTCAGCCTTCCGTGGTAGTAAAAAAATACTGCATTTCGTGATACGTTCTTTAGCGGAGTGTCGCAAGCTGTTTGACGCGAGGCAGGGCAAAGTCGGGGCGTCCAAACCACGAAAAATCTATCGGAAGCGCGAGCGCTTGCGCCCCTCCGTTTCACGGGCATCGCGGAAGCCGTTGAAACAGGCGTGGAACTTTCGGGAGCCAGTGTCGGCGATGAGCTGCAGCAACATGGCTCCGAAAGTGGGGGAAAGCAGTTCGATCTAGACGGAGAAAGCAACCATGGCCGACAAACATGGGAAACCTCGATCAACAGAAGCGATTGAACTCCGAGCCTAGTCAGATCTATTCTGTGGGGAACGTGGCCATGAGGATGGCAACGATCTGGCCGATTGGCTTCGAGCTGAACAGCAACTAACGACGCAGACGGAAAGCGAAGCTGCGCGGCAAGCGAACATTTCTGCGGATGGTCCAGCGAAAGCCTCGGCACAAGACCGCGGCGTAACACCTGAGTCACAACTGAAAATGCCGATAGAGCAGCATCGGCGGAAAGCCAAAGGCGCGATGGCAAAAAGCCGGGGACGAAGATGAACACCCTTTCCAAATACAAGTTTTGGATCGGCGGGGCGGTTAGCTTGCTTGTCATCGGCCTGATTGTTGGTGCGATGTATCCAAAGCACGCGTCTGGAGCCCAGAGCGGCGCTCCGCCAGACGTTGAGGTTGTGCAGGTTGAGCAGAAGGACGTTCCGATTTATCAGGAGTGGATCGGCACTTTGGACGGACTCGTAAATGCCGACGTCAAGGCACAAGTTACAGGCTACCTTTTGCGGCAGGGCTACCAGGAAGGCGCATTTGTAAAGCAAGGACAGCTGCTCTTCCAGATTGACCCGCGGCCTTTTCAGGCGGCTCTGGACCAGGCCCAAGGGCAATTAGCACAAGCTCAAGCTCAGCTGGCCACTGCGGAAGCGGTTCAGGTTAGAACTCAGCTCGATGTCGAGAAGTATAGGCCACTGGCCAAAGAACAGGCAGCGAGCCAGCAGGATCTCGATAATTCCGTTCAGAACAACCTGGCCGCCAAGGCCACAGTGGAAACGGCCCAGGCTCTAATCAAAACCGACGAGGCGGCCGTCGAAACCGCCCAGATCAATCTCGATTTTACCCGTCTCGTAGCGCCCATCGACGGCATTGCCGGGCAGGCTCAGCTTCAGGTGGGCGCTTTGGTCAATTTAAGCAGCGGTGCCGTGACCTCGGTTTCAACCGTCGATCCCATCAAGGTTTATTTCACCGTTGGCGAGCCCCAATACCTTGCATGGAGAGTGCGCTACCCGACAGAGACCGGTAGCGACGCGGC
>Ga0209038_10000636_pt1 | contig 10507 bp, 5 predicted proteins | sample BogFormECP03_OM3_FD_188237 | JGI IMG/M metagenome (GOLD analysis project Ga0209038, IMG submission 188237) | Bog forest soil microbial communities from Calvert Island, British Columbia, Canada - ECP03_OM3 (SPAdes) (version 2) | ecosystem: Environmental > Aquatic > Freshwater > Wetlands > Bog ...
CACTCCCTGGCCCGACTGAAGCCAAGCTCGTCATCCTGGCTGATCTGTAGTCTCATGAGCCCAGAATTCTACGTCCCACCGACAGACAACGGCCTGCATCCGCATTTTGTCGACAGCCCGGGTGCCTCAGCGGCACAGGCTGCGATCGGCGGTCGTGATCAGTGTTGTCGCGGTCTTCTCGATGGACAGATCCCGGCCGGTATGCAGCAGGTCGAAGCTATCGAAGCTCGTCAGTAGCCACAGCAGGTCGGCGGCTTGGTCGGCGGTGACATCGGCACGCAGCGCCTCTTGGTCAGCCAGACGCCGAGCGAGGCGGGCCATTCCGCCCGCCCGGCCTTGTTCCATCCGCTGGATCGCGCCGCCGACCGCAATGGCGTCAAGCAGGGCCATCGAGGACAGCACTCGCAGCACGTCCCGATGAGCCGCGTACATCTCCACGACCCCTCGGATCCCCCCGCGCAGGGCTTCGCGAGCGTCGGCCTCGTCAAACAGGACCTGGCGCTGCAGATTGCTCTCCTCGACGAAGTCGCGGTCGATGAGAGTGAGCGTTCCCACTCCGGCGCGCGCAAGCAGACCTGCAGCCGCGGCGCCGGTCGCCCCGCAGCCTACAATGGCAACATGTGCCGCTTCCAGTTTTTGCTGTCCTTCGGCGCCGATTCCCGGATACAAAATCTGGCGGGAGTACCTCTCTGTTAACTCTGCACTCGGCATCTGCTTATTTCTTCTGTTCCTGATTAGTATAGAGAATTGATAGAGCCTTCATCGGTTATGGAGATGTGGAGGTTTCTTGAAGTGCGCAGGGCTGCATCTCATTCTTTTCGAGGAATTCGAGGGGCTGATTGGATTTTCGCTGCAAATCCTGGACAAGCACCTGCCGGAAAGCGATGCGCTGGTTCAGCCTCGTGACATTCGCGTGCCTTCTGCTCTGCGCCTTATCGAGCATTTGTGAGGCCGGGCAACAGCCGACGACCTCGACAGCGAAAGAGGGCGCCCAGCAGGACATCACGCTGCGCAGCTGGACTGGTCTGCGCGTGGAAGCGGTGCAGTTCAAAGACATTCCTCCCGAACGACTGGCGCCATTGCCGGATACCCTGGCATTGCAGCCGAACCAGAAGCTCGATCCGCTGAATGTTCGCGAGAGCCTGCGCCGTCTTTACGAAACGGGTCTCTATAAAACGATTCTTGTAGAAGGGCTGCGCCACGGTAACGCTGTGACGATTATTTTCAGCGGCGTGCCCAATCTGTTTATCGGCCGTGTGACGGTCAACGGGGCCAACAACGAACGGCTGTCCGGCGTGCTGGAGCGGTCTACGCGCCTGAATGCGGGGACTGTCTTCAGCGACAGCAAGATGCTGCAAGCGCAAAAGCATCTGCAGCAGACGCTTGAAGAAAACGGCTACTACCAGTCCAAAATTTTTGTCAGCACCGGTATCGATGCGGCAAATTCCCAGGTTAACCTCGCATTCCAGATTGAACAGGGCGTACAGGCGCGCGTAGGCGACGTCGCGGTCAAGGGCGACAGCGGCATGACGGTCGAGAACTTCCGCAAAAAGGGTAAGTTGAAGGAAGACTCAAAGGTATCGCGCGATACGGTAAGCAACGCCCTGAACCGCTTGCGCAAAAATTATCAGAAGCAAGACCGGCTGGAGGCAAGCCTGAAGCTGGACGCGCGCAACTACCAGCCACCGTCGAACCATCTGGATTATGGATTTTCGGCGGACCGGGGACCGACCGTTGTAATTAACGTCGATGGCGCGTCACTCAGCAAGGGAAAGATCAGAAATCTCGTCCCCGTCTATGAAGAGGGCACGGTCGATGAAGACCTGCTGAATGAAGGCGACCGCCGCATACGCGATTATTTTCAGCGCGCGGGCTACTTCGACGTAAAGGTAACCCATACCGAACAGCTGAAAGATCCACAGCACTCCATCATTACGTTTACGGTTACCCTCGGGGTCAAGCATGAAGTGACTGCTGTGACCGTCAGCGGAAACAAATATTTCAGCACGGACACCATTCTGCCGCGGCTGAGTGTCGTGAAGTCGAGCATTGTGAACCGACAAGGCATGTACAGCCAGGCGCTGGCGCAGGCCGATGTGAACTCGATCACCGCTCTGTATCAGAGCAACGGCTACAGCAACGTAAAAGTGACGCCCGAGGTAAAAGACATCGAGGCGAAAGCAGTATCTGGACAGAAGAAAAAAGATGCGCAGCTCAGAGTGAACTACCTGATTGACGAAGGCGTGCAGCAGCGGATTGGAGCCTACGTGATCAATGGCACGAACCAGATCCCGCTCTCCCAATTGACGCCGTTGCTCAACACCCAGTCGGGGCAGCCATACTCATCGCTCAACGTTGCACAGGATCGCGACTCGATCTTTACCTATTACCTCAGCCACGGTTTTGACAAGGCTGAGGTCAATCTGCTGCAACAGCCGTCGCCTCAGAATCCGAACCTCATCGATGTGACCATGACCGTCACGGAAGGCGAGCAGGTCTTCGTCAATCGCGTATTGATCTCCGGCCTGCACTACACGCGGCCAAGCACCGTTGAAGACCGCGTGCTCATTCATCCGGGCGACCCTCTGAACGAGACGGCGTTGCTGGAGACACAGCGAAAGCTTTATGATCTGACACTCTTCAACCAGGTCAACACGGCAGTGCAGAATCCAGCAGGCGATGAGTTACGCAAGAATGTCCTGCTGCAGTTTACCGAGGCGCGGCGTTGGGATCTCAGCTATGGATTCGGCTTCCAGGCGCAGACCGGCAATCCACAAACCTACTGCGCGAATAGCACCAGTTCCTCGACAAACACGTGCGGCCCGGAGGGCAAAACGGGCGTGAGTCCTGCGATCCTGTTTAACATTTCGCGCATCAATATTCGCGGTACCGACAAATCGGTCTCGCTCAACACAACTCTCGGCACACTCGAGCAGCGCGTGCTGATGAGTTTTTCCAACCCGCATCCGTTTGACAGCCCAAGGCTCAACCTTATTCTGACTGGGGGCTACGTGAGTGCGCAGGATGTGACCACGTACGCCTCATCGCGTCTTGAAGCTGCAGTGCGCTTAACGGACCGTGTGAACAAGCCGAACACGCTTATCTATTCGTTCAGCTACCGGCGCGTTAAGGTCGATCCGAACAGCGTGCAGGTTGCGCCCGATGAGATTCCGTTGGTTTCGCAGCCTGTGCGCGTCGGCGGTCCGGGACTGACATGGATTCGCGATACGCGCGTGCCGTCGCCGCTGGATGCGGGCAGCGGCACCTTCAACACGATTCTTGAGAGCTGGGCCGATTCTCACTTCGGCTCCCAGGCGGACTTTAATCGGATTGACGGGACCAATTCAAGCTATTACAAGTTCGGCAAGGTAAATACCTGGATAGTCGCGCGGAGCACGCGTATAGCCGCAGAGCACGCGTATGGAGGACCGACCTACGACCTGGTTCCACTGCCTGAACGCCTTTACGCAGGCGGAGCTCAATCGCATCGCGGTTTCGGCATCAACGGAGCAGGTCCACGCGATTCGCTGACAGGATTTCCCATCGGCGGCACGGGCGCGATCGTCAACAGCACAGAATTGCGCATGCCCAGTCCGAGGTTGCCGTATGTGGGGAACAGCCTGGGGTTTGTGTTGTTTCACGATATGGGGAATGTCTTTGAGTACGCATCGGACATCTGGCCCAGTTTCCTCCGCTTCCGTCAGCCGGACAGGGCAGGTTGCAGAAACCTGAATGAAGAGGTCCAATCCGTACCGCATCCGAATTCACCTATCGGTGCGGCGGGAATATGCAGCTTCAATTATTACTCGCACGCTGTTGGGTTGGGCCTGCGCTACCACACGCCGGTCGGCCCCATCCGCCTGGACTTCAGCTACAACCTGAATCCGCCGATCTATCCTGTCATCATCGACTACTCAAGCACGCCGACGAACCCGATTCCGCCTCATGTCGGCGAGGCGGGGCACTTCAACTTTTTCTTTAGCATAGGGCAGGCGTTCTGATGAAAAGACACCGGCACAGCAGAAAATATGTGGCACTCGCCGCCATGCTGTTCTGCCTGTGTGCCGGGAGCATTGCTCAGGAGACCTCAACGCCCGCGCAGGCACAGACCGGGAACGAAACTCCGATGGTGCTTGATCGCGTGATCGCTATCGTGAACGGAGATGTTCTGCTTGAGAGCGATGTGCGGGAGGAGATGCGCATCGCCGTATTGCAGCCGATCACCGTTCCCGTCGGGCAGAATACCGAAGTAAATGCCGCGCAGCGGCTGATCCGGCGCGCGTTGATTTTGCAGCAGATGAGGGATCAGCACGCGATCGACTATTCCGTCAGCAATGAAGAGGTGAAGAAAAGCCTTGCGGAACTGAGGGCGCAGATTCCCATCTGCAGGCAGATAGGCTGCTCGACTGAGCAAGGTTGGCAGGCATTCCTCAAAGCCAACGATATTACTGAAGAGGAGGCTGAGCAACGGTGGCGGCAGCGGCTGGAGATCCTCAAGTTCATCAACGCTCGTTTCGGCGCGGGCATCCGCATCTCGCGGCAGGATATCCGGAAGTATTACCAGGAAACCGTTGTGCCCACCTTTGAGAAGATGAAGGAGAAGCCGCCTGCGCTGGAGAGCGTAACGCCTCGCATTCAGGAAATATTGCTTCAACAGCAGGTTAACTCCATGCTGCGCGACTGGCTGCAAAGTCTGCGGAGCCAAGGGACCGTGCAGATTATCGATCCGAGATACGGGCAAATCAGCGATTCGAGTGAAGACGACGGAGGTGGAGCATGAGCACGCAGCCGACGCCAACCCCAGCGCCTTCGCAACAGCCTGCTCCGAAGCGGAGAATATGGCTGCGTGTCCTCGTGGTTGTCGCTGTCTTGATTCTGCTCGCGATTGGCGGAATCATCTGGTACGCATCCACGCCGCAATTTCAAAACCTTGTCCGCGCGAAGCTGATCGCCACGCTGGAGCAGGCGACAGGCGGCCGCGTGGAACTCAATGCTTTTCGTTGGTCGGTGCGGCACCTTGCCTTCGAAGCAGATGGCCTGACGATCCACGGGCTTGAGGCGGCGAACGAGGTTCCATACGCGCATGTGGATCGTATTTATGTTCGGGTGAAGATCCTCTCCTTCATCCGGCCCAAAATTGACCTGAATTATCTGGAGGCAGATCACCCGGTCTTTCATCTCATTGTTTATCCTGACGGCTCGACAAACCAGCCTCGCCCCAAAACGCAAAGCAAAGGCAAGTCTGTTAAGGACACGATCTTCGACCTCAAAGTTGGAAGAACGGAAATCAATAACGGCGTGGCGCTGATCAACCAGCGCGCAATTCCTTTGGATCTAGCCGCGAATGATCTGGGCGTTGTGGTTACGTATGCCGCACCGCTCGATCAGTATCTGGCTACGCTGCATGCTTCCGATATCACGGCACAGCGCGGGAAGAATCCTCCTATCCAGTCGAAGCTGGATCTTATGGCGGATATCGGTCGCAACACATTGAAGGTTTCGCAGTTGCAGTTGCAGACCGGACCTTCGATGCTGAAGGCGACTGCCAGCCTGGAGGATTTTGCTAATCCTCACTGGAACCTGACCGCTCAGGGAAAAGTGGATGTCAGGGAAGTGATGGCGCTTGAGCCTGTGGACGGTGTCGATCGCGGAATTGTCGATATTGATCTGAAAGGGCAGGGCACGCGAACACAATTTGTGCTGGATGGTCGCGCGAAGGTCGCTGGCGCGGCCTATCACATCGACACTGTGCACATCACAGGAGTCGATGTTGACACCGCGCTCCATGCGACGGAAGGCGACCTGGTGTTTACCGGCGTTCGAGCGCGCATCGGTCGCGGAGGTAGCGTCGATGCCGAAATGCGTGTCGCGCACTGGCTGGGCACGATGTTTGCGCAGCCTGGCCAGCCTGCTTCAGCAAGCGTAAGGCGGGGAACCATACGTGCAAAGCTGCGCGGAATCACACTGCGCACGGTGATGGCGTTTGTTGCGCTTCGACAGTACGACGAGCTCGGTTTCGATACGGTCGCATCCGGAGATGGCTATGTCGATTGGACGGGTGATGGCGCCGACCTTTCTGCGAGAGCGAATGTGACGATGGCGCCCTCCGCGCACACGCCTGATGGCGAAGTGCCCATGTCGGGCATGCTGGACGCCACGTACTTCCAGAAAAATGGCACTGTACAGATCCGGCAACTGCAGGCACAGACGCCGGCTACGCAGTTCCATGTCACAGGCGGATTGGGCGTTTATCCCATCAGCCGTCCTTCGACGCTGCAGGCAACGGTAGAGACTACAAATCTCGGCGAGTTCGATCGGGCGCTGGCGACGCTGGGCGTCGCTGTGGGTGACAAGAAAGGCGTGCAGGCTCTGCCGATACATCTGGCGGGGCAGGCGCAGTTTCAAGGAACAGTGTCGGGGAGCATTCCGGATCCCGACGTGAAGGGACATATCACTGCCAGCAACTTCGACGTACTGATCCCCGTCGAGCCAACGCAGCCTGCGGCCACGGCAGAACCAGTGAATACGCCTGCGCAGCCGACTGCTGAGACTGAGACTGCGCCCGCACAACCAGCGCCTGCGCCTGCGGCTGCGCCTGCGGCTACGGAAAAAACCATTCACTGGGATTCTCTCGACGCGGACGCGGAATATTCTTCGCGGCTGATTGCAGTACAGCAGGCAACGCTCACGCGTGGTAAGACCGCGATTCACGCTTCCGGCCAGGTGCAAGCACATCGCATCTCGCCGCGCCGTAGCGCTTTCGATGAAGAGTCGGCGATCAATGCAGATATTAAGGTGCAGGACGCCGCACTCGACGAAGTTTTGGCGCTCGCCGGACAGAATCTTCCCGTAACCGGCACGGTGAACCTGAACGCGCATGCTGGCGGAGAGATTGGAAATCTGAATGGCGGCGGAGATCTTGCCATTCAGGGTGGAGAGGCTTATGGAGAGCACTATCGCAGCCTCAACGCCGATCTGAAATTCGCCGGAGAAGAGATCGGCGTATCGAAACTCATACTGTTACAAAATGGCGGCCAACTCACGGGAAGCGGTGGCATCGGGATCCGCACAAAGCAGTTTCACTTCCAGGCAGAAGGCAAGGGCTTTGACCTGAGTCATAGCGAACACTTCAAGAATGCGAAGTACCCTCTGAGCGGGCAACTTGTCTTTTCCGCAGATGGCTCGGGAACGCTGGAATCGCCGGCGATCCATGCCAATGCTCATCTGATAAAGATTACCGTCGGCTCGGAAACGAACGGCGTAGTGGATGTGGAGGCGCACACCGATCACGGGAATGCGCTTGTCACAGCCAACGGGCGTCTGGGCTCGGCATCATTGCAGGTGAACGGGCAGGTGGCGCTCTCTGGCGATTACGCCATGCAGGGGCATGCCGTGCTTTCGAATTTCGATGTCGATCCGTTCATGCAGATGTTTCATGTCGAGGACGTTACCTGGCACTCGTCCATTGCCGGAGAGTTCACTGTGTCGGGTCCGTTGCGCCAACTGAGGCAGTTGCAGGGAGACGCGCAGATCAGTCAGCTCTCGCTCGCGATTGCGGGCCGCCCTCTCAAGAGCGAAGGTCCGCTGCATGCGCAGTTGAGCAATGGCATCCTGAGGCTCGACCCATTCCACCTTATCGGTGAAAATACGGACTTTCGCGCGCAAGGCCGGCTCGGCGTGTTTCGGACGAATCACCTGATGAACTTGACCGCTGAGGGCTCTGTCAACATGAAGCTCCTGCAGACGCTCTACCCGGATATGACTTCGTCCGGAGATGTCACCTTCAACATGACTGCTGCAGGCTCCTTCGATCGTCCTGAACTGACCGGCCAGGTAAAACTAAGCAACGTGGCGATGAGTATTGAGAACCTCCCGAATGGCCTGAGCCAGTTGAACGGAACGTTGCAATTCGATCAGGACCGCCTGCAGGTGCAGAACCTTACGGGGACGACTGGTGGCGGCCAGGTGAGTATTACCGGATATGCCACCTACCAGCAAGGCATCTATTGCGATCTCACTGCGACTGGCACCGCAATTCGTATTCGCTATCCGACCGGAATCAGTTCCATGGTGAATACAAAGCTGCGTCTGCAGGGCACGCAAAACGCTCTATTGCTGAGCGGGAACGTACTGCTGACGCGGTTTACGATCAATCCGAATCTGGATTTCGCCAGCTTCGCCGGAGCGTCGAGCGGCGTTACGCCGCCTCCGGACCCGAATGCGTTTGCCAACCACGTCCGGTTGGATATTCATGTGACATCGGCTCCAGACCTCGACTTCCAGAACTCGTATGCGAAGCTCGCGGGCGATGTTGATCTGCGCGTGCGCGGCACAATGGCGCAACCAACGGTGTTGGGCCATATCAACGTCACCGAGGGCAGTGCAACCTTTGCCGGGACAAAATATCAGTTACAACACGGGGACATTTTTTTCAGCAATCCTGTGCGTATCGAGCCGACCATCGATCTTAACGCGACAGCCCACATCGAAGACTATGACATCACCATAGGATTGCATGGCACGCCCAGCAACCTGACGCCCTCATTCCGTTCCGAGCCGCCTTTGGCGCAGCAGGATATCTTCTCGCTGCTGGCCATGGGCCGCACGCAGGAAGAGCAGCAGATCTACTCAATGCAGGCGCAGCAGACCGGAGCCAATACTGCCGCTGATGCGTTGTTGGGCGGCGCGCTGAATGCAACCATCAGCAGCCGCGTACAGAAGTTGTTTGGCGGAGGAAGCGTAAAGATTGACCCCTCGTGGGTTGGATCCGTTGGCAACTCGACGGCACGTATTACTGTGGCGCAGCAGGTTTCAAAGAACGCGACGCTCACCTATGCAACCACTATCAACTCGACTGCGCAGCAGCTCATTCAGGCCGAGGTCAACTTGACACCTACGACTTCAGTATTAGCCGTGCGTGATGAATCCGGTGTATTCAGCCTTCTGTTCAAGGTGCATCGGCGTTATCGATAGTTACCAAAGAATTACAAGTAACTGCGCATCGAAATGCGGGTAGAATGTGTCCGATGTAAGTATAAGACGCTGCAATCAGGCTCTGATGGCTTCGGCTAGATTCAGTCAGAGATTGCAGCAAGCGAGGAGAGCACGACGATGAGAAAGTTATTGCGCGGTCTTGTTCCCGCTGTAGCAGCGGTTTTGCTTACAATTTCACCAGCTGCTGTAGCGCCGCATTCCGCAATTGCGACAGCCCAAAATGCGGGCCTGGACAATCAGATTCTGGCGGACGTCCAGAACAAAGCATTGAATAAGTCTCAATTCAAGAATGTGAAAGCCAACGTTACGAACGGGATCGTGACGTTAACCGGAACGGTTGATGTTTACAGCCAGAAAGAAGACCTCGATAAGCGTGTCCATCGGATCAAGAACATAAAGGGCGTGGAGAACGAAGTTGAAGTTGCCGGCCCGGAAGTTCCCGATGCTCAATTGCAGGATAAATTGATCAGAGCGATTCAGTATGATCGCGTTGGTTACGGAACAACAGCGTTTAACGCGATCGGTGTGAGGGTGCAGAATGGTGTCGTCACATTAGGCGGTACCGCATATGGTCCAGTGGACGCGGATTCCGCAGTCGCTGTCGCTTCCAATATGAAGGGTGTCAAGGATGTCATCAACGAGATCAAGGTAGATCCAGTCTCGCCGATGGATGACCGTATCCGGCGAGCCGTCTACCGTGCCGTGTATGGCTTTCCGAGCCTGAACAAGTACGCCATCGATCCGGCCCAGCCGATCCGTATCTCTGTGCAGAACGGCAATGTGACGCTCTTCGGCGTTGTCATCAACCAGGGCGACAAAGATGCTGCTGGCATCCGCGCGAACTCTGTTCCCGGAGTCTTCAAAGTAACCAACAACCTCCAGGTAGCGGGAGCACCGGAAAAGCAGTAGTCTCGCGTCCCGCGAACAATAATGGCCTCGCATTCATTGCGGGGCCGTTTTTGTGTGCGCGGTAAACTGATGGCAGGAGACCAACAAAGCGAGATGACATTGCTGCGCAGCATCGGCACAACACTGGAAATGATCAAGTGGGAGCATTCGATCTTCGCGCTCCCATTCGCGCTGACTGGGGCGATGCTCGCCGCTCACGGATGGCCGCGGCCGATGCAGTTGCTATGGATCGTCGTGTGCATGGTCACGGCGCGTTCGGCGGCAATGGCTTTCAACCGCTGGGCGGATGCTGATCTCGACGCTGTGAACCCGCGCACGTCGGCGCGTGCTATCCCGTCGGGATTGCTCACACGCGGCTTTGTGGTGGCGTTTACCGTCTTCATGTCTGCGTTGTTTGTTCTCTCCGCGGCGCAGCTGAATCGGCTCACACTGTGGCTTTCTCCGGTGGCTCTGGCGGTCTTATTGCTCTATTCCTACACCAAGCGCTTCACGCGCTGGTCGCACCTGTTTCTTGGGCTGTCGCTGGGAATCGCGCCTGCTGCCGCGTGGATTGCGATTCGCGGAAGTCTTGATCCGCGTATTCTCGTGCTCACGGCTGCCGTCC
>Ga0209038_10000640_pt1 | contig 10490 bp, 8 predicted proteins | sample BogFormECP03_OM3_FD_188237 | JGI IMG/M metagenome (GOLD analysis project Ga0209038, IMG submission 188237) | Bog forest soil microbial communities from Calvert Island, British Columbia, Canada - ECP03_OM3 (SPAdes) (version 2) | ecosystem: Environmental > Aquatic > Freshwater > Wetlands > Bog ...
TCTCCGATGTCTTGCGACATCACAAAACGGAGGGGGAGGGATTCGAACCCTCGTCGGAGGAATCTCCCCCGAAACGGTTTTCGAGACCGCCGCATTCAACCGCTCTGCCACCCCTCCAGGGGAGGATCCAAGGCTAGATGATCTCCCCATCACTCGCCGGCGCGTCTGATTGCAGGCCTTGGCGCCCGCCCGACCGTGGCGCTGCGCTAGCGGCGCGACGCGAAGAATTCGCCGAGTAGCTCTCCACACTCCTGCGCCAGCAACCCCCCCGCCACCTCGGGGCGATGGTTTAGGCGGGGCTCCGCGAGTATGTCCAGCACGCTGCCGCACGCCCCGGCCTTGGGGTCCGCTGCTCCGTAGACCACGCGCGGCACGCGCGCGAGGACGATCGCACCGGCGCACATCGGGCAGGGCTCGAGGGTCACGTAGATCACCGAGTCGAGCACGCGCCAGCTGCCTCCCGCACGGGCCGCTTCGCGCAAGGCGATCAGCTCGGCGTGCGCGGTCGGATCCTGGCGCAGCTCACGCTCGTTGTGGGCCGCAGCGAGGACCTCTCCTCCGCGCACCACCACCGCGCCGATCGGCACGTCGTCGTGTTCCAATGCACGTTCGGCCTCGCGCACGGCCATACGCATGAAGTAGTCATCTCGTGGAAAGAAGCGCTCGCTCATCGGTCTCGTGGCGGTTTCTCTGCGACAGTGGAGTGCGCCCTAGGCAGCCGCAGCCCATCATCATTGCTCAAAACAACCCGTGCTCCGCCGCCTACTCCGCCCATCCCGACGTCTCCGTGGCGTCCGTTCACTGCTGGCACTCGTTGCGTCGTGCATTGCGCTTGCCGTCATCGGCCCATCGACCGCCGCCGCGGCTACGCCGGGCGGGTACGCATCCAACGAGATACTCGTCAAGTACGCCGCCGCGACGCCGCCCAGGGCGCGTGCCGCGATCGCGAGTGCCGCAGGCGGAGTCCATCCGACAGACCAGGCCCCATACACGAGGCTGCTGCGGCTGGCGCCTGGCGTGAGCGTCAACTCGGCGCTTCGCCGCCTGCGCGGACGGCGCGACGTCATCTGGGCGGTGCCCGACTACCGCGCCCACGTGTCCGGCACGTGGATTCCAGATGACGAGGGTGTCGGCGGCGCACCCGGCGACTGGCAGCAGCTGCAGTGGAACTTCGTCGGGCCGTTCGGCGTGAATGCGCCTGAAGCGTGGGCGAACGTTGCAGCCGACGGCGCCCCCGGCGGCAAGGGCGTGATCGTCGCCGTGCTCGACACCGGCGTCGCATACGCCAACCGCGGTCCCTTCCGGCGCTCTCCCGACTTCAGCCGATACGAGTTCGTCGAAGGCTATGACTTCGTGGCCAGGAACAGATTCCCCAACGACCGCAACGGTCACGGGACGTTCGTCGCCGGGGTGATCGCCGAGGAGACCAACAACCGCGTCGGCCTCACTGGCCTCGCGTACGGAGCTCGCATCATGCCGGTCCGGGTCCTCAACACCCAGGGCGAAGGCGAAGCGTCGACGATCGCCGAAGGTGTGCTCTTCGCCGTTAAGCACGGCGCCCGGGTGATCAACCTCAGCCTCGAGTTCTCCCCCAACATCACCGCCTCAGACATTCCCGAGCTGATCGAAGCGCTGCGCTACGCCCACCAGCGGGGAGTACTCGTGGTTGCGGCGGCCGGCAACGAGGGCCGCACCGCCATCGCCTATCCCGCTCGTGCACCCGACGTCGTCGCCGTCGGGGCGACCACCGAACACGGCTGTCTGGCGGACTATTCCAACGACGGCACCGGACTCACGCTCGTCGCACCGGGCGGGGGCGCCGACGCCGATCTTCCCGGCGACCCCAACTGCCGTCCCGAACAGCCTCCTGGGCGGAGCGTCTATCAGGAGACCTTCACCGGATCCTCGGTCCGACGCTTTGGCCTGCCCTCCGGCTATGAAGGCACCTCGATGGCCTCCCCGCACGTGGCGGCTACCGCGGCCCTCATCATCGCCAGCGGTGTGCTCGGCCGCCACCCGACGCCGGCGCAGATCACCGCCCGACTCAGGGACACCGCGCGCAAGCTGGGAGGTGGTGGCGATGAACGACTGTACGGGGCGGGCCTGGTCAACGCCGCCGCGGCCACCGCACCGGGCGGCCCCGGAGCTGTGGCGGCCTCCCGCTAGCGGCACGGCGGCAAAAAGAAGGGAGACCCAAGTTGGGCCTCCCTTCTCACCGAACCTTGCCTGGCCGCCGCCTATTTAGCGCAGACCACGTATGCCGTGATGGTGCCGATGTCGCCTGTGTCTTCGAAGTACCAACCGGTCGGCGGTGTTTTGAATTCACCGGTCGTGATCGGCGACGGGTGCGAATGCGGGCCGCGCGTCGGTCAAGCGACTACAGTCGCATCCGTGTCCGTGACCGAGCACAAAGGCGCCAGCACGCCCGAGCGCTGCGATCTCGCGATCGTCGGCGGCGGGATCATCGGGCTGGCCGTGGCACGCGAGCTGATGCGCCGCCATCCGCAGGCGTCGGTGTGCGTGCTCGAGCGCGAGGCAGACGTGGGAACCCACCAGACCGGCCACAACTCGGGTGTGATACACGCAGGCGTCTACTACCAACCCGGCTCGCTGAAGGCGCGTCTGTGCGTGGAGGGAGGGCGCGAGCTCTATGAGTACTGCGCCGAACGGGGGATCGCGCACGAGAACTGCGGCAAGGTGATTCTCGCGACCGACTCCTCTGAGCTTCCCCGCCTGGAAGAGCTCGAGCGCAGAGGGAGGGCCAACGGGGTGCCGGGGTTGCGGCGGATCGACGCCGCGGAGATCGAGCAGATCGAGCCTCACGCGCGTGGGATCGCCGGACTGCACTCGCCCAGCACCGGGATAGTGGACTTTCCCGCCGTGGCTCGGTCCTATGCCCAGGACGTGCTCGAGGCGGGCGGCGCGGTGGCCACGGGATGCGAGGTCAGGGACGTCACGATCAGTGCCCGTTCGCTGCGGCTGGCGCACACGCGCGGGACCGTTGAGGCCGGCAACGCGATCTTCTGTGCTGGCGCCTGGGCCGATCGGCTGGCCGTCGCCGCGGGCGCGAGCGCCGATCCGCGGATCGTGCCCTTTCGTGGCGCCTATCTGCGGCTCGTGCCCCAGCGCAGGAATCTCGTGCGTTCGCTGATCTACCCGGTGCCCGATCCGTCGCTGCCCTTCCTGGGCGTCCATCTGACCAAGCACATCGACGGTGAAGTACTCGTCGGGCCGACCGCGCTGCTGGCGGGCGCCCGCGACGCATACAGCCTCACGAAGGTGCGCGGCAGGGACCTGTTCGACACGCTCGCCTGGCCCGGCACCTGGAAGATGTTTGCCCACTGGTGGCGTACCGGCGTGAGCGAGCTGCGCCATGCTGCGATGCACTCGGCGTTCGTGAGGGCTGCCGCCCGCTACGTGCCCGAGCTGCGAGTGGCCGACGTGGAGCCCTCATTCGCTGGCGTGCGCGCGCAGGCGCTGGGACGCGACGGCCGGCTGATCGATGACTTCGTGTTCTCCGCCACCCCCCGCGCGCTGCACGTGCGCAACGCGCCCTCGCCCGCTGCCACCGCCTCGCTGGCGATCGCCCGCCACGTGGCCGATGAGGCCGAGCGGGGTTTCGACCTGGACTCCTGAGCGAGTCAGCTCCTGGAAGCGGCCTGCGCGGCCGGCTCGCGTCCTTCAGCCTGCCCCTGGCCCCGAGCGCGCGAAGCACGATCGATCACCGCAGTCATCTCCGCGCGAAAACGGTCGCGGCCGAAGCGCATGGCGTTCTCCCGCGCCGCCGCCGCGTCGAGCTCGAGCGCCTCAAAGCGCTCGATCGCGGCCACCAGTGCAGCGACGGTCTGCTCGCCGAACAGCACTCCGGTAGCGCCATCGAGCACGGACTCAGCTGCCCCGCCGACGCCGTAGGCGATCACCGGCACGCCCGCCGCCTGCGCCTCGACCGGAACGATCCCGAAGTCCTCCTCGCCGGGGAAGAGCAGCGCGCGCGCAGCGCCCAGCAGCCGGTCGCGCTCGGGCTCCGAGACCTTCCCGAGGAAGCTGGCGCCCTGGCCTGCCTCAGACCTGACCGCGTCAAGCGCGCGCCCATCGCCCGCGACCTCGAGTCGCCTGTGAAGGCGCGCGCACGCGGCGGCGGCCAGGTCGATGCGCTTGTAGGGAACGACGCGGCCGAACGCGAGGTAGAAGTCATCTGGCGTGCGGGGCAGCGACAGGAAGTGCTCCACGTCGACGGGTGGGTGGACGACCTCGGCCGAGCGCCCGTAGCAGCGCTCGATGCGCTCGGCCACGTGACGCGAGTTCGCCACGAACACGTCAGGACCGGCGGCGCCCGCCAGATCCTGGCGGCGCAGCCAGGCCAGCAGCGGCGGCAGCAGCAGCCTGGTCGCACGGCCGATGTCCTCGCCGTGCAGAAAGCCCTCGTCCCAGGCGTAGCGCATCGGTGTGTGGCAGTAGCAGACGTGCAGCGTGCCCGGGGACGTGCGCACGTTCTTCGCGCACGCGTGGCTGCTCGACAGCACGAGATCGAAGCTGGACAGGTCGAACGAGCGAAAGGCCATGTTCATCAGCGGCAGCAGCTTGGGGTACTGGTGCACCGCGCCCGGGATGCGGTTGAGAAACGAGCTGTGGACCCTGCGCTCGGTCAGCTGCGGGGGCCACGGCGATGGGTCATAGACCGAGGTGAACAGCTCGGCCTGCGGGAACATCTCGAGCAGCTCGAGCAGAACCTGCTCGGAGCCTCCTGGGATCGTCAGCCAGTCGTGGACGACAGCGACGCGAGTGAAGCGCTCGCGAAGCTCGTCTAGCGACGGGCGCTCATCCATCGTCTCCTCGACTGCGCTCGATCGCTGCGCGGAAGTCCTCCCAGCGTGTGGCGTAGGGCCAGATGCGATCGGCCAGGCGTTCCAGGTTACGGAAGTCGCTGTCGGCCTCCCAGCCCCAGTGCAGGACCACGGGCACCCACAGACCAACCGCCCGCTCGATCATCTGGTCCACTGCCGGCAGAACCTCGGCCGCGGCCCCGTAGACGGGTGCGTAGGACGGCAGGTACACCGTGTCCCCGCGCCACTGCGGTGGGCGCTGGAACCCGATCAGCCCGATTGACTCGGGGCCACCGCACACGATCGCGAAGCGCTCCGCGAGCGCTCCGAGCTGGCAGGCGTCGAAGCGGTTGTACGGCGGCACGAACACGTCCGCGTGGATTTCGTGGCGGACGAGTTCCGCGGGCGCCGTGTCGAGCAGCTGCTCGGTCTCGGCGTCGGACAGCCCGCACAGCTCCGAGCGGCGCCGGGGAGAGCTGAAGCGCGTGCGGTGATCTCGCCCATGCACGCCGAAGGAGACCCCGTCGGAGGCCATCCGGCTCAGCATCGCCACCTCGCTGTCGTCGAGCGGGCGCGATCCGAGCGTGGTCGGCGACAGCGGATGGCGACATACACGGGGAGGCACCGCCATCAGATAGGGGACGCCGGCATCGACCATGATCTCGTGGAAGCGTTCGAATGCCGGGGTGCCGAAGCGCTCGGGGTCGTCCGCCGCGAGGTAGTGGGGAAACTCATCAACGCGGATGAGAAAGCGCGGCGGAGCCGCGCTTTCTGAGCCCAGCACCGCCCGGCGCGCAGCGAGCAGGGGGTCAACCACCGCCGATTCGAAGTCGAGATTGCCAACCTTGAAGCGAACCTGCTCGGCCACGCGCGCGGCTCTCGGCGGGACGTCGCGCACACGTGTCACGGCGCGCACGGCGGGCGCCGACAGCGCCTGAGGGTCGAGCGTACCTGTGGCAAGCTCCGCGTCGAACAGCAGTCGGGCGTTGCGCAGCTGCTCTTGCCCGGACCCTGCGCGGCCCAGTGCACGCCTCGCCCGGCGCGCGGTCCTGTGCAGCGGGTCTGGTGTTAGGTCAACCCCCACCGAGCGAGATTACCCGTTTCGCTCGTTCCTTGACCTGCGGTCAACGTCCGCTCGGCGACGATCGCCGCAGCCCCGAACGTCGTACCCGCCCGGCCTGGGATCATGGCGCCGATGAGCGAGCACCCACGCCTGCAGGGCCGCGACATCGTGTGCGTCGGATTCGCCGACTGGGACACCGACCTGTGGACCAATCAGCAGCACCTGATGTCGCGTCTGGCGCGCGAGAACCGCGTGCTGTTCGTCGAGTCCTTGGGGCTTCGCCGCCCACAGCTCGCCGGGCGCGATCTCGCCCGCATCTGGCGGCGGCTGCGACGCGGACTGCAGGGGCCGCGCACACTCGACGGGGTGCATGTGCTCTCGCCGCTCATCCTGCCGCTGCACCGCTCCCGCATCGCGCGGGCGATCAATCGCCGTCTGCTGCCGGCGCTCGTGCGCCGGGCCGCCCGCCGGCTGGGGCTGCGAGGCCCGATCCTGTGGGCATATGTTCCGCAGGCAGAGGTGCTCATCGACGCGCTCCAGCCCTCGCTGATCATCTATCACTGCGTCGACGACATCGCCGCCCAGGACCGGATCGACACCGCCAGCTTCCGCGCGGCCGAGGAGCGCTTCGCCGCTCGCGCCGACCTCGTGCTGGCGAGCGCGCCGGCGCTCGCCAGCAGGCTGCGGAGGATCTCTGAGAACGTGCTCTTCGCGCCCAACGTGGCGGACACCGAGCTGTTCTCCCATGCACTGGAACCCGGGCCGCTTGACTCCGGCATGGCCGCGCTGGCCACGCCTCGGATCGTGTTCACCGGCGCGATCGTGGCCCTCAAGCTGGACCTGCCGCTGCTGGCCGAGCTTGCCCGTCTGCGACCGGATTGGTCGTTTGCCCTGGTCGGGCCGGTCGGACCGGGCGAACCCAACGCTGACATCTCGGCGATCACCGCGGTGGCGAACATCCACCTGCTCGGACCCCGCTCCTACGCCGAGCTGCCGGACGTCCTGCGGGCGGCTGCGGCCGGCCTGATCCCCTATGCGCGCAACGCACTCACCGAGAGCATCTTCCCGATGAAGGTCTACGAGTACCTGGCCGCGGGCCTGCCGGTGGTCGCCACGCCGCTGCCCGCCCTCGCCGATCTCGCCGACGTGGCCACCGCGCGCGACCCACAGGGAATGGCTGAGCTGCTCGACGATGCACTCAGCGACGGGGATCAGGCGCGCCGCGCCGAGCGCTCGCGCGCCGCGGCCTCGCATTCATGGGATCGGCGGCTGGAGGAGATCGCGGCCGCGATCGATGCGCTGTGAGAGACCTGCTCGTCACCGCCCATACTCCCGTGCTGCGCTCCGGCCACGTGATCCGGACCTACGGCGTGGCCCGCGCGCTGGCCGCCCAGGGGAACGGCCTGGATCTGCTCTACGTGGGCTTCGACGCGCCGGAACCCGACGACGCGTTCCGCTCGATCCCGGGGATCCGGCTGCACGAGGTGGTGCCTTCCCGCGGCCTGCGGCGGATGCTCGCCTACGGCAGGGCGCGGCTCGCGGGCGTGCCGGGCGGGTTCGCGCGCGGCGTCTCCGCCGAGCTCGCCGACGATGCCGCGCGGCTCGCGGCCGAGCCCGATCGCGGCCGGGTGATCGCCGACGGTCCGATCGTCGCCGCCTCGCTGGCGGCTCTCGCGCGCAGGCGTCCGGTGATCTACAACGCGCACAACTTCGAGTCGGGCTTTCGCCCCGAGCTCACGGCGGGGCCCCGGCTAGGCCTGCATGCGCGCGCCCTGCGCAGATTCGAGCGCGGGCTGCTCGAACGCGCTTCGGAGGCGTGGATGGTCAGCGAGGCGGACATCGCCGCCGCTCGCGAGCTGTGTCCGGGCGCCCGCTTGCGCTGCGTGCCGAACGTCGTGGACGTCGAGGCGATCGAGCCAGTGCGCGATCTGGCTGCGTGCGAGCGCGCCCTGTTCGTCGCGAGCTTCTTCTATGAGCCCAACCGCCGTGGCCTGCGCTTTCTGCTCGACGAGGTCTTCCCGCGGGTGTGGGCCGAGCTGCCCGACGCGCGCCTCACGCTCGTCGGGCCGGGCCTCGAGCAGCCGCCGTCCGCGGATCCGCGGGTCGAGACCCTCGGCTTCGTCGAGCACCTGTCAGAGGCCTACGGCCGCTCACGCTGCGCGGTGGTTCCCCTGCTGCAGGGAGGGGGAACGCCGCTGAAGTTCATCGAGGCCCTCGCCTACGGGCTGCCTGTGATCGCCACACCCCGGGCGGCCGCCGGGCTCGACGTTCACGACGGCGAGGATTGCCTGCTCGCCGAGGGCGGCCAGCGGTTCGCGGCGGCGCTCGTGCGGGTGCTCAGGGACGGGGCCCCCGAGCTCGGGCACCGCGGCCGCGAGCTGGTTATGGAGCGCTACTCGGTGCAGGCGCTCAGCGAGCTGCTGAACACCTGAACGCCCGAGATTTCGGGGCTTTAGCCGCTTTCGCTAGCAGGGCGGGCCGCTCGCGCCATGGTACATCCGTCCAGGGCCCGAGCGGGCCGCTCAAAGACCCGAAGCCCCCGCCCGAAACACCGGGTGCAGTCGTTTAGAACGCGATCGCCCGGGATTGGCCCCGGACTCCGCACTCGCGACTCCCCGTAAAGGCGCCCTCGTCATAAGGCGAGGCCTCACTGCCAGGGGTACCGCGCAGCTAGCCCATGCACCAAAGGAAATGAGGTTGATGATGATAACAAACGCTCGCGCTCGCCGGCCATGGCGCCGGCCGACACCGACAGCCATGTTCATCGTATTGGCGTGTCTCCTGGTCCAGGCGATCAGCGCCACAGCCACAGCCACAGCCACACCAGCGAAGCACGCTCGCTCCACCCACGGCGCGGCCACCGGAGCACGCCTGCTCCCGCCCGCTCTTAAGGCGACGGCCGCGCGCAAGCGCCAGGCCGATCGTAACCTCGTTGCCCGCGCCAAGGGCGTGAAGCGCTGCATTCGTGCGAACCCCAAGCACCCCAACCGCTGCCGCTCTGCACGCCGCGCCCTCCAGCGCGCGGGTGTGAAGCTGACAAGTCTCGAGCGGCAACTCGCAAGGGTCGCGGGCTCAAGCGGCGCTACGGCAAGCGCCAGCGCATCGCGCTCGGGACGCCACGGCTCCGGCAGTGCATTGCGCGCCGCCCGCGTTGCTCCCACGCTGACCGTCTCCGGAGAGAAGCTCAGCTGGAACCGAGTGGACGACATCAACACCTACGTGCTCCTCATCCGGGTCCCCAAGGAGGCCGTCCAGTACTCAGTGGTCACCGGCATCTCGATGACGCCGCCGCCGGTACCGGGCGACACCGTCTCCTACAGCGTCCGGACCAGCACCGAAGGCAGCACCTGGTCGGCAGAAAAGTCGATCACGTACGCCGCCGCCAAAGAAATTGAAAAACTGAAAGCGCCTGAAGAAGTCAAAATAACTGAAAAAGCTCCGGAAGAAAAAAAAGCGCCTGAAGAAGTCAAGGCGCCCGAAAAAGTCAACACGCAGGCCGCACCAGAGCTGACCGTCTCCGGCGAAAAGCTCGTCTGGAACTCGATTCCTGGCGTCACCACCTACGTGCTGGTGACCAAGGTACCGGGCAAAACCGAACAGTTCTCGGAGGTCAGCGGCACCTCGATCACGCCGCCGGCCGTTCCGGGTGTGACCGTCCACTACAGCGTGCGCACCGCAGTCGAAGGCAGCGCGCTGTCGCCGGAAGTCGCGATCACCTATCCGGCCGCTGTTGCGCCGGTCACACCGCCGGTTGCACCTGTCACCCCGGCCAGCAGCACTACGCTGTTCGGAATCGGAGTGAGCGGGTGGGGCTCAGAGGAGTACGCCGACGTGGCCTCGTGCTGCAAGATCGTGCGCTCGGACGACCCCGCCGCATCATGGGCCGCGGTAGGAATCAAAGAGATCTACCTCGACGACGGTCCCGAGAGCGGCGAAGTCAAAAGCATCAGCCCGAGCACCCAGGCCGCCGAAGCGGTGGCTGAGGTCAAAGCCAACCCGGACATCTACGCCTACGAAGTGCTGAATGAGCCCTACGGTCAGTGGTACTACACGAACTCGCGCACCACGGCGAATCAGGAAGCCTACGGCAAGATCGTCGCGGCGATCCACGAAGCGTTCGTGGCGAACTTCGGCTCGAGCCACCCGCTGGTTGTTGCGACCTACGGCGACGACGAAACGAACTACATCCAGCACACGCCGTCGTCCGACTACGAAGCCGCCTACGTCCACCCGTATTCACAGAACACAGGTGGCCCCGGCGAAGCCAACCGGGCGCTCGTAGAAACAGCACACGCCTACACCGGCAAGCCGATCATCGTTTCCGAGGTTGGCTGGAACGATTCGCAGGTGTCGGAAGCCGAACAGGCATCCCGCACGACCGAGTTCGGAGAGTGGGCCGCAAGCACCGGCTACGTCTCGGCCGTGACTTTCTACAACTACCGCGACGGCGGTGGCTCGGAAGATTTCGGCTATGAGACGACCAGCGGCACGAAGAAGCCAGCATGGACGAATCTGACCGAATTGTCGGCGAAGTACTAGGAAAGTTGGGGCGTCGCGGCGCAATTCCAGCGCCGCGACGTCACCGCCGAACCGCTGACAGACGG
>Ga0209038_10000641_pt1 | contig 10479 bp, 9 predicted proteins | sample BogFormECP03_OM3_FD_188237 | JGI IMG/M metagenome (GOLD analysis project Ga0209038, IMG submission 188237) | Bog forest soil microbial communities from Calvert Island, British Columbia, Canada - ECP03_OM3 (SPAdes) (version 2) | ecosystem: Environmental > Aquatic > Freshwater > Wetlands > Bog ...
CTAGACGCTCCTCACGGTCGCGCGGAGGATGAAGACCTCCGCCGCAATCTGCTCTGGGCTCGCTTGGCCGCTATTCGCCGGGGGGCGGAGGGCGCCACTGAAGCCGCGATGGCGGGCGCTGGGTCGGCCTGGACAGCGACCCCCACGAGCTGCTCGAGCGGTTCACGATCGGGTTCCTGCTCGCCCGCGTCGACCGCCGGCAGGACCACACTCAGCAGTGCGGTCACTACGGTGGGATCGAAGTGCGTCCCCGCGCAGCGCTCTAACTCAGCGAGCGCGTTCGCGACGGGCATCGCCTTCCGATAGGAGCGGGTGGTTGTCATCGCGCTGTAGGCGTCGCAGGTGGAGACGATCCGCGCCTCGACCGGGATCTCCTCGCCGCTGAGGCCGTCCGGGTAGCCGCCACCGTCCCAACGCTCGTGGGAGGCTCGCACGATGCCGCCGATCTCGCGCATGAAGCCGCCGATCTTCTCGAGCATCCGCTGGCCCTCGATCGTGTGCGTCTTGATGATCGCCCACTCCCGCTCGTCGAGCTTCCCGGGCTTGTTGATGATCTCCTTGGGAACGGCGATCTTGCCGACGTCGTGCAACAGCGCCCCGAACTCCACGTTTCGCTTCAGGTCCGCGTCGAGCCCGAGCTCCTCGGCAACGTCGAGGGCGAGGCGGACCACGCCCTTGCAATGCTGGCCCGTGTAGGCGTCATCGGCCTCCACCACATCTCCCAACAGCAGCGCCGTGCCCTGATAGGCGTCGTTGAGGTCGGTCAGCTGCTCGAGGCGCTCGTGGCGCTCCCGCGAGAAGAACCTCAGCAGCACGAACAGCGGCGCGATCAACAGTACGGAGAACTGACTGCCGCTCGCAATCGTGGTGAAGGCCACGGCCAGGCCAAGACAGGAAAGCGCCAAGTCGATCGCGTAGACCGGCCGAACCTCCTCCAGGAGCTCACGGATGCTCCGCCGGCCGTAGAAGCGCTCACGCACGGCGCTGGCCCCGAAGTCGCACGCGAACTGCGCGGCAAGCGCGAGTGGCAGGATGCCCCAGCGTACGGCGGGGCTGTGGTCGTTGAAGAGCACGAGCACGAACGCCGGCCCGACCGCAAACCAGCTGTTGCCAACGGCCGTCAGCAGCCAGCTCGGTGAGAGCTGTCTGCGGATCATCCCCGGCACCATTCCGAGCGCCAGAGCCAGCGGCACGAGCAGCGGTATGACCGCGGCGGGTACGGCGAACAGCATCGGCACGAACACCGCCTGGGTGGGCACCGTGAAGCCCGCTCCGACGTCGAAGCGGATCTGCATGGCCAGGGCGATCAACAGCACGTAGAGCGTGGCCGTCGCCGGCGAGAAGCTCTGCTCAGAGCCGCCGATCAACAGCAGCGCGAGCGCGGCGACCACAAAGCTGGCGCCGACGAGCAGGTCCCCGCGCCGTGACGCGGGAGGCATCGACTGTTGGCGCCGTGTGTGAGAGTCGCGTGTGAGCTCGGCTTTGTTGATCGCGTGAACCGACGTACGCATACGGTCGTTTATCGGCGGCGGAGTCCGTGAGGCTTACCGATCGGCGCTCCGACGGACCACACGCCAGCTCGGCGACGCCGCCGTCGAACGCCGGTCCGACGGCGGCTTGCCGGCCGATCCCTAGCGCATATGCGGATCGATGTAGACGTCGTCGATGCGCGAGGAGCCGGTGAGCGCGGTGAAGCGGAGTGCGACCTCGCCGGTGCCGCCGGAGAGGACGCCACCCACGATCGAGCCGGTGAGCATCGGCAGCGTGGGCTGCCATTCACCGCTGAGCGCGACGGTCCCGATCGGCGCGGCAACGGACCCGAGCACCGTCTCATAGACGACCTGAACGAGCACCGTCGAGGTGAGTCCGCTGTTGCGCGCAAAGAAGCGGAAGCTGGGGTAGCTGGCGTTGACGCAGGTGAAGGGCGACGTCGCCGAGGCGCCGGTCGGGAGCGCCAGCGAGTATCCGCCCACGGACCCGGTGACACCGTAGGGCTCGCTCCCGGCGACTCGCTGGGCGCCGCCGCTGAGGGTCCAGCCGGAGAGCGATCCCTCGAAGTCACCACCGGGGACGAGCTCATAGGAATTGCTGTCGCCCCACTGCTGGAAGGGCTCAGACAGCGCGGCTTCGTTGCACGCACCTGTCGCGATCAACCCCGCTTGGGCCGGCGCGGCAGCGAAGAGGGTCAGGGTCATGGCCGCAGACGCTGAGGCCAGGCCGAGCGCTGCGCTGAGCACCCGGGTCAGACGGGGCCTACGTGATGTGAGACGGGACGGGTGCGGGAACACAAGAAGCCTCCATGCTTGTGCTGGTGGCCGAGCCGTCTCGCCTGCGAGACCTCTGGCTTTGCGTCCTCACCTCACGGCAAGTTTGCCCTTTTCAGCCTTGTTGATCAGGTCAGGCGGACAGCATCCATGACGAACCGTGTAAAGGGAAGGCATTTAGACGGATGTTCGAATCGCCCGACGTGGAACGGAAGGGCACCGCCGCGCCCCGCGCCGGTGCTGGACTCAGAAGGCGCGCCGAGGTGAGCAGTGCGACGCGTCCGCCCTCAGAGCAGACGGCGAGATGCTCGGTCCGTACGCGAGGAACACGGGTTCACCGGTTCGCCGGGAGGCGCAGAAGGTCGCGCGCGAGTTTGGATGGCGGCCGGCTGTTGGATCGGTCGGATCCACGTGCGAGGCGCAGATCTCCTTTGCGCTCCACCCGCTCGCACGACCCGACGGCACCCTCACCGCGAAAGGTTGTTGAGGTCGTCATCCTCGACTGGTTGAGCCACCATGAGTGCGGCCTGCGAGGGTAGCGAGCAATCCTTCACCCAGCTATGACCGAACGGATAGGAGAAGCCAATGACCGAGAGCACGACAAGCACCAACATCACCCAGGTGGGGACGGTGATCGTACCCGTAAGCGACCAGGATCAGGCGATCGAGTTCTACACCGACAAGCTCGGATTCGAGACGCGCGCTGACACTCCCTTCGGCCGAAGCGAACGTTGGGTGGAAGTGGCGCCGCCGGGCGGGGCGACCTCGATCGCGCTGATACCTCCGCGACCAGGAGAACCCATCGGGATCGCCACCCACGTGGCCTTCGCGACCAAGGACGCCGACTCAGACCACACGGATCTCAGAGCTCGCGGGGTCGATGTGGATGAGGCCGTCATGCGCATGGGCGACCCGGTGCCGCCAATGTTCGTCTTCCGTGACCCGGACGGCAACAGCTTCATGATCGTGGAGCTGGGCTGATCGCCCCTATCTCGCTCCGGCCTCGATCGCTCGCGCCACCCCCCGTGCAAGCGAGGGGATAAACCGCATCAGCCACCACATTGCCCACGCCTCGGCGGTCACGGGCATCACCGCGCGGTTGCGCTGCACCGCGTGGAGGATCCGCTGCGCGACGCGGTCCGGGCCGTAGTTGCGCCGTTCATACAGGCGCACGACCCGCTCCCGCTGTGACTCGGCGGTGCCGCGCAGCCGGCTGTTGCGCGTGATCGGCGTGTTGATCAGTCCTGGGCACACCGCCGTCACGCCGATGCCCCGCGGGCGCAGCTCGATGCGCAGCGCCTCTGACAGCCCCAGCACGGCGAACTTGGTGGTCGTGTAGGCGGTGAGCGAGGGGTTCGCGAAGTAACCGGCCGCGGAGGACAGGTTGACCACGTGCCCACCGCGACCGCGCTCGATCATCGCCGGCACGAACATCTTGCAGCCGTGCACGACCCCCATCACGTTGATCGGCAGGATCCAGTCCCAGTCCTCGAGCGGAGTCTCAAGGAAGTTCGCCCCGAGCCCAACCCCCGCGTTGTTGACGAGCAGGTCAACGCCCGCAACGCGCCCGTGCACGGCATCGGCGAAGGCCTGCATCTGCGCGCGGTCGCCGACGTCGACCCGCTGGGCGAATACATCGCTGCCGAGACGCTGCGCCTCCGCCGCGGTCGCCGCCAGACCGGCCTCGTCGACGTCGCATAGCGCGAGGTCCGCGCCGCGACGGGCGCACAGCAGCGCCGTCTCACGGCCGATGCCACTGCCCGCGCCGGTCACCAGCGCCAGCCTGCCGTTCATCCGCTCGACGTCCATCAGCCCCGACCATACCCGCCCGCGGAAGGCGCACGCAAGGCGCTCACCGGGTTGATCGGCTAGCCGAACTCGAGCGCGAAATCCGACACGACTTCAAGCGACGGACGGGGCACGAACGGGCTCGAGCCCGTTTCCTGTGGTTCGATCAGGCCCCATTTGCCGGTTGAGTCGTCGTGGGTCTGGTAGTACCAGATGCCCTTCACGTAGGAGTCCGAGGTGAACTCTTCGTAGCTCGCTTTGATCGCCGCGGCCTGAGCCGCGGGGGTCGAGGTCTCTTCGACGCCGTACTCCGTGAGGTAGTAGTCGGTGTTCAGAAAGCCAAGTTTGACTGCGAAGGCGTGCTGTTCTTCCATGCCGGCAGGGCCGTCGTGTTCGGGTGTGGCTTCGTGGGCTTTGCCGTAGGGATGGTCGGAGAACCCGCCGACATCTTCCTTCAGGGCAGGCTGGGCTGCCAGGGCATCGTGCAGCCAGCCGTTGCCCGAGTCCATCTGGGACCATTCGCCGCCCGGCTTTGAGTAGTCGCCGAAGCTGTTGAACAGGAGCTTCGCACCAGTGACGCCAGCGGACTTGACAGCGTTGGCGAGGCTGACGAACATTTCGGCGTAGCGCGCCGGTTCAGCCTGGCCGCCCTTGAGATACATCTCGTTGCCGACCTCGAGCAGCGTGGCTCCGTTTTCGGATGCTTCCTTCACCTCCCGCACGGTCGTGGCCGTCCATTCGGGGATGTTGACGTTCGCCAGCGGTTCCTGATCGGGCGTGTTCCCCACGATCACCGTGTCATCGCGGAAGCCGTTGCCCTCGGAGGTTTTGAGGTATTCGGTCAACCAGCCGGCGGGTCCACTTTCCGGCACTCCGATGCGCTCGGAGTTGAGCCCGAGTTCGACGAACCTCTTCGCATCCGCGGGACCCCAGCCCGACCCGTCGTTGACGCCGATGATCACCGACGGGCTCGCGGGCGGGGTTGGGGGCGGGGTTGGAGGTGTAGGCGCGGTCACAGCCGTCGTCAGCGCAGACGCCGAGGAGGCCGAGCCGGCGGAGTTCGTCGCGGTGACGAGCACCCGCAGCGTGCTCCCCACGTCGCCCTGGCCGACCGCGTAGGTCGAGCCGCTCGCTCCCGCGACCGCAGCGCAGCCCGCGCCCGAGCCGCTGCAGCGCTGCCACTGATAGGTGTAGGAGATCGGCGCGGTCCCCACCCACACGCCCGTGCTCGCACGCAGTGTTTCGCCGGACTGGGCCGTGCCTGAGATCGCGGGCGGTGTCGTGTTCGACGGGGCGATCATGACCGGCGCGGGCGCGAGCACGACCGCCGTCGACGCCGAGGTGCTCGTGGCCGACCCGCCGGCGTTGGTCGCGGTTACCAGAACGCGCACCGTCGTGCCGACGTCGCTTGCGCCGAGCGCGTAGCTGGTCGAGGTGGCGCCCGAGATGCTCAGACAGCTCACCCCCAGGCTGTTACAGCCCTGCCACTGGTAGCTGAAGGAGATCGGCTGCGTCCCCGCCCAGGTGCCGGTGCTCGCTTGCAGCGTCTGGCCGGCCTGGGCAGTGCCCGAGACTGCCGGGGGTGTCGTGTTCGACGGCGCAGTTGCGGACGGAGGGGACGGCGGAGGCGTGACAGGGGCGGCCGCGGTCACCGGCGCGGTCAGTGCCGAGATGCTCGTGGCGGTGCCGCCGGCGTTGGTGGCGGTGACGAGCACGCGCAGCCTCGTTCCAGCGTCACCCGAGGCGGGGGTGTAGCTCGCGGTGGTGACGCCGGGGATGAAACGGCAGCCTTCGCTGCTGCAGCGCTGCCATTCAAAGGCGTAGGCGATCGGCTGCGTCCCTTCCCAGGTGCCCACGTTCGCGACGAGCATCTGGCCGACCTGGGCGGTTCCGGAGATCGTCGCGAGCGTCGTGTTCGACGGCGCGATCGCCGCCGCCACCGGCGCCGTCGACGCCGAGGTGCTCGAGGCCGACCCGCCCGCGTTGGTCGCCGTGACGACCACGCGTACGGTCGTGCCGAGGTCGCTTGCGCCGAGCGCGTAGCTCGGCGCGGTGGCTCCCGGGATGTCAACGCATGCTTCGCTCAGGCTGTCGCAGCTCTGCCAGTGATAGGCGAAGGTCAGTGGCGGCGTCCCGGTCCAGGTCCCGATGTGCGTGCTCAGCGTCTGCCCGATCTCCGCGGTTCCGGAGATCGTCGCGAGCGTGATGTTCGACGGGGGGTGCGGGATCACCACCGCGCTCGAGGCGGAGGCCTCAGAGGCCGAGCCCGCCAGGTTGCTCGCCGTGACGAGGATCCGCAGCGTGCTGCCCGCGTCGCTCTGGAGCGGAACGTAGGCCGGGCTCGTGGCGCCCGCGATGGCCGCGCAGCCTTCGCCGAGGGTGTCGCAGCGCTGCCACTGGTAGGCGTAGGTCAGCGGCGCCGTGCCTTCCCAGCTGCCGCTGCTCGCGGTGAGCGTCTGTTCCTCCTCGGCGGCCCCCGAAATCGTTGGCGGCGCCGCGTTCGACGGGGCGAGCGCCGGAATCCATTCCTGGACCCGGTCGTTGGCGGCGTCGGCGACATACACGTCGCCGGTGGAGTTGACGGCCACGCCCTCGGGGCGCGAGAACTGGCCATTGCCCGAGCCGCTCGAGCCGAAGCTTGAGAGGTAGCCGCCGTCGGGGCTGAACTCCCGCACGCGGTCGCCGCCCAGTTCGGTCACGTACTGGTTGCCCGTGTTCGGGTCCGTGGCGATGCCGTAGGGCAGATCTGAGCCGCTGTTGCCCGAGCCCTGTTCGTCGAACTGCCCTTCGTATTTGCCCGACGTCGAGAACTCCTGCACGCGGCCGTTGTTGAGTTCTGCCACGTACAGGTTCCCGCCGGAGTAGGACAGGCCGAAGGCCCAGCCGAGCTGCCCTTCGCCGGTCCCCGAGGAGCCGAATCTGCTGAGTGGCCGCCCGCTTGGCGAGAACTCCACGATGCGCCCGCCTTCCCGAGAGCCGTAGGTGTTCAGCACCCACACGTCCCCGTTCGGGTCGACGGTGATGGCGCCGGGAGAGGCCAGCTGCCCGAAGCGGTAGATGGAGAAGCCCGCGGTCCCGGGATATTCCTGCCCGAACGGGTAGAAGGAGGAGCCGAACGTCCTCAGGTGTTCCCCTGATGGGCTGAACTCCTGAACGCGGTTGTTGCCCGAATCGGTCACGTACAGGTCTCCAGATTCATCGGTGGCGATGCCTCCGATGCCGTTGAACTGCCCTTCGCCAGGGCCTTCTTCGCCGACCTGACGCAGGTAGGCGTGCTGGGAGTTGAACTCCGCGACGCGGTCTTCGGCGCTGTCTGCCACCCAGATGTTCCCTTCGCGGTCGACCGCCACCGCGTTGGGTTCCCCCGACTGGGTGATGCTGCCGGCGAAGCTGAGGGACGACACGGAGCCCGCACTGGCGTCCGCGGCGGCCAGCATCAGGACGAGCAGCGCAAGCGCCAGCGCTATCGCGAGCGCTTCAGGGCGCAACCAGTTGCCACCGCTATGCCAGAGCGATCTCATCGGCACGCGCCTCCTTCAGCGCCAAACGTGCCTCGCATCCATGCCACAGCTCAGTAAGCAGACTCCCCAACAATCCCCGGGATATCTGTAATTCCTCGGTTTACATATACCCACCCCCGAGGGGTTGTCCCCAGGTTTTGGCCCGGAAATAAGCGCTATTTGCGGACAATTCCTCATATGTGCCGTCGGATTCGTCGCTTTCACCGCAGACTTTCCCCTCACCGGCCGCTGCATCCAAGGCAGTCAGAAACAACCGCTGCGTCCGCGCCCATTAGCGGTTACTGTTGGAGGGCGATGAGAGCGAGCGGGTGGCATCTGCTTCCTCGGGCCGGATCGGGCCGATCGATGGTGATGCCGTGAGCGCCCCAGCCTCCGCGCTCGTGCTGGCCAGCTACCGCGGGGGCAGCACGTACGCGCCGCCCTACGAAACGATCCTGATCGTCGGCCTGATCGCCCTCATGGCGGTGGCGTGTCTCTTGATCTTCCGCCACCTGCGCCGGCGCGATCGCCGGCCGAAGCGGGTGGCCGACCAGTGGCAAGCCCACGCTGTGATGGGTGAGCTGTGCCCGCACGGCTGGCAGGCCGAGATCACGCTGTATGGGTGGGGGGCGCCCGTGCCCGACGACGCTCCGCCGTCGCGCGTGCCGCTGGTGGAGCTCGAATGGAAGCAGTTCGCCGAGGAGGCCGGAAGGGTGGCGGTGGCGCGGCGCGTGTGGGCGCCAACGATCGGCGAGGCACTTCAGACGATGGTCGAGGACCGCCGCACCGACCTCACGCTTGAACAGATCGAGCAGGAGGCGACCGATCAGGAGGACATGTGGTGGACCGACTGACAGCGAGCAGACGCGCAGCGTGAGCCGCTCCTCGGCCCTGTAGCCGACCACATGATTCGGCCAGGTTTCGTCGTTGAGCACAAGTTCGTTGCTGGCGCTGCCGTTGACGGTGGTGTCGGGTCGCCCTCTCCTGATGCACGTTCCGGGCGCCCCAGTGCCGGCCCTCTGGCCCGGCAGGCCTCAACTACGAAGGAGCTTCTAAATGCTTTCATCCCGTCGAGTCCTCGCCCTGCTCGTAGCGTCTTGTGCAGTGGCCGCCGTAACGATGCCCGTCGTCGCGCTCGCGCACGGCGGCAGCGGTGGGCGCAGATCCGGGCGCTCCCACGGCAACCCGGCGCAGATCTGCAGGCAGGTCGGCGTGTCCCTCAGCGGCAGCTCGCGCGCCCCGCGCTACGACGGTCAGAACGGCTTGACCGAAGCGCAACTGCAGGAAGTCAAGATCGCCTGCACGAAGCTCGCCGCTGCCTACGCGACCGAGCGCAGCGCAGTCGGCCCCGCGCTCAGCGCCGAGCAGCAAGCCCTCGTGGCGGCGTTCACGCAGCTGAACGGCGTCTGCCCCCGCTCATTCCACCGCCCGCCCCATGGCAGTGGTCCCACCGGCGCAAGCGGCGTCACGGGTCCCACCGGCACCACCGGCGTAACCGCCACCCCCGGCGCGACCGGCATGACGGGGCCGACCGGCGTGACGGGTCCGAGCACCGCGTGTAAGGAAGCGCTGAGCACATTCAACGCCCAGGTGCGGGCCGCCAAGAAGACCTTTCGGCAGGCGACTGCGCCGGCCCTGACGGCCTTTGCTGCGGCGCTCAAGGAATTCGAGGCCACCGTGAACGGCGTGCTGGGAGGGGACCCCTCCCAGCATCACCACCACGGGCGCAACGGCTCCGCGGGATCGACGGGGTCAACCGGAGCAAGCGGTGCAGCCGGCGTGACCGGTCGCCAGCCCTGGCGCCAGCACGGCGGCTCCCAGCCTGGCCCGAGCGGCCGTTAGGCGAACACGGCCGCCCGCCGCCACAGGTCGTGCCGCGCGAGATCATCAGAGCGTGATCCGCGCGGCCGACCGTGAGGCTCAGGGCCTGGCGAGCGCCGCGCTCACGGTTCCTCCCAGCGCCAGCGCCGGTACAGAGTCGTGAACTCCTCGCGCATCGCGGGCGTCAGATCCTCCGCGTCGAGGCGGCCGGTAAGTCGGATCGTGGCGCGCATCTGCGCGAGGTACTCAGTGCAGTGCTCGCAGCCCGCGAGGTGAGCCTCAAAGCGCCGGCGCTGAGAGCGCGGGAGTGCGTCCTCCAGGTAGTCGGTGATCAGCTCGACCATCTGCTGGCAGACCAGCTCGTCTGTGCGTCCGCGAATCCTCATGCCGTCACGAACTCCTCAAGCGCCTCGCGCAGCCGGCTGCGCCCGCGATGCAGGAGCACCCGCTGGTTGCCTTCGGAGATATCGAGGACCTCACACACCTCACGACTACTCAGTCCATCGACGTCGCGCAGCGTTACGACCTCGCGCTGGCGCGGCGGGAGCTCCTCGAGGGCCACGTGGATGCGATCCGCGAGGGCCTCCGCTGAGAGGCGATCCTCGCTGTCCTCGACCCAGTGCTGAGGCGGGGCCATCCACGCACCCGAGGCGTCGAAGCGGGAGCGATCCACAGCTGGGGCGGCATCGCCGATGGCGACGCTCCGATGCTCGCGCGCACCCGTGCTCCTCGCTCGGTTGACGAGGATATGAAACAGCCACGTCCTGAACGACGAGCGCCCAGCGAACCCGTCGATTCCGCGCACGACACCCAACCACGTGTCCTGCACGACCTCCTCGGCGACCGCCGGGCTCGACACGAAGGCGCGGGCTAGGCCCAGCATCGAGGAGTGGTGACGGGCCACGAGCGCCACGAACGCCTGCTCATCACCCGCGCGCAGCCGCGCAACGAGCTCGCCTTCCTCGTCGGCCGCAGCGGACCCGCCGCGAGCGCGGCGGCGCCCGCTCGCGAGCGCTTCTATCAACCCCATCGGCATGGCGGCAGGCTAGAAAACACACCTAAGGCGAAGCTCATCGTGCTCGCCCGCGCGCGAGCGGGCCGCGGCG
>Ga0209038_10000642_pt1 | contig 10469 bp, 6 predicted proteins | sample BogFormECP03_OM3_FD_188237 | JGI IMG/M metagenome (GOLD analysis project Ga0209038, IMG submission 188237) | Bog forest soil microbial communities from Calvert Island, British Columbia, Canada - ECP03_OM3 (SPAdes) (version 2) | ecosystem: Environmental > Aquatic > Freshwater > Wetlands > Bog ...
CCGGCGAACGCTTTTCCATGCTGTTTTTTGTTTTGCCGTGGATCGCAATGGCGCTGCGACCCGGGATCGCGACGGGCTCCAGCCGAGTTGCTCGCCGCGCGCTGGCATTCGGCATCATCGTCTCGGCTCTGGCAGTTTTCTTTTTCACCAAGGACTACGAAACGCGGTTCGTGCCGCGCGAAGTGCTGCGCGACAGCACCGCTACAGTAATCGCCACCGGCACGGGCAGGAACAAACGGCTGCTCACCAACGGAGTGGGCATGACCTCGCTGACGCCCATCACCAAAATGATGGCGCACCTGACCCTAGCCTCCCTCTCGCATCCTCCGCAAGACGTTCTGGTGATTTGTTTTGGCATGGGAACGTCTTTCCGCTCCATGATGTCCTGGGGAGTTTCCACCACCGTCGTGGAGTTGGTCCCCAGCGTCCCCAAGTTGTTTGAATTTTACTTTCCCGCCGGCGGCGATCTGCTGACATCCCCCAGGGCGCATATCGTGATCGACGACGGCAGGCGCTATCTGGAACGTACCCCGCAGATGTACGACGCGATCGTGCTCGATCCCCCTCCGCCGTTCCAAACCGCCGGCTCCAGCCTGCTCTATTCCCGGGATTTCTACACGCTCGCGAAGTCCCGCCTGCGTCCCGGCGGGATCCTCCAACAATGGATTGGAGGGGCCGATGACGCCGGCGAAGCCGCGATAGCTCGAGCGTTGCAAGACTCGTTCCCCTACGTCCGCGTTTTTGGTTCGGTGGAAGGCTGGGGATTGCACTTCCTGGCCAGCATGAGTCCGATTCCGCAGCGTACCGCCGCGGAGTTGGTCGCCAGGATGCCGGCCAGCGCCGTCACTGACATGATGGAATGGGGTCCTGCGGCAACTCCCGCAGCCCAGTTTGAACTCTGCCTTGCGCGCGAGACCACGCTGGACCGCCTCATCGCGCTCTCTCCCGCCACGCCCGCGCTGCAAGACAACCGCCCCATCAACGAATATGACATGCTGCGAAAGCCCTCCGGAGACGTGAAGGCTCTGCTATATAAAGTGCTCGCAGGAAAGTCCCGCGGCCAATCCGGTCAAAAATAATCCATCCGCAGTTTGCCTTGGCGTGGCGCACAGGTTGCTGCGTAGCGCGCAAATCTTGAAAATTCTTCAAGTTTTCAGTCCCGCTCAACGCTATGACGCGAGAGTGGCGAATACAGCTGTGCATGTGATCAATGAACGTAGTTGACCGCCCCGGCTGGGGTGATCGTCGTGGGGGTGTTGTGGCCCAGGGCGATGATGCGGGTGCCGACCAGGACGCGGATGGTGGGTTTCCAATTGTATTCGAGGGCGGGGGCGAAGCCGACGGCGCCGCTGGAGCCGGTGTTCTGCTGAATGTTCGGCGGAATTTGCGCGGGATCGTCGCCGGTGATGCGCGTGCTCGCTGTGTGGCGATAGGTGGCGTCCAGAGCCACGACCCAGTTGCGCGTCAGGCTGTACTCCCACGCGGCGTCAATGTAGGTGGAGGGGCCGGGCTTGGCGTGGCCCTGGAATCCTGTGGGGGTGCCGTACACGCTGACGCCTGCGACGTTCGCATAACTGGACAATGATTGGGCCGCATTCAGGCGCATGCGCAGGATGCGGCCCCGTGAGGGCCGGCTATCCGCGTGTATTCCGGCTCCGGTTGAACGGGGCACGACGGCCCGACGGTGAGCTGGGGTGGCGGCTTGATGAATGTGCCGTTTTGGGGCGGCTGGAGGTTTTGGCAACCGAGCTTGCACGTGCGTTGACAGCGCCGCTGCGCGGGCCTAGCGTGGAGTTACCCCTTCCTTTGTAGCTTCACTTTCCCGAGACACGTCGCGGTGCAGCCTATGAAGACCGCGTGACGCGGATGCCGGAGCCGTTAGTCACGCAGGGCAAGCCTAATGCCGATACTGTCAGTAGGTCTGCGGTATGGCGTAGCGCGACACAACTGGTCAGACGATTTCAGGAAGCAGGATGAATACCGGGCCACAGCTAATTATGAACCCACGAAAGTTTGCACTGCTGGCGAGTTTTCTTGTTGCTGGGCTGGGTGTGTGCGTGCTGCTGGGTTGGGCGTTCAACATCGCGACGCTGAAGAGCGTCTTTCCGGGCTTGGTGGCAATGAAAGCGAATACCGCGATAGGCATGCTTCTGTCCGGCCTCGCCCTGGCGCTGTTGTCGCGGGAGCAGGTGTCCGAGCAAACCCGCCTGCTGGCGGCGACGCTGGCCGTGGTGGTGATGGCGGCGGGGGCGCTGACGCTGCTGGAGTATTTTTTCGGCTGGGACCTGCGCATTGATCAAGTGCTTTTCCAGGAGGCAGCGGGCGCGGTAGCTACTCTGAGTCCGGGACGAATGGCACCCTTGAGTGCGCTGTGCTTTTTATTTGGCGGGAACGCGTTGTTTGTGGCGTCGCAGCGGAGGGCGTGGCGGTGGCCGATACTGAGCGCGCTGGGCGCGGCCCTGGGGATTCTAGGGGCGATCACGCTGTTGGCCTATCTGTTGGGAGCGCTCTTCCAGTTTCGACTCTTGAACTACACGGGAGTTGCCATCCATACGGCAGCGGGCTTCGCGGTGACGGGCGCGGGATTGCTGGCCCTGGTGCGCAGCGAGGGCGGGCTGGTGTGGGCGATCGAAGCTGCAACGACGAGAGGAATCTTACTGGGCATCGCTTCGCTGTTGATGGTGGCGATGATCTCGAACAATTTCACGTACCGGCTGCAGCAGGACGACCTATGGGTCGGTCACACGCAGGAGGTGCTGAAGGAAATCGAGGCAGTCGCGGGAGGAATGCGTGCCCTGGAAAGCGGGCAGCGGGGATATCTGCTGCTGGGAGACGCGCGCTTGCTGGAGCCGCGAGAACGAACAGAAGCCTCCGTCGCCGAGAGCGTGCGAAAGCTTTTTGTCCTAACTGCCGACAATCCCCACCAAGGGCCTCGCCTGACTCACCTGGAGCTGCTGATTGCGCAACGCGATGCCTGGGGAGATCGGACAATTACGACACGCAAGGGACAGGGATTTGCCGCATCTCGAGATTTGCTTGCTGTCGGGACGGGGATCGTTCTTTCGACTGAGATCGATGGGATGATCGGGGATATGCGCGATGAGGAATACAGGCTGCTGGCGCGTCGCCGCCAGCAATCGCAGGCGACTGCGACCACCGCGTTCCTGCTGCTGCCCCTGGGATTGTTCCTGAGCCTGGCGATGCTTTCCCTGGCAATATTTTTTCTAAATGGTGGAATCGGCGAGCGCGCGCAGGCAGCGGCGATATTGCGGCAGCAGGCGAGTCTGCTGGACTTGGCGCCGGTATTGGTGCGCGACATGGAAAGCCGGATTGTGTCGTGGAGCTCGGGGGTGCAGAAACTTTACGGGTACGCGAAAGAAGAAGCGGAAGGGCGCGTATCGCACGAACTACTACGAACGGAGTTCCCCATTCCGGTGACGCAGATTCAGGAGATGCTCGCGGCGAAGGGAAGCTGGGAAGGTGAACTGGTGCATCTCGCGCGGAACGGCAGCCGGGTGCTGGTGGCCAGCCAGTGGGTGCTGTATCGCGATGCAGCTGGGAAAGCGATACGGATTCTCGAAGTGCACTCGGACATCACCGCGCGCAAGCGGGCCGAGGCCATACAACTGCGGTCGCAGAAGCTGGAATCGTTGGGCACGCTTTCCGGCGGGATCGCGCACGATTTCAACAACATCCTGCTGGCCATCAACGGCAACGCGAAACTTGCGGTGGCGGATCTGGCGCCCGATCATCCGGTGCAGCAGAGCCTGGCGGCGATCGGCAAGGCAGGCGCGCGCGCGGCGGATCTGGTGCGAAGGATACTGGCGTTCAGCCGGCCGCAGGAATCGAAGCGCGAAGTGATGCAGCTGCAGCCCATCGTGGAGGAGGGGCTGGAACTGGTGCGGGCCACTCTGCCCGCGACAACGGAGTACCGGACCGAGTTTGCCCCGGACTTGCCTCCGGTGGTCGCCGATGCGACGCAGATACATCAGATCATCGTGAATCTGGCGACCAATGCCTCGCACGCCATCGGGGCGAAGCGCGGGTTGATTGAAGTCCGGCTCGAGGCAGTCGATGTTGGCGAGGATTTTGCGGTTGCAGTCCCGGACCTGCAGGCTGGCAGATACGTGCACTTGAATGTGACCGACAACGGTTGCGGCATGGACCGCGCCACCGCTGCGCGCATTTTCGATCCATTCTTCACCACGAAAGGCGTGGGGGAGGGCACCGGATTAGGCCTTTCCGTGGTGCACGGGATCATCAAGAGCCACGGAGGAGCGATCAGCGTCTACAGCGAGCCAGGACGAGGGACTACGTTTCATCTTTATTTTCCAGCGAGTGGAGAGGCCGTCGCCAGAGTAGCGGAGCCGGTCCGCGAAGCTCAACCGGGGCATAGCGAGCGGGTGCTGTATGTGGATGATGATGAGGCGCTGGTGATGCTGGTGACGCGCATGCTGGAGCGGCTGGGTTACCGAGTGAGTGGTTATACAAATCCGGTAAGCGCGCTGGAAAAGTTTCAGTCGAACCCGCGGGATTTTGATGCGGTGGTTACGGATTTGTCCATGCCGGGGATGTCTGGATTCGATGTCGCGGCTGCAGTGCTGGCAGCGCGGGCGGACACACCGGTTGTGATGACTTCGGGATACGTGCGTCCGGAAGATCAGGAACGAGCACTGCGGATGGGACTGCGCGATCTGATCCTGAAGCCAGATACGATCGAGCAGCTGGGCCGAACGCTCGACCAAGTTTTTCTGCACGCACGCAGCGCAGCGAAACCCGTGCCCGGCTAAGTGGCGGCGGGGATTAGTGAACGTAGTTGATTGCTACGGCGGGGGTGATGGTGGTGGGGGTGTTGTGGCCTAGGGCGATTATGCGGGTGCCTAGTAGGAGGCCTATGGTGGGCTTCCAATTGTATTCGAGGGCTGGGGCGAAGCCGATGGCGTCGCTGGAGCCGCTGTTCAGCTGGATGTTCGGCGGGGTTCGCGTGGGGTCTGTGCCGGTGATGCGCGTGTTGTTTGTGTGGCGATAGGTGGCGTCCAAGGCCAGGACCCAGTTGCGGGTTAGGCTGTACTCCCAGGCGGCGTCAATGTAGGTGGAGGGGCCGGGCTTGGCGTGGCCTTGGAATCCTGTGGGGGTGTTGTAGACGCTGACGCCTGCTACGTTTGCGTAGGTGGAGAGGGATTGCGTGGCGTTGAGGCGCATGCGCAGGATGCGGCCGTTGGGCATCCAGAAATAAGTTTGGGAATTGAGGGCTAGCGTGGTGGTGTAGGAGCCCGCGCCGAGGCCGTTGCTGGGGCGGGCGCCTAGCTGATCGTATTTTCCGCTGGGGAATGTTTCCTGCAACATTAAAGAGATTGTCGGAAGCTTGTGCTGTTCGTGGAATTGCGTGAGGCGGTATTGCGCGAGCACGGTGACGTCGCCGAGGCCGACGGTGGAGCTGCTGGGGCCGTCGCTGGATTTGTTGTAGCCGAAGGTGGGGATGAGGCCGATGGTGAAGCGGCTCGCGAGGCCGTATTCGATGTAGGTGAGCGAGCCGAAACCGTTGGTGTGCGGACTGATTACGTCGTAGAGGTAAGGCTCGACGAGGAAATGTCCGCGGGGGAGCGTGGAGGCGTTATTCGCGAGCATGGGGCCGGTCCACCAGGCTTCGCCGAGTTTCTGGCGATCGGTGGGAGATTGCGGTTTGGTTTCTTGCGTGGCCGGTGCGATGGAGGCTGCATCGTTATTATCGGGGATTCGCGTGTCTACGGCGATCCAGTTTAGTTCCCAGGTTTTGCCGCCATCGTCGGAGAAGGATTGTTCGAAGCGATAGGTGGTAGCGGTGATGTCCTCGAAAACATTGCGGACGAGAATGGTGCGGTTGTTGAAGGTTTCCTGATCGTAAAATTCGCCGCGGTTATTTTTGAATTCGCCGATGGTGGGGACGCTCATCGTGCCTTGGGCGCTGCTGGCGAAATTCAGGCTCCACTCGCGGGATTGCGGATTGTAGAGGCGGAGGGAGAGGCCTTCGATGTGGCCGGTGGGGCCGTCCACTTCCAGTTCTACGAGATTGGCGCGGCCGTTCCAGATTTTGCGGATTGCGGAGGTGCCATCGTATTCGAGCCACGTGGTTGAGCCGGTTAGAGGATGTTGCAGGCGGGTTAGGTGCGTGTGCCAGGTGCCGATTTCGAAATCGAAATCGTGTTGGGGGTCGTGGGTGGTGGTAGCTGGGTGATTGTTTGTTTGCGAGGAGTGGGGATTTTGTTGTGAGAATGTTTGCGGAGGCTGAAAGATTAGCGCCAGGCCGCAGAGCAGTAGATACGCGCGATTATTTTTTGGTGCGTTCATGCCGTCCCCTTGATCTCCACCAGACTAGAGAAGCTCGACCCGGGCTGCTATCCGGTTCTCGCGCGCAAAATCGAAGGCTGCCCGGTCCCGCATCGCGGGACCGGCCGCTACACGTGCAAAAGCAAATTCAACGGCAATGCCCCTGTGGTGAAAATCGCGCCGCACAGCCAGGAGTGGCTGTGCCACGAAAACGGAACTGAGCGCGGCAATTGCAAAGGCAAATTCAACGGCGACGGCTGGCGGTCCCGCTTCGCGGGGCGGCCGCTACAACTTCAACTGCAATGAGCCGGCGGGACGCCGGCGCTACCAACTGCAACGGCGCGCGGCGGAGTTTGTCGCGCGTTGCATCTATTGCGCTTGGTCATTTCGCGTTTCGAGCGGCTTCGGGTACGCGGGTTTGGTCGGTGATCCAGTTTACTTCCCAGGTTGTGCCGCCGTCGTCGGAGAAGGATTGCTCGAAGTGGGGTGTGTCGGTGTTTATTTTCGTCCAATCGTAGCGAACGAAGATGGTTTTGCCGTTGATGGTGTCCTGGGTGTAAAAGTCGCCGTGTCCATTTTTGAATTTGCCGATCTGCGGCGGGTCCGGAGTGCCGGTTTTGCTGACGGCCCAATTTAGGCTCCACTGATGGTTCTGGGGATTGTAGAGACGCACGACCAGGCCTTCGATATGGCCCGTGGGATCAGCGGCCTCGAACGTGTCCACTTGCGCGCGACCGCCCCAGATTCTGTAGCACGTGCCGGTGGCGGGAAATTGGTGCCAGGTGGTGGAGCCCGTCAGCGGATGCATGAGACGCTGCACGCGATAATTCCATGTGCCGAAGAGGCCGTCAAAACCGTGTGGTCCATCCTGGTCTGCGGCGGTTACTTGCGAGGCCGCGGAATCTGATGGGGGAGGCGCGGACGCTTTAGCCGGTTGCTCGTTCGTGCGCGTTTGGTCGGTGATCCAATTCACTTCCCAGGTTTTGCCGCCGTCGGTGGAGAAGGATTGTTCGAAGTGCGCGGAATTTGGCGTGATGGCGGACCACACATAGCGAATCAAGACCATTCGGCCATTGAAAGTGTCCTGGCAGTAGAACTCGCCGATCCCGTTCTTGAATTCGCCGACTTGGGGCGGGCCGGAGAAAATGCCGTCTTTGGGGTTGGCCCAGTAGAGACCCCACTGGTGAGCCTGAGGATTGTAGAGACGCAGGGTCAGGCCTTCGATGTGGCCGGAAGGACTGTCGGCTGCGAATTCATCGAAATTCGCGCGGCCATCCCAGACGGGGCGGGCGACGATGGTGCCGTCAAATTCAATCCAGGTGGTGGAACCCGTCAGAGGATGCTGCAGTTTCTTCAGGTGGACTTTCCAGGCGCCGATTTCGAAGTCAAAATCGTGCTGGCCATCGCGGAGCGCGGCGGCTTGCAGGGCTGGCGGTGCGGCGGCGGGTGCGGCTGATGCTGTTTGTGCGAGCGTTGTGGCGGAAGGCAGCAAACAGGCCAGCGCGCACGCCGCGAAAATTGCGCAGAGCAGAACATAAACTCGGATACGGCTTGGTGCGAGCATCATTTCCTCCAGTTCCCTTCCAATTTAGAATTCCTTGCTATAAACGATGAAGCCGGATTTCTTTGCGACTTTGTCATAGAGCTTCATCGCGTGCGCATTGGTTTCGTGTGTTTGCCAATACACCTTGCCGCAGCCGGCTTGGGCCGCGCGGCGATAGACTTCTTCGATGAGCGCGCGACCGATGCCCTGGCCTCTGGCGGATTCGACGGTGAAGAGGTCCTGAAGATAGCAATTGCTGGTGAGGCTGGTACTGCTGCGATGAAAAAGGTAGTGCACCAGGCCGGCAAGTTTTCCGGCGTGTTCGGCGACGAGGGCGTGGATGGGCTCGTAGCCGTCGAAGAAGCGCGACCAGGTGAGGTTGGTGATTTCGTCGGGCAGGGCGGTGGCGTCTTTGCGGCCGTAGAACTCGTTGTAGCCGTCCCAGAGCGGTTTCCATTTCGCGAAATCGGTTGGGCGCACGTCGCGAATAAAAATTTTGAGGGTCATGGTCTGGCTCGCGTCAGGGTGGCGACCATGTTGACCTCCCAGATCTTGCCGCCGTCGTCGGAGAAGGACTGCTCGAAGCGGTGCGAGTCTGGAGTGATGTCTGACCAGATGATGCGCACGAGAACGGTTCTGCCGTTGAAGGATTCCTGGTCGTAGAATTCGCCGCGGCCATTTTTGAATTCGCCGACCGAGGGTTGGCTCAAAGCGCCGTCCTTGACGTTCGCAAACGTGAAGCTCCACTGGCGGGCCGCGGGATTGTAGAGAAACAAGGCCAGATCTTCGAAGTGACCTTTGGGGCCATCGGCCTCCACTTCCTCGAGCTGAGCTCGGCCGTCCCAAACCTTGCGCACCACGACGGTGCCTTCCATTTCGTACCAGTTGGTGGAGCCGGTGAGGGGATGCTGCAGGCGTTTGATGTGGGTGTGCCAGGCGCCGAGGTTGAAGTCGAAATCGTGCTGGCCGTCGTGTTGGGCTTCGGGCGGCGCGGCGGCTTGCTGCGGTGCTGGCGCGAGCGGCGCGGCGCGCATGATGGTGGGCAGGGTTTGCAAGGCGCAGCCGAGCGCGCAGAGCGCGAAATAGCTTCCGATACTCCAGAGCAGTTTCATTTTCTTCTCCCGATGATGGAACGTCGAACGGCGGCTTCCGTGTGTGCGTCGCGGCGACGTCGGCTGCTGCTGCGAAGTACGCGCTGTGCCGATATAAGATTGACGCGGCTTGTGGTATTTTGATAGAGCCACTTTTTATGCAATTCGTGATACCACTTTCGAAACGAGGCGAGCCGCTGTTCCGGCAGGTTTATCGCGGACTGCGCCAGGCCATTCTTGCGGGGACTTTTCGGGCTGGGGAGCGGCTGCCTTCGACACGCGAGCTGGCCGATGAGTTGGGCATTTCGCGGACTGTGGTGTTGCTGGCTTTCGAGCAACTGGTGGCGGAGGGATTCGCGGCGGGGCGCGGGGGTTCGGGGACTTATGTGTCGGCGGGATTGAGCGGCGGCGGCGGTGGTAGCGTCGGCAGGGCGAAAAAAGTGGAGCGCTTTGCGAGGCTGCAGCTGTCGCGTTATGGGTCGGCCGCAGCGGCGGTTGCGGCGACCGTGGATTTTCCGGGGAGGCGGCCGGTTCCGCTGCGCTACGATTTTGCTTATGGCGGACGCGGCGACGTGGACAATTTTCCATTTCAGATGTGGCGGCGGATTTTGCTGCGGCACGCGCGCAAGGCGCCGATTCGCCAGCTGGATTACGGTGTGGCTGCCGGAAGCTTGGCTTTGCGCGAGGCGATTTCGGTGCATTTGCGGCGGTCGCGCGCGGTAATCTGCGATGCGTCGCAAGTGATTGTGGTGAATGGGTCGCAGCAGGCTTTGGATTTGATTGCGCGGGTTTTGATTGAGCGCGGGGATCCGGTTGCGGTGGAGGATCCGCAGTATCAGGGGACGCGGGAAGTGTTGCGTGCGGCGGGGGCGCGGCTGCAGCCTGTGCCGGTGGATCGCGACGGGCTGCGTCCTGATGCGCTGCCGCGGCATGCGCGGGTGGCGTTTGTGACGCCTTCGCATCAGTTCCCTACTGGCGCGATTTTGCCGCTGGCGCGGCGGGTGGCGCTGCTGGATTGGGCGCGGATGAAAGATGCGATTGTGGTGGAGGATGATTACGACGGCGAGTTTCGTTACGAAGGGCAGCCGCTGGAATCTTTGCAGGGTTTGGACAGCGAAGGACGTGTGATTTATGTGGGGACATTCTCACGGACGATTTTTTCGGCGCTGCGGATTGGGTATTTGATCGCGCCGAAGTCGTTGGTGGCGGCGTTTACTGCGGCGAAGTGGTTGTGCGACCGGCACACCGCGACGCTGGAGCAGGAAACGCTTGCGGAATTTATTTCTACGGGGATGTACGAGCGGCATTTGCGGCGGATTCGGCGCAGGAACACGGCGCATCGCGCGGCGCTGCTGGATGCGATTCGCGAACATTTGGGTGGGCGCGTGGGGGTGGGTGGCGACGGCGCTGGGACGCACGTGGTGTTGTGGCCTGCCGACAAACGCATCGCGGAGGATGCGGTGATTCATAGTGCGGCGGCACGCGGAGTGGGCGTGTACGGAATTTCGGGATACTTTTTGGCGCGGGCG
>Ga0209038_10000645_pt1 | contig 10455 bp, 9 predicted proteins | sample BogFormECP03_OM3_FD_188237 | JGI IMG/M metagenome (GOLD analysis project Ga0209038, IMG submission 188237) | Bog forest soil microbial communities from Calvert Island, British Columbia, Canada - ECP03_OM3 (SPAdes) (version 2) | ecosystem: Environmental > Aquatic > Freshwater > Wetlands > Bog ...
AGTGGCAGCGCCGCAATCGCCGGCTCCGGCGAGAGCATCGTCCGCAACTGCTGACTGATTGACCACTGGTCCGAGAACGTGATCGTACCAGCCGTCGGAGTCGTCGTAGGCGATGATGATCGCGGTGTCTTTCCAGTATTGGCTGTTGGCGATGGCGTTGATCACACCGACGGTGAAGACTTGCTCGTCAATGGGATCGGAGTAGCCGGGATGGGCGTCCTGATACGCCGCGGCTTTCAGATAGGTGACAGCCGGAAGGCGGCCTTCACCGAGAGCCAGCCAGAAAGCGCTGAGGTCATACTGGTGATTGGCGCCATCGGAGGAAGTGCCGATGAATGCGGCGTTCTTGGGCAGATTGTGGTGCAGATTTTGCGTGCTGGTGTAGTACTGGAAAGGTTCGTGGTGAGGGATGTAGTCGCCGACGGTTTCGACGGCGTCATCACCGGCGAGCCCGGCGTGGTGTGAGCCGCAGATGGCCTGGCCGTTCGCGTTGAAACCGGTGGGAGCAAAGCCGCCCTGAAACCAGCCCCAAGTGACGTGCTTCTCGTTGAGCAGATCGCCGACGTTCTTACCCACGATCGAAACCATGTTAGTGCTCTGGAGCTGGGGATTGGTCAGCACACATTCATCGCCTGCCGGGCGCGGGTCACCGATGATGGCGCCGGTGTTCGAGCCATTGGCAATGTTGCCGGCCGCGCTGGCGGCGGCGCCATTGGGCCGGGTTGGAAATAGAGTGGCGGTGGCGGTGGTTCCGGCGATCAGGTTGAGCGCTCCGACGGAGGAGGGCCCGAACATGGTGCCGTAGGAGTTGTCGCTCATCGCGTAGTGCTGCGCGTAATTCCACATGGCGGTGACGGTGTTGCCGTCGAAATAACCCATCACGACGCCAATGCCCTTGCCGTAGTCGTTACAGGGAGAGCCGACGGAGCTGCCGGAGCCGGTGGATTCGGGGAACTTGTCCATCAGGCCGTGGTCGAGGGCTTGTTGTTCGGGAGTGTAGCTGTGGTTCTGGTCGCAGGTGACGGAGAGCAGGCCGGTATCCATGCGGAAGGGCTGTGTGGAGTTGGGATTTTCAGTGAGCAGGCCGCCGCTGAGGAGGTTGTTGGCGCGCGTGGTGCCTTCTTTGGCCTCGAAGAACGGTTCGCCCTTGGGGTTCGTGGCGTGCGGATAGGTGGCGAAATAATGGTCGAAGGAAATATTCTCACCGAAGATGACGATGACGTGCTTGATCGGCGTAGTGGTCGGCGCTGATTCGGACGCGTCGTTGGCTGGAGCTGGCGCGGCGAATAGGCCGCCGGGCATCGCCAGGACCAGGTTGGAGGCGAGCGCGATGGCTGCCATCCGGCGAAGATGCTTGCTAATCATGAGTTCTCCTTGGGTGTGGAAAGTTCTGGTTTGATCCAGCGTGGCCCGCGCGTGCGCGGCAGCTTCCGAGAGCTGCTTTGGAGTTTGCGGAACCGAGCGGGCGCAGGCATTGATACGTGGCGCGTGTTATCGCCAGATGACAACGGCGTTAAAAGCTGGCGGAGGGTTTGCCGGCATTGGGTGTGGTAAGACATTTACTATCATGGTGTTGCAAGAGGCATGGGATGGGCGGGCTGCTGCTGCGGTGGCTCGGCGGTGGCGCCCTTGGGCACGACTTCGATAACGCCCATCATGCCGCCATCTTCGTGCTCGAGCAGATGGCAGTGGTAGAGGAAGGTGCCGACGATTTGGGGATCGCGGAAGTCCATGCGCAGCTTGACGCTGGGAAATTGGGGACTGGTGCCGTCCCAGTAGGCGACGTTGATGGTATCGCGCAGGAAGGGTTCGTCTATGGGGATGCCGTTCCATTCTTCGAGCATGAAATGGATTTGGTGGATGTGGAAGGCGTGTAGCTCGCGGGTGCGATTTTCGATTATCCAGTCCTCGACCTCGCCCTGGGGGACGATGATGTTGGGTCTTGTATCTTGCGGATCGAAGAGCTTCGGTGGCTGGCCCTCGACGGTGAGGTAGAAATCGGTGCGGCTGCTGGGATCTTTTGGATCGTGTGGATTTTCGGTGAAAAAGAGTGTGCGCGTGCGCGCGGGCTTTACGTCGCCGAGCCACGCGTCGGTTGAGTGGGCGAGCGGGGCGGGATTTTTTTCGAGTTGCACGCGGGGTTCGGGGGCGTCTGGTGTGGCGACGATTGTGGCGAGCGGGCGGGTGGGATCATTTTCGCCGGCCGGGCCGGTGTCAATTGTGCGGGTGATCAGGCTGGCGGCTGCTCCGCTGGCTGGACCTTTCACGATGATTCTTACGCGGCCTGCTGGCGGCATCAAGATGTGGCTCTGCCAAATGATTTTGTTTGGAGTTGTTCCGTTGGTGCTGATTGGAATTCCGTCGAGCGAGACCACGCCCAGCATTTGCGGTTTGTTTTCGACCAACATTTGCAGGTCGAGATAGGTGATGGCGGAGGCGTTCAGGACGCACCAGAGCTGCTTTTCTTGCGGGCGGATTTTAATTTTGGCCGGGAGATAGTTTGGGTAGGGAACTGAGACGAAATTGATGGAGAGATCTTTCGCGGGTTTGCCGCCGCCGGTGCCGGTGTTGAGGATGTCGCCTTCGGCGTCGCGCATCACGAGCGGAGGAGGCATGGAATCGGTCTGCACGGGCTGCGCGTCTGGATTCAGCAGGTCTTGATCGCGGATTACCAGGACTCGTTCCGGGAGTCCGGCGACCTCGGAGTTGGCTCGTTCGATGCCTTCGATCAGCAGCGCGCCGGAAGCGCCGCCCAGCACTTCCGTGTTCGTGAAACCGTGAATATGGGGGTGATACCAGTAGAGCCCGGGCGGCTGATCGGCCGGAATGCGGATGCGGTATTCGAAGGGAGCGTCGGATGGGTTGATGGTGGTTTTCAGGACGTCGTCCTGGTGGCAGACGGGCGGGATCGCGAGGCCGTGGAAATGTAAGTTGGTGGCTGTCGCGGTCATTTCACCGCGTTGGCAGGGGTCGGTGGTTGCGTCGGCGTTGGTTTTGGCTGCTGTGTGCTGGTGAATGGGCGCGGATGGAGTTGCTGGCTCGGTGAGCGCGTTTTTCAGGCGCAGGATTAGCAGGTCGCCGGGTTGCAATCTGAGTGTCGGCGATTGCGTGCCGTCGGGCGTGACGTAGCAGTAGCGCATCTGGCCGTTCGCGGCGGGCCCGTTGCGCAGGGTTAGATCTACTTGCAAGACACCGGCTTGGCTGCGGAGGTCTGCTGGCTCGCGAGCTTCGCTGCCGGCGGCAGGACGGCTGCAGGCTTCGGGGTTTGTTGATTGCGCGAATGCGAGGGGCGTGGCACAGAGACACAGTACCAGGACGGCGAACGGGAAGCCGATTGAGGCGCGCAGCGGTCTTGCAGATCGCGGATGGAGTGCTCGAGGCATTTTGGGCTTAGGAGGCAAATTAACAGGCAGAGGAGAGAACTCCAATGGGTTTGACGAACATTCAATTTAGCGGGGCGGGCGAGGGGCCGTGTGAATTTTCCGCGAATATTCGGTTACGATTTGAAGAAATGGCCGCGCCGGGGGAACTTGGAATAGTGCAGCGAACATAAGGTGGTCTTGTGATTGGTTGAATTCTGAGCATTCAACCGAATCTTCACCCAGTTATCGCGGCTTCTTTCCTTTTCGTCCGTTCTTACCGGCCGCAGGTTTGTAATCCAGGTTCCAAATCCGTAGGAGCTGACGGCAGCCCAGATCAAAGTTTCCGCTGAAGTCCACCAACTGGAGATCCGGCAAGGTCCAGGAAAGGCGCCTGTATTCGCAGGGCTTGCGCAGCACGGGAATGATTCTCTCGTTGTAGCGGATCTCATTGAGAGCGAACAAGAGTTCACGCTTCACCCATTGCGAACGCACCGAATTAGGTGTCAGGACGATCAAAAACCAATCGCAGCGATCGAGAGCACGGCCGATTTCGTCATGCCACTGCTTCGCACCTGCAATGTGGACGCTAAACCAGTAATCAACGTTGTGGTCTTTGAGCATCCGCGCGAGGCGGACTACAAAGTCGCGGTCTCTACTGGAATGGGAAATGAATACTGTTCCGCGCTGGCTTTTCGTGCGGGGCATCGCTTGACGCTTAGACAGCTTCTTTTAGTGCGTTGGCGATCGACTCACTGACCTTTGCGGCATCTTGCCGGGAGTCGCTCTTCATGTATCTGCGAAGTATCCAGGGAATGTCGCGTGTGGGACGAACCACGACGGGGAACAATCGGTCCTCATATTTGGGATGGCCCAAAGCGTATTCAATTTCACGGCGGACGTTTTCCGAGCGCACTGAATCCGGCGACAGAAGAACAACCATCGCTTTCGACTCTTCTAGCGCCTTTCCGGTTTGGAGCCAGGGGTTATCCCCGGGCAACACCTCGGCGTCAGTCCAGACGGAGAAGCCGCGCTTCTCAAGCTGCGAGGCCAGAGATTTGGCGTAGGCTTCTTCGGATCCGGCATAGCTCAGGAAAATCTGCATCAATTCAACTCCCGAAAGCTATTTTAGCACCTTTGGACACCTAGTCACACGAGCTGCCAATTTAGTGTTCCGGCACCGGCGTGCCGCCCGCCGCGGATTGGAAAAGTGCTCGGCGGGGGTGTAGGATTGGGGTTTCCGCTGTGGCTGCCGAGAAAGCTGGTATTGATGACCGCGCATGCAGTGGCGTTACCTGTGGAATCCCCCTCCAAACGTATTGGTCTGGACGTGTGGATGAACCGTGTCCTGGAATTGGCGGAAGAGGTACAGAACGGGTGGAAGCCGCGCGAGGTGCATGATTTGCGCGTGGCCTTGCGGCGCTGCCGGACGATGGCAGAGGCGTTGAGCGAGGTGAACCCGGACCACGGGTGGCGGGGATTGAAGAAGGAGAGCCGCGAGTTGTTTCGCAGCTTGGGCGCGCTGCGGGATACGCAGGTGGAGCAGGAGTGGCTGAAGAAACTTTCGGCGCCTGGGGACCCTGTTCGCAAACACCTGCTGCAGGTGCTGGCGGCGTCCCAGAAGGAACACCGGATGAAGGCGCGGCGGGCGCTGGGGGATTTTAACCGTAAGGGTTGGCGGAAATCGGTGCAGAAGCTGCGTGGGAAAGCGCAATTTTTTCCTTTGGATAGCGTGGTGTTCCAGCGGCTCGCTTTGACGCGCTTAAATGAGGCGGCGGAACTTTACGAACGCGCGCGCAAAGGACGCAGCCGGATTGCCTGGCATCGCCTGCGGATCGGGCTGAAGGGATTTCGTTACACGCTGGAAAATTTCATGCCACAGCGCTACCAGCCATGGGCCGGGGACCTGAAGCGCATCCAAGACCAGCTGGGGGAAGTGCACGATTTAGATGTGCTGCGGGCTTTGATCCGGCGGCAGCGCGCGAAATTGGTGGAAACGGATGTGCTGCGGTGGTTTCAGCTGGTCGAAGATGCGCGCAAGGTGCGGCTGGATAAGTTTCGGTCAGTGGTCGGGGGCGGCGGCAAGGAATCGCTTTGGTTGGTGTGGCGCGCGGGATTTCAGGGCATTCACATCGTGCAATCGTCGGCGGTGGCAGCGACGCCGCAGAGACTTCAATCCGCCAGTTAATCCGCCAATTAATCCGCCAGTTAATCTGCTAGTTGACGCAGCATTTTCGGCGTCAGGATCCAGAGAATTTCCCACCTGCCGTGGCCTGCGGTGTGTTCCAGGCACGCCACTCCCGCTTTTTTCAGCGCTGTGAAAACTCCGTGGGCGCCGGTGACGTGCGCAATCATCAAGTCCAATTGCGGCGCGTGGCCGAAGCACATCACTTCCTTGGCGCGCAGGCGGATTACTTCCTTGAGGATGTCTGCGGGATTGCCGGCAGGCTTCAGAGCGTCGTGCGCGCGAATTTTCTGCGGGGCGAACCCGAGCGTCTCGGCGAAAATTTCGGCGGTTTGCGCGGCGCGGACGTAGGGGCTGCTGAGCAGCACGTCCGGCTTCACGCCCAGAGCTTGCAGGCCGAGCGCCGCGGCGCGTGTTTTTTGCACGCCTTTGGCGGTGAGCGGGCGTTCCGGTTCAGGCGGAGATTTCGGATCGTTGGGATCCACGGCGATGCCGTGACGTACCAGATACAGGAGCATGTTTTATGCCACCTTCTCTTTTCCCTGCGCGCGGCGGAATTCCGGCTTCAGGTGGAATTCTTTTTCGAACAGGCCGGACTTGCGTTCCAGGCCGAGCAGATCGAGGCGCGTGCCGTCCAGCGCGCGGATGATGAAGATCGCCTTGCGGCCGGCGATTTGCACGTCCACGCCGGAAATGCGCTGGGCGTGCTCGGATTCCAGTTTTTCGGCGATGCGCAGCAGGCTGGTGAGCAGGCGCGCGTGGCGGCGCCGTTCACCATCGAGCGCGGCGTAGGAAGCGTGTTCGAGCTGCGGCTCGGATTTGGAATTATGGTAACGCACCAGGGCGGCCACCATATCGCGCCGCCAGCCGCGCAGTTCGGGGATTTCTCCGTTACGAATTAGATATTCGCCGTGGCGGTGATGCGATTTGCGCGAGACGAAATGCCCAACGTCGTGGAGCAGAGCGCCCATTTCCAGGACCAGACGCAGGTCCGCGCCCATCTCGTGGATGGGGCGGAGCTGATCGAAGAGTGAGAGCGCGAGGCGCATCACATGCTCGGCGTGTTGCGGGTTGTAATCCAGGCGGCGCGCGAACCAGCGCGCGCTGGCGAGGAGTTCGGAGGCGCGGCCTTTTTCTTCTTCGGATGTGGTGCGCACGGAATATTGTTCGGCGACGAGGTCCAGCAGAATTCCTTCGCGCACGCCGACGCCGGGAACGAGCAGAGTGCGCAGGTCCAGCCACTTCGCCAGCGTATTGAAAATAATCGCGGCGATGCCGATCACTTCGGCGCGGTCTTTGCGGATGCGGAACACTCTCATGCGTCCTGGGACGTCCAGCGCGAGCATGCGCCAGGTCTGATCGCGCAGCAGGCGCGTATTTATGGCGGGGATGCGTTCGACCATGGGTGCGGCGGCCATGCGCACCAGCGCTTCGGCGTTTCCGCCGCAGGCGACGGCAATCGAGCGGCTGAGGCGGGGAGGGGAAGGCATGGCGCTGCGCAGAAGCGCGAGGATGTGATGGCGCAGGCGGTTGGCGTTGTCTTCGTCAATCGCGCCTTCGATGGAAAAAGTTTCCATCAGGCGGATTGTGCCGAGGGGCAGACCAATGCGTTGTTCGAGAACGCCGCGTTGATAGAAATTCAGTTCGAGGCTGCCGCCGCCCAGATCGAAGATCAGGCGCGGTTGGATGCGGTCTCCCAGGGCCCACAGCGCGGCGGAGCAGACCAGGCGCGCTTCCTCTTCGCTGCTGATTACTTCGAGTTCGATTCCGGCTTTGCGCTGCACGCGATCCATCAGGCGGCGGTAATTGCGCGCTTCACGTGCGGCGGCGGTGGCTACGGCTCGGTAAGCGCCAACGTTGTATTGATCCATGCGATCGCGAAACTGGCGGAAGGCGCGGGCGGCGCGGGAAATGGTGTCGCCACTGATCACCCGGCGCGTGAAGGCGTTGTGGCCCAGGCGCACGGCGGCGCGTTCGCAATCGAGGATTTGGATGTGCTTGGGAGAAGTGGCGCGGGCGATTACCAGGCGGATGGCGTTCGAGCCGGCGTCAATGGCTGCCAATTGAACCGGGGCGGCCATTGGTTCAGCGCCAGAGGTGCGACAAGGCGTGCGAAGGCCGGTAGTGCGTGCTCCGTATCCCCAGGTGTGCGGCAATGCGTTTGCGCAACAACCGGTTTAGATCGGAGACGCTGCTTTCGCCGTCCATTTCGATGAAGCCGTGGCGTTTGGAAAGATATTCGAATTCGCGCTTGATCATGGATTGGTAGCGGATGAAGGACTGGAACAGATCGTTGGAGAGCGACATATCGCGGCCGGATTCCCAGTAGCTGATGGTCTGGGATTTTTTGAATTCGCGATCGAAGGCGACTTCGGGACGCACGTTGAGCCAGAAAGTGAGATCGGGGCGCAGCGCGGTTTCGTAGATGCCGTGCAGATAATCGCGGCCGATGCCGCGCACGGCGGCGCGCGCGATCAGGGTGAAGATGTAGCGGTCGGCGAGGACGATTAGTCCTGAACGCAGCGCGGGGAGAATGCGGCGTTCGAGCTGGTCGAAGAAATCGGTGCTGTACATCAGCGCCAAGGTCATGCGCGTGACGGAATTTTCGGCGAGCAGGCCGTCAATATCTTCGCCCACGAGATAGGAGCGGCGCAGGCCCATGGTCTGCACGGCGAAGCCTTCGGATTCGAGCCATTCGGTGAGCAGTGAAATTTGCGTGGAGCGGCCGGAACCGTCCGTGCCTTCGATTACCACCAGAGTGCCACTGAGTTCTTCGGGCTTCACGCCGGGAAGAGGCGAGCCGTAGAAGCGCGAAGGCAGCTCCACCGCGGCGCTCTTCTTCTTTTTGGAAGGGTGGCCATTCGAGCCGTGCGGTTTGATTGCGATCTTGTCGGCGCGTTTCATTTTTTCTTGGGCGCGAATTGCTGCAGGGAAATGCGCTCGCCCACGATCTGGCGCATCAGTTTCTGCAGCTTGTTGACGCGCACGGTGCCATCCATCAGGACGAAATTATCGGTTTCGATCATCTGGTCATAATTCGTCAGGATGCGTTCCTGGAAGATGCGGAAACTTTCGGCGCGGTCGAGCGAAATCCCGAGGTCCATGCCCGCCTCGTAATATTTCAGCTTGGGGCGCCCGGCGACGATGCGGTTCACGGCCACGTCGAGGGGAGCGCGAAAATAAAATGTGATATCCGGAGTGGGCGCGAAGCTGTAGAGATTGCGCAGCCAGTGCGGGGAGCAGCCGCGGGCCGCGTCGCGCGCGAAAGCGGTGTAGATGTAGCGGTCGGCGAGTACCAGGTAGCCGCCGTGCAGCAGCGGCATGATCTGGCGTTCGCAGCGGTCGGCGAAATCGGCAGCGTGCAGCAGGGAGAACGTGGTGGCCGTCAGCAGGCGGCGCTGTTTTCCGCGGCGGGTGGCGGACTTCACCAGCGGCGACGAATTCCATTCGGTGAAGTGGATGCGGTAGCCGCCGATTTCCAGCCAGCGCTTCAGCAGATAGAGCTGGGTGCTTTTTCCCGAGCCGTCAATCCCTTCGACGACCACTAGCGCGCCGGGATATTGGCGCTTGGGCGCGGGCTCCTTCAGCGAAAGCGACTCAGTGACGGTAAGAGTTTCGGGCGTAAGCGTCCCCAATTTGGCCAGGCTTGCTGCCAATCCGACATGATATCCCGGAACGCGGGACGCCAATGTGAAAAAAGTGTTACAACCGAAGAACGCAGTATGCTGGGCTTGTTTGCTGAGCGATTTGTGGTGCTGCGCCGAAAAGGGGCATGTGAAGCATGGCTACAAACTTCTCGAAGGAATTGATCATCAAGCCGGGGAGCAAAGTGCATCTCCGGAAATTCGATCCTGGCGACACGCTGGGTTGGGACAAGGGGCACGCCACGAAGGTGAGCCTGGCGAAGACGCTGGAGAAGCTGACTAAGCTGCAATACCTGATGTACGCGGACCACCAGCACGCTTTGTTGGTCGTGTTTCAGGGGCTGGATGCGGCGGGAAAAGATGGAACGATCCGGCACGTGATGTCCGGCGTGAATCCGCAGGGTTGCCGCGTCACTTCGTTCAAGACGCCTTCGCCGGAGGAGGCGGCGCACGATTTTCTGTGGCGTGTTCACAAAGCCGTGCCGCCTTACGGCGATTTCGGCATCTTCAACCGTTCGCATTATGAGGACGTGTTGATCGTGCGCGTGCACAATCTGGTGCCGAAGGAAGTGTGGTCTAAGCGGTACGAACAGATCAACGAATTCGAGCGGATCCTGCACGCGAATAACGTGCGCATCGTGAAATTCTTTCTGCACATCAGCAAGGACGAGCAGAAAAGGCGCTTCGTGGAGCGGATTGACGATCCCGACAAGCGCTGGAAGATTTCGCAGGCGGATTTCGACGAGCGAAAATTCTGGGACGAATATACGCTGGCGTACGAGGACGCGCTGACGCGCTGCAGCACGAAACGCGCGCCCTGGTACGTGATTCCCGCGGACAAGAAATGGTTTCGCAATCTGGCGGTTTCGCACATCATCGTCGAGACGCTGGAAGAAATGAGCCTGAAATTCCCGCCTCCGGCGATTGACGTGAAGAAATTGAAATGGCGGTGAGCGGGACTTCTGTGCGGCGCGATTTCTGCTAGAATCGCTCGACTTTAAGCGATCGGAGTGAATCGTTCCGCGCGCGACACGCGCCAGAACGTGCGATTATCCAGCGGCATATGACCGACGACGCGATTTTCCCGCGAAATTTCTTGAAGGCTTATCCCGTGGCGCTACGGGGTGAGGGATGCTTCGTCTATGCGGTAGGCGGCAAGCGTTACCTGGATGCGTCGGGCGGCGCGGCCGTCGTCACCATCGGGCACGGCGTGGCGCAAGTGGGGCAAGCCATCGCGGAACAATCCTCGCGGCTGGCTTACGTGCAT
>Ga0209038_10000646_pt1 | contig 10454 bp, 7 predicted proteins | sample BogFormECP03_OM3_FD_188237 | JGI IMG/M metagenome (GOLD analysis project Ga0209038, IMG submission 188237) | Bog forest soil microbial communities from Calvert Island, British Columbia, Canada - ECP03_OM3 (SPAdes) (version 2) | ecosystem: Environmental > Aquatic > Freshwater > Wetlands > Bog ...
AGCTCAGTGATTGGCGCGGCTCCCGGCACTGAAACCGCTGCGCAGGCCGATGCAGCCAGCGCTGCCGGCGCCGCTGCACTCGCTCCATCGAACGGCGGCAGCAGTCCCGCGATGGTTCTCTTTCAGATCGAAGGCAAAATCTTTCAGGTTCCGTTGGAACAATGGAAGCCCATTTACGATCAATTCGCCGCGGAATGTAAGGCCGAGCACGACGAGGTGGTGGCCATGGGTGGCCTGCATATTCTGGGCACGGAACGCCACGAGGCTCGCCGCATTGACAATCAGTTACGTGGCCGCGCGGGCCGCCAGGGCGATCCGGGCTCGTCGCGATTCTTTCTCTCACTCGAAGACGACCTTCTCCGAATTTTCGGCGGCGAGAAAGTAAAAGCCATGATGCACTGGCTCGGCATGACCGAAGGCGTGCCCATCGAATCAAAGCTCATCAGCAAGCGCATCGAAAACGCGCAGAAGGCCGTAGAAGCCCAGAACTTCGAAGCGCGCAAACACTTGCTGGAATACGACGATGTGATGAACAAACAGCGCGAAACGATTTACAACCTGCGCCGCTCGTTCCTGGAAGGCCGCGACCAGAAGGAATTCGTGCTGGAGCGCGCCGACGCCATCGCCAACGAATTGGTCGAGACGTATTGCCCGCGCGAGCAGCATCCGGACCAGTGGAACGTCACGCAATTTTCCAACGAGATTCTGAACCAGTTCGGCTTCGATCCCAAGGCCGTGGGCATGGATTTCGCGACGCTGAATCATGAAACCGTGGGCGAAATGCTTATCGAAAAAGTCCGAGCGCGCTACGAAGAAAAGGAAGCCCTTTTCGGCGCGCAGACTCTACGCTGGCTAGAGCGCCACATCCTGCTGGACGTGGTGGACGGCCAGTGGAAAGACCATCTCCTCACTCTCGACCACTTGAAGGAAGGCATCGGCCTGCGCGGGTACGGACAGAAGGACCCGCTAGTCGAGTTCAAGAAGGAAGCGTTCATTCTTTTCGATGAGCTGATGAATCGCATCGATACCGAAGCCGTGCGGTTCCTCTTCCTCGTGCGCCCTGCGGAACCGCCTGCGGCTGCGTCGGCGCAACCGGTACAATCTCCGCAGAAACCGCTGGTGCCACGCGGGCTCTCCCAATTTTCTCCCGAAGAAATTGAGCGCAAGCAGCGCCGCCAGGAACAACAAATGCAGTTTCAGACTGGCAATACGCCGGCCGAGCCTCCCAAACCCGCCCGCGCCGGCGCGAAAGTCGGCCGCAACGATCCCTGCCCTTGCGGCTCAGGCAAGAAATACAAGAAGTGCCACGGCCAAGCGGACTAAGCGCGCGCCCCCGGTTCTGAACTTTTCCGATGCCGTCTGCGTATCTCTATCCGAGTTGGGCCCAATGTGCTCAGGAGGATGAAAGATGAGAATTCGTACGCGTGCTTTTCCCGTACTACTGGCGCTGCTGTTATCTCTTGCCGCCACCATGGCACCCCGGCCTGCGCTGGCCAGCGACGATGGTCATTTCGATCGCACTCTCGCGGTAACGGGCGCGGTGGATCTGGACGTCCAGACCGGCTCCGGTGAAATCACCGTGCGCACGGGAGATTCCAGCAAGGTAGAGATTCACGGCCGCATCCACGCCGAGCACGGCTGGTTCGGCGCTGATGCGGAGCAGCGCATCCACGAGATCGAATCCAATCCGCCGATCGAGCAAAACGGCAACACCATCCGAGTGGGCCACATCGAAAATCACGATTGGAAGAACAATATTTCCATCAGCTACGAACTCGTGGTGCCGGTGCAAACCAAGCTGCACTCCGAATCCGGTTCGGGCGACCAGGTTATAGGAGGCATCGGCGGACCAGCGGATGCGAGCAGCGGTTCCGGCAGTGTGCGCCTCAGCAACATCGGCGGTGAAACGCATGCGCGCACGGGATCGGGAGAGATCGAGCTCAACGGAATTCATGGCGCGGCGCGCGCCACGGCAGGCAGCGGCGACATTCGCGCCATCGGAATCGCTGGAGCCTTGACCGCTTCCAGCGGCAGCGGCAGCGTGAAATTCGAACAGACCGCGGCCGGCGACGTGGAAATCGGCACAGGCTCGGGCGACGTGGAAATCAAAGGCGCCAAGGGCGCGGTGAAAGTGCAGACCGGAAGCGGCAGCATTACCGCGCAAGGCGACCCGACGGGCGACTGGCGTCTCCACACCGGTTCAGGCGACGTCAGCGTTGAGCTGCCGCAGCAGGCCTCATTCAATTTAGTGGCGCGCACCAGTTCCGGCAGCATTGACACCAGCCGTGAGATAGCAGTGCAGGGCAAACTCAGCCCGCGCGAGTTACAAGGAAAAGTCGGAGGCGGCGGCCCCACCGTGGAACTCAGCACCAGCTCCGGCAGCATTCAAATCCGTTAAGAATTTTCCTACGCGAAGACGCGCGCGGTGGCGACAGGCCTTCCACGGCCGGCAATGAGCCGCCTCGCGCGTCTCTCTGCTCGTCTCTCGCCCAAACCGCAGCGTTGTTATCCTTTACAACTCACAGTAACTTGCCTGCAAAAATTTTGTGCTACTCTCTCCCCAACCTCGAGGCAGGAGCCGCTCGAGAATCAGGGGTGTGGGATGAAAGCCGCTGTTTCCATCCGTTGCTCTCGTCCAGGGTGCGGAAAGCCTGTGCCGCCAGCCCTGACTCGTGCGGAGCTTTGCCTTGACCATTTTCTCGACGAAGCGTTTCTGCGCACCGATCAAGCTCTCAATCGTTGCCGTGAAGGTTCCCCGCTGAAGAAAGAGAGCCTGGAATGGCTGCTCTCCGACGCGCTCGCAACGGTGAAGAATCTGGAAGAAAGCGCCGACGAGCCGCAACCAGAACAACGCGATCGCATGCTCGAGCTTTTGCTGATCCTCGCGAATCTCCACGAGTACGTCGCGCACCATTCCGTGCGCGTCGAGCACCCCGCCTGAACTCTTTCGCCAGCCCAGCACACTGCACGCCTCTGAAACCGTGAAGGCGCCTCCCATGCCAGCACGCCGCGTATCCATTAACGTATAAGGCATCACCCTGCTTGCAAATTTCCGCAAACCAAATCAAGCTGAGCAATACCACAGAGCGGTTCACCATGTCAGACAAACCTAAAGAACAGGATCCATTCAAGCCGCAAGAGCCGAACATACCCGGCGTAACCGGCAACCCGGCTCGTTACAAGCCGGCGCCCACGCCACCGCGAGCGGCAACGCCGCAGTTTCGCAATTCCGCAGCCGTGGCTGAAAAAATCCCAGCACAAAAATGGCTGGCAATCGCCGCCCTCTCTATTGGTCTCGTTTCCCTTGCGATGTTCTTGTGGAAGCATTCGAGTGCTGCCACTCAATCGCCGGAAGTTCCCGCGGCTGTTCCCGTTGTCGATCTTCCGCCAGCGCCATTGCAACCGGTTGCAGCGTTGCCTGTCGGACCCGGTCCGGTGGCCACTACCGCGGAACTAGCGAAGCCGTGGTCGTTCAAGCGATTCGAATTTCACACGCCAGAAACTGGGGATAATCTTTCGGCAGTCGTTGTTCATCTTCCCAGCGGGGTATATTGGGGCTTCTCATTGCGAGAGCCTTACGGAACGTGCGAACTCGAGTACGTCACGGACCTCGGCAGACTGGAACGCGAGTACGGTTTTCACGCCGACCATCCCATGGTGGCAGACCCGTGCAATCGCGCGGTGTTCGACCTCACGCGTTACGGAACGGGGCCGAATGGAGTGGTCCGGGGAGCGATCGTCAGCGGACAGGGTGTGCGGCCTCCGACGGCGATCGAGATGAAAGTGCGCGGAAAGCAAGTCGTTGCAACTCAACTGGAACACTGACGCCTGGCCGCCGCAACATCAGTGGTGCGCAGCTAACACAAGCCAGATTTCGCGCGCGCTCACGCCGCGGATCCCGCGCGTTCCACCGAAGCACAACGCTGCACCTCAGCTTCCATCTTCCCCGCCAGCACCATCGCCACCATTTTCTGATCCGCCAGCCAGGACCACAATGGATGTCCAAACGTCGCGGGGCGATTGTGCTCTACAAAGAAGTGCGAGAACCACGCCAGCGCGTAAGGCACGGCAAACGCCGCGAGCACGAACCACGGCCTGCGCAACACGATCGCCGCAACCAGCAGCGACCATCCCACCAGCGTCCCGGCGGTATGGAAAATTCGCGTAAGCGGCTGGCGGTGCGCCAGCACGTAAAAAGTCCAGAACTGAGCGAAACTTTCAGGCTTGTCCATGCCCGGGATTGTAGCTCCGGCATCCGCAAGTGCAAACCAAAAGAAAAATGCCACAGTCCCGCTGGAGGTGGAGCGGGACTGTGGCCCGTTGCCCCGAATCTCTCGGCAACGGTTATGACGGGGTGTGACAGTTATGAGTGGTTATGATGCGAGTTCCTCCACCGAACGCGCCACCATCACCGGCTGGCCCGTCGCCTGATTGATCAGTATGAAACCAACGACGCGGATCGAAAGCGGCTGCGTCCCTTGCAGGGCGCCGAGTCCGCTCAAATTGATGAAGTTGGTGTCGTTCGTGGTGATCACGGTCAGCGGCTGCGGCAGCAGTACGCCCGCCGTCCACTGATCGCTCAACTGGAACGTGCCGGCGTTGTTGTTCTGCACCACCGTGCTCCCGGGAACCCAACTGCCGGCCTGCCCTTGACGCCGCAGCACCACGCGGTGAACCGTCAGAGTGCTCGTGCCGTTCGCGGTGCTGAGCGCTCCGCCGATGCCTACGCGCTGGCCCGCCGCCAGTTCCGAATTGTTGAAGAGCAGTGTCGTCAACGGCAGGTTGATGTGCTCGATCATGTATCTTTCCGAGCCGTTCAGGTCGAGCGTTTCAATCTGCCCGTCTGAAATTCCGTTTATCGCCGGCAACAATTCACGAACGTACAGATCCGCCTGCGTGGCGGGACCCGACGGCGGACGGATGCTGGTGAACAGGCCGCCCAAGAAGAATCCGTCGTTGGAGACGACTTCCACCTCAGATGCGTCAATGCCGTGCGTGACCGGATCCAGCGTGCCCGTAACCTCCACAATGGTATTGGTCGTAAACGAGCTCACCAAAGTGCTGGGATCGTCAAGGATAGTGTTGTCATTGGTCGTGACGTTCCACTGGCGCCCGTGCGGACCCTGGATCGTGAATGTGTTGGCGCCGGTCACGCCTACCACGCCGCCATGAAAGTCATCAATCGAAACCTGCGAATCGGTCGAGTTTCGCAACGCAACTTCAAACATCGGATTCACCGCGCCGGTAACCTGGCCGTTCCCATCGGTCGCCAGCGACTTGCGCAAGTCAAATTCCATGCGCAAACCGAATAGATCCGCATTGGAAACCACCACCGGGTTTGCGAAGTTCACGGTCACGCTCGATTGCGAAAGCGTCCCATTAATCGTGCTGATCACCGGCGGATTCACGGAAGTATCAATGAACCCGATCACCGGCGATGCAATCGTAATGGTGGCCGAGGTGTACGTTCCGATAGGCACCGAGGTGAGGTCCAGCAACTGATGCAAACCACTTAGCTGCGCAAAATCCACAATCTGCGGCTGCGATAGCACGCTCACGTTCGTCGTGCCGTTGAACAACGTGATTCCACTTACGTTGACTTCACAGGAAACTACGCTAGGCAAAGGAGCGTCGGTTCCTACGGTGTAAATCGAGGCCTGGCTCTGCGTCGAAGTGGTTCCCACACTCCCACCCCCGCCGCAACTGGAAAGCGCCAGCGCGGCAAGAAATGCAGCGAACACACCCATAGCTTTAGGATTCCCCATTCGAATTTCTCCTTAGATTGATAATTGATTATGGCCGGGGGCCGGAGCCCCTTTTGCTGCTGGGGAGTGAAACCCACGCGTTCTGGAAAAGTTGCAAGTATTTTGAGGTGATCCAGTGCTGCCCTGCCTCTGCTGGCACCCTTTCGTCCTTTCCATTTTCTTCGCCACACCTGGATCCGCTCTCGTTTAGCTCCTTGCGCCATCGCGCGCAGTTGTTTACGATGGCGTGCGATTAAAATCGCTCAAACATGACTATGATCGGCGAAACAATCTCGCATTACCGCATTCTCGATCCGCTCGGCAGCGGCGGAATGGGCCAGGTCTTTCGCGCGGAAGATACGCGCCTGGGACGTCAGGTCGCGCTCAAATTCCTCTCCGATGAACTCGCGCGCGATCCGGCCGCGCTCGAACGCTTCCAGCGCGAGGCCCGCGCCGCGTCTTCTCTGAATCATCCGGCTATTTGCACCATTTACGACGTGGGCGAACACAATGGGCGCCCTTATCTGGTGATGGAAGTCCTCGAAGGGCAAACTCTGCGTGAACGCATCGGCGGCCGGCCCATGGCCACCGATGCCCTGCTCGATTTCGGCGCGCAAATCGCCGATGCGCTCGATGCCGCCCACGCGCGCGGCATCATTCACCGCGACATCAAGCCCGCGAATATCTTCATCACCTCTCGCGGCCAGGCGAAAATTCTTGATTTTGGATTGGCCAAGCAAGCCGCATCTCGGCGCGTCGGTGAAGCAGTCGGTGCAGGCAACAGCGTCACGCAACCTACTTCTGATAATCTTTTTCTCACCAGCCCCGGCTCGGCCATCGGCACGGTTGCGTACATGTCCCCGGAACAAGCGCGCGGCGAAGACCTCGACGCACGCACCGATCTTTTCAGTCTCGGCGCCGTGCTCTACGAGATGGCCGCCGGCCAGGCCGCGTTCAACGGCAACACCTCGGCGGTTATCTTCGATGCCATTCTGAATCGCACGCCCCCATCGCCAGCCTCGCTCAATCCAGCGCTGCCCGCCAAGCTGGAAGAGATCATCGGAAAATCGCTCGAAAAAGATCGCGACCTGCGCTACCAGACCGCGGCAGAACTCCGCGGCGACCTGAAGCGCCTGAAGCGCGACACGGACTCGTCTCGCTCGTCGAGCGGTTCCACCGGCACGTGGGGCGCCAGCAACGCAACGGCGAATCCCGGTTCTGGCACGAACGTGGCGCAGCCAACTGCTTCGCATACGACTTCGGTTTCGTCGCCAGCCGCTGGTCCTACGAGCGATTCTACGAATCGTGGCAGCCGCGTGGGCCTGTGGGTCACCGCAGCCGTGATTATTCTCATCGCTGTCGGCGCGATCGCTGCCATCACACTGCACGATCGCTTCGGGCACCATCACGAGGCAGCAGCGTCATTTTCACAGATGACGATTTCCCCCATCACCTCGACCGGTAACATCCATTCCGTCACCATTTCGGCGGACGGCAAGTGGGTCGCCTACGTCGCGGATGAAAAAGGCAGCCACGGCATCTGGATTCGTCAGCTCGCCACCGGCAGCACCGCGCAAGTGGAACTCGGTTCGCCCGGAGAGATCGAAGGATTAAACTTTTCGCTCGATGGCAATTATCTCTATTTCGTCAAGCGCGACGAATCCGTCGGCGTCGGCACCCTGTTTCAAGCGCCTTCCCTGGGAGGCGCCCCCCGCCAGGTGATTGTGGACGTGGATAGCCCCATTAGTTTTTCTCCCGACGGAAAACGGTTCGTGTTCGTCAGACAGGTCAGTAAGGCCAAGACTTCAAAATTGATCATCGCGAATACCGACGGCTCCGGCGAACAGGACCTTCTAGTTTTGACCAACCCGCCCCGTTTTTCGGATAGCGGCCCGGCGTGGTCTCCTGACGGCAAGCGCATTGCCGTCGCCGACGATCCTACCGGCGAATTCGATAAATACGCCGTCGAGATCGTGGACGTTGACTCCAAAGCAAAAACGCGTTTGGGCTCGACGGACTGGCTTTCTCCCGATCAAATGGCCTGGCTTCCTGATGGCTCCGCGCTCCTTTTCAACGCGCGCGTGGCCAAAACCTCCCTTAACGCGCAGCTCTTTTCGCTTAGCTATCCCGACGCCGAGATTCGCCGCGTCACCAATGATTTGAATTTCTACAACGGTGCAAGCATCACTTCCGACGGCTCCGCGCTGGCCTCCGCCCAGGTAACCCTCACCGGAAGCCTGTGGATTGCGAATTTCGGCAGTTCCACTTCGTTTTCCGCGCCACGCCAAATTTCCAGCGGCATCAGCCGCGCCGATGGCATTTCCGGCATCACTTGGGCGCCCGACGACAAAATCATTTACACGTACTACACATCGGGAACCATCCAGTTCGCTAGCGCGTCGCCCGATGGCTCAAATGTCCACGACATTGCGCCTGGCGTGGTGTCGCCGAGTTGGCTTTCCAGCTGTGGAGACGGCCGGCACTTCGTCTTCGGCATGGGGCGTGGCAAGGACAGCAGTTCCATCTGGCGCGCGGACATGGATGGATCCAATCTCACGCAGCTCAGCACTGGGAAGATCGCGGTGCATCCCAATTGCTCGCCAGATGGCAAATTTGTCGTCTATGTTGGTGTCGCAGGCGATTCCATTCACCTGATGCGCGTCGCGATTGAGGGCGGCACGCCTGCCGAGATTTCCAAAGAGGAATTGTTTTCCCCCGTGATCGCGCCAGATGGAAACTCTCTGGCATGCGCCTATCAGCCCGAACCCGGCAAGCCTCCAAAGCTCGCGGTCGTCGGCCTCAACGGAGGAGAAATACGCAACGTCTATGAACTGCCACCAGAAATGCAAGAGACGTTCAATGGCGACGGCGGACAGAAACTCGCATGGACCAAGGACGGTCGCGCGATATTGTATCCTTTCAAGAAGGACGGCGTGATTAGCCTCTGGGCCCAACCCGTCGGTCCGCAGGGCAGCCCGCCGGCCGCCGCCAAGCAAGTGATGAATCTGGGGCCGGATTTTCAATGGGGCGCGTACACCTTATCGCCGGACGGGAAACAGATCATCTACGCTCACGGCCGCGCTGTCACCGACGCCGTCCTGATTTCACACTTTCACTGATCCTTCGGTTAGGAGTCCCATGAGATTTTCTCGGCGCGATTTATTCAAGACTGCTGCGTTCGCTACCGGTGGTGTTGCGGCTGGAGCTGTCTTCAATGGAAGTGCGGACGGCCAACGAGCGGCCGTGCAAGACGCCGGACAATCGTTGCCGCCTGCTTTCGACGCCCTGAAACCCCTCGGCGATCGCGTGAAGCCGATTCGTCCCGACGAGCTGCAAGCGCGCGTCGCACGCGCGCAGCAGCTGATGACGGATTCCAAGCCGCGTTTTGAAGCGCTCTACGTCACGCCTGGAACCACGCTGGTCTATTACACCGGCATTCACTGGTGGCCCAGCGAACGCATCCTCGCTCTTCTGGTTCCCCGCCAAGGCGATCCGCTTTTGGTCGCCCCGGCCTTTGAAGAAGGGCGCTTGCGTGAGCTGATGCGCTGGCCGGTGGAACTCCGCGTTTGGCAGGAAGACGAAAGCCCTTACGTGATTATCGAAAAATGGCTCGCGGAGCGCGGCATTCGCACTGGTCAAGTCGGCGTCGAAGCCACCACGCGCTACGTTTTTTTCGATGGGCTGCGCCACGCCGCAACTTCACTCGATTACACCAGCGGCGACCCCATCACCGTCGGCTGCCGCGCCCAAAAAAGCGCGCACGAACTGGAATTGATGCGTCTGGCATGTTCAGCCACCTGCGATGTGTACAAAGCCATTTTCGCTTCTTTGCGCGAAGGCATGACGCAGCGCGAGGTTTCCGAGCTCGCGGCGCGCGGCTACGCCCGCATGGGCCTGCAGGGCGACGCCTCCGTGTTTTTTGGCGCGTCCTCTGCCCTTCCCCACGGCTCGCGCGAGGAACAAATACTCCGTGAAGGCGTGGGCGTGATGATTGACGATGGCACCACCGTCGAAGGCTACCAATCAGACGTCACGCGCATGGGCGTTCTGGGCAAGCCGCCGGAAAAACTTCAGCACGCTTTCGAAATCGTGCGCAACGCGCAGAATGCCGCGCTCGCAGCTGCCGTTGCCGGTCACGAATGTGGCTCGGTAGATGATGCCGCGCGCAAAGTTATAACCGACGCCGGATTCGGTCCCGGCTACAAATACTTTGCGCACCGCCTGGGCCACGGAATCGGCATGGACGGCCACGAATCGCCGTACCTGGTCCGCGGAAATACCACGATCCTCAAGCCCGGCATGACCTTCTCGAACGAGCCCGGAATTTACGTGGTCGGTGATTACGGCATGCGTTGCGAAGACGATATGGTGATCGCGGAATCGGGCAGCGCACAGTTGCTCACGCCGGGATTTCAGCCCTCACTCGAAGCGCCGATCGCGTAACGTGGCGCAGGTTTACCCTGACGGCCTGCCAGCGGCAGGGTCGAAGGGTTTACCCACTGAACGGCTTCGAAGGGCGCCACGCTGGCTCGTTGCGCACTAAATCTATCCGCGAACGTATTTCGCTTGGCTCTCAAACTGCGGGTTGGACGAGCCCGCTAGTTCAGAGTTATTTCTGCAAAATTCCACGATCCTAGCCTCCGCCCAAAAGCGTTCGAGCCCGTCCTCCTGCGAAATAAACGCGCAATGCCCGCCATGCTCCGTCGCCAG
>Ga0209038_10000649_pt1 | contig 10409 bp, 9 predicted proteins | sample BogFormECP03_OM3_FD_188237 | JGI IMG/M metagenome (GOLD analysis project Ga0209038, IMG submission 188237) | Bog forest soil microbial communities from Calvert Island, British Columbia, Canada - ECP03_OM3 (SPAdes) (version 2) | ecosystem: Environmental > Aquatic > Freshwater > Wetlands > Bog ...
GCGGAAATCGAGCAATCCTTATCGCGCCTGTGGGGTCCGACCATCTGGAGCCGCACGCCCGAGTGCATCCGGATTCGCGGCGAGGCGGCGGACCTGATCGACAAGCACTTCGACGGAATCGTCGAGCAGTGGGGCGAGTCGATTGCGTACATCATTCACGGTCACCAGAAGTTCGACAAGGAAGGGCGCCAGGACAACATGGTCAATTCGCTCATCCGCTTTGTTGACCATCTGCGGGATCCCGACAATCTTTGCACCTACGTTTATCTGCGCCGGCATTGCCAGGAGGGAATGCTCGCGCGGGCCAAACCATCCCAGTTCAACGTCATTCATATCGCGCTCAAGCAAATCGTTCTCAATCACGTCAAATCGGCGCTGAGCGGTCAGGCGATGGAGCGGGTCCGCGATTTGATGGTCGCGGCGATCGACGAGCGGCGACTGATGGTCTCGCAGTTCTATATCGAATCGCGCGAGCGGTTGATGCGCGAATCAGAAGAGAAATATCGCAACACCATCGACCACGCGCCCGATCCGATGTACGAGATCGAGCCGCATACCTGGGCCGTGATCGGGCTGAATGCGGCTGCGGTGCGGCTGCATAAGATGGAAGCCGACTACGACCACTACAAGACGGAGATCATCGGACAGCCGGTACCGGACCTGGTGCCGCCGGAGTTGCGGCAAGGCGTGATCGACAGCCTCGAGACGGTTCTGCGCGAGGGCTCGGCACAGACCTCGGAATTTCCGATCGGGCCGTTTTTCTTCGACGTGAACTCTGCGCTCATCACTTACGGCAATAAGCAATTCATCCAGATGATCCTGCGCGACGTTACGCAGCGGCGCGAGATGCTCGATTCGCTGATCAAGGCGGAGCGGCTGGCGGCGGCGGGCACCTTTGCGGCGGGCGTCGCGCACGAGGTGAACAATCCGCTCGCGTCGATCTCGTCGCTGGTGCAATCGATTCTCACCGGTGAGAACGACCCCGAGCGGCGCACGATGATGCACACCATTCTGTCGCAGATCACGCGCATCTCGAGCACGCTCAAGGACCTGGTCAATTTCGCGCGGCCGACCACGGCGCAGCGCAAGCAGGTCGACGTCAACGGGCTGATCGCCGAGACGCTGCGGCTGATCACCTACAACAAACGCTTCAGCGGCATCCGCATCGAACCGATCCTCGCGCCCGATCTGCGGCGCGCGTATGCCGACGATAACGAAATTCAACAAGTGCTGCTCAACCTGCTGTTCAACGCCGCCGACGCCGCGCCGGCCGAGGGCGCAGTCATCAAGGTGATCACGGAGAATCAGCGGCCCGGGCAAGGCGCCGACAAATCGCGGCGGGTTTTTATCAAGGTCGTTGACAACGGCATCGGAATTCCGCGCGAGCATCTGGAGCGGGTGTTCGACCCATTCTTCACCACCAAGCCGGCGGGCGCGGGCGTGGGACTCGGGCTGTCGCTGTGCCAGCGGATGATCCTGTCGAACCAGGGCACGATTCGCGTCGACAGCGAGGTCGGGCGCGGCACCGCGGTCACGATTACGCTGTCGGCCTCCGAGGAAACGGTGCGCGCGCAGCAGGCTGCGGAAATGGCCGCATCCTGAAGACGGTGCGATGAACGAAGTCGCGAACAATGACGCTTCATGGACCGCACAACAACGCGGGCCTTACCGACTGCTGATCGTCGAAGACGAACCGCTGATGCGCTCGATCATCGTGCAACTCGCGCGCAGCGAGGGGTACGAGGTGATGGAGGCGCCGGCGGCGGACGTCGCACTGCACATTTTCGAAAAAGAAAAAATCGATCTCGCGATCCTCGACCTTAACCTGACCAGCGGCGGCAGCGGACTCGACTTGCTGCGCAAGATGCGCGAGCTCGACCCCGAAGTGATGGGAATCATCGTGACCGCCTACGCCAGCGTCGAGTCGGCGGTCGAGGCGCTGCACCAGGGCGCCTACGACTACATCACCAAGCCGTTCGCCAACGATCATCTGAAAAAGGTGATGCGCAACGCGCTCGAGGGCAAGGCGCTGTTCAGGGAGAACCGTTTCCTGCGCCAGGAACTGCGCGAGAAGTATCGCTTCGAGAGCATCATAGGCAAAAGCGACGCGATCGAGAGCACCTTCCGCGTGATGGAAAAAGTTGCGCGCACCGATTCGAGCGTGTTGATCACGGGCGAATCGGGCACCGGCAAGGAACTGGTCGCGCGTGCGATTCATTTCAGCTCCGATCGCGCCAACAACCGCTTCCTGCCGATTAACTGCGGCGCGTTGCCCGAGAACCTGCTCGAGAGCGAGCTGTTCGGCTACAAGCGCGGCGCATTCACGGGAGCCGGACAGGACAAAGTCGGGCTGCTCAAGGCGGCAGACAAGGGCACTATCCTGCTCGACGAGATTGGCGAACTGCCGCTGGCGCTGCAGGTCAAGCTGCTGCGCGCGCTGCAGGAACGCGAAGCATACCCGCTCGGCGCGAACGATCCGGTGGCGTTCGACGTGCGCGTGCTCTGCGCCACAAACAAGAATCTCGAAGCCGAGGTTAAGGCCGGCCACTTCCGCGAGGAACTGCTGTACCGAATCAACGTCATCAATATAAATCTGCCGGCGCTGCGCGAGCGCCAGGACGACATCCCGCTGCTGGCCAACCATTTTCTACGCAAGTATGAGAAGTCGTTGTCGCGCACGGCGATGCGGTTTTCGAAGGGCGCGATGCGCCTACTCATCAACTACGCGTGGCCGGGCAACGTCCGCGAGCTTGAAAATACTATCGAGCGCGCCGCGATCCTGGCCGAGACCGACGTGATTCATTCGCACGACCTGCCGGACAAGCTGCGCAGCACCTCGCCGGTAATCGCGAGTATCGAGAATACGGGGCTGACGCTGGAGGAGCTCGAGCGCGAGCATATCAAGCGGGTGCTCGACAAGGTCGAGAACGACAAGGTAAAAGCCGCGCAGGTGCTGGGGATTCACCTGTCGACGCTCTATCGCAAGGTTCAGCGCTACCACCTCGACGACGGCGCGCCGGTGCAGCAGGAGCCCGCGCGCTCGGCGTAAAGCGGCGGGAATAGACTTGGCAATCCGGTAGTCAAGGATATAGACTGACTTCCAGAAGGGCTGGCGAACGGCAGCCGGCCCGGAGAAAAATATGGATCTCTTCGCGCCAACTCACCTGATAATCATTCTGTTGATCATCCTGGTCATCTTCGGGCCCAGCAAGCTCGGCGATGTCGGCGGCGCGATGGGCAAGGCGATTCGCGATTTCAAGCGCGCGATGAACGAGCCCGACAACGCGACGACGCCGCTGGCCAAGCCCGACGAAGTCAAGCCCGACGATCCCGCAAAGCCGCCTTACAAAGTTTCCTGACCCGCCCGCGATCCGCTGATTTATCCTCCGCGCGATCTCTGAACGCGCGCGCTCCAGCGCGATAGTTATCCTTTAGTCCGAACATCCCAGGTTCTTGCCGGAACATGGCTCGCCGTGCTGGTCGAGCTTGCGCAGATATTGGTCCAACAAATGATCCTGAATTCGAGGAGACTATGAAACGATACATACTTACCGGTACGCCGGGTTGCGGAAAAACTTCGATCGTTCGGGCGTTGGAGCTCGCCGGATACCTCGTCGTCGAAGAAGCTGCGACTGACACTATCGCTCTGCGGCATGCACAAGGCATCACACAACCGTGGTCCCATGCTGCTTTCATCGACGAGATTACGAATCTGCAAAAGCAGCGACAATTGCGAGTGGCGGGCCTAGGGTTGGGAATACAGTTCTACGATCGATCGCCGCTATGCACCTATGCGCTCAGCCGATGGCTCGGCGTTACCATCTCGACAACTCTCGCCGATGAAATGGAACGTATAAGAGTCGAAGCGACTTATCAGCGGCAGGTGTTCTTTATCGAGAACCTGGGATTCTGCGAACCTACGCAGGCCAGGAGAATCAGCTTCGAGGATTCAATCCGGTTTGAGAAGGTTCACGAAGAGACCTATCGCGAGTTCGGCTACGAGTGCATAAGAGTCGCGCCGAAAGAGCTAGCTAGACGAGTGGAACAAATCGAGCGCTATGTCCTGGCTTGCGACTAGCCAGGGGCTGGAGCTGAGAGTTTCTTGAGTACCGCCATACGTTCGCTCTCTTTTGCCGAGAGTAACAGAGCGGCAGCCCGTCCGCGACGCTGGTACGCGTCGAACAGGTCTGCCGCTCATAGGGACGGAGCAGGTGTCCTAGTAGTTGCTGGTGCTGGTGCTCGAGGAGTGCTCGCTCGAGTTGCTATTGGGCGAACTGTCGCTCGCTGACGATGAATGATGTTCGGTGTCGGTGGTCGTAGCCGGTGCCGCGACTACAATGGGCGGCGCAACTACTACCGCCGGCGCCGGTGCGACGATAATCGGGGCCGCGTACGCGACGGCGGGAGCTGGCGCTGTGGTGGTGGTCGTCTCGCTGCTTTTCGAGCTGCTCGAGTCCGTGGTCTGCGCAAATCCGACGGCTACGCTGCCGAACAGTACCGCGACTCCAAAAGACAGCGCTGCAGTTTTCAATGAATGTTTCACAATAGGTCTCCGTTAGTTCTGCTTATGACTGGTTAGCCTTCAGACTAAGGACCGATTGATCGCAACGGCAAGGACTGGTGCCGTACCGAATGCGGTTTGAGTGCTGCGAAGCACGAGCGGTGGCCGTAATTAGACCGGCGGCGCGCGCGCGAATTTCTCTAGGCACTCTTTCCCCGTCGTCTAGGTACTTTTCCCCCTCCCTCTAGGTGAATTTCCGATTCAATCCTCGCCTCCTTTGCTTCAACTTAAATGGCAGGTGGCCCACATAAGCTCGCGCAGAAGATCCGTTGCGCGGCCAGCGGCGCAAGAGCAGCGGAAGAGCAGTCGTCGAAAGATCAGTTGGCTAATCTGTCAAATAACGGTCATGCGCCGGATCGAACCGACCGCGCGCCAGCGAGCGACGGGATTCGCTCGCGATTGCCGGCCTGCCAATGGGAGCAGGGTGTGCACATGGAGGCGCTGGCCAATCTGGCGCACGAACTACGCTCTCCGGTCCAGGCAATCCTCGGCTATCTCGACATCCTGCGCGACGAGATGAGCGAAGCGCTGGGCGATCGTCACAAGCAGATAATCGAGCGCATGAATGCCAACGCGCATGACCTGGCGCAGACGGTCGAGAACGTGCTGGACTTCTCGGTCGCAGACGCGATGGCGGAGGCGACGGACGAGGAAGAGATCGCGCTGCACGATCTGATTGGAGACCTCGCGCCGGCACTCGAAGCCGCCAACGACGCAAAGGGCCTCGAAATCAGGTTCGACCTCGAAGGCGCGCCCACAGTATTTCGTTCGCGGCGCCGGCCGATCAAATCGATCCTGCTCAACCTGGCGGTCAACGCTATCAGGTTTACCGATCAAGGCTGCGTCACGATCGCTATCCGCCGCGCCGGATCAACCCAACTCGGCGCCGCGATTGAGCTGGAAGTCCGCGATACAGGACCTGGAATCAAGGCCGAACTGGTCGAACAGGCATTCAAGCCGTGCGTTCAGCTTTCGAGCTCGAGCGTGCGCAGTCACCGCGGAATGGGCCTGGGCCTCGCCGTCGTGCAGCGCAATGTAGAAGCGTTGGGTGCAAAAATCATGCTCAAGCCCGCCCTCCCGCAGGGATCCGCCTTCGTAGTGATAGTTCCGATTGTGGAAACCATCACCGAGAATCACCCGACCCACTCGTAAAAACTGGGTGCAGGGGTCGCCCCTGCCCAAGGAAGCATGAAACCCACGGTGGGTTTCATCTAAAACAAGTTCTTAGCGGTAGTGGCGCATCAGGCCGACTACGACGCCGCGAATCGCCAGGTCGCCCTCGCCCACCATGATCGGTTGCATGGCAGAATTCGCCGGCTGCAGCCGAATCTGCCCGTCCGACTCGCGGTAGAACTTCTTGACGGTCGCTTCGTTGCCGATCAGCGCGACCACCGTCTCGCCGTTGTCGGCGCTGTCGCGGCCTTCGACGATTATGTAGTCGCCGTCGCGGATGCCGTCTTCGATCATCGAGTCGCCTTTGACGCGCAGGCAAAAGGTATTGTCGCGCCGGATAAAGTCGTCGGGCACGCTGATCGTTTCGCTGCTCTCGACCGCTTCGATCGGTGCGCCCGCCGCGACGGTGCCGAGCAATCGAAGCGCTCTCGGCCCTTCACCTTTCTCGGACGCCGCAACCTCCAGCGCGCGGCTGTGATTGTGCTGGCGCTTGATGAAGCCTTTTTGCTCGAGGTTGTGCAGATGCTTATGCACAGTGGCGAGTGACGACAGCCCGAAGTACTGCCCGACCTCAGCGAGTGTGGGTGCATAGCCGTGTTCGCTGATATAGTCGTTCAGGTAATCGATTAGCTGCTTCTGCCGCTTGGTCAGCGTCGCCATTGGTTCTCCTCCCTTCGAGGTTTCCGATGATGGCGAAAATCAGGCGAAGATGCAAGCCAGCGGTGACGCACCGCATAATCTCAATTGCGACTGACTCCGATGGCGAAACTGCGAATCCAATTCGAAAACGGCGACCCCGAAAAGGTGATCGAGTTCGACCCCGCCAAGGCGCCGTTTCATCACGATGGCAAGCCGGGCTCGATCCTCGACGTGATGCTCGGGCACGGCGTGCATCTCGAACACGCGTGCGGCGGTAATTGCGCGTGCACGACCTGTCACGTGATCGTCAAGCAGGGGTTCAACAAGCTCGGCGAGTCGAGCGAGCAGGAGGAAGACCTGCTCGACAAAGCGCCGGGGCTGACGCCGACGTCGCGGCTCGGATGCCAGGCCGTCGTCGACGACCCCGATGCGGAAATCGTCGTCGTCGTCCCGCGCTACACGATCAACCAGGTCAGCGAGGCGGCTGAGGAATGACAGCCGAACCGCCATCCGCGCCGGCGGCCAGGCGCACGACGCTGATTGCGCGCGTCGAGAGAATTTTCGATCACGCGGCGGACACGCGCTCGCTTTTTCTCTCGCTGACCGGCGGCAAGCATCTGCGATTCGTTCCGGGCCAGTTCATCTCGATCACGATTCCGCTCAGTAACGAAACGCGGTCGCGTCCCTATTCGATAGCGTCCGATCCCGAAGAGCGCGGGTCGTTTGAGATTTGCTTCAATCGGGTCGAGGGTGGTCACGGCGTCGCGTGGCTGTTCGAGCGGCAAGTCGGCGAGCTGCTCGATTTCAGCGGGCCGTTCGGCGCCTTCACGATCGATCGCGCGCCCGCGCCACAGCTGTGCTTCATCGCGGAGGGCACTGCGATCGCGCCGATTCGCCCGATGCTGAAACGGGCGCTCGCTTCATCTCCATCGCCGAAGGTCGAATTGATTTACGCGGCGCCCGATCGCGAGCACATCTTCTACGCCGCTGAATTCGACGCCCTCGCGCGGACCGCGCCGGGTCTTTCGTACGAGACAGTGATCGCGCCGGCGGAGAAGATCTACGATCGCCTGTTCGATCTGGCGCAAGCGCGATGGGTCGCGGGCGACACTGATCGCACGCGCCACTTCTATATCTGCGGCGTCGGCAAGGGCGTCCTCCGACTGCGCGATCTGCTCCGCGGCGCCGGCTACGAGCGCCGCTCCGTACATTACGAGCAGTGGTGATGCGCCGCGCTACTTCGTAAACACTTTGCGCAGCGCCGCGGCGGATTCGTCGACCGCCAACCTGCCCTTCTCGAGCACTTCGTACATCGAAAAGAAACCGTGAATCATGCCCTCGTAGCGCGAGACGGTCACCGGTACGCCAGCGGCACGCAGTTTCTCGCCGTACGTCTCGCCTTCATCGCGCAGCGGATCGAATTCAGCGGTGATGATCAGCGCGGGCGGCAAGCCCTTGAAGCTTTTCGTCAGAGCGGGCGCGACGCGCGGATCTTTGCGGTCGGCGGCGGTCCGCAGGTAGTGCTTCCAGAAATAAACGATGTCGTCCTTGGTCAGAAAGTAGTCGGTAAAATTTTTGTGCGAGTAGGTATCGAGCTCGGCCTCGGTCGCGGGATAGACAAGGAGCTGGAACGCGATCTTCGGGCCACCCTCGTCGCGCGCGAGCTGCGAAATTACCGCTGACAGGTTTCCGCCCGCGCTGTCGCCCCCGACCGCGAGCCGGTTCGCGTCGGCGTTCAGCTCTTTCGCGTGCGCGGCGACCCACTTGGTCGCGGCAAAGCAATCTTCGACGCCCGCAGGAAATTTATTCTCGGGCGCGAGCCGGTAGTCGACCGACACCGTCACGCATCCAGCCTTGTTGGTGAGCTCGCGGCACGGGCCGTCGTGCGTATCGAGATCCATGATCACCCATCCACCGCCGTGGAAGAAAACCAGCACCGGAAATGGACCGGTGCCTTCGGGCGTGTAGACGCGAATCGGAATCTCACCGGCCGGACCGGGAATTTTGCGATTCTCGACCTTGGCCACCTTCGGCGCACGCTCGGGCGGCACTCTGAACATATCCTTGGTCACGCGGCGCGCTTCCGCCGGCTCGAGCGTGTGCAGCTTGGGCCCGGGCGCGGCGGCCATTTGATCCATCAATATTTTTACTTGCGGGTCGAGCGGCATGGTTTTCCTCCGGCTAAGAAAATTAATCGCCGCGAAAATTCGCGGAAGGTGTCGAATCTCTCTTTAGACCGGAACGGCCGCGGCGACAAGCGCGGCTACGGCGCGAACTTCGACAGCAGACTGATCGCGCCGGGGTGGCCGTCGACGCGCACGCCGCGAGCGATAGCGCCCTCGCGCTCGAGCCGGCGCGCCGCGCCTTCGACCAGCGCCGCGTCGATCCCGAGCAGCCGTGCGATCGCGCGCTCACTGCCGAACGCCGCCGTCTCGAAATATTTGGCGACGATCGCGTGCGCCGCCTGCTGACGCGTCAGCTTGCGGGCCTCCGCAATCGCGTCGGGCCAACGATGCTCCATCGTATCCCACACGTAGCTGAACGGGTCGGCGCGCTCGTCCACCTTGAGCGCGAGAAATTTCTCCTGCAGCTCGGCCATCGCGCGGTCGAATGCCGCCCGCCGCGACGGCAGCGCGTGGCTGCTCGACAGCTTCAGCGCGCGAGTCTCCGCCGCGCCGCGCTTGGACAGCGCGTCCATCACCAACTTGCCGCAATGCGACAAGCCGCCGCGCAGATACAGTTTGCGATAGCCGCCCGGCTCGATCCGCAGCCGGAGAAACGCGCCGAGCATCTCACGCGCGATGAAGCTCGGGCGCCGCGCGATCACCTTGCCGTAGTAAACGGCGCGTCGCTGCGGCAGCGAGTCCTTGATTCGCCAGGTCATGCCGATCGCGTAGTCGTGTTGGATATGCTCGGGCATTCCCGGCTCGCGCGTTCCGGCGATCGCCTCGCGCAGACACGGCACGCCCATCCCGGCCGTGAACCCGGTGCAGAATCCGACTTCGTCGATGAATTTGAGCGCGCTCTTCTCGCCGCTCACGCGCCGCGCGGCGACGCGCCTGAAGTGATGGTCGCGATGCCGCTCAAGCGCGTCGAGTATTTGCTGCTCGTTCACGCGCGCTCATCCGGGGATTCGCTCGATGCAGTCGGCGAAGATTCGGCGGTAGTTGGTCTTCACTGCCAGGCCGCGAGTGATTCCTTCGAGGCCGACCAGCGCGCGAATCAGGAAGACGCTGTGCGCGGGGGATTTGTAGAGGCGATTCTCGAGCGCCAGCTCGCCCACCTTGGTCGCCTTGCCGACGGTGTCGTATTCCAGGGGATCGACGGCGTGGTCCACCCGCATCGGTTCGAACAGGATGTGGATGATGCGGACCATCGGCGCCGCGTCCTGATTCCGATCGAGGTAGCCGAGCTTGACCATCGCGGCTGCCAGCGATTTGTCGTCGCCGCTCAGAATCGCGCGCGCGACCTGCAGGTTGGCCTTGCGCACCGGCTCCGGAAAGCGGCGAATCGAGCCGAAGTCGAGCACGCCCAAGCGCGGATGATGGCTCACCAAATAGTTGCCCGGATGAAAATCCGTGTGCAGCAGTCCAAACTCGAGGATCTGGCGCCACGCGAATTCGTGAATCTTGGCCGCGACCCATTCGCGCAGTTCGGCATCGACTTCGGGGCCCATCACGTCCGCGAGCGGATAGCCGTCGACGTAGGTCATCGTCAGCACGCGCCGCGAACTCAGCTCCTTGACGTAGCGCGGAATCATGATCTCGCTGTCCGCACCGAGGCGGCGGCCGAACTCGACGATGTTGCGGGCCTCGTTCACGTAGTCGAGCTCTTCGCGCAACCGCAGCTCGAGTTCCTTGTACACCGCGGCCGTGTCGATTTGCTGGCGCATGACGTCGTGGCCGAGCGCCTGCAGCGTGCGCAGCAGCAGCTTGAGATTCTGCAAATCCTGCTCGACGGTATCCTCGACGCCCGGATACTGAATCTTCACCGCGACGTCGAGGCCGTCGCGCGTGACGGCGCGATGCACCTGTCC
>Ga0209038_10000650_pt1 | contig 10405 bp, 7 predicted proteins | sample BogFormECP03_OM3_FD_188237 | JGI IMG/M metagenome (GOLD analysis project Ga0209038, IMG submission 188237) | Bog forest soil microbial communities from Calvert Island, British Columbia, Canada - ECP03_OM3 (SPAdes) (version 2) | ecosystem: Environmental > Aquatic > Freshwater > Wetlands > Bog ...
GAAACCCGGCAAACTTTTGCGAGACGCTTCATTCAATTGGGCGTCGAGCGCTCGCGGGTCTTCCTCGGCGAGGCGAGTCCACTGAATCAGCGTGAACTTGCGCCACTCCTCGTCGTGCCGTGTCAGGTCCATGGATGGCGCCGCGTCTTGCATGCGACTGTTTCGGAATGCGAACCAGGCCACGCTCCCGAATGAAATAACGAGCACTGCGGCGGCTGCGAGACGCCGCCATTGCAGGCTATTGACGGAACCGCCCGGAAGGGCGCGCGGCTGGCGAGGCTGGAATTCCCGGAGGAAATTTTCGAATCCGGGATCGTTGTCGTTCATTGTTTGTCCTTCTCATCTCGGCCTGTTGAAAATGGGCCCATGCGCTCGCGCAACTTCTCGAGGGCATAGCGGTAGCGTGAAGCGATCGTGTTCAACGAAACCGCCGTCGCATCGGCAATCTCCTCAAGAGTCATGCCGCTCCAGATGCGCATCACCACCGCTTCCCGCTGCTCCTCGGGCAGTTCCGTTAGCGCCTTTTGCAGCGTGAGAGCCGCTTCGCGATTTCCGCCCTTATGTATGAAAAGGGCTTCGTGTTCCGCGAGCGATGTCTCGCGGCTGACACTGCGCCGCGCATTCAACGCCTCGTTGCGAACGGCGCGATATAGGTACGACGCCGGCGATCGAGGTGTTTCTATTTCACTGCGCAACAGGCGCACGAAGACCGCATGCACCGAGTCTTCCGCTGCCGCCGAGTCCGGCAGGAAGGAACAGGCATGCGCGACCAACGCCGGTCCGTGGCGCTCGTAAAGCACGCGCACATCTTCGGCGCTCAGTTTGGATCCGGACAAGGCGTTGTCCTGTTCTCCCACCTTCTTCTATAAGACACGGAAGGAGAGCCAATTTGTCTAAGTGTAACGCGGCGCCATATTGGTGCTTGCCGGGTCAGGAAACTGGGCCAAAATAGGGTTCTTATGAAGAAGAAGACGTCCGCGAAACATGCGTCGAAAAAATATGGGCCGCAGACGACGGCGATACATGGCGGCGAGCCTGCGCGCCACGGCGTTGGCGCACCGGTTGGCACGCCGATTTGCCGCACATCTACGTTTACATTTTCCTCGACCGCGGAGATGAAGCTTTGGGCTGAGGGCAAGAGCAAAGCGTACATCTACTCGCGCTACGGCAATCCTACGTTGGCTGTTGCGGAGCAGAAAATTGCTGAGTTGGAAAGCGCGGAGGCCGCGGTCGTTACGGCATCCGGGATGGCCGCGATTTCGTCGGCGCTGCTCGGCGTTTTGAAATGCGGCGACGAGGTGATTTCGACGGCGCAGGTTTATGGCGGCACCTATCGCTTGATGCGCGACGTTTTTCCGGACATGGGAATCAAAGTGCATCAAGTAGGGACCGATCTGGCCGGATTGGAAGAACTCGCTTCACCGCGGACGAAATGTCTTTACGTGGAAACGCCGACGAATCCTACGTTGCGGCTCGTGGATTTGGACAAAGCGATAGCCTTCGCGAAAAAACATAAACTGACTGCGATCATCGACAACACCTTTGCCACTCCCGTGCTGCAAAATCCGCTGGCGATGGGCTTTGACATGGTCGTGCACAGCGCGACCAAAGCGCTGGCAGGACACTCCGACGTAATCGCCGGTGCCGTTGCGGGCAGCAAAGAGTGGATGAAGCGCATTCAGCACATGGTGATTTACCTGGGCGGCTCGATGGATCCTGGCGCGGCGTATCTCCTGATCCGTGGAATGAAGACATTGGGAGTGCGCGTGGAGCGGCAATGCGCGAACGCCATGACGGTCGCCAAATTTCTGGACAAGCATCCAAAGGTTGCTCGTGTTCACTACCCGGGTTTAGCATCGCACCCGGATCACAAACTGGCGAAGAAACAAATGCGCGGATTCGGCACGATGCTGGCGTTTGATTTGAAAGGCGGTCTGCCAGCCGCACGAAAGTTTTGCGACCGCGTGCGGCTGTTTCTACTGGCGGCCAGCCTCGGCGGCGTGGAATCGTTGGTGATACTTCCTATCTACAGCTCGCACTACAACATGAGTCTCCAAGAACTGAAGCGGGCGAACGTGGAACCTGGAACCGTGCGTGTTTCCGTTGGACTTGAAGATTCGGAGGACTTGATCGCTGATCTGAAACAGGCTCTCGCCTGATCGGATCAGTTGCGAAGAGCCCTCTTCGCGATTACGCAGGCTGTATCTGTGCAGGCAGCTCCCATTCCTGTTTTTCGGGGAGCCTGGATTTCACGATGTCCTCGAGCTCGTGCGAGCTCTGCACATCCTCCGGATAATTATGAACGCTAATGTCGAAAGTTATGCCGTGCTTTGCCCGCACCGCCTGAAGCTCTTCCTGGAGCCGAAAAGCGACGCGCTTGGCATTTAGTGAATCGGTCTCGGGCAGCACGATGGCGAAAAGCTCGGGCGAGACATTGTAAATAGAATCCGTCGGACGGAGCTTGCCAGAGATGGCTTTGGCGGCGTCGCCCCAGGCAGCGGCGCGTTGCGTGAGATTCCTGTTGCCTGAGCCGCTTTTGGATTCAACGAGCAGGAGAGTCAGTGTTGTGTGCATGGTCATCGCTCTGCGATGATCCATCGTCAAACGATCCCAGAAATGGTCTGGCCCCGGCATCGATTGTAAGATGTCGACATTGGCTTGCTGGCGGAGCTGGATGTTGCGCTCCAACTGCTCGATCAAATTTTGTTTCAGTTTGCGGACCAACCGCTGGCGATCCAGCAGGTAGCCGGCAAAGAGCACGGTCAGAACGCAGAAGCCGACATAAGCAACACGGAGCGTCCATTTGTTTCCCGTGTCGGGACGCAGGAAGACTAGCGGATACATGAGTACGGCGAGTCCAGCAGCCTGAACGAGGACAAACGCCGCTGCGAGAACCGTAAGATGCAATTCTCTCTTTTCGAGGTGATCTAATTCTTTGCGATCTAGTATGGCCATGGCTCTTTCCCGGAGCTTCCGTCAATTACAAATGGCCCGAAACGAATAGAACAGACTGACATGTTCTAGTTTCCAGAGTCTGCCTGCAGCCATCAAGAGACAATGGACCAAGCGTACTGTGTGGCGGGTTGGATACTGTACTTCTTGTTGGGCCGAAGCGGCCGGGGCGCGCGCAAAACGAAGAGTGCAGCGGAGGGATCGGCCGATGACGCCCAGGGGGCCGGGAAATGGCTGCCAGAAAGCAAAAACGGGCGGGACGCCGAAGCGTTCCGCCCGTTTCTGTAATTTTGTGAAGTGGAATTAGAGGGGTTGGACGTTCGAGGCCTGCAGACCCTTGGGGCCCTTGGTCACTTCGAATTCAACCGCTTGGCCATCGTTCAACGACTTGTAGCCATCAGCCACGATCGCGGAGAAATGGACGAAAACGTCCTCACCGCTCTGGCGCTGGATGAACCCGAAGCCCTTGCTGGCATTAAACCACTTCACTGTTCCTTGTTCTTTACTCACTGCTGTACTCTTTTCTGTCGGCTGGGTTGCAGCCGAGCATTACTAAATTGAGCTATTTGGTGCCTCGAAATCCGAACCCCTCTTAAGAGTTACGGCTGCCTTCCGGACGTAAAAAAAGGCCGCAAGTTTGACCTTGCGACCGCTTTACACATCCAAAGGCGATACAAGAGCAACAAACGCAAAGACAGAGTACAAGACTTTTCGGAGATTTGCAAGCGAAATCTTCAAATAATTTTCGCTGTCGGGAGCCTTTTGTGTCGTCGGGAAAGCGGTGCCGCAGCTCAATCCGGCAGCGTGGCTTCGGTGGTGATGGTGAATTGCGTTGCGGCACCGGCCGGCTTGGCGAGGCTGGAAGTTGCGATGGGCTGGCCGCCGCCGATCCAGGCTTCGACTTTTCCGGGGACGATGCGGCGCTTTCCGGACTCGTCGACGACGCTGAGATCGCGGTCTTGGAGGACGAATTTCACGGTCTTTTTCTCCCCGCTCTCGAAATGCACGCGCTGGAATCCCTTTAGCGCACGCAGTGGCGCGCCGTCGACGGCGGTGTGCGTGAGGTAGAGCTGGACGACTTCGTCGCCAGCCATCGAGCCCGTGTTTTTGACATCAACCGAAATTGTGATGGCGTCTTTCGCGGAAATTTTTGCGTGGTCAACGCGAGGCTGCTCGTAGGCGAACGAGGTGTAGCTCAGGCCAAAGCCGAACGGATAGAGGGGATGGCCGTCGAAGTAGCGGTACGTTCGTTTGGCCATCGAATAGTCCTCGAAGGGAAGAAGCTGATCGAGAGATTTATAGAAAGTGACCGGCAAGCGGCCCGCGGGACTGAAATCGCCGGCGAGCGCTTCGGCAACGGCAGTGCCGCCCTGCCCGCCGGGATACCAGGCTTCGAGAATCGCGGGGATATTTACGTTGGCCCAGTTGATGGCGAGGGCGCTGCCACTCGTGAGGACGAGAACCGTTGGCTTACCGGCGGCGACAACTCGCTCGAGGAGTTGTTCTTGTGGAGCGGGAAGATCAATGCGCGTGCGGTCACCGCTGGAAAAGCCATCGGCGCTGACTTTCATTTCTTCGCCTTCGATGCGCGGAGAAAGGCCCATGACCGCGATGACGAGATCTGCGTTGCGTGCGGCATCCACGGCTTGCGCTTCTTCGCCGCCGGGGAGGCTCCAAATCAGGCGAGCTTCGGGGATGCGAATGTTCTGAAAGTATTCGATCTTCAACGAATAAGGATGTCCCTTTTCAAGGTGAAGCTGCTTGGTTTCGGTGTTGGCGGGACGATGAAGAGTCCAGTCTTCGACGACGAGAGCGCCATCGAGCCAGACGCGGAAACCGTCTTCACCCGTGAAGCCCAGCAAGTAGTCGCCGGATTCGGGCGGAACGAGCACGCCGGTCCAGCGAATAGAATATTTGTTCGGAAGTTGTGGAGAGACTGCTCCATCCGTCCACGCGAAATCGACGGAGGCGTCGGTGCGGCTTATGAGCGGCGGGCCCTCGAGAGTCATGTTCGAGAAATAGTCGGCTTTGAGGCCATGCTCGGCGCATGCTGCGTCGGTGCAGAGCGCGCTTGTGGGAATCGATTTGGTGGCTGGACCGACGAGGCCGGTGCCTTGCACAAAAACGACTTTGGATTGGGAAAAACGATTGCGAATGCCGGCAAGAATCGTCACCGGTTGCGAAGGTGTGCCGTTGTAATTTCCCACGAGAGCATCGAGGCTGTCGGCATCCGGGCCGATGACGGCGATCGTGGCCGGCGCGTGCTTCAATGGCAGGAGATTGTTTTTATTCTTGAGCAACACGATGGATTCGCGCGCCATGCGCAGAGCGACTTGCCGGTGCCCTTCCGTGTCGTTGTCTGCCGAGGTGAGTTTGGAGTAAGGAACCAAAGACGGTGGATCGAACAGGCCGAGCCGGAACCGCGCAAGAAACAGGCGGCGCACGGCCTGATTCAGAACGGCTTCGGGAAGCAGGCCTTGCTGGATTGCTCCCGTGAGACCCGTGGTGTCCATGTTCATATTGTTGCGGGAATCGCCGCAGATCAAATCCATTCCGGCGCTGAAGACGGCGGCGGAAGCGGCTTCGGGAGTTGGTTTGAACTTGTGCCCTTTGTAGACGTCGGCAACCGCGCCGCAATCGGAAACGACATAACCCTGGAAGCCCCAGTCCTTGCGAAGATGTTCCCCAAGCAGCATGGAGTTCGCACAAGCAGGCTCGCCGTTCAGGCGATTGTAAGCACACATCAGGGACTCCGCTTTGCCTTCGATAATGGCGGCGCGAAACGCGGGGAAATAAGTGTCCTCCATATCGTGGCGTGAGGCTTCCACATTGACAGAGTGGCGCGTGGATTCCGGGCCGCTGTGAACCGCAAAATGCTTCGGCGTAGCGATCGTTTTTAAATAGTGCGGATCGTCGCCTTGCAAGCCGGTGATGAAGGCAACGCCAAGGCGCGCGGTAAGAAAGGGATCTTCGCCGTAGGTTTCCTGGCCGCGTCCCCAGCGGGGATCGCGGAATATATTGATGTTCGGGGACCAGACGGTCAGGCCGCGATACCAGTCCGTGGAGCCGTCGGGGTGCATCGTTTCGGAGTACTTGGCGCGAAATTCCGTGCTGATGGTGTCGGCGACGTCGTGCAGGAGCGGCTCATCGAAAGTGGCGGCCATGCCGATGGCTTGCGGGAAAACGGTGGCGATTCCGGCGCGAGCGACGCCGTGGAGGCCTTCGTTCCACCAGTTGTAGGCGGGAACCTGGAGGCGCGGAATGGCGGGAGCGATGTGTCCGATTTGGGAGATTTTTTCGTCGAGGGTCATGCGGGAGATCAAATCGTCGACGCGCTGCTCGAGTGGAAGTTTGGGATTCAGGTAAGGCGCGTCCGCGGGAACCTGTTGCGCGCAAAGCGCGGGAGAGATTACGGCGCTGAGAAAAATGCACGAAAGAAATCTGGTTCCATTTTTCATCGTCGTCGCAAGCTCCTCTTGGCAGCGGATTTGCGTGCCGGCTGACGATACGGTAACAGAAGAAACTCGATTAGCGTTTATAATCCGCTGGTCGACACTCTTCTCCGAGGTGCTCCTATGAATGCTTCCGCTTCTTCCTACCAGCCTCCGAATCTTCGCGGCAAAGTGGCGCTGGTTGCGGGTGCTACGCGCGGGGTGGGGCGCGGCACGGCGCTGGCGCTGGGCGAGGCGGGAGCGACTGTTTATTGCACAGGGCGCAGCACCCGGGCGAACCGCGTAAAGAGAAGCGTGGGGAAGAAAAAGATTTCGCCGTTCGACCATGCGCGGCGGCCAGAGACGGTGGAAGAGACAGCGGAAATGGTGACGGAGCGCGGCGGCAAGGGCATCGCTGCGATTCTGGATCATACGGATGCGAAGCTGGTGAAGAAGCTCCTGGCGCGAATCGGGAAGGAACAGGGGAAATTGCACATCTTCGTGAACGATGTTGCCGAGATTATTCCGCAAGATTGGGGGAAGACATTCTGGACACTTCATCTGGAAAATGGATTCGCGAATCTGCGCAACGTTTTGCATGCGCACGTCACCACGAGCCATTTCGCCGCGCCGCTCTTGATCGAAAGCGCCAAAAAATCGGCGACGACGGCACTGATCGTCGAGATTGGCGACGGGGATTCTTACACGTATCGAGGGCACCTCTTCTATGACCTGGTGAAGACGTCGGTGATCCGGCTGGCGTTCGCAATGGCGCGTGAACTTCGGCGAAAAAACGTGGCGGCCGTCGCGCTGACGCCTGGATTTCTGCGTTCGGAAGCAATGCTCGAACATTTCGGAGTCAGCGAAGCGAATTGGCAGGAAGCGGTCAAGAAAGATGAAAACTATGCGTCGTCAGAGACGCCGCTCTACACAGGGCGCGCGATCGCGGCGCTGGCCGCCGATCCGAACCTGATGAAGAAGTCCGGGCGAGTCTTCAGCTCCTGGGGACTTTCCGACGAGTATCCGTTCTGCGATGCGGACGGGCGCCGGCCTCACTGGGGACGGCACTTCGCAGCAAAGTACGGCGACTGCATGAAGTCCTGCGGCGATGCTTTCTACGAACACTGGGTCGGTGGGGGTATGGAGGCGGCGTTTCCAGATTGGCCGTAGGGCTGCGCGCTATGGAGGAGCACCCCCCTCCCCGTTTTTTGTAAGTGTTGATTCTAAAGCAGTTGCAAATCCTGTAAGTCTTCTAGAATCAACACTTGTGGGATGCCTTGGAAGTGTTGATTTTAAAGGATTTATGCTTACTTAGGAGCATGGAAACTGGGCTTTCGCGCAAGTGTTGATTCTAAATCATTTACACTTCGGAGCGGTCTGCGAGCCGCTAAAATGAAAAAAGCGGCAGTTGGACTGCCGCGCTTCACACAATTTCCCAACACAAATACTACCAAAAAAGTGAATATCGAGTCAAGAAAAATCGAACGTCGTTATTCGGGCTTGCCGGTAAGGTCCAGCGCGATTTTCAGGACTTGCCTGCCGAGTAGGCCTGCGTCCACGTTGTCCATGTTGGCGAGGACGACGACGGCTGCGCGGCGTTCGGGAATTAACATGACGAAGGTGCTGGTGCCTTGCTGGCCGCCGCTGTGCGCGACGGTGAACAGATCAAAATACTTCCTGCTGACGGCCCAACCGAGAGCGTAGCCTGTCTCGGCGCCGTCGCTCGTTTTTTGAGAGGTCCACATAAGATCGCGGGTAGCGGGCTTGACGAGCTTGCTGGACAGAAGCGCGATTGCAAAGCGGGCCATATCGTCCGCGGAGGAGATGAGGCCGCCGCCCGGGATTTTGTAGCTGGAATCGAGGACGCCGGCATTTTGCACGACGCCGGCTTTGTCTTTGTGGTACCAGCGCGTGCGGTGTGGAATGACGGAGAAGAAATTGTCGGCTTGCGTCTCCTCCATGCCGGCAGGATCGAAGACACTCTCCTTAACGAAGTCGAGGTATTTCTGGGATGAGGCACCTTCGAGGACGCAGCCAAGAAGGGTGTAGCCGTAGGTGGAGTATTGGAATTTTGTGCCAGGCCTGGCGACCAGAGGATCGTTGGCGAAGACTTGCAGAGACTCTTCCATGCTGGCGAAGTGCCTGGCGCTGTCTTCGGGGATGTCGCCTTTGCCGTCGGGATTGTAGTGGCGGATGCCGCCGAGGTGGCCGAGGAGTTCGCGGGTGGTGATGGGCCACTCTTTTTTGGGAAAGGCGGGGCAGTATTTTTGGACTTCGGCGTCGAGGTCGAGTTTTCCGCGCTCATAAAGCTGGAGGATGGCGGTGGCAGTAATGGGCTTGGAGATGGAGGCGAGTCGGAACAGTGTGGCAGGTGTTGCGGGGACAAAGTTTTCGAGATCGGCCATGCCGAAGCCTTCCGACCAAACGAGTTCGCCATCCCGCACGACCGCCGCGGAAATTCCGGGGACGCTGTTGGCAGCCATAAAGCTGGAAGCGGTTTTTTGGATCTGGGCGCGCTTCTCGGCGGAGAGAGTTTTTGTTTGGGCACGAAGCGGGGCAGGCGCAATGGCAAATAGCAGGAGAACGACGGTGATGGAGCTTGCGCGCCAAATTGTGTTGCGCAGGCTTGCTAAGCTGGTTGGCTTCACGTGCAGCACCTCGTGCGAGAGTTTATCCCGAACCGGGCTGCTTCGGAACAAAGAGGCCAAGAGACCTGGGCTGTTGGAGCGTGTATTGAGTAGGTCACCCCTTGGCTGGCGGAAAGCGTTGACCTGGGCTGTAACAGATACTTAACATAAGGAGATGCGGTTGACGCTCCAAATTGGACTGTATGCTGGGGTCTTTGCCGGGATCGCCGTTGCGACGGTTGGTTGCGAGGACGCGGCGAAAAACCCGGCGCATGCGCGAGTTCCGGCACTGAGTCCGGCCAACGCAGCCGCGGCACAGGCCTCCCTCAATGTTGGCGAGCTTCCCCTGCCGAAACTTTCGCGCGAATGGATGGCCGCGCTGGCGCTGCGGGTTCCCGGACCGAAGGAATACCTGATCGCGCAAGTGGAGGCGAAATTCGCATCTGGCGAGCAGAACTACAAAGCCGGGCATCTGGAAGCGGCGCGGCGGGATTTTGACGATGCCGTCGACTGGATGCTGGAAAGCGGCTACGACGTAAACGGAGACGCCAAGCTGAACGAACTGTTTCACCGCGTGGTAGACACGGTTTACGGATATGAGTTGCAGGCTTTCCGGGCGGGCGATGGTTTCCAGGAAGCGCCGGCGGTGCCCGCGGCGATTGACGAAGTGGCGGAGATGACGTTTCCCGTCGATCCGAGATTAAAAGCGCGCGCGGAGGAAGCTGCCAAGAACATTTCGCACGATTTGCCGTTGACGGTGAACGACGAAGTGCTTTCCTTCCTGAACTTTTTCCAGACGCCGCGGGGGCGCGCGATTGTAGAGACAGGACTGCGCCGCTCCGGGCGTTACCGAGAGATGATTGCACGGGTCTTGCATGAAGAGGGCGTGCCCCAGGACTTGATTTATCTGGCGCAGGCGGAGAGCGCGTTCCAGCCGCTGGCGCTATCGCGTGCGGGAGCGCGGGGAATCTGGCAGTTTGTCGCTTATCGCGGAATGGAATACGGATTACGGCACACCTGGTGGGTGGACGAACGGCAGGATCCGGAAAAGGCCACGCGCGCGGCAGCGCAGCATTTGCGCGATTTGTATGGCCAGTTCGGCGACTGGTATCTGGCCATGGCGGCGTACAACTGCGGGCCGGGAAACGTGCAGAAGGGCATCGAGCGCACGGGGTATGCGGATTTCTGGGAGCTTTATAAGCGCAACGTGCTGCCGAAGGAGACGCGAAACTACGTGCCGATTATTCTGGCGCTCACGCTGATCGCCAAAGACGCGGCGCACTACGGCATTCAGGTTGATCCGGAGCAGCCGGTGCCGACGGATATCGTGAAGCCGGGACGGGCGATCGATTTGCGGCTGGTGGCGGAAACGATTGATGTGGACGCGGACACGCT
>Ga0209038_10000651_pt1 | contig 10401 bp, 7 predicted proteins | sample BogFormECP03_OM3_FD_188237 | JGI IMG/M metagenome (GOLD analysis project Ga0209038, IMG submission 188237) | Bog forest soil microbial communities from Calvert Island, British Columbia, Canada - ECP03_OM3 (SPAdes) (version 2) | ecosystem: Environmental > Aquatic > Freshwater > Wetlands > Bog ...
GGCATCGGGACCTCCTCAAGCTCCAGCGGGGCATCAGCACCCCGCGCGAATGCCTACGCGGTCAATCGTGACGCATCTGAGCTGAGGAGGTCTCCCCGCCCAGAAGGCACCGGCCTCAGCTCAGCCTGGCCCGATGCATGTCATCTATACGTCCGTGGACACCGCGACACGCCGGTCCACAGCGCCACACGGGTGCTCGGCCAGGGTGGCGGTGGGATGTTGCGCTGTCGTTTGCATCTCTGCCGGGCAGCGTCAGCCTGCGGACCAGGAAGCCGCCCGGTTCAGGTAATGGATACCGAGTTGGATCAGTTCACTAACCGTTATGCGCAGACCGCCCTGATCGACCTTGGCGTAGCGGTAGGCAGAGTCCGGGTTGAAACGCTGGAAGCCTTTGTCGCCCCTCACCTGCACCTGCCTGCCCCGGCCTGGACCGAGGAGGTCTTCGACCGCTTCGAAGTCGAACCACTTGCTGTAGCGGTCGGCGACGTATGCGTGCCTCCGCGCGATGACTCCTGGAGTGCTGCCCCGATGATGTGCGGTGATCACGATCAGCCGCCATTGCCCGTTCTGGTACTGCCAGAGGAGCTTGTCGTCGCCGTGCATGGCGACCGCGTGCACGCTGCTCGACGCGAGCCGCTTCACGAGCCGGTCGGCGCCGCGCTTGGTGCGCACGAACACGAGCGTCAACCCGCGCTCGGAGCCTGACAGCTCGGTGACCAGGCGGTCGACCTTGCCCTCGTGGGAGACCATGTGGAAACGGTGCTCGACGTCTCCTCTGCGCTCGGCCGAATGGGCGTGCTCGTGACGCCGCGGGTTGGTCGTGTAGGCCTTGGCTATGCGCCCCACCTCGCCCTGCAGCGTGGCGGAGAACAGGAGCGTCTGGCGCTCGGAGGCCGTCATCTTCACGATTTTGTCGACCACCGGGCGAAAGCCCATGTCGAGCATCCTGTCGGCCTCGTCCAGCACGAGCAGCCGCACGCGGCTGAGCGACACGTCGCGGCGATCGATCAGGTCCAGCAGCCGCCCCGGCGTGGCGACGAGGATGTGTGCGCGCGCGGCCAGCCGCGCCTGCTTGACGATGCCCGCGCCGCCGTAGACCGCCGCGACGGACAACGCGCGTGCATGGGCGATCGGCCCCAGATCGTCGACGATCTGGCTGGCCAGCTCCCGCGTGGGCGCGAGCACGAGGGCCGCGGGCCGCACGTCCGTGCCATGCAGGCGTTCGACCATCGGGATCCCGAAGGCGAGCGTCTTGCCCGAGCCGGTCGGGGACTGGGCGAGCACGTCGTGGCCCGCGAGCACGTCGGGGATGACCATCCTCTGGACCGGGAACGGCGTGGCGATCCCGCGCTGGGCAAGCTCGCCTGCGACGACCTCGGACACGCCGAGATCGGCGAATGTTTCAACCTTCATGTGTGGTGCTCCTTCTGGCGGCCCTCTGGCCGCCGCTGCAGATGGAGATTCGACTGACCCCATCCGCGCGTCTGAAGCGCCAACAAAGACAAGAACCTCGCGGGTGACCTCGCCACCCGTAGGGCCACCGTAGCAGCGTTCGTGCCGGCACACCGCTATTGGAGGCTGGCCATCACGTGCTTTATCACGGTGTAGTCCTCCAGCGAGTACACGCTCAGGTCCTTGCCATAGCCGGACTCCTTGAACCCGCCGTGGGGCATCTCGGAGACGAGCGGGATGTGATCGTTGATCCACACGCAGCCGAAGCGCAGCGCCCGGGAGACGCGCAGCGCGCGGGCGACGTCGCGCGTCCACACCGAGGAGGCGAGCCCGTAGCGGGTGGCGTTCGCCCACGCGATCGCCTGCTCCTCATCGCTGAAGCGCTGAACCGTGATCACCGGCCCGAAGATCTCCTGCTGGATCATCTCATCGTCCTGCTCGAGCCCCGCCACCACCGTCGGCTCGAGGTAGAAGCCCGGCCGCTCAGGCTCTGAGCCGCCGGTCACGATCTCCGCGTGCTCGGGCCTGCGCTCGAGGAATCCCTCCACGCGCTCACGCTGACGCGCCGAGTTCACCGGCCCGAGCGTCGTGTCGGCTGCGAGCGTGTCTCCGATAACGAGCCCCTGCGCCTGTCCCGCAAGGCCCGCCACGACGTCGTCGTAGACCTTCCCCTCGGCCAGCACCCGCGTCGCCGCGGTGCAGTCCTGGCCGGCGTTGTAGTAGCCGGTGCCCGCGATCGTCTCGAGCGCCCACTCGAGGCTCACGTCATCGAACACCACGACCGGCGCCTTCCCGCCCAGCTCGAGGTGCACGCGCTTGAGACTGTCCGCCGCCGTGCGCGCGATGTGCTTGCCAGTCTGCACCGACCCCGTCAGCGACACCATGTCCACGTCGGGGTGGCTGATGAGGGCCTGCCCGGTCGGCTCGCCCGGGCCGGTGAGGACGTTGAGCACGCCTTTCGGCAGGATCTCGGCCGCCAGCTGAGCGAAGCGAAGCGTGGTGATGGGCGTCGTCTCGGCCGGCTTCAGCACGATCGTGTTGCCCGCGGCGAGCGCCGGGCCGATCTTCCAGATGGCCATCATCAGGGGGTAGTTCCAGGGTGTGATCTGCCCGATCACCCCGACCGCTTCGCGACGGGTGAACGAGGTGTAGCCCTCCATGTACTCGCCCGCCGCTCTGCCCTCCAGGCAGCGTGCCGCCCCCGCGAAGAAGCGCAGGTTGTCGACCATCACCGGAATCTCGTCGTTCGTCACCGCCGCGATCGGCTTACCCGCGTTGAGCGCCTCCAGGCGCGCGATCTCCTCACCGTGCTGCTCGAGCTTGTCGGCCATCTCGAGCAGCGCCTGGGCCCGCTGCGCGGGCGTCGAGGTCGACCAGCCCTCGAACGCGCGGCGCGCGGCCATCACCGCCAGATCGACCTCTCCGGGAGTGGAGACGGGCGCGCGGGCCATCTCCTCGCCGGTGGCGGGGTTGAAGATCGCTTCGGTCTCCCCCTCCGAGGCGACCTCCTCGCCGTCGATCAGGTTGCCAAGGACGCCTAGCTGCTGGGTCGCCATGTCTAGCTCCTTATCCCGTCAGAGGCCACCGGGGTGAGAGGCCGCTGGGTATGTTTCCTTTTTTGAGTCGGTATAACCATGGTTATACGCGCTCCCCAATTTTTGTAAGCACCCGGCTCGCGGTCTGCATTTCTACGTAGTCCTGTGACGGTTCCGTCACACCCGTCGCATGGGGAGGGCGTCGTCACCGGCCTGCGCGGGCGTCACTCGAGGGCAGCGCGGACTCTCCCAGCGCCTCCGCCACGGCCGGGTGCGTGATCTCGCCGTTACGCACGTTCAACCCCAGGCGCAGACCTGGATCGTGCTCCATCGCTCCCTCCACCCCATGCTCTGCCAGCGCGAGCACGTACGGCAGGGTGGCGTTGGTGAGCGCGTAGGTCGAGGTGATGGGCACAGCTCCGGGCATGTTCGTGACGCAGTAGTGGGTGATCCCGTCGACTTCGAACGTGGGGGCGGAATGCGTGGTCGGCCGCGATGTCTCAAAGCAGCCCCCCTGGTCGATCGACACATCCACCAGCACCGCGTGCTTCTTCATCAGCTTCAGATCCTTGCGCGTGACCACGTGGGGGGCGCGCCCACCATGGACGAGCACTGCCCCGATCACCAGATCCGCGACCGGCAGCATCTCCTCGATCGCGAGCGTCGAGGAGTACACCGTCGAGGCGCGCCCGCCGAATGCCACTTCCAGCTCGCGCAGCCGGTCGATCGAGCGGTCGAACACGAACACGTCGGCCTGCATCCCGATTGCGATGAAGGCCGCGTTCATCCCCACCACGCCGCCGCCGATCACGAGCACCGTGGCCGCGGCCACGCCCGGTACGCCGCCGAGCAGGATCCCGCGACCCCCGAGCGGCTTCTCCAGCATGAAGGCCCCCGCCTGCGTGGCGATCTTGCCCGCCACCTCGCTCATCGGCGCGAGCAGGGGCAGGCGCCCCTCAGGGTCCTCGACCGTCTCATACGCAATGCATGTCGCCCCCGATTCCTGCAGCGCGCGCGCGAGCTCCGGCTCGGCCGCGAGATGCAGGTAGGTGAACAGCACCTGCCCCTCGCGCAGCATCCCCACCTCCGAGACCTGCGGCTCCTTCACCTTCAGCACCAGGTCCGCCTGCGCGAACACAGCCTGAGCATCGGCCACGATCTCCGCGCCCTGCGCCACGAACTGCTCATCGGGCATCGCGCTGCCATCCCCGGCGCCGGCCTGCACGAGCACCTCGTGTCCGCGCGCGCTCAGCTCCCTCACGCCGGCCGGGGTGATCGCGATGCGGTACTCATCGGACTTGACCTCGGTCGGAACGCCGATCCTCACCGCGCGAGCTCCCTGCCGCGCAGCGCCAGCCAGAACTCGATGCGATCGCGCGCGTTGGAGAAGTCGCGCCCGGTCAATTGCTCCACGCGGCGGATGCGGTAGCGCAGCGTGTGGCGATGGCAGTACAGGGCGCTCGCGGCCTTCTCCCAGTGGCCGTTGTGTTCGATGAACACGTCCACCGAGCGCAACAGCTCCTCGCCGTAGTCGCCCTCGCCCTGCTCGACCGCGCCCAGCACGCCGCGGCAGTAGGAGACCAGCGCGTCGTCGTCCTGCAGCGACAGCAGCAGCTGGAAGGCGCCGAGATCTGTGTAGGAGGCGACCTCCGGGGCGTCTCCGTTCAGCAGCCGCACGGCCTCGAGCGCACACCGCGCCTCGTGGAAGCTCAGCCGCAGGGCGTGCGTCGCGGCGGCGCGGCTGGCAGCAGCGCGCACCCCGCCGAAGCGCGCGGCGAGCTCCGCGCGGACCCTGCGGGCCAGCTCAATCGGGTCAACGCCGTCCGCGTCGATCACCGCGCACAGGAGGCCGGCGCGAATCGCCACGAGCGCTCGCACCCGCTCGCGCTCGAGGATCCGTTCGAGCGCCGGGGCCGCGGCGGCCGGGTCGGTGAGCGAGAACGCCAGCACCCCCACCTGCTCGCCAATCCCGAATGGACGCAAACGGGCCTGGAGCTCCTCCGGGTAGAGGTGTCCGGTGAGCGCCTCGGCGAGCACGTCTCCGGCCATGTTGCGCTGGAGCATTTCGTAGCGCTCGTCCAAGAGCTGCGCAAACGCGCGCTCGGTGATCGCTATGAACGGCAGCTCGTAGGGAACCTCAAACAGCGGGAACGAACGCTTGCGCGCCGCCGTCACGAGTGCGGCCGGGAGCCGCTTGTGGGTGAAGCCGGTGCCGAAGCCGAGGCCCGCGATCTCATGGTCGTCGAGCCGCTCGATCAGCTCGCGCTGGACCTTCGGGCCAGCCAGCTGCATGCCCGTTGTCAGGAGCAGCTCGCCGCCCCGCAGCCACGGCGTGGGGTCGGGCAGCTCGGTGCTGTGCACCCAGCGCACGCTCGCTTTCGCCGATTCGTGGCCACTTGCGAGCTCCAGCCCCAGCTCGGCGATCAGGCTCTCGACAGTGAGCTCCAACTCTCCACCCGTTCTGACGCCTCGCTCAGCACCGGGCGAAGGACCGCCTCGATCTCCTCGAACTGCTGCTCGCCGGCGATCAGCGGCGGGGAGAGCTGGACGATCGGGTCGCCGCGGTCGTCGGTCCTGCAGATCAGCCCGCGCCGGTACAGCTCGCCGGAGAGAAAGCCGCGCAACAACGCCTCGGCCTCCTCGTGGTTGAAGGTCTCCTTCGTCTCCTGATCCTTCACGAGCTCGACCGCCTGGAAGTAGCCGGCCCCGCGCACATCGCCGACGATCGGCAGGTCGCGCAGGCTCTCGAGCATCGCCCGCAGGCGACCTTCGTTCTCGAGCACGTGCTCGCACAGGGCCTCACGCTCGATCACGTCGATGTTCGCCAACGCCACCGCACAGGCAAGCGGGTGACCGCCGAAGGTGAAGCCGTGATTGAAGATCGTCTTGCCGTGCAGGAACGGCTCGGCGATGTGGTCGCCGGTGATCACCGCTCCCATCGGAGCGTAGGCCGAGGTGATGCCCTTGGCGGTGGTGATCATGTCGGGGAGGTAGCCGTAGCGTTCGCTCCCGAACATGTAGCCGAGCCGCCCCCACGAGCAGATCACCTCATCAGAGATCAAGAGCACCCCGTGGCGATCGCAGATCTCCCGCACTCGCTCGAAATAGCCGTCCTGGGGCACAAAGCAGCCGCCGCCGTTCTGCACCGGCTCGAGAATCACGGCGGCCACCGTCGCCGCCCCCTCGAACAGAATCGCCTCCTCGATCGCGTCCGCCGCCCACAGCGGGTCACGGTCTTCTTTCCAGCGGTAGGAGTTGGTGTTGGCGGCGTGCCGACCACCGGGCGTCAGCGGCTCGAACGGTTCGCGCAGGGCCGGAATACCGGTCGCCGTGAGCGCGCCCATCGAGGTGCCGTGGTAGGCCAGGAAGCGGGAGACGATCTTTTGACGCCTGGGCTCACCCCTGGCGGCGTGGTAGGACTTGGCGAGCTTCCAGGCGGACTCGACCGACTCCGAGCCCCCGGAGGTGAAGAACACGCGGTTGAGGTTGCCCGGGGCGAGCTCTGAGATGCGCGTGGCCAGCTCGATCGAGCGCGGGTGCGCGTAGCTCCAGTTCGTGTAGAAGCCCAGCTCCTTCGCCTGCGCGGCGGCGGCCTCTCCGAGCTCAGCGCGCCCGTGGCCGATGTTCACGCAGTACAGCGCCGAGAGCCCGTCGAGATAGCGCTTGCCGTGCTCGTCATACACGTAGCAGCCCTCACCGCGCACGATCACCGGCACCTCGGCGCCCTCCTCGAACGCCCCCATGCGCGTGAAGTGCATCCACAGGTGGCGCTTGGCCTGCTCTTGAAGCTCACTGGACATCGATGACCCGCAACTCCCTAGCCGACTGCACACGACGGACGATGACTACTGGACAGGAAGGACAAACGCTACTCGGTCCACATGCCGCACTCAATGCGCCACCTGGTCAAGATGCGATGGGTCGATTGTACGCTATGTACAACTCGACGGTGGCGTTTTGGGGATCGCGCCCATTGGCGTCGGCCGCCCCGCGGCGTAGCTTTTTTGGTGAGGAGACCACGCCTCAGTCACAACTCAGCGAGAGGACCCCCGATGGCCAGCGAGAGCGCCGCCGTATCCGGATCCCCGGCTTCCTCGGGAGTCATGGACAAGGGGTTGAAAAAAGGAGCCATCGGCTACCTCTCGAACATCGTCATCGGCGTCGCCTCAACCGCGCCGGCCTACTCGCTGGCGGCGACCCTCGGGTTCATCGTCGCGGTCAACGGCGTCGGCGTACACGCCCCGGCGGTGATGCTGGTTGCGTTCATCCCGATGCTGCTCGTGGCCTCGGCGTACAAATACTTCAACCGCGCCGACCCCGACGCGGGCACGACGTTCGCGTGGACGACGCGCGCGTTCGGCCCGGTGACCGGCTGGCTGAACGGCTGGGCGATCTTCCTCGCGGACCTGATCGTGATGGCTTCGCTGGCCGACATCGCGGCGATCTACACGTTCAAGCTCTTCGGCTTCTCAGAACTCGGCGGATCCAAAGTGGCGATCATCATCGCCGCGATCCTGTGGATCGCGATCATGACCTGGATCTGCTACCGCGGCATCGAGCTGTCCGCGCGCATCCAGCAGGTGCTGCTCGGCGCCGAGGTGTTCATCCTTGCGCTGTTCTCGGTGGTGGCCTTCGTGAAGGTCTATGGCAGCCATCCTCCGAGCGGCTCGATCAAGCCTTCGCTGTCGTGGATCAACCCCTTCGCGATGAGTTTCGGCGACCTCGTGGTCGCGCTGCTGCTCGCGGTCTTCATCTACTGGGGCTGGGATTCGGGCGTGGCGGTCAACGAGGAGTCCGAGGATCCCGCCGAGGGCCCGGGCAAGGCGGCGGTCGTCTCGACGATCCTCCTTGTGCTTATCTACGTCGTCGTCACCGCGGCCGCTCAGTCCTTCCACGGCACCGGCTTTTTGACCGCCGGAGAAAACAAGGAAGACGTCCTGAACGCACTCGGCACGGGCGTGCTGGGCAGCGGCATCGACAAGCTGCTGATCATCGCCGTGCTCACCTCGGCATCGGCCTCCACGCAGACGACGATCCTGCCGACCGCCCGCACCACGTTGTCGATGGCCCACTGGAAAGCCGTCACCAGCCTGCTCTCCAGGGTCCACAAACGCTACCTCACCCCGACGGTATCGACGCTCGGCTTCGGCCTGCTCTCGATCGCGATCACGGTCGCGCTTCTGCTCCTCTCCGCTAGTGTCCTCGCCGACTCGCTCACGGCGATCGGCTTCCCGATCTGCTTCTACTACGGCTTCACGGGCGTCGCCTGCGCGTGGTACTACCGTCGCGACCTCAGAGAAAGCACGCACAACCTCCTGCTCCTGGGTATTGGACCGGTCCTCGGCGGCCTGATGCTGTTCGGGATCGGCGGCTACGCCGCTGTGTACTACGGCCACGCGAAGAACGTCGAATCAAAGCCGATCCTCGGCATCACGCTGCCGCTGTGGATGGGCATCGGCGGCATGGTCCTCGGTGTGATCATCATGCTCATCTCGCGTCCCTACTTCCGCGAGTACTTCTCGCGCAAGACCGAAACCGCACCCCCGGGCCTGCTGAATGAGCCGCCGCCCACCGGGCCCGTGCCCGCCGCCGTCGATTTCTGACGGCCCGGGACCCCTCCGCCGGCCGCCAGGTCACGGGGCAGACGTCTAGGTCGTCGTCATGGCCAGCTCCTGCTGGCCGTGCGGTGTGCCCAGCTCCGCCAAGCGCTCGAGGAACGGCTTCGGGGGAAACGCCTCGGGCCCGAGCACGCCGGCCCCCTTCCAGGCGCCCTCGTCGAGCAGCTCGAGGGCCACAACGGGATTGATCGCCGTCTGCCACACCACCGCCTGGCTTCCGTACTCCCGCATCGTGTACTCGTTGTCCACGATGTGGTACAGGTAGGTAGAGCGCGGCTCACCATCCGTGCCCGTGCCGGTCACCCAGGTGCCCGCGCAGGTACGGCCGGTCATGCGCTCTCCGAGGGTCGCCGGATCGGGCAGCGTCGCCGCGACCACATCGCGGGGGGCGACCTCCACTCCGCGCACGGACACCGGTTGGGTGGAGTCCAGGCCGAGCTTGTGCAGCGTGCGCAGAACCTCGATGAACTCCTCGCCGAGCCCGTACTTGAACGTCACGCGCTCGCAGTTCACCCAGCGCGGTATCAGCACCACCTCCTCGTGCTCAACGTTCACGCACTGCACCTTGCCGATCCCCTCGGGGAAGTTGAACACCTCGGGCTCGGAGAACGGCTGTGTCGTGTAGAAGCCCCGCTCGCGCTCCCAGATCAGCGGCGGGTTCAGGCACTCCTCGATCGTCGTCCAGATCGAGAACGTCGGCGCGAAGTCGTACCCTTCCACGACCAGATCCGCGCCGTCGCGCACCCCGACCTGATCGACACTGGAGAACAGCTCCTGGGCCGCATAGGAGGCGAACACGTCCGACAGGCCCGGCTCGACACCGATGCCCACCAGCGCGAGCAGACCCGCCTGCTCCCAGTCCTCGTGTCGCGCGAGCTGGTGCTCGCCGAGCATCGTCCCCGGCAGCTCATACGGGCGCTGCGGATGCGGGTGCGACAGCGTCATCGCCATGTCGAGGTAGGTCACCTTCGCCTCGAAGGCGGCGCCGAAGATCGGCTCGTTGAAGCGCGGGTCGCAGGCGTTCAGCACGGCGTCCGGCCGGACCCGGGCGATCAGCTCTGCGAGATCCGCCTGATCGGAGGCGTCCACCTTGTCGGCGGCGAAGCGGCTCGGCTCGCCGAGACCGGCGACCACCGAGCGGACGCGTTCGGGCGCGATGTCCGCGAGCACCACCCGCTCGAACGCCGGACGGCGCTGGGCGATCGCCGCGAACGCCGCCCCCACGCCACCGGCTCCAACGACGAGAACCCTCATTCTCGTGAGTGTGACGCAATTCCGTATGTCCGACCGGCACAACCATGCGCCGGCCATACGCCGTTATGTCGCAGGTCGCTCGCGTATGCTGCGCCGATCCGCTTGGTCCCCCACACGAGCACACGATGAGTACCGGCGTGCCCAGCGCATCACACGCGCCGGCCGAGGCTGCCGAACTCGGAGCCGCGGGCGAGAACGGCGCGGGGGTGCCCAACGGGCGGTCAGGACCGGCCGTGGGGCGGATCCGGTGGGCTCCTTCCCCGGCGCTCGGCCTTAGAGAGATCCTGTGGGTGATCCTCGCCGCGATCGCGCTTGCCGTGGTCACCAGCTGGCCGCTCGTGCTGCACATGGGAAGCCGGATCGCCCCGGACCTCGGCGACCCGGTCCGCACCGCCTGGCAGATCGCCTGGGTCGGGCACGCGATGCTCAACGACCCACTGCACCTGTTCGATTCCAACGCCTTCTACCCCCACCCGCTGAGCCTCGCCTTCTCCGATTCCCTGCTCGGCTACGGCCCGGTGGCGTTCTTCGGACATGGCACC
>Ga0209038_10000654_pt1 | contig 10393 bp, 6 predicted proteins | sample BogFormECP03_OM3_FD_188237 | JGI IMG/M metagenome (GOLD analysis project Ga0209038, IMG submission 188237) | Bog forest soil microbial communities from Calvert Island, British Columbia, Canada - ECP03_OM3 (SPAdes) (version 2) | ecosystem: Environmental > Aquatic > Freshwater > Wetlands > Bog ...
GGTTCCACAGGCCGGTGAGCCCGTCATGATGGGCCAGCCAGGAGACCTTGTCGCGCTCCTGCCTGAGCTCGTATTCGACCCGTGAGATGCGCGCGAGCAGGCCCTGGACGCTGACGAGCGCGAGCACGGCGAAGCTGAAGGCGGCGGGACCGCTGGTGCGATCGACCCACAGCGTGATGACCAGCACCGCGGTCGACAGGGCGAGCGCCGGGAACAGCGTCCTCCAGGTAGCGAGATAGGGCATGAAGTCGTGTACGGCCGAGTGCCGGTAGCCGAGGTAGTTGTGGGCGGCGACGATCAGCAGGCTGATGAAGTCCGCGAGGATGCTGACGGCGAACACGGTGACGAAGAAGGCGGCATCGTGGCCGAAGGCGTCGCCGGCGGCGTTCAAGACGACGCCGGCGATCAGCGCGAACGCACCCGCCGAGGCGAGATTGCAAGCGAGATCGCTGACGGTCGAGCGCCGCCTGGCATGGTGGAACCTGGGGGAAATGAATGGCGCGAGCTCGCTGGCGATGGCCGCGAGCACCGCCGGGAGGGGTCCGTTGAGCGCGGCGATAGCGAGGATGCATACGCCATTGAGGGAGAAGGCGTGCGAGTCCTTGGCCGACTCCGAGGTCGTGACCTTGACGCTGTGTGACCTGCTCCAGACGGTCAGCCCGATGATGAAGGCGATCAGCAGCGGGTTGTGCCAATTGGAAGGTAAGAGGATCGCGACGCCCACGATCGCGGCGGTCAGGGCGAAGAAGAGCGCGGTGCAGAGGGCGGAGGGTGAGGAGGGAGAGTCCTGCTCGCCGCCGGAGGCGCCGGGCCTGATCGCGGACACCTCGCGCATGGGGGGCTGCGGAGCCGGTGCAGCGTCGGAGGGGAGCTGCGCGTGCGGCTTGAGGCGGTTCATGGGGCGATCCCCAAGCTGGAGCCCCGGGCGCCAGCAGAGATCGGATCGGGAACGCGATCGAGTCTGGGCATTTGCACTATGTTCGGCATCGCGGCCGGCCTGCTTGATCGTCGGGCGGGGCAACGGACGCCATGACCGATAAAGACGGCGAACGTCTGGGATGCCATGAGGGCAGAGCGGAAACGTCTCGATGGCCCGAGGCGGGGGCCGGGGTCGGGTGATGTGCGCGGTCGGGGGGCCTGGGCGCCTAGACGTGCAACTGCTCGCGGGCGCTGTCCATCAGCGTGCCGCCGCTCTTCAGCTCGGCGAGCGCCGCGAGCATGGCGTCGAGCTCGCAATCGACCTTGTCCGGCCACGGCTTCTGCGGGTGGTCGTCGAGGGTCTTCAGGCCATTGCCGGTGATGATCGCCACGACGGTGTCGTCGGGGGCGAAGTGCCCGGCGGCGGCGAGCTTCTCGAGCACGGCGACCGTGGTGCCGCCGGCGGGCTCCGTCAACAGGCCCTCGGTGGCGGCAAGCAGGTCGATGCCGGCGAAGATCTCGGGGTCGGTGGCGAAGCCGCCCGTGCCCCCGCGTTTGCGCACGGCGTCGACCACCAGGTAGCCGTCGCCCGGCGCCCCGATGGCCAGCGAGTGTGCGGCGGTCTCGGGCGTGACCGGATGGATCTCGGCCTCCTCGGCGAGAATCGCGCTGGCAATCGGGTTGCAGCCCGAGGGCTGGGCGATGTGGATGCGCGTCGTGTCGGTCTCGGACAGCCCCAGCAGCTGCAGCTCGCCGAGGCCCTTGTGCAGGCGCGAGGACAGCGTTCCCCCGGCGGCGGCCGTGACGATGTGGTCGGGCGCCCGCCACTCGAGCTGCTCGACGATCTCAAACGCGGCGGTCTTGGCGCCCTCGGCATAGAACGGGCGAAGCGTGATGTTGGCGAAGTCCATGCCCGTGGATTCGGCGACCTCGCGGCAGCGGCGGTTGGCTTCGTCGTAGTTGCCCTCGACCTGGCAGACCTTTGCGCCGAGGGCCATGCAGGCGCGAGCCTTCGTGTCCTCGAGGCGATTGGGATAGAACACGTAGGCGTCCACCCCCGCCTTGGCGGCGTAGGAGGCCACGGCGGTGCCGACGTTGCCGGTCGACACGCAGCCCAGCTCGGTCTTGCCGCGCTCCAGCAGTCTGGCGACGGACATCGCGACCACGCGGTCCTTGTAGGAGAGACTCGGGCGTGAGGTGGAGTCGTCCTTGAGGTACAGGTTGCTGAGGCCCAGCTCCGCGCCGAGCCGGTCGGCCCTGATCAGCGGGGTGTAGCCGGCGAAGCGCCCGACACGCGCCTGCGCGGAGGCGTCGACGATCGGCAGGAGCTCCTCGAAGTGCCAGATGTTCTGCGGGCGCTCGGCTGTGGGGATGTCGTTGAAGAGGGTGGCGGCCCGCTCGTAGTCATAGACGACGTCCAGCCCCTTACCGCAGTCCGGGCAGGCGAACACGGTCGACTCCAGCGGATAGTGGTTCTCGCAGCGATGGCAGGTCAGCCCAGTCGCGCACGAGCGTGTCTGCTGCCTGGATCCCGTGGGGCCCTGTGCGGTCTGCGTGCTCATGCGGGTACCTGGAACGATACGCCCGGCCACGGCATCTGCGCGCCCGTGTCCTCGTGGCCGAACGCGATCCACAGCTCCTCGGCGAGGTGCGGAGCGAGCGGGCCGAGCGTTTGCACGAGCAGGGTGAGCGCATCGATCAGCGCGTCCAGGTTGGCCCTGCTGAGCTCCCCCTCGCGCGCGATCACGCGCTTCTCGAAGTCCTTGATCCGGTCGAACAGGCGCATGACGTTGCGCACGGCGCTGTGCATCTCGAGATTCTCCATGTCCTCGGTGATCTTCTCCACAGCAGTCTCGCACCATTGCCCGCGAAGTTTCAGCCGCAGGTGCTCGGTCGTGTCCGTGAGCTGCTCTGCGAGCACTCCAGATCCGTTTGCCAGGGCAGCGCTCTCACGGTCGGCGTTCGCCTGCGCGAGCTTGAGGTGCGAGTACTCCCACACCTGCGTGAGGAACCGGTGGCAGCGCAGAACCGCCGAGTCACTCCAGTTCAGCGAGCGCTGCGGGCGGGCGGCGTAGAGGACCGCCATGCGCACCGTGTCCGCACCGTAGCGCTCCACCAGTGCGTCGGGATCCACCACGTTCCCCAGGTGCTTGCTCATCTTGCGCCCGTGGCTGATGACCATCTCATGGAACAGGCAGCCGGCGAACGGCTCCCCGTCTGAGAGGAACGCCAAAGGGCCGATGTCGCGCAGCGCCTTGGTGACGATCCGCTGGTCGAATACGAAGTTGCCGCTGTCTGAGCCCGCGACGACCCGCTCGCAGGGCAGCCAGTGACGCAGGTCCGGCAGGGCGAGGATGTGCTCGAGCGTCTCCCCTCGCTCCTTCACCGGCACGCAGACGGGGATCCACAGCCAGAGCGCATCGAAATGGCAGTCGAGCGTGTCGGTCTCACGGCGTGCCGGTGCGTCGCAGCGTGGGCAGGTGGTCTCGACGAACTCCGGTGACTCCGCCAGCGGATTGCCGGTCCCGGTAGGGGTTATGTCCAGCGGCAGGAGCACGGGGAGCTGCTCCTTTCCCACGGGGACCGGACCGCAGTCCTCGCAGTAGACGATCGGAATCGGCGTTCCCCATGAACGCTGGCGCGAGATCGAGAAGTCATCGGCGCGATAGCGCACGGCCGGACGCAGCGTTGGGAGAGCCGCATCATGCTCCGGTCCGGCGGTGGCCGGTGGGACCCGGTGATCGCCGTTGGCCTGGGCGGACAGTCGCTCGGCGATCATGGCATCGGTGCGGTCGTGCTCAGGGATCCCGAGTGCGGCGGTCTCGCCGAAGCGCCCGTCAACCACCGGCGATATCAGCACCGGCAGCTGACCCTCTCCCGCGGGTGCGCCGACCGCGAGTCCGGTGTCGATCAGGGGAATCGCCTCAGCGTCGCGCGAGCTGCGCTCGAGCCCACCGGAGCGCAGATCCTCCAGGCGCTCGCGCACCTGCGGATCGGCAGCCCACACGTCGATCTGGGGGTGCTTGGGGGAGATCAGCACGAAGCGCGCCAGCTCCAGCGCGTCTGCGTGGGGCGTGAAGACGGTCAGCGTTTGCCCCCCGGGAGCGGGCAGGTCGAGCTCGACACCGTCGACACGACCGAGCACGAAGCGCTGGCTGGCCAGCGAGTTCTCATCCCAGTTCTGAAGCTCCTTGAGGCGCTGGTCGTTCTCCTGCACATAGGCGCTGAGGCGAAGGTTCCACTGCGGTCGCTGGATCAGCCGGACGGGGTTGTGGCAGCGCCAGCAGAGACCGTCCTCGACCTGGATCGTGGCAAGGGTCGTCTGGCAGGTGTCGCACCAGTCGACGTTGCCCGTGGCCAGATAGACCAGGCCGGCCTCGAGCAGCGTGAGGAACAGCCACTGCGACCAGCGATACTGGATCGGGTCGGAGCTGAGGAAGGCGCGCTCCCAGTCGAAGGAGAAACCGAGGCGATCGAGCTGTCCGGTCATGTGTCGGGCACAGCGGTCGACCCACTCGCTGGGGGGCTCCTCGGCCGCAACCGCCCCCAGCTCGGCGGGCAGGCCGAAGGCGTCGAAGCCAAAGGCGAACAGCACCGCGTCCCCGCGCGCGCGATGGAAGCGGGCATAGGCGTCGCCGATCGAATAGCTGCGGACGTGGCCGATGTGGATGTTCCCGGAGGTGAAGGGCGCGGAGGGCTTGATGTACAGGTGCGGCTGCTCGTCGAGGATCGCTGGAGTCCTGAACGCGTCTCGGTCCCGCCAGGCGGCCTGGCGGCGGGCCTCGATCGCCTGTGGGTCGTAGCTGGGGTGGGTTGCGCCGCTCATATCAATCGAGCATACCCAAGGGGGTTAGGGCGGCTGTGACCATTGCTATGCTCAGATCCACTTGGCTTTCGGCTCTCACAAGGTCCCGACGGCGCAACGCCGGCCCCTCTTTGGCCCCGCCCAGTGCGGGGTCTTCTTGTCCGCTCAGACTGCGAGGATCACACGATGGAGGTAGAGATCGGACGCGGCAAGAAGGCGCGTCAGGCATACGGATTCGACGACATCGCGATCGTGCCTTCACGGCGCACGCGCGACCCCGACGACATCGACATCTCCTGGAAGCTGGGGCCTTATCAGTTCGAGCTGCCGCTGCTGGCAGCGGCGATGGACGGCGTCACCTCGCCTCGCTCCGCCGGCATCATCGGCGGCCTGGGCGGGCTGGCTGTGCTCAATCTCGAGGGCATCTTCACACGCTATGAGGACGCCGAGGAGCAGCTCGAGCGGATCTCCGAGCTGCCCAAGGAGATAGCCACGCGCGAGATGCAGGACATCTACCGCGAGCCGGTCAAGCCCGAGCTGATCGCGCAGCGGATACGCGAGATCAAGGAGCAGAAGGTCGTGGTCGCAGCCTCGCTGACGCCCCAACGCGTGCTCGAGTACCACGAGATCGCGCTGGAGGCGGGCCTCGACGTGCTGGTGATCCAGGGGACGGTCGTCTCCGGGGAGCACGTGTCGGCGGTGTCCGAGCCGTTGAACCTGAAGGAGTTCATCCCGACCCTCGACGTGCCGGTGGTGGTGGGCGGCTGCGCCTCCTACCACACGGGCCTGCACCTGATGCGCACGGGCGCGGCGGGCGTGCTGGTGGGCGTGGGACCCGGCGCGGCCTGCACGACGCGCGGCGTGCTCGGGATCGGCGTTCCCCAGGCGACGGCGATCGCAGACGTGGCGCACGCCCGCTCCACGCACATGCTGGAGACGGGCGAGTACTGCCAGGTGATCGCCGACGGCGGCATGCGCAACGGCGGCGACGTGTCGAAGGCGATCGCGCTGGGAGCGGACGCCGTGATGATCGGCTCTCCGCTGGCGCGGGCGTATGAGGCGCCGGGCCGGGGCTTCCATTGGGGCATGGCCACCTTCCACCCGACGCTTCCGCGCGGCGCGCGGGTGGCGACGACGCAGAACGGCACGCTCGAGGAGATCCTCGTGGGCCCCGCGCGGGAGAACGATGGCACGTTCAACCTGTTCGGCGGGCTGCGCACGTCGATGGCGACATGCGGGCACAAGGATCTCGCGGAGTTCAACCGCGCGGAGGTCGTGATCGCGCCGGCGCTGCAGACCGAGGGCAAGGCGCTGCAGCGCGACCAGGGCGTGGGCATGGGCGCCACCAACGGGAAGGCTGCCGCCCTCGTCAATGACTGAGGCCGCGCCAGCAGCCGTACAGGACGTTCCCGGCGAGGCTGGCAAGGACGCAGGGAGCGGGGCATCCTCCGCGGCGGCTGAGCGAGGGATGACGCGGCCGGGCGAAGTGGGGGGCGTTCCGGAGGTGCTGGTGCTGGACTACGGCGGTCAGTACAGCCAGCTGATCGCAAGGCGGGTACGCGACTGCGGCGTGTTCTCAGAGCTCTTGCCTCACAGCACGCCGCTCGAGGAGATCGCCGCACGAGGCCCGCGCGGGATCATCCTGTCCGGCGGCCCGGCGTCGGTATATGCCGAGGGGGCGCCGCCGCTCGAGCGCGGGCTGCTGGAGCTGGGCGTGCCGGTGATGGGCATCTGCTACGGCATGCAGCTGCTCGTGCACGAGCTGGGCGGCCGGGTCGAGCAGGCCGAGGTGGGCGAGTTCGGACGCTCGGAGCTGCACGTGGCCGAGCCCGGGCGCCTGCTCGAGGGGATGCCGCGCGAGCAGACCTGTTGGATGTCCCACCGGGACACCGTCTTTGAGCCACCGCCGGGGTTCACGGCGCTCGCGTCCTCGAGCGCCTCGCCGGTGGCGGCGGTGGAGGACTCCGGGCGGGGCATCTACGGCATCCAGTTTCACCCGGAGGTGGTGCATACGCCCTATGGCCAGGAGATCCTGACGAGGTTCCTGACCGAGGTATGCGGCTGTGAGCCGACGTGGACGGCGGCGTCGATCGTGGAGAACCAGGTACGCCGCATTCGCGAGCAGGTGGGCGAGGGCAGGGTCATCTGCGGGCTCTCGGGCGGCGTGGATTCCTCGGTTGCAGCGCTGCTGGTCCACCGCGCGGTGGGCGAGCGGCTGACATGCGTGTTCGTGGACCACGGGTTGATGCGCAAGGACGAGGGCGAGCAGGTGGTGAGCGCGTTCCGCGACACCTTCAGGGTGCCGCTGGTGGCGGTGGACGCGGAGACGCGGTTCCTCGAGAGGCTCAGGGGGGTGACCGAGCCGGAGGCCAAGCGCAAGGCGATCGGGGCTGAGTTCATCAGGGTGTTCGAGGAGGAGGCGGCGAAGCTCGCGGGCGAGGACGGCGAGGGGGCGCGGTACCTGGTGCAGGGCACGCTCTATTCCGACGTGATCGAGTCCGGCGGCGGGACAGGCGCGGCGACGATCAAGTCCCACCACAACGTGGGCGGCCTTCCCGATGATCTGCAGTTCGAGCTGGTGGAGCCGCTGCGGGCCCTGTTCAAGGACGAGGTCAGGGCGGTGGGGGCCGAGCTCGGCCTGCCCGAGCGGCTGGTCTGGCGCCAGCCCTTTCCCGGGCCGGGCCTCGCGATCCGGATCGTGGGCGGTGAGGCGACCAAGGAGCGGCTTGACGTGCTGCGCGAGGCCGACTACATCCTGCAGGAGGAGATCCGCAGGGCGGGGCTCTACCGCGAGCTGTGGCAGTCGTTCTGCGTGCTGCCGGACGTGCGCACGGTGGGAGTGCAGGGAGACGAGCGCACCTACGGCTATGTCGTGGTCCTGCGAGCGGTCACGAGCGACGACGCGATGACGGCCGACTGGGCGAGGCTGCCCTACGACCTGCTCGAGACGATCGCGTCGCGAATGATCAACGAGCTGCGCGAGGTCAACCGGGTGGTTTTGGACATAACCTCAAAGCCGCCGGGCACCATTGAGTGGGAGTAGGCCCCCGAAGGGGCCGACATCGCCTATGATGTTGCTCGCGCCGCGCGCTATCCGCGTGGCTTTTTTTACGTGATGGCCCCCTCGACTAGAACCTACGTGGCAAAGCCGACCGACCGCGAGCGCAATTGGCTCGTGGTGGACGCGAACGGCAAGACGCTCGGCCGCCTGGCGACGCAGATCGCCGACGTGCTGCGGGGCAAGCGCAAGCCCGAGTACACGCCGCACATCGACACCGGCGATTTCGTCGTGGTGGTGAATGCGGAGAAGGTCCACGTGACCGGGAACAAGCGCAAGGACAAGCGCTACTACCGCCACTCGGGCTATCCGGGCGGGTTGCGCTCGCGCACCTTCGAGGAGATGCAGGCAAGGCGCCCGGAGGAGATCATCAGGCTGGCGGTGAAGGGCATGATGCCGCGCAACCGGCTGGCCCGTAAGCAGATCACGAAGCTCAAGATCTACGCCGGGCCCGAGCATCCGCACGTCGCGCAGAAACCCCAGCCGATGGAGGTCGAGCGCTGATGGCCGACGAGGACACTCCCGAGACGCCGGAGGAGCCAGACGACGCCGTCGTCGAGACCACCGCCGACGAGCAGGCCGAGGCTGTCGCCGAGGAGACCGTCGAGGAGGTCGCCGAGGAGCTGGTGGCCGAGGCTGTCGCCGAGGAGGTTGCCGAGGAGGTCGTGGCCGAGGAGGTAGCCGAGGAGCTGGTGGCGGAGGAGATCGCCGAGGAGGTCGTGGCGGAGGAGATCGCCGAGGAGGTCGTGGCCGAGGAGATCGCCGAGGACGTCGTGGCGGAGGAGGCTGCCGAGGAGGTCGTGGCCGAGGAGATCGTGGCCGAGGAGGCCGCCGAGCAGGCCGAGCAGGCAACATCGGCGGGAGCCGATGACGAGGGCGATGAGGAGCCCGCCACGCGCGCGACGCCGTCGGTGCCGGGAGCGCACCTGGAAGTGGACATCGTCCCCGAGGGCGTGGATCCGCTTGGCAGAAGCGAAGCCTATGAGGATCCGTACGCGATCGAGGAGGACGAGGCCGAGCAGGGCGAGCGCGGCGAGGAGGATGAGCAGGAGGTGCTCGTAGAGCCGATTGCGACTGCCGCGATCGATCTTGCGGCGGGCGCGCGCTACCGGGCCACGGGCAAGCGCAAGACCGCGATCGCCCGCGTGACGCTGAGACCGGGCAGCGGCAGCTATCTCGTCAACGGACGCACGCTCGAGGACCATTTTCCGCGGGTGACGCTCCAGCGCAATATCCGCCAGCCACTTGAGACGGTGGGCTATGAGGAGCGGATGGACGTGGTCGCGCGCCTACACGGCGGCGGGATCTCAGCCCAGGCCGGTGCGTTGCGCCACGGCGTCTCGCGCGCGCTGCTCGAGGCTGACCCGAACCTGCGCGGGGAGCTCAAGCGCAGGGGCTTCCTCACGCGCGACTCGCGTGCGAAGGAGCGCAAGAAGGCCGGCCTGAAGAAGGCGCGCAAGCGTCCGCAGTTCTCAAAGCGCTAGGACGCGCCATCGAGGGGGAGAGCATGGCCCGCAAGCTGTTCGGGACCGACGGCGTTCGGGGCGTTGCCGGGGAGTTCCTGACCGCCGAGCTGGCGCTCGCGCTCGGGCGGGCCGCAACACGCCAGACCGGCGCCGAGCGCCCGCGGGTGCTGATCGTTCGCGACACGCGCGAGTCGGGCGAGATGCTGCAGGCGGCGGTCGCCGCGGGCGTGAGCGCGGCCGGGGGGGATGCGCTGCTCGGCGGGGTGCTGCCGACGCCGGCGGCGCCCCTGCTGCTGGGACGCTACGGCTTCGACCTGGCCGCCGTTCTCTCGGCCTCGCACAACCCCTACCGCGATAACGGGATCAAGTTCTTCGCAAGCGATGGCTACAAGCTCTCTGACGAGGCGGAGCTCGAGATCGAGCGCGAGCTCGACCGCGATGACCCGCCGCGGGGCGGCCCGGAGGCGCCGCCGGCGATGGGCCGGGTGCGTGAGCTGAGGGGCGCGCCCGAGGACTATCTGCGCGAGCTCCATGTGCGCTTCGCCGGGCTGGATCTGGGCGGGCTGGACGTGCTGCTGGACTGTGCCAACGGCGCGACCTACCAGGTGGCGCCGGAGATCTTCCGTCGCCTGGGCGCGAGGGTGACCGTCACGGCGGACGCGCCGGATGGGCGCAACATCAACGCGGGCTGCGGCTCGACGCATGTGCAGGCGCTCGCGGAGCGGGTCCTCGCCGGAGCTCACACGATCGGGTTCGCCTTCGACGGGGACGGGGACCGCGTACTTGCGGTGGACAGCCGAGGAACGGTGGTCGACGGAGATGAGCTGATGGCGCTGGCGGCGCTCCATCTGCGCGACGCCGGGCGCCTCAGCGGCAACGGGGTGGCGGTGACGGTGATGACCAACTACGGCTTTCACTCGGCGATGGAGCGAGCGGGCGTGGCCGTGGGAACGACGAGGGTTGGCGATCGGTATGTGCTTGAGGAGCTGCGCGCGCGGGGCTGGACGCTGGGCGGGGAGCAGTCGGGGCACATCATCGACATGGGCTTCAACCGGACCGGAGACGGCATCGCCGGCGCGTTGCTTACGCTCGAGGCGCTTTCCGGGAGGGACCTGAGCGAGCGCGACGCGATGGCGAAGCTGCCTC
>Ga0209038_10000656_pt1 | contig 10391 bp, 16 predicted proteins | sample BogFormECP03_OM3_FD_188237 | JGI IMG/M metagenome (GOLD analysis project Ga0209038, IMG submission 188237) | Bog forest soil microbial communities from Calvert Island, British Columbia, Canada - ECP03_OM3 (SPAdes) (version 2) | ecosystem: Environmental > Aquatic > Freshwater > Wetlands > Bog ...
AAAAAAAAAAAAAAAAAAAACGGTACGGATCTACGCTGTAAACAGCCATCAAAATACGGCCGTCAATGGCATTGTACGGCTTGTACGGCTCATCTGCATGGTGTCAGCTTGTCCGTTGATTTTTCCCACTGCAACAGCTTGAGCGGCTTACTGTTTACCACGAGCATCTTTGCGATACCAAATTTGCTATTAAAGCCGGGATGGCTACTTCACTTCTCGCGTGGCCTGCCTTTTTGGAGTCAACTCAACCTACGTTCGAGAAATATTGGGGTGATTGGGCTTTGATTTCGGTGAGTTTATTCTCTGCTATTCTCTGGCACGGATTAGATCTGTTAAGTTTTAACACCTGTGATCAAGTTTTTTATCGTGATTTCACCAACAATCAGGGCTGTGAGCACTTGTTTGCACAATGTATGATTCGAGCTAACTCTTGTCGTAAGACCAACTATCTTAGTTTCAGCGATTCCTTGGGACATTGTAAAACCCTCTTACGCTATTATTATGTGCTTCTAACCATAACTAACAGGTTCTAGATTTGGTGCAGCAGTTGCAATAGGATTGTACACCCTCTTCCCAGAAGATGCTGTGACTTTGTCGCTGTTGGGCTTCCTGTTCTCGTTACCTTACTTTCATTTTGCTGTTGACAGGCCACGGTACCTTTCGGCCTCGCGATATGTACTCCTCACATATAATCTCACTTGCCTCTACTGGTATACTCTTCTAATTACACTCTATACTAAGCGTACTCATTTCTTATCTTAGCTATAACCTCAGACAAAAAGACGTCTTGATTGTTGATGTTGGCTTTCATTGCGCTCTTGCCGTTATGGCAGGGGTATTGTGGGCAGCCCTGGTGTTAAGGTTCTGGTGGCCAGCAGAGGCCCGGTGGGAGTTGACCTAGGGCGATCATGGACGAGATTGGTAGTGTCATTTTCGCGGCTGGGAGGCCAAATGATTTTTGCAAGGTACGCTCTGTACCGCTCTGAAGATGTCAGTGCTGATTAAGATGTCAAGCATTATGAAACAATGCAATCATTTATTTGATCGCTAGAATTACTTGCGCCATGGTAGAAGCGATGCGTCGAGAAAATTAGTGAAATCATAGACTTTTTTTTTACAAGCTTCGGCACTGAGCTATATATCATTCTACAAGCAATATAGCTCTCTCTCGTTCAGTTTCTGTACAACTTGTCTCGAGCCCCAGTTGTCACACTCACAGTAGTTCAGTGGCAATTGTTGCAACCTCTGTTGGCACCGTTGCAGTAGTCAATATTTGTCTATAATATACTGAGTCACAGCACTCCTTTTTCTCCGTCTGTTGCAGCATCTGCTGCAACACTTTTGTGGTTTATGCAGAGTATCAAGTCATTCAATTTATGAAAATGTACCTAAGACTACTAGGCTAGTCGTCGTTGTCATTGGCATCTGACAGGTGTCCACCATCAAGCACTTTCTCACCTGTAACCCATGCTGCAACATCACTCCAAAGCCCACCAAAATGACCCTGCAGGGACATCCTCAAGTGAGCCTGCCGTTCCGCATACGCTGCCAACCCTTCCGACAAGAATGGATCATACTGCTTCATGCGACTTGCATCTGCGCGGATTGACCACCAATTTGCATACCATGATAAGTATGCACACACCCGACGCATCTCCTCCTGAACTAAAATAATCTCTTCAGTCCACCTCATCACGCGTGCTCGGGAGCGGCACCATTGAACGCGCAATGCTGGGGAAGGGGAGTTATTAATAAATTTAATTAAGGACAAAATGGAATAATCAAACCGTCAACCATTTGAGGCTCAGCGGCTTCATCTGAGGAAATCGGTGCAGATCTCCAAATCCAGGAAAGGGTTCTTGTCCCTTCGCCTAAGCCCTCAACAGGGAGGCCCCGTATGTCACCGTCTTCGAGAACCTGCCAGTCAGAACAACATTTGTCATCTTTGCCAAGGATAGGTGCGAGAGTGATAAGGGCCTTGCGGGCAACACGGTATTTTATAGCGGCGGTCTTGATCTTCTTGACAGCATTGTCAAGTTGTGTCTGCGAGCGCGTATTTTCACGAACACCACGAGATGAATTTTTCTTCTTCTTCAACAAGTAATCCTTAAGACGTAAGCTGTCTCGGAGTTTATGGAGAGAATCATGAGCCTGTGCATCACGAAGGAGCCATTCATACTCCCCTAATCGTTTGTCCCAGGGAATCTCCTTTCCGATAGCTGACGGAAGCAGAAGCTCCAAACTGACGGCAGCGTCAGTTTCAGGTTCATTGTTTTGTATCCGAAGGGTATTTACGGCAGGGATATAGAGTGCTTGAGTCTCCTGCCAAAGTCTGACTTTACGGTAATGAGCATTTTTCCTTTCTTGGCACTGAGCTCGTTGCAGGGCAGTTGCATGTTCTCCAAGGGAATTCTCCTCTACCCATAGTTTACGCCTTTTAAAAGGAAATGTTTAGTAATGAGCACGACAACAGAAACAATTGCTTACTGCGATTCTTCCAATTCAAGACCCTCATAGATCATCGCACTTGGTCCCTTTTCAGTTGATACCGACATTCCGACTCTTTGTAAATCAAAGGCATCCTGTTGTGCCAATTTGAGACGAACATCCGCCTGAGACAGATCTAGCAAGATCAAATTATTTTTAAAGTAAGCAAACCCAAAAGGGAACATACTAGTTGTCCGAGACTGAAATGGATTCGGTTGCGAAGGATCATTTTCCCAAGCTACAATTTCGGCTAACCACCCTGAGATTTGCTGCGGATCCATGCCAGCGGACATTTCATGCCATTGCGCTGTTTGTTTAGCTAATTGTGGAAGCGCTATTTTGATCTTCCGGAGGAGGGTTGGACCTAGACAGGAAATTCAGGTTAGGTAGAATTCTTGGAGAAATATTCTTGGATAAAAATTCTTCCTGGCTTACCCATTCCAATAATTTTTTTCCAATTCCAATCACCTATATGGTCCTCAATGGTGTCCTCACGTGCTCCAGGTCCCATTTCTCGGGTACTGTAGGCAAGACCATTAAGATCGGACCATCCGCGCTCCGGGGCTTCTCCATCAGTCCGACCAACAAACCTGGCATAATTAAATGAAAATGACTGCTGACACCTCTCAATGTGGGCCGGCAAATGAAATTTTGGCACCAGAAAGCGAATATCAACATCACGGGTATTGACACGCCATGACAAGGGAAAAGCTTCCGCCATTCGGGAGTAGAACTTCTTGTACCATTGACATGCGATGTCGTAAGACACTACAAGATATTTTATTGCTGTATCCTTGAGACCTGAATAAAAATAATAATCCATGTTTATGTATCTGTAACATCACTATGAATCTCACAAAAAAAAGATTAGAGGTGTAGTAATACTTCTCTCCCTTCTGTAGATTGCCGATGCTATTCGGACGTTTCATGTCATGTCGAGCACAGTCAACTGTTCCAACACCGGTTATAACAAGGCCGCGCGTATCTCGTGTGTCGGCACTATTGACAGCATCGTGGGCGACACAGGTGCTAGGCTAGTTTTAAAATATCAATACAATAATTAGTCCATTTGGTATAACCGGACACACCTCCTGACATTTCCCCTGGTGTGCTTCTAAGTGTGTTGCTAGTTTGTCATCATCAACAAAATATCCACGTCCCTCAGTCAAGCAGGGATCTTGTTCCTTCGATGACACACCCTTTCGACTCATTCTAAAATTCCCATCAAGAGCAAGGAAGAGCGTATAGAGCCAACTATGAGTTATAAGTGAGTACTTCTGTTCATGGCAATGGTATACAACAAGCGAACCTTTTTTCCTTTGGTGCTTGCTCCCAATCCGGCGGAAGGTTGATTCCAGGTTGCGGGCAGGCAGGACAAAGCTGAGCGCATGAGTGTTGCTCTTCCTCTGACACGTCATAAAGGTGCCCATAACCAGACCGTTTAAGCATTTTGAGGTGACGCCATTGTCGAATCATTTGGAGAAGAGCCTTGTAGCGATCCTTCAAATATTGTAAGTAGGATAGCAATTGAACTAAAATAAATTACACAAACCTTGACTTTTCGACATGAGGTGTTATCAGACTCACGAGCAAGGGTTTGATGAAATTCATAGACAGAACATTTGGATTCAAAATTAAGGAGCTGAAAGTGATGTAGAGCGCGAAATGTTGCGGCAGTGTTAGGATTTTGGGCTGTTGCAGGATAGAGGCGAAAACGAAGCAGCTGTTGTGCCATGATACCATGCCTTCCACATCCGCAGAAATCCAGCCCGATGTCATGAATACCATTGATATCGATAACAGTGAAAGAATCGCCAAACGCGGGTGTAGGTAAAGGGCAAGGCTCGCCGATCGCATGTCCCAGTTGTATGCGGCCACCCAATTTCTTGAGAGTGCTATGTTCAAAAAATTTGCCATTCCAACGCTTTAAAATTAATGATCAACGGGTTCAATGATAAATTATGTAGAAACCATACCTCGATGTTATGGAATGGATTGAGAACATGGCCTTTGACGATACATGGTCTACAAAATAAAGACTCTCCCAAACAATCTTGACATCGATAGTGAGGTTCATCCACTAGACAACCACTACAGGCTTGTTGTGCTTGCCGCTCTCCTCTTCCGTCCAGGCGGATGAGTTCCAAAAGGTAATCTTTGATGTGTCCCATCCAGGTACGTATGGGATTGTGCTAAGGAAAGAAATAAATCAGATAAGGATCAGAGGGATAGAGAAAAGAATCTTTCTTTTGAGCTTTTAGAGCTCTCAGTGTTTGCAGATTGGGAAGGTTGAGGAAGTTCGGGAGGTTGAAAATCAGAGACATCAACAACATCGTAGTAATCATGATGAGCACCCGGGATATGAAGATCGTGGTCAGATTCGCTGAACGACATACTCGATGCTGGTTCAGTCATAGATGAAAACAGAGGGTTGGAAGTAGAGACCCGATCGGTCTCAATGGTCCATTCAGAAACATTGAATACTTGCTCTAATAATGTCGTTGTAGGTTTAGGCATAGTGGTTGAATAAGAACTTGAGGTGTTATCTAAGATATCTTCTGGCATGCTGAATGTGATGGTTTCGGCCTTGTTGTCGCTGCGGTCCTCCCTTCTGCGTTTGGGCATGATGGTGGTTCAACAGATGATATCGGTTTATCAAAATTAACTTCAACTGATTTCTACTCGCACAGAAATTAACTCATCTCAGCTTCTCTCAGGACAAAAACTGATCAGGCAAGTTTTTAACTATTGGTTTCCTTTAAGTACTATGAGAATGATTATATATTGTGATCCATCATCGCTGTGGTCGCCCCATCTACGTTTGGCAGGGGTTAGTTTATTTATCGAGATTAATTAACTTCCAATTTCATACACAAGTTGAACTTCAACTTGAAGTTAATAACTCCTCTCAGGACAAAACTTATCAGGCAAGTCTTTCACTTATTTCCTTTACTATTTTCTTAAACTGCAGATATATTAAGTTATTATTGTCTCCCATCTGCGTTTGGTGGGAGTCGGTTATTAAGATCAAGATCAACTTGAACTTCCAATCTCGTGCACAAGTTAACTCATCTTACCTGCCCTCAGGACAAATTTGATCAGCCAAGTCTTTAATTACTCATTTCATTTATTATGAGAATGATATTATATTGATATATTGTGATCCAATGTCGCTGTGGTCGCCCCATCTACGTTTAGCAGGAGTCAATTTATTTATCAAGATCAATCAACTTCCAATTTTGTACACAAGTTGAACGTTAAACATCCACTTGAAATTAATAACCCCTCTCAGGACAAAACTTATCAGGCAAGTCTTGAAGTCATTTCCTTTACTATTTTCCTAAACTGCAGATATATTAAGTTATTAATAACTTCACACTATGATGTCGGAATCTAAGCCAAGACAGCAACGGAGGGATAAACTGCCTCCGTCGGAGAAGCATGCTCGTCATCTTGAAGCAAGTCGTAGATACTATTCAAGGTACATTTATTTTCTCTAATAAGTACATGTTACTTACTACTATTCTCTAGAAACAAGCAACGCATTAGAGAAGAACAGCGAATTCGGTCAAGAAAGTTAGTTGTACCACTGGCATTTATTTGAATCTGAACTACTACTCATGGCTGTCTTTACTAGGGATCGTGAAAAGCAGCGAGAAGAAAGACATCAAAAAGATATCCCTGGAAGCCATTTATGTGTTTGTGCTCAATGTGGTCGACAGTTTCCTGGAGAGAATGAAGATGGGTATAGCAATACATCTGTTGACACAGACCTTGTAGAAAGTGAAGACAAATCCTAACTTGTTTTATCACACTTGTAATATTCATAAAATGAAAAAAAAATTGAATTGATGGCGGAGTGACTTGAGTACAAAATACCACAAAAAATGAATTTGACCCGCTATTTGAAACGATATTCGCAGTTGCCCTTGTTGTATGCCATAGTGTATTGGCCCTGAGCCGTATACCTGTCAGTCCTCTTCCAATAGCAAGCGCTTCTCACCCCATCGATGAGCTCGTGAGTCTCCAGCCTGAATTTGATCAAACAAATAGAATGTTTACTTGGGAATATAATACTTACCAGGACAGGTAAACGCCAGGCCTACGCCCCTTTATAACTACATAGAATTCTCCAGTTTGGGGTTGTGAGGCCAGGAGCTCCTTGACTTCTCCAGGTGTCATCATCTGGCCCCAAGATGAAGATGAACCGATAGGCTGGGATGGAACAAATGAGATTGGTGTTGGAGATGGGGACGCGCCAGGCCGCTGGGATAGGGCAGATGGCGTTGGTGTTGGGGGCAGGGCAAGATTATCAAACATGGCCGGTTGGTGTGAAGATGATGCGACAAATGGTGCTGCAGGAGGCTGGGAGCCAGAGGTGCAGCCTGAGACTGAGGCTAGAACAGGGCTCAGAGAACGATGCTGCATTTCAGTAGGGGGAGATCTAAATCTAGTACTTTGAGCATTATTGACAGCAATAGTGATGGCTCCAGCGGCCTGAGCTTGTTGGCGTTGAATCGTGATACTTGTATGTGCCGGTGCTGCAACAGAAGTAAATACATACAAACACCTGTGACAATGCATTCGCTCACCGTCGTGCACATCTAAGTCTGCAATCTCTGTTATAGATCTCTCTGTTTGTGAGTTTATCTCTAGTCAACAGCTTACTTACCTGCTTGTTCATGACCAACAGGAACGGTGAGAACCAGATTCTGCAGACTACCAAAGACACTGTGGCACTCTGCTTCAAGAGCTGTGATGCGCTCTAGAAATCGTGATTCGTGAATGTACAGTGGAAAATTGGTGAGTACTTACCTCGCAGGAGCCTTAACTCTCTCGCAATGTCGGAGAGCTCATTGATGTCGGCAGGTTGTGTATGCAAATTGGATGCAACGTCGGGACACTTCATAATAGTTATCGGATGAAGGCTACTAGATTTTTTTTTTCCTTTTGCATTTTTATCATCCGTGAGTTAGGTCCTATTTGTGCCGGCTGTCAAAATGATTTGCTCATGGCACTAGCAACTGTCAGGATTTTACTAATGATCGGTTTATGTTTATGATCTATCCTAGATCTTATTATCTGAATTGGTCGGATGACTTAACGACTTTTTTTTCCCCATTCGAAAATGTGAGCCGCATTGATCTTCAACGCAGTGTACTAATCCCTGGCACTAGCAACTGTCATGGTTTTACTAATGATCGGTTTATGATTATGACTTCTCTAGATCCTATTTGAATCGGTCCGATGGTTTAACAACTTTTTTTTTCCTCACCAAGTCAGTTGTTAGTTTTCAAGCACTTACACATCGTCACTCCCCTTCCTTTTTCAGAATTTCCACCATGGGAAAAGAGTGGATTCGCACTCCTGAACAGGAAGCCTACCTCGATGGCGAGTTCAAGGGTTACTTGAAGGCTCGTAAGGACGGCGAAGTGAAAACATGGCGCACTAGACTTCACGAAAAATGGGAAGAACGCTGGCCAGAGCGACAAGCTCTCATCAACGAGTGGAACCTCGCCAACGACAGTCTGTTTAACCCAGCCCAAATGGCAGTTCTCGGCGAGGCTTTGGCTGCGCGAAAGACGGTAATGTGCTTGTATATCAACAGTACATGTATTGAAGAGCTTTTTTTCTAGCAACTCTACAACTACATTCGGTGGCGCACTGATGCCAAACCCGTCCGTGCCAAAAATTCACAGACGTTACTTGCTCGCTACCTCCGCAAAGTCACCTCTGCAAAAAAAGGCCCCAAGAAATCAAAGCGGAAGCGTGCTATTCTCGAGATCTACAGTGATCGCTACTACAAAGGAAAAATTCAATCCTTGGTTAACCAGGAGCTAGACGACGACCCGGAATATGCATCACTGCCTCAAAAGAAGAAGAAAGCTCATCAGCTGTCTGTTTACCGACGTATCCGTGCCGATTGTTGGAAAACCGAGTCTGATGAGGTAAAAGGCGAAATACAAGAAATTTTTGATGAAGAACATGAAGTAAAATCAAATGGGAGTGAGTCTGAAGAAGATGAAGACAATGACGATGATAACAACGATGACGACAATGATGAGAAGAATTTACTTCGACATCAACAAGAGTATGTATTTTTATTGTCTATATCTTTACAATTGTTAAAATTTATCTCAGATCCATTGATAACATTGGTTCGGTTGTCACGGCCTTTCTTCAAGATTGCCGCGAAGCAACTGGGTTTGCTTGGCAGCTCGTTGGTGGAGGCCTGGACAAATTGGGGGAAATCAAAGTCGTTATGTATGCAACCTCCACTTTTATTTTTCGCGCTGTCTGATTTTGGCAATAGGTGTACTGTTGGCAAAACAATGGATGGTCGGAAATTCCAGGACACCCATCCAAATTGGCAGCCGGGTTTAGTTTACCCTTGGTACGAGTTTTTACAGCAGCGACATCGTAAGTTTTACTACTTTATATCATGTACATTAAACTGATTGGAGTGCTAGCTATCGAAGAACGACATAGGCGCGCATCGCTTTGGGCTCAACCATCTGTTTCCGAGACTGATACACCCAACCTGGCACCAGTCCCTAGCACACAACCTCAGAATTCCCCTCTGAATCCCTCAGTTGCAAACGTGAACCCATCACCCATCGCGAGTTCCCAATGCCAGGCGACCACAACTGATACACCCAACCTGGCACCAGTCCCTACTAGTAGCCCACAACCTCAGAATTCCCCTGCGGATCCCTTGATTGCGAATGTGAACCCATCAACCATTGCGAGTTCCCAATACCAGGCAACCACGACTGATATACCCAACCTGGCACCAGTCCCTACTAGTCGTCGCCCAGTCTCTAGCCCACAACCTCAGAATTCCCCTGCGGATCCCTTGATTGCGAACGTGAGCCTATCACCCGTCACTAGTTCCCAACGCCAGGCAACCACAACCGTCGTCACAAGTCTAGAGTTCCAGACCACCCCCTCAACACTCTCGATTGCGAATGTGAACCCATCACCCATCACGAGTTCCCAATACCAGGCAACCACAACTGATATACCCAACCTGGCACCAGTCCCTACTAGTAGCCCACAACCTCAGAATTCCCCTGCCGATTCCTTGATTGCGAACGTGAACCTATCACCCGTCACCAGTTCCCAACGCCAGGCAACCACAACCGCCGTCACAAGTCTACAATTCCAGACCACCCCCTCAACACTCACAAGTCCCCAATCAACATCCGCCTTTTATTATCATCCGACCATGCTGCAGAGTGGAGTTGAATTTCCGAAGCCCAACTCGCCATTAACAGAATTCCTGGAGTCAACATCTCCCTCGGGATTGTATGCCTGGGACAATAACATGTCTACCTCGTCAAATTCATTCGATTTCTCAGGAATGAACAGTCCACAGCAGCTGACATTGGACGCAGGACCTATTTTTGGAATGGATCAATATTGGAACTCACCCCAGGCTTCCCTGTTCAGTACGATGGCACCAACGCCCATGCTCAACACCATGGCTACACCTCTACATCCAGACCTGGAAGTATCGGTCCATCAGAACATTCCCATGTCGATCGCCACAACTGATTTCATACTGCCAAACTATGCTACCCCTCAGAACAATCTCACGCCATCAAATTCCATACCGCCAAACTGTGCTGCCCCTCGGAACAACCTCACATCGGCCACAAATCATCTCATACTGCCAAACAGTGCTGTCATGGACACGATGCCGACTGATGGAGATGACAAATCTAAGAAGCGTAAGAGTTATGAAGAGCAAAATGCTCATTGTATCCTACCCGAAGGGTCCCGCCGTGCACGCAAAGGCCGCCGTATTGAGGGAGCCGAGGATGAAAACGCAGCTGGCCTGACAGTGAAGAAACGGAATGCGAAAGAGAAAGGGAGTAGAGGGAAAAAGTAATCATAGAATC
>Ga0209038_10000657_pt1 | contig 10391 bp, 9 predicted proteins | sample BogFormECP03_OM3_FD_188237 | JGI IMG/M metagenome (GOLD analysis project Ga0209038, IMG submission 188237) | Bog forest soil microbial communities from Calvert Island, British Columbia, Canada - ECP03_OM3 (SPAdes) (version 2) | ecosystem: Environmental > Aquatic > Freshwater > Wetlands > Bog ...
CGAGGGCACCACCAACCTGTTCGAGCTCGACTACTTCGGCGAGCGCAAGGCCTACCTGACGCAGAGCGGACAGCTCTACGCGGAGGCGGGTGCGCTCGCCTTCGGCAAGGTGTACTGCTTCGGCCCGACGTTCCGCGCAGAGAAATCCAAAACGCGGCGTCACCTGACCGAGTTCTGGATGGTCGAGCCGGAAGTTGCGTACTGCGATCTCGCCGGCGACATGGAACTAGCCGAGCAGTTTGTGTCCTACATTGTAGGACGAGTGCTCGAGCGGCGGAGCGCAGAGCTCAAGACGCTCGAGCGCGACACGACCAGATTGCAGGCCGCTGCCCAGCTGCCGTATCCGCGCATCAGCTACGACGAAGCTATCGAGCGGCTGAAGAGCAAGGGCGTCGCAGTCAACTGGGGCGACGACTTTGGCGGCGACGAGGAAACCGCGCTGTCAGAGGAATTCGATCGGCCCGTGATGGTGCATCGCTACCCGACCGCGTGCAAGGCGTTCTACATGAAGCAGGATCCCGCGCGGCCCGAGGTTGCGCTATGCGTCGACATGCTCGCGCCAGAGGGTCACGGCGAAATAATAGGCGGCGGCCAGCGCGAGGATGACTACGAAACGCTGCGCACCAAGATCACGTCGCACGGCCTGCCGCTCGCGCCGTTCGAATGGTACCTCGATCTCCGCCGCTACGGCTCAGTCCCGCACGCCGGCTTCGGCATGGGAATCGAGCGCATGACGGGCTGGCTATGCGGGATACATCACATCCGCGAAACAGTCCCGTTCCCAAGATTAATGGAGCGCCTGGAACCGTAGGAATCAATCAAAAGACAAATCACCTGCGCGGTGGGCGCAAGGGGTGACCCCTTGACCCAGTATCAATCGCAAAATCCCGCGGCCGGTCTTTTGCTCTCGGTCCTCTTCATCATGCGCGCGGTATGGGTCGGCGTCTTTGTGTCATCCTTCCATCCGCTCGCGCTGCTCGCTTCGTCAGGATGACAAGCAGTGCCCGCTGGTCAGGGTGACCAGCAACGTTAGCGGTCCAGGATCACAAGCAATGCCAGCGGTTCAGGATGACAAGTAGTGCTAGCGGTTCAGGTCTACTTCGAGGCTTTCTACTCTTACGCCGGATTGTTCGAAGCGGATTACCAGTTGGCAGTTGTTGGTCTTCACGGTTAGCGAGTAAGCGCCTGGGCTACGCTGCGTCGATGTAATCTGTTCGACGGTTTGGCCTTTTAGAGTCGCCAGGGCTTTGTTCAGTTCGGTCAGCGACTGGGCTACTTCGCGGCCTCTGGGAGTCTTAAGAAAGAGCGCGTTCAGCGATAGCTCTGCGGCCGGGCCGAATAGGTGTCTTACCCTACCACTGGTTAGGGCTACTTCCACGATCGCTCCAAGTCTTCGTTCCAGGTTATGTGGAACTTCGAGCGCTTCTATCGCGGTCTTGAGACCTAGATAGGTCTCACGCGCTTGCGGATCGTTGGTAACCTCCAGGAATGCCTGGACTTGCGGTAGCAGGATGTCGCGCTGAAGGGTGTCGAGCGTTATCGATTCGCCCGGCTTGGGCTGATCGTCGCTCGCCATCGCGGTCCTAGGACTTGTTGCCTAGCAGTGACGCCAGCTCGTGCTCGAAGCCGCCGGTTTCGATTGCGCAATGCATGCCGCATTCTTTGGGCGCGCCCGTTTCCCACCACCATCTGCCGGCGCGCGCGTCTTGGCCTTCGCCCACTGCGCGTGTGCACGGGGCGCATCCTATCGACTTGTAGCCCTTGTCGTATAGCTCGTTGTAGGGTACGTCGTTGGCGCGGATGTAGTTCCAGACCTCGTCGTCGGTCCAGTCGGCCAGCGGCGCGAGCTTCACGATGCCGCCGTGGTCGTGATCGATTTCAACCTTGCGGATGTTCGAGCGCGTGGCCCACTGGTCGCGGCGCAGTCCCGTCACCCATGCGCTGTAGTTCATCAGCGCGCGGCGCAGCGGCAGCACCTTGCGTACCTGGCAGCATAGGAGTCGCAGGTCGACGTCGTTGTAAAAGAGATTGTTGCCGTGCTTGGTAACCATCTGCTGGACGACGGCGGTATCGGGCATGAAGACTTCGACGTTGATGCCGTAGCGGGTGCGATACTTATCGATTACGTCGTAGGTCTCCTGCGGCATCCGGCCCGTGTCGATCGTGAACACGCGAATCCTCGGATCGATCTTGTGCGCCATGTCTATCAGCGCGCAGCCGTCGGCCTGGAAGCTGCAGCAAATCGCCAGCTCCTTGCCGAACCTATCTATCGCCCATGCCAGGACTTCCTGCGGCTCTTTGTCATCGAGCTCGACGGCGGCTTCGCCCGCCTCGAGTTCGTCCATGATGAGACTCAGTTCGGGCTTTTCGGTGTCGGTGAATGCTGCACCCATGTTGCTAAGTCCTTCGTGGCCCCGCTCAGGCGGCGGCCTCGGCGCTGGTTGCGTTTCCACTTGCGATCGAAATCAAATCGGCATCGCTGGTGCGCACGCAGAAATGCGTGAACGTTTCGTCGGGCTCGCGCCGTTCGAGGTAAGTGGCGAACAGCCGCGACACGTAATCTTCGACCATCGGCGACGGCACTCGACGCACGATCGGCTTGCCGATTGCCGCGTCCTTGCCCAGCCCGCCGCGCAGGATGATATCGAACGACTCGATCGGCTCGCCCGCCGGGCCGCGGCTGGTGGTGCCCTGCAAACCGATGTCGCCGGTCCAGTGCTGCGCGCACGCGTGGGGGCATCCGTCGAGATTCAGCTTGAGGCCGCCCACCTGCGCGCCGAACTGATTCACCAGCCGCTCGATAATCGTCGCCAGCTTGGTCTTGGTGGGAGTGACGGCGTAGTTGCAATGCGGATCGCCGATGCATCCGATCGACGACGCGTACAGCCCGTTCGCTTCGAGCGGGAAGCCGATTGCGCCGACCTGCGCAATCACGTCGTCGAGCTGCGCCGTCGGAATCCCGGTGATGATGAAATTTTGCCGCCGGGTCAGGCGGATGTCGCCGCCGAATGAGGCCGTCAGCGTGGCGATTTCGCGCATCTGGCGCCCGCTCATCAGGCCAAGGTAAACCGGGAAGCCGACGTAGTTCAGTCCGGGCTGCTTCTGCTCGTGGATGCCGGTGTGATCGCTGTCGGTTTCGGGAATCGGCATCTCGGCGAGGCTCTCGAGCGCGAAGCCCAGCTTCGCTTCGACCAGCTTGCGAAATTCCTCGACGCCGTAATCGTCGATCATGAATTTGAGGCGCGCCTTGACCCGCGACATCCGGTATTCGGTCGTGCCTTGCCAGACGTCGATGATGGCGCGCATCACCGGCATCGCCTGCTCGCGCGTGATGAATACGCCGAGGTGTCGCGACAGGCGCGGCGTCGACGACTGGCCGCCGCCGACGCGCACGGCGAAGCCTTCGCGGCCATCTTTCAGCATCGCGACTAGCGCCACGCAATTTATCTCGGGCGCGTTGCACTGATGCGGGCACGACGCGATCGAAATTTTGTGCTTGCGCGGCAGGTCGGAGTACTCGCGATTGCCGTAGAAGAATTGCGCCGTCTCGGCGATGAGCGGCGTCACGTCGAACAGTTCGTCGGGGTTGACGCCCGCAACCGGGCATCCCGTGATATTGCGCACGACGTCGCCGCATCCGCCCATCGTCGTGAGCCCGACGCCTTTCAGCTTCTCAAGAATCTCCGGGAACTTGTCGAGAGTGATGTAGTGCAGCTGGATGTTCTGGCGCGTGGTCAGCTCGCCCTGGTCGCGGCCGTAGGTCTCGGAGATTTCACCGATCGCGCGGAGCCCCTCGGCGCTCAGGATGCCACTGGGGATTTTGACGCGCATCATGAACGTGCCGATTTTCGGCTTGTCGTGGTACATCCCGAACCACTGCAGCCGCACGATGTCTTCCTCGGGGAGTTTTTCGTACGAGGTCTCGGCCAGCCGGTCCCATTGGCCGGTCAATTCGGTGGGGAATAGCTCACGCTTGAGGCGCTCGACCGAGTTGCGCTTCAAGACCATTTCCCACGATTGCGGCTCCCGTTTAGGCACTGATCGAAATCTCCTCAACGGTAAAAGTAACTTAGGTGAGTAACTTAGTCAATTAAGTAGATGACAAAGCCGGTCGCCTATTCCAAGTATTCGCCGATTATGGTAAATTTTGCTCCGGAAGCTTTGAAAAAATGAAGTTTGGCGTCGGCGTTGATTACTCCTTGAAGGCACTCCTGCTGTTGGCGGAGCGCTATCCTACCACTTCGCCCGTGCGAGTCGAGGAAATAGCGGAGAGCCGGGATATCCCCGAGAATTACCTGAGGCGGCTGCTGATCGAGCTCAAGCGCGGAGGCCTAGTCGCCAGTCAGAAGGGTCCGAATGGCGGCTACATGCTGGCGCGGCCACCGACGCGAATCACGATGGCAGATGTCGTCGAAATAATTGAGGGCGACTACACTCCCGTCGAATGCCTCGAGGAAAGCTCGTCGACCTGCCCGCGCGAACAGCCGTGCGCGATGCGCGACGTGTGGCGCGAAGTGCGCGATTCGGTCAACGGCATCCTGAGGGGAGTGACGCTGCAGGCGCTGTCAGAGAAGCGCCGCCACGCGATCAACTACAGCATCTAGGACAGGATTCTTCGCCATGCATTCATTCGCCGCGGCCGGGGCCGCATTTCTAATCTGCGTACTTTGGTTCGACCTGATGTTCGACACGCAGGTGCGCGGGCACGATGGCGAGGTGGTGCCGGAAGCGGCGTTGGCGTCGATCTCGGGCTACTACCGGGGCATCGCGCGAGCATGGCCGATGAACCGGCTGGTTGCGGTGGTGATGCTCGGGACCGTGCTGGTCATCGTGCTTGAGATTATTTTCGGCGCGTATCACCGGTGGATCGAATGGATCTCGCTGCTCGCCGCCGTCAGCGCGATCGGACTCGCGCGGGTCCGCACCATCCCCAACGCCTCGCGCCTCGGTAAAGCTTCCGACTCACCCGAAGAACAATCGCGACTCGCGCGCAGAATCTACAAAGATCACCTGTTCTGCCTTGCAGCAATGACGCTAGTGCTGGTGCTTCAACTGGGTGCGCACCGTTCGCATCGAAAGCATCACGAGCAGTCCGCACCGGAGGTCCCGCAATCGGCGGTGCTCTAGTAGGATTTAAATCACGTGATTTAATGTGAAACCCGCCGTGGGTTTCACGCTTCCTTCGGCAGGGGTGACCCCCTGCACCCGGTATCAATCGCAAAGTTGTGCGCAGCGCACTACTTTGCTCTCGGTCGCCATAAAATCCTAAATGCGGTGCGGCTTCCCTGCCAAGTACGCGCGTTCTCTGTCTCCTCGCCCTGTCAGGGCGAGGATGAAGGTGAGGGTCCAAATACAGCGCCCTGCGCGATTCAAGATTCCGCCTCTTTGTGTCATTCAGAGTGGAGTCTGCGGAGCGAAGAATCCCGATCTCTGGGTCTTGAGTGTTGCGCCGTAGGAAAAAAACTCGCGGGATTCTTCGCCGCAGCGGCTCTGAATGACACAAAGAAAAGGCCAAAGAAGAGACCGAAGAAAAGACGCCGGGATTCTTCGCTTCGCTCTAGAATGACACAAACATCGATTCCGTAGAGGTAGAGAAAGCAGGAGCCGTATTTATTATTGTATAGCGACCGAGAGCAAAGTAATGCGCTGCGCGCAACTTTGCGCTTGATACCGGGTGCAGGGGTCACCCCTGCCGCGGGTGCGGGGCGCGCAGCCCCGCATCCGATTCCGCTCCTCGTCTCTACACGTGCCTGAGCACTTTCTCGTAAAGATCGCGCATCGACTTTTCGTTCTGGCCTATGTCGCCGGTGAAGATTGTCTGCTGGGTGCCCCAGTCCTTGGCGCGGCGCTTCAGCTCGACGATGCATTCCTCGGGCGTGCCTATCAGTATCATCGGCGACACGAGCAACTCGTCGGCGGTCTGCTTGAACATGGGCGCCATCATCTCGGCGGTTTTGCGTGTCGCTTCGCGCGACTCGGAAAGGATCATCGCGAAAACGAAGTTGCTGACTTTCACCGCTTCCGGCTTGCGTCCCAGTTTCTTGGCTTCGTCGCGCACAAACGCGACCTTCTCGCGGAATGATTTGTCGTTGGTGCGCTTCACGGACTCCAACGAGATGTGACCGCGCTTGCCCGCCTCGGGAATGACGTTGATGTAGTCGGCGTACTTGGCCGCAATGCGCAGCAGGCCTTTGCCGCCGCCGCCGAGGATTATGGGAGGATGCGGTTGCTGGATCGGTTTCGGCCACTGGATCGCGTCCTTGAAATGGTAGAACTCGCCGTCAAAGGTGGTGCGCTCGTTCTTCCATAGCGAGAGGATGCAGGCGATCGATTCGTCGAGCATTCGCAGCCGCTCGGTGATTGGCGGGAACTGGATCCCCGTCATGTTGAATTCCGTCTCGGTCCATCCCGATCCGAAACCTGCCAGCAGCCGGCCGCCACTGATATGGTCCAGCGTCGTCAGACTCTGCGCGGTGATCGCCGGATGGCGAAACAGGTTGCACAGCACGAGGTGTCCGACGCGGACTTTCTTGGTGGCGTCCATTACGATTGCCGCCATCGCGATGTGATCCCAGGCCTTCGACTTCACGTCGAGCTGTCGATCGGGACCCTCGTTCACCAGGTGATCGGCGAAAACGATCAGGTCGTAGCCGAGCGCCTCCGCCGTTTGCGCATGAGCTCGATATTGAGCCGGTTCGAGTCCGCCAAGCTGAATTCCGAATTCCATTTGGTACCTCGCAGAGGGATTTGAGGGGCTACCTTATCAACCGGCTCGCGTTGTGAACATCGGGATTTGGCTCCGATTCGCTCGGGTCGTTTGGTTCGATGATTCTCATTTCATTTTGCATTGCAGCTACAACTTTCACTGGCACCGACAACTTGTCATAGTTCCCGCAACCGCGAAGAGTTCCCGCTCGCGATCGAACGTTTGTTGGACAACCGGCTCGTCCTCTGGCGACACGAATGTCGTCAGGAAGGGGGTCGCGTATGAAATCGAGATCCAAAACAGGCGGGGATCGAGACCTCTTTGATATCGATCGCAGCATCCTCCTGAATCAGGTGAACGCCTTGAAGCGCACCGTTCGGAACGCATTGACCGAACTTGCGATGATTGCGGACGAGAACGTGTTCGACCAGCCGCTCACGACAAAACTCAAACAGAACGCGCTCGCTCTGAACCGCATGGGCGTGAGGCTCGATGCGCTGGCCGAGGTGCTGGCGCGCGCAAAACTACCCGCGTCGAGAAAATAGCGCGACGGCGCACCGCGAACACGCTCAATCTCGGGGATTAAAGCTTGACCTGCTAAAGCTTGACGTGATTGTCCGCCCGCCACGCCGAGACACTGCGCCCGAAGCGTTTCTTGAACCAGCGTGAAAACGCGCTCGAGTGCGAGAATCCGAGCATCTCGGCCACCACCGACAAGGGCCGCTCGCGATTCGCGATGTAGCGGTTCGCCAATTCGGTGCGGACTGCGTCGACGATCGCCGAGAACGTGGTGCCCTCCCCCGCCAGATGCCGATGCACCGTCTTGCGGTCGACGCCCATCTGCTCCGCTACTCGCTCCATCCGGCAATCGCCGGAAGCCAGTAGCAACGCGACCAGCTCCCGCACTCTCTCGCCGAAGCTCGCCTCCGCGGGCTTGATCGAATCGACATATTGTTGCGCGTAACGCGCCATCGCCGGATCGGCCGCCGGAACGGGAGTGTCGAGATCGCTCGTGCAGCAGATTATTCCGTTGAAGTCGCAGTTGAACTCTACCTTCGAACCGAACACTCGCCGATGGGTATCGAGATTGCGCGGTGCGCTGTGCACGAAGCAGACCCGCGGTCGCCAGCCCTCACCGAGAAACTGGCGTATCGCTCGATAGAGAACACCGACAGTCATCTCGACCCCTTGACGCTTGGGCGCAAACGATTCGATCGACCGCACCATGCTGATGATCGCGACGCCATCGTTTTCGTCGATTCGCACCGACACCGATTCGGTGTGCACCTTGCTGTACAGCTGCCACGCTTCGATTGCTCGGCGGATAGTCGGCTGATCGCGAAGGAGTAACGCGAGAGGACCGAAATTCGACAGCGTGCGTCGCTCTGCCATCCGCAGGCCGAAGTCCTCGACCCCCGCGGCTGCGGCAGACGATTCCAAAAGCTCGCGCACGGCATCTTCCGGAACCTTGAAGTCGGGATTCCGTAAACAACGGCGGGACAAGCCGACGCCGGCCAGCAAGCGCGACGGATTGAGACCGACGGAGCGCGCGACTTCCAGATAATCAGTCAGGCTGGCGCTGCGGACCAGCGTTTGCATGGCCAATCTTTACGATCAGTGTCGCCAAAAGTCAAAAAAATGCCCCCGATGGTCAAGTACTTAATGGCTCTTTCGGATAACTTCCAGTTAAGCGCGAATCGCTGGAGGGGGACCGATTGCTGTCAGGGCAGCGTATCTAGCAGTCGCGTAAAGGGGGGACAATTAACTCAGCGTTGTATAGTGAACAAACCTGCTTTGAAGCGGACCGTGACGCGCTCGTCCGGGAACTCAAGGTGATCGAAAGCGCGCTCGAAGAGGGTGCCACCGAAATGACAATGATCGCAGCGGAGAACGTGTTCGAGCGCCAGGTGTCGAAGATTCTCAACAACGAAGCCCGCTCGATGCTCCGGATGGTGCGTGGACTCAAGGACTTGCGGATCGCAGTCGCGCGCGCACGTCTATCGAAATCCAGAAATGGAGCGTCGCCGAAGTAGCCGCGTCAGTCTGAATCGAGCGACTGCCTGATCGTATTCAAAATGAACAGGTATGAGCTCGAAGAGGAAATCCTGCCGATCAGGGAGATCTGTCGCATAACCGTCATTTCGCGCGGAGTTACCGAATGTCGCCGCGCGACCGCAACGAAGCCGCGCCATGCCTGCTTGTGATTGCCATTTGATGCGATGGACGGTGCCAACTCGGGATAAGCGGCCCGGATAAGTTCCTGGCGATCAATCCGCAGAGTCTCCGCGAGGCGGAGCACGACGCTGCGCGAAGGATGCCGCGTGCCGGATTCGATATAAGCGATGTGCGAAGCGGTCACGCCGACGCTGCGCCCCAATTCGCGTTGCGATAGCCCCGCAGACTGGCGGCTCGCCTTAATCAATTGTCCGAATCGAGGTTTTTTCTTCACAGAAAGACTTCGGCGAAATTTTACAGGGACGGATGGGGTACGTTCAAATCAAGCCTGAGGTTTCGAATTTCGCAGACGGCATTGCAATATGCAATCTCCGCGAGGCGTCAGAATCCTGTGCTAACGCGCTAGCCGTCTGGTGCCGTACGGCGCAGATGCCTACGAAAATGGCACGGCGTGCATTAGAAATGATTGAACAGTTGATTAAACAATGATTATGTTTGATGCAGAGGGATGATGAGGTTGCGGTTTCGCCGTGCATATGCCTGCGGTTTGAGACGTTGCCCGCGCGAGCAAGCCGACTAAGGAGACCTATGACTCCACCTGTCGCGCAAGTTTCTTCAAGAAACAAAATACAGCCGAAACGCCCGTCGATGATCGACGCGCTGGGCGAATTCCGCGTACCGCTCGAGGCCAGTATCTACTGGCTCGGCGCGCTGTCGCATCCGTGGCCGCACGCCAAGCCGCATAACGCCAAAGTCGTCATGTTGATTCCGGGCTTCATGGCCGGCGACATGACGCTCGCGCCGTTGGCGAACTTCTGCCGATGGCTCGGGCATCGCGCCGTCTATGCCGGCATCCTGTCGAACTCCGAGTGTCCGCGCGAGACGATGCGCAAGTTGTGCGCGCGGCTCGAGCTTGCCTACGAGAAATTCGGGCAGCCGATCGTCGTGATCGGTCAGAGCCTCGGCGGCGTTTACGCGCGCGAGATTGCGCGCGAGCATCCCGAGATGGTCGAGCGCGTGATCACGCTCGGCTCGCCGATCAGAATGCCGCGCCGCCACGCGAACATCGCGGTGCAGGCTGTCGCCCGCTCCGTCGCCGCGATTCGCGGCAGAGCCGAAGGATGCCTCAGCGAGTCGTGCCAGTGCGGATTGATGCTCAGCGACGAATCTCCAGCCGGCGTGCCGACCACGCACGTCTACTCGCGCACGGACGGCGTCGTGCACTGGGAAAGCTGCGTCGACTTGAGCGGCGCGTCGACGGTAGAGAACGTCGAGGTGATGGGCAGTCACGTCGGGATGGGCATCAATGCCGACGTGTACCGCGTGATCGCGGACCGCCTCTCGATGCCGCGTCGCTCGCGGCTGCACGCGGCCGAATCGCACGCTGACGCCAGCTAGCCGCGCGCGCGAAGTTTAATCTTCAACGCGACAGATCATTTCGAGCTGCTCGCTTCCGGTGCCAGCGCGATTGCTACCGATTGCGTGAGAGTGATCGCGATTCGATCGCCGA
>Ga0209038_10000658_pt1 | contig 10388 bp, 7 predicted proteins | sample BogFormECP03_OM3_FD_188237 | JGI IMG/M metagenome (GOLD analysis project Ga0209038, IMG submission 188237) | Bog forest soil microbial communities from Calvert Island, British Columbia, Canada - ECP03_OM3 (SPAdes) (version 2) | ecosystem: Environmental > Aquatic > Freshwater > Wetlands > Bog ...
GACGACAATGGTCACGCCCAGGCAGGTATCGCGAACGTAGATCTGCTGCGGCAGCGACGAACCAATGCCTGCGATCAGATTCGATGCCGTGGATACGAAGGCCACGAAGCGGCCGTTGGCAACGGTGGTATCGGTGCATATGCTACTGACGGTAGTAGTGGTTACGCTGCCGCAGGCAGAGAGCGTTGATTCCCCGCTGGGGGCGTCGGCGGCAGTGCTGCCATCCGGAGTGGAAATCAGCATCGTAACCTGAACGCAGGTGTTGGTAGTGCTGGTGATCGTGGTAATGCAAGTGCCGCGCTCGAATATCTCAGGCAAGCCGTTGGGATTCGGAGCAGTCGAGCCCAGATTCGTTGCGGCGGAGGTGAAGGAAACGAAAAGACCGTCCTCGGAAATGGAAGGGTTCGAACTGGCTCCATTACCGAAAGTGACGCTGTCGGGCGTGGAAACCAGGTAGGTGGTGGGTACGCAGGTGTTCGTCGGAGCGATGGTGATGATCGTCGCGATGTTGCAGGTATTGCGGATGTAAACCTGCGGCGTCACGCCATCCGCCGTAAGGTTGGAGACGAGATTGGTTGCCAGCGAAACGAACGCGACATACTGGCCATCGGGACTAATGACTGGATTATAGCTGGGGCCGTTTCCGGCGCTCTGGCCGTCGGCGGAGATGGAGACGAGCTGCGTGTCGAAATTGGAGCTCGGCGTAATCGTGCAGGGACTGGCGGCTGTGGGCATGCAAACCGGGCGCCAATACACCTGGGTCGTGCCGGTCTGTACCGGGACGGTTGAGACCAAATTTGTTGCCAATGATGTAAAGGCAGCGTGCGTTCCACCAGAGTCAACCGTCGGCTCGGAGCTTGGACCGTTGGCGGCGTTGCCATTGGGATCCGAGCTGACCACAGCCGTGACCGGCGTGCAGCTGGCCTGCGCCAGACAGGTGTTGCGGACATAAACGTCGGGATTGGTATTCAAGTCGGTCAGCACCAGCTTAGGCGACACCGAAGCAAATGCCACGAATTGGCCGGAGCTGCTGCTGGATGGTCCGGAAGTAGTCGTCGTGAGGCCGAGAGCGCCGCTGGCACAATTGGCCGCGCCGCCGCAAATACCATCGGTGGCTTGGGAGCCGTCTGCCTCGAGATCCACCAGCACCGGCAAGCCGAGCAGATGAGTCGGATTGATGGAATAAGTGACGATATTGGAGATGCCGCCGCCGGGCGGCTTGTTTACTACCTGAATTTGATTCACGCCCGCGGACACCAGCTGGCCGGCAGTGAGCGAAGCCGTTGCCCCGCTGCTGCTGGTGATCGTCGTGGTTACCGATTGGCTGTTCATAGTGATGTAAGAATATTGATTCAAAAAACCGGTGCCAGTGATGGAGAGGGTCGCGGCAGTCGCTCCAGCCAGGACGCTGGTGGGAGAGACTGCAGAAATCACCGGAACAGCAGTGAGAACATTCAACGAGACAGGCGTGGAACCGCCGCCACCGGGCGGAGGATTTACGACCTGGATTGACACAGGTCCGGGAGTGAGAAGATCCGAGGAATCCAGATCCACCTGCAGCGCCGTGGAGCTGAGGTAGCTGGTATCGCGGTTGGCGTTGTTCACAAAGACAGTGGACTGCGACACGAAGTTTTGGCCGGTCAAATTGAGCAGCAAGCCTGAGGCGCCGGCGATAGCGGTGCTGGGATTCATGCTTGTGACGACCGGCTTTCCGCTGGCAACCGGCGTAATCGTGAATATCGTGGCGGCTGGAGGCGCCTGGCTTTGCTGCGGATAAGTTCCGCCGCCCGGCTGCGGCGTAGTGACGCTGATGTAGAGGGTGTTGGGATTCTGCAGCAGAGTGGCGGGTAGGGTGACGATCAATTGAGTCGTGCTGATGTACTGATTTGTCGCGAGCAGCGTCGGGGAACCGCCGGGGGCGAGAGAAAATCCTGCTTGGGTCTGTTGAATCAGGTTGCTACCCCTGATGGTGAGGTACGCCTGCGCGCTTTCCGCAGCAATCGAGTTTGCACAGCTCGCAGTGCTCGTCTGCAAAGGACAAATACCGACCAAAGTAATCGTAGGCGCAGGAAAATTGATCTGTTCCTGGCACGACGGCAGCGCGATCATCACAAATAGCAGTAACCAGAACGATAGACGGAATTGTTGCCGCAAATTGCTCACTCCTGTGCCTGTAGGTCGAGCCCGATACGGTCAGCGCAATCCTAGAGACTACTAAAGATGGCCCCGAGGGGCAATCAGGATGCCTGCCCTCCGGCGGATTGTCCAGTGAAGGCAGGGGCACCACAGGCCATGCCCCCGGCTGAGGCAGGCCCCACGGACGGTAAGTGTGAGGCTCGATCGAAGTTCATTTGGCCGGAGTGCGCGACAAGCGCTGCGACGCGTTGCACGACTTGCTCGATGCTTGCCGTGAGTCGTTACGTTTCTGCCTGAGATTCACTTCTGGGCGCCGACAAGGAAGACGGGCTCGAACCGGCCGAACTTGTAACTTCTCCTTAATACAGTTTGCGAGCCTTTCTGTGTTCTACTGTGCGTTCCGGGGGAGTACGCTTCTCGAGCTGCTATTCTCCGGGCTGATGCGCCGATTCACCCTCCAAACTGGGTCTGCGATCCTCGCGATGCTGCTTGTGTCCCTAGTCTCTCCTCACCGCGCGGTAGCTCAGGATGCGCATTCGACTGATGCTCCAAGCGAAGCGGTCGCGTCGATCGCGCAGAACACTGACGCGCCGCAACACACCGGCACCGATGCCCCGCCTGCGCCTGTTGCAACTGAACCCGAATCCAGCGATGTGCTGACGCTCTTTCCTCACTCCGAAACCAGCCGTTACTGGATCTCCGGCCAAGCCAATATCATTTTGCAGTGGCACGGAATATTTCCAGCGGCATATAGCGGCACCAATAGCTTTAAGCCGGCACCGGAGAACGCTACCTCGAAGGTGTACACCTTGTATTTGGGCTACGAACTGACGCACACCACCGAAGTTTTTCTGGACGTAGAGAGCGCAGGCGGCCACGGGCTGAGCAATGCGCTGGGACTGGCGGGGTTCACGAATCTGGATGTCGTTCGGAATCCAGCGCTGGGAGATGTCCCTTATCTCGCGCGGCTGATGATTCGGCAGATCATTCCGCTGAGCAAGGAGCGGGTGACCGTCGAGCGCGGGCCGCTGGCCCTGGCCACTTCGCTGCCGGCGCGGCGGCTGGAATTTCGTTTGGGGAAACTCGGCATCCCGGATTTTTTTGATCAGAATACCTATGGCAGCGATAGCCACCTGCAATTTCTGAATTGGACAGTGGACAACGACGGCGCATACGACTATGCCGCGAATACCCGCGGATACACCGACGGCGCGATTCTGGAATACGACGACCACTGGTTCAGCGCGCGCTTCGGCGTGATGCTGATGCCCAAGGTGGCCAACGGAATTTATCTCGAGGCTGATATCGCAGAGGCGCGCGCCGAAAATCTGGAATTCGATGCGACGGGAAATCGGCTGTTGCATCGCCCCGGCGCTGTGCGTTTCCTCAGCTACGTCAATACCGCCGATATGGGGAATTACGAAGAGTCCAACGCGAATTTTCTGAATGGCGAAGGTACGACGCCGAGCATTACCTCCACGCGCAGGCAAGGCCGCCACAGATACGGCTTCGCACTGAATTTTGAGCAAGAGCTTCCGGCCAATCTGGCCGTCTTCGGGCGAGTGGGATGGAGCGATGGCCGCAACGAGTCTTTCGCGTACACCGAAGATGACCGCACCGTCGAGACCGGGATCTTCTCGAAAGGGGACAAGTGGCGGCGCAAGAATGATCGCGTCGGCGCTGTGTTCGTTGCGAATGAAATCGTGGCCGCCCACCAGCAATACCTCGGTTACGGCGGCCTGGGATTCCTGCTGGGCGATGGCGCGCTCACGCCCGGCCCGGAAAAAATCTTCGAGGGATTTTACACCGCGCATTTGTGGCGCGGATTCTTCGCATCTTGCGATTTTCAGCACATCAATAATCCGGGATACAACAAGGCGCGCGGCCCGGTGTTTGTTCCGAGCTTGCGCTTCCACGTCGAATTCTAATTTGGCAGCCTATCGCTGATTCGCCGGAACAGATTGTGAAAATCAGCGGAGGGGATTAAGCTGCGCCGCGCGGCGTGGGGCAACGATCTGCAACGGGCGAGCCGCAGGGAGATTTTCATGTCACTTTTGAGGTTTATTGTCTTAGCGGTATTGCTCGGGAGCAGCGCCGCACTTCCTCTGCGCGCTCAAGACGACTCCAAAAAGCCGAGCGCGGCGGCGTCCGCGGCAGTGCAGGCCGAAACGCCGCCACCGGCCGCGAAACCCGCGGATGTCGCGTCGCCGGATGCAATCCTGGCCGCAACGTACGACGTGATCTCCGGCCCCGCCGGCCAACAGCGCGATTGGGATCGCTTTCGCTCGCTATTTGTGCCTGGCGCGCGTTTGATTCCGGTGGTCGCGAGGAAAACGGGGGGCGGGTACGACACACGAGTCATAACGCCGGATGAGTACGCCCAAAAAGCGGATGCGTACTTCCAGAAGAATGGTTTTGCCGAGCGCGAAATCGCTCACAAAGCCGAGCGCTACGGCAACATCATGCAGATTTTCAGCACCTACGAATCGCGGCACGACCCCAAGGACGCGCAGCCTTTCGCGCGGGGCATCAACAGCTTTCAGCTCTTCTACGACGGCACGCGCTGGTGGGTGGTGACGATTTACTGGCAGGAAGAAACGCCGGAAAATCCGCTGCCCAAGGAATTTCTGCCACCGGGGAAATAGTTCGCGGGACTCGGTTAACTCGCTATTTCGGTTGCGATGGACTGGTCGGCAGCGGCGTTGGCGGCGCGGCTGTCGGTGTCGGAACGGCCGTCGCGGCGGGCGCGGCAGAGGTAGCGTTTGCCGGCGCTGGGGCCGGCAGCAGGCCTCGTAAAACATCCGGGGGCAACTTGTCGGCGCTCGCCATCAACGCCGAGACCTGCCACATTTGTTGATCGCTGAGCGCTTTCTGAAATCCGGGCATGCCCGTGAGGCGGATGCCGTTTTTCACTTTCCAGTAAGTCTCGCCCACGGGATCATCCGTGACCGTTTCTTTCGCGGTGAAGAGCTGCGGGGCGTGCGGAAACATTCCTTGCGATGCGGCGGACGGCGCCTGCAGCGGCAAGCCATGGCAGAAAGCGCAATTGGCGCGGTACACATCAGCGCCGGCGGCCAAATCGCCAGCGTTGAATGTGGAAAGCTCGCGGTCCTGCGTCTCCTTCTTGATGCGCGCGTGCAATGCGCCCCGGGCGAGGAATTTTTCAAAGGGCATAGGAGAGTCGGACGCAGCAGCCGGCGCTTGCCCGGTCTCTACATACAAGAACAGCGCGATCGGAACAATCAGCAATCCCAGAATCAGTCCGACTAGAAATCCTTTCATCGCGGTTCCTTTCTTTCGCATCGAAGCGACGCGCAAGCAGATGCGGTAGAAGTGCAGAAGACTGAATAGCACAGCAATGCGTCGGTTGCCACGAGTTTTGGCTGACGGAAAAAACGCGCTTGCAGCGGCTGAGGCTATGCGAGATGAATACCAGGTATCGCCGGGAGGCTTGGCATGTTTCAAAGCGATCTATTCAAAGGCCGTACCATTCTGATTACGGGCGGCGGCACGGGGCTGGGACGTTCGATGGCGCTGCGCTTCGCCGAGCTGGGCGCGAATATTTTTCTGGTGGCGCGGCGGGAGGAGCCGCTGAAGGAAACCGCCGAAGCCATTCGGGGCAAAGGCGCGCGCGCGGCTTATGCCTCGGCGGACATACGCGATTTCAGCGCGGTGGAAAAGGCGGTGGAGGCCGCCGAGAAAGAATTTGGGAGCGTGGATACGCTGGTGAACAACGCCGCCGGAAATTTCATCGCGCGCACCGAAAAACTCTCGCCAAATGCGTTCCATGCCGTGGTGGGAATCGTGCTGCAAGGCACATTTTTCTGCACGCTGGCGCTGGGAAAGAAGTGGATTGCGGCGAAGCAGCCCGGCCACGTGCTGAATATCGTGACCACCTACGCCGCGGCGAATTGCGGCTCAGGATTTGTAGTGCCGTCAGCCTGTGCCAAGGCCGGCGTTCTGGCGATGACGCGCTCGCTTGCGGTTGAGTGGGCGCGCCATCACATTCGGCTGAACGCCATCGCGCCAGGACCATTCCCCACCGAGGGCGCGTGGTCGCGTTTGCTGCCCTCGAAAGGACTGGAAGAGCGCGCGAAGAAACACCATCCGATGGGCCGCTTCGGACGTCACGACGAGCTCGCAAATCTAGCGGTGTATCTGTTGAGCAATCAAGCGGACTACGTGAATGGCGAATGCGTGGTGATCGATGGCGCGCTGTGGTTGCGCGGCGCCGGCGAATTCAACGACTTCCTCGATCTGCCGGATGCTGCGTGGGACATGCTCGAGTCGGCGCGCAAGAAATAGCGCGTTGTCGCCAGCGCGCGTGCCGCTATGGAGCCGTTTGCGCTGGATAGACGTTGATCGCAGTCGGATCAATCTCGAATCGCAGCACCCATTCGCTCGGCACGTTGTGGCCGTCCATCTTGGACGGGGCAAAGAGCCACAGCTTTGCGGCTTCGAGTGTGCGCTCGGCGAAATATTGGCTGGGTCCGGGCGCATCGAACGCCGCTTGCGTGACGCGGCCGGATTCGTCCACGTGAACTTTCACGTTGATCCGGACTTTGCCGCGAATCGTGTCGCGCGCTTTTTGCGAGGCATCCGGCAGGAATTGCTTCACGACTTTTCCGCGCACCACACCGCTGCTTGATGCCGCTGTTGCTGCAGGTTGCGGCGGCGCGTCGGTCTTGGGTCGCGCCGGTGCGCGCGTCGAAGTCACAACACCTGCCGCAACGCTCTTCTTCGGACGGGGCTGTTCCACTGCATGTTCCGCGGGTATCGCGACGGGTGGCGTTGGTTTCGCGACAGGCACAGCTGCTTCAGTGAGTGCGGGCTTGGTCTCCGATTTTGGCTGGACCGCTGCATGGACTTTTGGTTGAACTTCTGGCTGTTTGGGCGCATCTGCGGTTGCGACCGCATGGGCGGGCTCCGTGTGCGAGTGGTGATTGAACACTCGCGCGGCTGCCAAAATCGCCAGCAATGCCAGCCCAATCGGCGCGGCGGTGCCGACGAAGCGCCGTCGCGCGAAGGAATATTGCGCGCCGCGCACGATTTGTTTCGGCGGCGTGGGCGCGTTGGGCAGCAGGCGCGCGGCGATGTCTGCGACGCTCCAGCGCAACTGCGGATCGCGGCGCAAGCAATGCCGCGCTAAATCCAGAAACTCCGCCGGTAGGTTGGACGGCAGCGCTGGTTCGGCCTGGTTGGTGCGCTCCCACACCGGCAAGCGCTGCGTCAGCGCTTCGCACAGCGTCATGCCCAACGACCACACGTCGCCGGCTGGTGAAATTCTTCCACCAGCTGCTTCGGGCGGATCGTATGCTCCGGGTTTACCCACGCTTCCGCTGAATTCGCCGATGCGGCAGAGTCCGTCACTGGAAATTTTCAGCAGATCATTTTCCGCCATGATGTTCGCGGGCTTGATGCGGCAGTGAACGAAACCTTTGGCGTGAACGTAGGCTAGCGCGTCAACCACTGGCCCAAGAATCGCGCGCGCTTCCGCTGGTGCCAGCGGCCTGCGCGCAATCACTGAAGATAAATTTTCTTCCGCGTACTCCATCACCACGTATAGCACGGCCGCGCCATCGAGTTCGCCGCAACCCATGTCCAGAAGCCGGATCATATGCGGATGGGAAAGTTTCGCGGCATGCCGCCAGCGCGCGAGTAGTCCTTCAGCTTCGGTCGAATCTGCCGGAACCAGTTTGATTGCGGCCTTGCGAACGTCCGGGGAATCGTAGTCCGTGAGAAATACGGAACTGCTTTCATCTCCGCCCACGAACTCCCCCAGGCGGAATTTTCCGTCAATAACTTGGCCCACCCGTTTTGTCGCGGCCTCGGTCATGTGAACCCCCTTGCACTTTCTCGAGCGCTAGCCGCTGCCTTGCTATTCGAGCGCGCGTATCCGAGTGAAATCGAAAAGTGTCGTGCGTGATGTCGGACTCCGGCGTTTCGTTTTCAGGCAAGCCATCGCCTGGAGACGGGGCGCTCGTCCGCAGGGCTGCGGTGTACCAGGCTGGGTAGGTCCCGGTCGCAAAGGGTGGTTTCTGAAGAAACTCCACCCTTCTTGGGACCCATTCTGCACCATTCCGATACAGTCGGCGCCAGAAAGTGATGCGATGTTGTTCAATCGCACCCCGGTCGGCTGGCGAGCGGGTTTCCCGCGCTTTCGCCTGTCCGGCGTTTCGATCGACCAAATATTGACATACGATATCTACATCGATATAATTGTCGTATGTTTACGCTGGCTAAGATTCTCAAAACAAGGGTCAAGGTCTCTCCAAAATTTCAAATTGTGATTCCCAAGGCCATTCGAGAAGAAATGAAGCTCAAGCCGGGGCAGGAGCTCTTCATGTATCTATATGAGGGGAAACTACATCTCGACACGCTTCGCCCCGTGACCGAACTTCGCGGAATCGCCAAGGGGATGAAATGGAAAGACGATTATCGTGACCGGAACGACCGTTTCTGAGCTCTGGCTGATTGATTCTTCGGGCTGGCTGGAATACTTGACCCAGGATGTGGACGCTGCAAAGTTCGCTCCCTACATCGAGGGCGGTGCGAGCGTGCTTGTGCCGACCATCATTCTGTACGAAGTCACCAAGAAGTTGCTCCGAGACCGTGGCAAGACAGAATCGGATCTTTTCGTCTCGGAGGCGCTGCGGCGCGTCGTTGTGTCGCTAAGCGAGGAATTGGCGCTCGCCGCAGCGCAGATCAGCAATGAGACGAAACTGGCGATGGCGGACGCGATTATTTACGCAACTGCGCAAGCCCATCAGGCAAAACTGGTGACCGGTGACGCGGCATTTCGCGGCCTGCCCGGCGTGATCATTCCCTGAATCAGGATTGTCCGAAGATCTGTGGCCGTTGAAACCTAGATCAGATCGGCCGCCTTGACCGCATCTGCGCTGGCCAGTAAGCTAGTTGTTTCCACAAGGGAAAAAGACCACGCATGAGCACTGAAACTATTCAGATCACTTTGCCAGACGGCGCCACACGCGAAGTGCAGCGCGGCACCACCGCTGCGCAAATCGCGCACCAGATTTCGCCGCGACTCGCCAAAGAAGCGCTGGTGGCGCGCGCCGATGGCGAACTAGTGGATCTTTCCCGCCCGCTAGAGCACGACACAAAAATTTCCATTCTCACCGCGAAAGATCCGGACTCGCTGCAAGTGTTCCGTCATTCCGCCGCGCATCTGCTCGCCGCGGCCGTGCTCGAACTTTATCCCGACGTGAAGCTCGGCATCGGCCCGCCGATTGACACCGGATTCTTCTACGAATTCGTGCGCGCGGAGCCTTTCACTCAGGACGACCTCGAAAAAATCGAGGCGAAAATGCGCGAGATCGCGGCGAAAGATTTCCCCAACGAGCGCAAGCTGATACCCAAACCCGAAGCCCTCGAGCTGTATCGCAAAAGCAATCAGGAATTTAAATGCGAGCTGGTAGAAGAAAAAGCCACCGAACCGATGGTTTCTTTCTACACCACCGGCAAATTTATTGATTTCTGCCGCGGCCCGCACATTCCTTCCAGCGGCCGCATCAAGGCCTTCAAATTGATGAGCGTTGCAGGCGCGTACTGGAAAGGCCAGGAGGGCAATCCGCAGATGCAGCGGATTTACGGCGCCTGTTTCATTGATCAAAAAGACCTCGACGAATATCTGCACAAACTCGAAGAAGCCAAGCGCCGCGACCATCGCCGAATCGGAAAAGAGCTTGGGCTGTTCACGGTGAGTGACCTGGTAGGAGCCGGTTTGCCGCTCTGGCTGCCGAAAGGCGCCACCATTCGCCGTCTGCTGGAGGATTACATCCTGGAAAAAGAACGGCGCGCGGGCTACCAGCACGTTTACACTCCGGATCTGGCGAAGGTTGACCTCTACATGCGTTCCGGACATTGGGCGCACTACCACGACGACATGTTTCCGCCGATGGACCTGGAGAACGAACAACTGGTGCTGCGGCCGATGAATTGTCCGCACCACATTCTCGTTTACGAATCCAAGAAGCACAGCTATCGCGACCTGCCCGTGCGCATTGCCGAACTCGGTACGATGTATCGCTATGAGCGCTCCGGCGTCCTCAGTGGACTGAGTCGCGTGCGCTGCATGACTCTGAATGACGCGCACATTTTTTGCACTCCGGAACAAATTAAGGAAGAATTTGCCGGAGTCATGCGGCTGGTCGAGCAGGCCTATCGCGATCTCGGCATTACGCAATACTCCTACCGCCTCTCGCTACGCGACAAATTGAATCGCGCGAAGTACG
>Ga0209038_10000660_pt1 | contig 10379 bp, 11 predicted proteins | sample BogFormECP03_OM3_FD_188237 | JGI IMG/M metagenome (GOLD analysis project Ga0209038, IMG submission 188237) | Bog forest soil microbial communities from Calvert Island, British Columbia, Canada - ECP03_OM3 (SPAdes) (version 2) | ecosystem: Environmental > Aquatic > Freshwater > Wetlands > Bog ...
AACGAAGGGCGGCCGAATATTGTGGACTTAATCAAGACGGCGAAAGTGGATTTGGTGATCAATACTCCGCTGGGCCGCGAATCTTTTTACGATGAGAAGTCGATTCGACGGGCGGCGATTCGTTACAACATCCCGTGCATTACTACGCTTTCGGCGGCAAGCGCGGCGGCGCGGGGGATGCGGGCGATGGCGGGGCATGGAGTGGACGTGGCGGCGCTGCAGGATTTGCATCGGAGGACTTCGGCGGCTGCGGCGGAGAAGTAACGGTTGAAAGTTGACAGTTAAGAGTTAGAAGCAAAAGCGAACGACAAGAACGAGCTTCTACCGCAGAGACGCAGAGTGCGCAGAGAAAAACTTGCGAGAACGGTGATACGCAGTTCTGAATACGGCGTGTTTTGCTGTCGTTGCGTTCTGGTCTGATATAAAATGACGGGCATGAAACTTCACGGAATATTCGCGCCGCTTACTACGCCATTTGAGGCGGACGGCAGCGTCGCGCTTACGCAGGTGCGCAACAATGTGGCGCTTTACAACAAGACGAAGCTGGCGGGGTACGTGCCGAACGGGTCGACCAGCGAATCGGTGCTGCTGTTGTGGGAAGAGGTTTACAAGATTTGGGAAGCGGTGCGCGACGCCGCGGCGCCTGGAAAAATTCTGATTGCGGGGACTGGCGCGGAATCTACCGCGGAGACGATCGAGCATACGAATCGTGCGGCGAAGATCGGTTACGCGGCGGCGCTGGTGCGCACGCCGAGTTTCTACAAGCCCTCGATTGACGACCATATGCTCGCCGAACATTATCTGCGTGTGGCGGATGCCGCACGGATTCCGGTGATGGTGTATGCGGTGCCGGTGTTCACGCACGTGACGGTGGGAGCCTCGCTGATCGCGCGCGTGGCAAACCATCCCAACATTATCGGAATGAAGGATAGTTCAGGCGATATGAAGGGCATTGCCGCGATCATCGCTGCGGCGCCCAAGGAATTTCAAACGCTGACCGGGGCTGCTTCGAGTCTTTATGAAGCGCTGGAATTGGGCGCGGTGGGCGCGATTCTGGGGTTGGCGGACGTGTTTCCGGATTTGTGCGCGGAAATTTACGCGGCCGCGGGCGCGGGGGATCGTGCGAAGGCGCAGACGCTGGCGCAGAAACTGGTGATTCCGGCGAAAATGCTGCTGATGGATTACGGCATCGGCGGGCTGAAATACGCGCAAGACCGCATGGGCTTCTACGGGGGGCTACCGCGCCTTCCGTTGCAAGGCGTGAGCGACGCGGCCAAGGTGGAAATCGACGGGATGTTGGCGAATCTTATCTCCCAGCCAGCGCATCATTTGTAGCAGCGATTTGCGGTCGCTTGGGGCGCGCTGGGAGGACGTTATTCGCACGAGTTGCTCGAATGCAGGTTGTTTGTGTTTATTTGCGCGGCCGAGCGAGTGCTTCGTTTCGCGCTGTAGCCGCTGCCCGGCCGAATTTTCCGCTGTTTGCTCTCCTGATTCTGCTTCCTTCGCGGATTGCTGCTTCGCAGGGCCGCGTGTATCATGAACCCCTCGATGGAGTCTCTGTGTCTTTCCTTCCGCGATATACCCCAGACATCTAAACTGTTTGCGACTTTCTTGGAGGATTTTGGGCGGGTGGGGAAGTATTACGGGCATGCACCTTCGATCGGGGGAGTTGCAGCGGCGGCGAAGGAAGTGGAGATTGATCCGGCGGTGCGCGCGGGCGTGGTGGAAGTCCTGCGCGAGCAAAATTTGAAGTTTGGCGGGGCGGCTGCGCTGGATGCGGCGATTGCGCGCAACCTGGAACGACTGGCTGGCGGCGCGGTGGCGATTGTCACTGGGCAGCAGGTGGGGCTTTTTACCGGGCCGGCTTACAGTTTGTACAAGGCGATTACGGCGGCGGCTTGCGCGGAGGAACTTTCGCGGCGCGGAGTGGATGCGGTGCCGGTATTTTGGCTGGCGACGGAGGATCACGACCTGGCGGAAATCAATCATGCGGCGTGGACTACGCGCACGGGTTTGGCGGAATTTATTTTGCCTGGAAACGCGGCGGAAGAGGGGCACCGCGTGGGAGAAATTGCGCTGGGCGGGGCGATCACCGCTGCGGTGGTGACCGCGATGGACACGCTGGAAGGGCCTTACGCGGCGGAAGTGGCGCGGGCGCTGCGCGAATCGTACACGCCGGGTGATACGTACGGCTCGGCTTTTGGGAAGTTGATGGCGCGGCTGGTGGCGGGGCGGGGAATTATTTTTCTGGATCCGCTGGACTCGCGGCTGCACCATTTTGCCAGCGGAATTTACCGTCGGGCGCTGGATGACGCGGAACCGCTGGGTGACGCGCTGCTGGTGCGTTCGAAAGAGCTGGAACGCGGAGGATTTCACGCGCAGGTGAAGGTGACGCGCGAATCCACGCTGCTTTTTTATAATGTGGATGGCGTGCGGCAGCCGCTGCGGCGGCGCGGCGAAAAAGTCCACGCAGGGCCCGCTTCGTTTTCGCTGGAAGAGTTGCACGCGGCGATTGCGGCTACGCCGGAAGCCTTTACTCCGAACGTGCTGCTGCGTCCAGTGGTGCAGGACACTTTGTTGCCGACCGCTGCGTACATCGGCGGGCCGGCGGAGATTGCTTATATGGCGCAGGCGCAGGTGGTTTACAAACACCTGCTGGGGCGCATGCCGGCGATTTTGCCGCGGGCTAGTTTTACTTTAGTAGAGCCGCCGATCGCGCGGCTGCTGAAGAAATATGGTTTGGATTTTCGCGATTTGATGCGCGGGCGGCAGTATTTGCGCGGGCGAATGGAGATGAAATCGCTGCCGCGGGCGCTGGCGGGGCGTTTTGCGGCGGATGAGAAGGCACTGCGGCGGTTGTTGGCGGCGTATCGCAAGCCGCTGGCGCATCTGGACCGGACTTTGACTGGGGCGCTGGATTCGACTGAGCGCAAGATATTGCACCAGTTTTTGAAATTGAAAGGGAAGGCGGGGCGGGCTGAGAATTTTCGCACCGGGATTTTGGACCGGCATGAGCGGATTTTGGTGGATGCGCTCTATCCGCATCGTGGGTTGCAGGAGCGAACGCTATCGGCTTTGCCGGCGCTGGCTGCTTATGGGCCGGAACTTTTGGATGATTTGGCTGGGGTTTCGGTGATTAGTGGGCCGGAGGTCGAGGTGGTGGTTCGCGCGGATGAGGAGGCTTCGACTAAGGCGCAGCCTTGTTCGCATCAGCATCATGTTTTGTTTATGTAGGCGAGTCCTCTGTTAGAACTGCGAAACCTGTACTTCAGCGGCTGAAGCCGCGTTCGCTTTGCTGAGTCGATGTCGTGGCTGAAACCACGACCTACAAAGATTTCCGCACGCCAGATCGTTTCTACGGTGCGAGGAACAGCTGCTTGAGCTGGTCTAGATCGGCGTATGCGGTGTCTGAAACTGCTGTAAACGTGAAAGCGTTCTGCTGCCAGGTTATCCAGTGATAGCCCTGCAGTTCACCTGAAGCATCCTGCGAATCTCCTGGCTGCGCTTTCTCTACGAAGACATTCACGATGTGTTTGCGGCGGCCGTACACCAGGGCGGCTGCGGTGCGGCTGTCAATCACATCCAGGCGGCCGCCTAGCAGGGGGAAGCCGTCGTTCGCAAAATCGCGGACGGGCGGCGCGAAATCTATTTTGCCGTCGAACCAGGGTTTTACGGTGTGCTGGTCCGTGGAGATTACGTCTTCGAGGTGGCCCGGTTGCAGCGAGCGGAGATGGGCGTCAACGATCACGGCGGCCATGGCCTGTTGTTGCGAGTAGCGATTCAGCTTTTGCAGGTATTGCGTGCCGAGCAGCACGGCGAGAATCACCGAGGCCGCGATGGCGAGCCAGCGCCAGGACTCTGCGGCCGAACGCTTCGGATCTCTTACCTCAGGTGGTATGGCAGCTTTCGGCAGACTGATTTGCAATTTTCTGCGCAGGGTTTCGGGAGCGCGCGCGTAGAGTTGCGCGCCGACGAGCGCGCTGCGAAGTTTTTCTTCGGCCGCGAGGCGCGTGTCGCAATCGGGGCAGGATTCAAGATGGCGTTCGAATTCAGCGGCGCCCATGGCGTCTAGTTCGCCATCGAAATAGGCGTGCAGGCGCGTTTGCGAGAGATCACAGGTCACGGCGGGCTCCCTTAGGAACAGGTTCGGTCAATATCGTTCTTAGCTGCTGGCGGGCGCGAGCGAGCGCGGACATCACGGTGCCGATGGGGCGCGTGGTGATGGCGGCGATTTCCTTGTAGGAGCAGCCTTCGAGTTCGCGCAGGACGATAATTTCGCGGAAATTGGCTGGCAGATCTTCCAGGGCGCGTTGCAGGCGCTCACGGTCGTAGGTGGCCATGGCCAGCGATTCGGGATTGTCAGTTTTTGGCGGCATGGTCTGCTCGTCGAACTCCGTCATTTCCTCAGCCACGTGATTCTGCTGCAGCCAGGTGAAGCAGCAATTGCGGACGATCTGCAAAAGCCAGGCGCGCGCGTTGCCAGTCTGAAACCCGCCGAAGGAGCGGTAGGCGCGCAGGAAGGCGTCCTGGGTGACGTCTTCGGCTTGCGCGCGGCCACGCAAAATCCAGCGCGCCAGATTGTAAGCGGCGTCGCGATGGGGCATTACGTCGGCCTCAAAGCGCGCGCGGTCTTCCTGAGCTAACACGTCCCGCCCTTTTACTGCTCCACATAGCGTTAACTGCGACGCGCCTGAGTTTATTCCCGCCGGGGGCAAATTTCTTGAAAAAAATAGTTGGCTGGGTCGCGGGAATAAAACCGCGGGTGGTGCGGTCTTGCACAGTGAACACGTCCACAGGTGGCGCGTTGCTCGGGAGCTCGCAGCGAGCGCGCGCCACTCTTAAGAGGTGGGCGGTGAGGGAGTTATGGCGCTCGGGTGTTGGCTGAGAGCGACCAAGGAGGCAGCAAATGCCGCAAAACAAGAAGGATGAGATTTTGCACGACCATAATCACGACGGAATTGACCGGCGGGGCTTTCTGAAATGCATGGCCTGGGCGGGGACTGGGGCGTTGTGCGTGATGCAGGGCGGAGTGCTGAAGTCTTACAGCATGAGCCGGGCGAACGAGTGGAACGCCGCGAAGATGGCGGGGGAATTGAGCTTCGCGCAGATCAGCGACAGCCACATGGGCTTCAACAAGGCGGCGAATCCGGACGTGGCCGCGACTTTGAAGGCCGCGGTAGACAAGATCAACGCACTTGCTGTGCAGCCCGAATTCTTGCTGCACACGGGGGACATCAGTCATCTGGCGCGGCCGGAGGAATTCGACACCGTGGATCAGATTTTGCGGGGCGCGGTGGCGAAGGACGTGTTTTTCGTGCCGGGCGAACACGATGTGATTGGCGACGAGGGAAAGCAGTATCGGGAGCGCTATGGGAAGGGGACTGCGGGCGAGGGTTGGTACAGCTTCGAAAAGAAAGGCGTGCATTTTATCGGGCTGGTGAACGTGGTGAATTTGAAAGCGGGAGGCCTCGGAAATTTGGGCAGCGAGCAGCTGGGGTGGTTGGAAGCGGACGTGAAGCATTTGAAAGCGAGCACGCCGATCGTGGTGTTCGCGCACATTCCTTTGTGGAGCGTATATCCGGAATGGGGATGGGGAACGGATGACAGTGCGCAGGCTTTGAGCTATCTGAAGAAATTTGGATCGGTGTCGGTTCTGAATGGGCACATTCACCAGATCATGCAGAAGGTGGAGGGGAATGTAACGTTTCACACGGCGGCGTCCACGGCATTTCCGCAGCCGCAGCCGGGGAAGGCGGATTCGCCGGGGCCGATGAAAGTGCCGGCGGAGCAGCTGCGGAGTTTGTTGGGGATTACGGACGTGAATTTCGTGCGGGGACAGCATGCGCTGGCGATTGTGGATTCGCAGCTGGGGTGAGGTTGAGGCTGCCGCGGCTCACCCGGCGCGCGGCTCGAATTTAGATTTGAATTTCAAGGAGAAGAGAAAGTCATGAGAGGGAAATTCGCAAGGATTGGTTTGGCGTCCGTGGTTATTGCTTTGCTGGCGATGTTCGCGGGGGCGGGGCGGGTTGGAGGTGCCGCCGGTGTTGCGCAGGAAAAGGTGGCGGCGACTGCGGAAGTGAAGATTGACAATTTCAGTTTTGGGCCGACGGCACTGACTGTGCCGGTGGGGACGACCGTCACGTGGACGAATCGCGACGACATTCCGCATACGGTGGTCAGCACGGACGGAGCGTTCAAGTCCAAAGCGTTGGATACCGACGATAAATTTTCGTTTGTTTTCACGAAGGCCGGCACGTATCCGTATTTTTGTTCGATTCATCCGAAGATGACCGGGCAGATCGTTGTGCAGTAGAGGGGAGAAGCTCATGCATCCGTTTGATTTGCGACAAATGATGATGGAGAAGCACGCGCAGCATGTGGTGCTGATTCATTTTCCTATTGCGTTGTTCATTGCGGGAGTGGGGTTGGACTTTGTGGCGCAGTGGACGAAGCGTTCGGCGTTGGGATTTGTGGCATACGTCAATTTGTTGCTGGCGGCGGTGATGGCTTTGCCGGCGGTGGCGACAGGTTTAGTGGCGTGGCAATGGGCGTTGGAGGGGCATCGGATTCGCGGGGTTTTGCGTTTGCATTTGGTGTTTGCGTTGGCGTCGGTGGCAGTGATTTGGATTGTCTGGTGGATTCATTTTCGCGCGCGGCGGGTAGGTCGGGTGACCCTGCCGAATTACCGATTGGTTTTGGAGTTCTTCGGCGTGGGACTGTTGGCGGTTACTGGGCATCTTGGCGGATTTCTTAGTGGAGTGAATATGTAGCCATGAAAGACAAAGAAGCCGGCGGGACGCCGGCGCTACGAAAGCCTTCGCCTTCGTTGCATCAGTGTTTATGAGGATTCATCAGTGATGCCCCCTGCGCGTACCGCATGCCGGACACTCGTGCTAAAATGCCGCGTTCGTGTTTTACGGACCCTGCGGAGGGCTTGATGAAGATTACGCCTGGCAAACAGAAGGGGCTGAAAGCGGTATCGGACGCGCGTGGCGTGATCGCCGCGGCGGCGATGGACCAGCGCGGCTCGCTGAAGAGCGCGATTGCGAAGGACAAGGGAATTGATAAGAAGGACGTGCCGGCGCAGATGCTGGAAGAGTTCAAGACGATTGTGACGCGGGTGCTGACACCGCACGCCAGCGCGATTCTGCTGGATCCGGAGTACGGATTGCCGGCGGCACGAGCGCGTGCATCGAATGCCGGGTTGCTGCTGGCATATGAAAACAGCGGCTACGACAATACGCGTCCGGGGCGCTTGCCGGATTTGCTGGATATATGGTCCGTGCACCGGCTGGTGGGAGCAGGAGCGGATTGCATCAAGATTTTGCTGTACTACACGCCGTTTGATCCGCCGGAGGTGAACGACATCAAGCATGCGTGGGTGGAGCGCATAGGCGGCGAATGCACGGCGGCCGATGTGCCGTTCTTTTTGGAATTTGTGGGCTACGTGGAGAACGGCGACGAGAAGGGAATCGAGTATGCGAAGCAGAAGCCGGAAGTGGTGCGCGGAAGCATGGAGGAATTTTCCAAGCCGCAATATGGCGTGGACGTGCTGAAGGTGGAGGTGCCGGTGAACATGGCTTTTGTGGCCGGCACGAAATCGTGCAAGGGCGATTCGGCGTACACGCGCGACCAGGCCAAGGAACATTTCCGCCGCGCCGCGGCTGCCGCGAAAAAGCCGTTCATTTATCTATCGGCGGGCGTGAACAACGATGTGTTTGCGGATACGCTGGATTTGGCGGCGGAATCGGGCGTGGAATTTTCCGGCGTGTTGTGCGGGCGGGCTACTTGGAAGGATGGGATTCCCATTTACGCGAAGCAAGGGCCGAAGGCTTTGGAAGATTGGCTGGGCGATCAGGGCGTGAAGAATATTAATAATGTGAACTCAAAGCTTACGGCCGCGAAGCCCTGGTACAGTTTTTATGGGGCGACTTCAGCGGCGGCGCTGGGGGACTAAGCTAGCAAGATCAGCTGGCGGCTAGCGCCTGATATTGTGCGGCCGTCAGAGGCACCACGGACAGCCTTCCTTGGCGCACCAGAGGCGAGCCGGCGAACAGCTTGTTGGTTTTGATTTCCGCGAGTGAAATGGGCTTGGCGATGGGCTTTCCCGCGGCAATTTTGACTTGCGGTTTCTTGGGATCGCCGGCGTCCACGGAGACGACTGTGGCAGTGCCGACGGCGCTGGTGACCTTGCCGGTTTCATAGATGATGAGCTTCGCACCGGGGGGCATTTCGCGCAGATTTTTGACCGCGGCGGGGTTGGAGACGCCGTCCCAGGTGGTGGCTTTGTCGCGCTGCAGATCCGCGAACGAATACTCCGAAGGCTCGGTTTTAAGCAGGTAGGCTGAAGACATTTCACTCGCTCCTGTGTTTTACGGCGTTCATTCTACACCGCCGCGGCGGTGGCGCCCCCCAACCTGAACCCCAAAACGGCATAGTGGCGAGTTGGCGCAGTCTTTTTCGCTCACCTTGACTCTTCCGGGCAAAGGGCCACACTGGCGATACCCCTTTCAGAATTATTCAGAAACACGTTTTTATATAGGCTGAACCCTCTTTTCAGTCTGTATCCGCACGTGCGAATGGCGCGGTCCACTGTGTCGTGGCGATTTGTTTTCGGGCTGTTCACGCGCAAAAGGGGAAGCTATGAAACAAACCGCATTAGATGGAAAGATTTCCAACGTGCTCTTGGTGGAAGACAGTCCGGGAGACGTCCGGCTTACGCAAGAAGCCTTCCGTGAAGCAAATCCATCGGTTTATTTGCACGTGGCGAGCGATGGCGTGGAAGCGATGATATTTTTGCGCAATCAGGGAAGCCACGCTCATGCGCCGCGGCCGGACATGATCCTGCTGGACCTGAACCTTCCCAAAATGGATGGGCGCCAGGTGCTGGCGGAGATCAAGAAGGACGACAAGCTAAAAACGATCCCGACGGTAATCCTGACGACTTCGGAGGCGAATGCGGACGTTGCGAAAAGCTATCAGCTGCAGGCGAATTGCTACCTCACCAAGCCAGTGCAATTGGATGCATTCGAGGATTTGGTGCGGAGCATCAACGATTTCTGGCTGACAACGGTAAAGTTGCCGCAGACGCGGACCGTTGCATAACGCTGCCGAAACAGAATCTTGCTGCACACATTCGCGGAACTCAATTCGCACGCTGCCGCTCATGCTCGCTTCGTTCCGATTGCCAGTGGCCGTGAGTATTGCGGTGGATTCGCAAATGCCGAAGGAGGAAATCAAGTGCCCACAGAGGTGCTATTGGTCGAGGATAGTTCTGGTGATGTGCGGCTGACGCGCGAAGCCTTCCGCGATGCCGACGCTTCCATTAACGTGCATGTGGCCAACGACGGCGTGGAGGCCATGGCGTTTCTGAGGCGCGAGGGGATTCACGCCAAAGCGCCTCGCCCCTGCCTGATTTTGCTGGACCTGAATCTGCCGAAAATGGGAGGTCTGGAGGTGCTGGGGCACATTAAAAAAGATCCAGACCTGCAAGCGATTCCGGTGGTGATTCTGACGACTTCGGAAAGGCAGGCGGACGTTTCGAAGGCTTACGAACTGCGCGCCAACTGCTATCTGAACAAGCCGGTGCAATGGGATGGGTTCAGCACGATTATTGCAAGCCTCAATCGCTTCTGGGCGCCAGAGGTCACGGCCAAGCTGCCGAACCAGAGGGTCTGAGCGCGAACGCGGCGTTCACGGTGCTGCCGGCAGTTTTGAACGCGATTGGCGCTACTTTTGAGCTACTTCCATGCGAACGTTTGCTTGAGGCCGCCGATATGTATGTCGAAAAGGCCTGGTTCGACGACACGTTTGTTTTCGGCGTTGATGAAGGACAGATCTTCTTTGGTTAGTTCGAAGATGTAACGCCGGGTTTCGCCTGCTTGCAGCTGGATTTTTGCGAAGCGCTTCAGGCGTTTTAGCGGCGGGGTGATGCTGGCGGCTTCTTCGTTCAGGTAGAGCTGGACTACTTCCTTTCCTGCGCGATCTCCGGTGTTTTTTACTGTTACTGCCACTCGAATTTTCTGGTCGCTTGATTCCGCGGGCGGGATTACCTGCAAATCCGAATACGCGTAGGTGGTATAGCTGAGGCCGTAGCCGAACTCGAATTGCGGGGCGTAGAGCGGGGCGGTGGCTCCTTCGTTTCCTTCCAGGGTTTTGTGATCGTAAGTGAAAAGCATATTGGCATAGCGCGGATAGGTGAGGGGGAGCTTGCCGCTGGGATTCACATCGCCGAAGAGAATGTCGGCGATGGCTTGGCCGCCTTTGTTGCCAGGATTGTAGGCCATGACGATTGCGCGTGTATTTTCTACGATGGGACGGATGATGCGCGGGCGACCTTCGGTGAGGACTACGATTACTGGCTTGCCGGATTCGAGCAG
>Ga0209038_10000662_pt1 | contig 10366 bp, 10 predicted proteins | sample BogFormECP03_OM3_FD_188237 | JGI IMG/M metagenome (GOLD analysis project Ga0209038, IMG submission 188237) | Bog forest soil microbial communities from Calvert Island, British Columbia, Canada - ECP03_OM3 (SPAdes) (version 2) | ecosystem: Environmental > Aquatic > Freshwater > Wetlands > Bog ...
AAATCCGCTATTATCATTTCGAATTTGGAAACGTGGACGGCGTGCACTGCATGATCGCGCGCACCGGATATACGGGCGAGGATGGCTTCGAAATCTATTTCGCACCAGAACATTCCGAGCAAATCTGGAATCATCTTCTCGACGGCGGCTCGAAGGAAGGCATACTTCCCTGCGGCCTGGGCGCGCGGAATACGCTGCGCCTCGAAGCCAGCATGTGCCTCTACGGCCACGAAATCGATGACACCACCACGCCGTGGGAAGCTGGCCTCGGCTGGATCTGCAAGCCGGACAAAGGCGAGTTCCTCGGCCGCGAAATCCTGGTGGAGCAGAAGCAGCGCGGCGTCGAGCGAAAACTGGTCGGATTCGAAATGCTCGACAAGCGCATCGGCCGCGATGGTTATCCGGTGGCCATCGGTGGCCAGGAAGTCGGCCGCGTCACCAGCGGTGGCCCCGCCCCGCACTTGAAAAAGAATATCGGCATGGCGTATCTTCCCGCCGGCCAATCCGCGATCGGCGCCAGCATCGAGATCATAGTTCGCGGCCAACCCGCGGCAGCGCGCATCGTCGAGATGCCTTTCTACAAAAGGCCAAAGCAGTAAGCCGCAGCATTCGGAATTTTTGCTAAGGAGCACGCATGTATCCAGCGGATTTCCGTTATTCCAAGGATCACGAGTGGGTGAAAGTTGAAGGCGGCACGGGAACCGTCGGAATCACCGATTACGCCCAGAGCGAGCTGGGCGACGTAGTCTTCGTGGAATTGCCGAAAGTCGGCGCGCAGATGAAAGCGGGCCAATCCATCGGCACAATCGAATCTGTTAAAGCAGTCAGCGAAGTTTATTGCCCGGTTTCTGGAGAAGTAACTGCGGTGAACAACGCGCTCTCGAATTCGCCCGAAAAAATCAACCAAGAGCCGCACGCCGGCGGCTGGCTCATCAAACTAAAGCTCGCAAATCCGAGCGAAGTTGCCGCTCTGATGGATGCCGCGGCTTACAACGCCTACGTCGATGCCAAAGCCAAGGAACACTCGGCCTGATGCGCTATCTTCCCAAGAGTCCATCGGAACGCCGCAGCATGCTCGACGCCATCGGCGTCGCCACCGTCGAAGATCTCTTCAAGACCATCCCTGAAAAATTCCGCCTGCGCGACCCGCTCAAGCTACCGGGCCCGCTCTCGGAAACTGAAATCATTCAATATTTCCAGGCGCGCGCCGCCGAGAATTCACGCGGCTATACGTCATTTCTAGGCGCGGGCGTGTATAACCATCTGCGCTCGGTGGTCACGGACGCGCTAATCCAGCGCGGCGAGTTCCTCACTTCCTACACGCCATACCAAGCCGAAATCTCGCAGGGCACTCTCGAGGCCATCTTTGAGTTCCAAACGCTCATCTGCCAGCTCACGGGCCAAGAAGTGGCCAATGCGTCGATGTACGACGGATCAACCGCGCTAACCGAAGCGGTGCTCATGGCCGAACGCCTCACAAGCCGGCACACAGTGCTCATTGCGCGCACCGTTCATCCCGAATATCGCCAGGTGCTCCAAACTTACGCGAAGCATCTCGGCATCACCATCCGCGAAATCGGATTCACCGAGTCGGGACAAATTGATCAAGCCGCTCTCGGGCGAGAATCTTTCGCCGATGTAGCGGCAGTTGTCGTGCATTCGCCGAATTTCTTCGGCGTGATTGAGGAAATTCCGCAGCTCGCCGAATTGGCGCACGCTGGCGGCGCTTTGCTTGTGGACGGAATCACCGAGGCCGTCTCGCTCGGCATCGTCAAGCCGCCTGCTGAAGCCGACATCGTAGCGATGGAGTGCCAGAGCCTCGGCGTGGCGCCGAGTTACGGGGGCCCCTACGTGGGCGTGATCGCCACGCGCGATAAATTCGTCCGCCAGCTACCGGGCCGCCTCGCGGGCCAAGCGTTCGACGCCGAGGGCCGCCGAGGTTTCGTCTTAACGCTGGCCACGCGCGAGCAGCACATCCGCCGCGAAAAAGCGACCTCGAATATCTGCACGAATGAAGCACTCTTCGCCCTAGCCGCCACAATTCACATGACGCTGCTGGGCAAAGCAGGCTTGCGCGAGCTGGCCGAGCAGAATCTAGCCAAAGCGCGATTCGCGCGCGCCGAACTCGAGAAAATTCCCGGCGTCCGGCGACCCTTCTCAGGTCCGATATTCAACGAGTTCGTGCTCGAATTCCCACGCTCGATCAAATTGATGAATAAGTGGCTGCTTGAAGACAAAATCATCGGCCCGCTAGCCATCGGCACGGCCTACCCCGATCTCTCCAAGCGCGGCCTTTTCTGCGTGACTGAAACCATGCCGCGCGCGGAGATCGAGCGGCTCGTCGCGTGCATCAAGCGCATGATGGAATCCAGTTCCTCGGGAGAATCAAAAAGTTGAGCGAAAGTATAAAGACCGAACCGGAGAGCAGCGAGTTGGAATCCGGCAAAATCACAAAGGCCCGCCGCCACGTGAGCCAAAACGAAGGGCTGATCTTCGAAAAATCCGCCCCTGGCAAGCGCGGCATCGAGCTACCGCCGCTCGATGTGCCCGCGGTCGATGCGGCCAGCGAACTGGGTCAGCAGCACGTACGCGCCGAAGTCGAAGGCTTCCCCGAAGTCAGCGAAATCGAAGTGATCCGCCACTTCACGCGCCTCTCCACCTGGAATTACGCCATCGATCTCGGCATGTATCCGCTCGGCTCCTGCACAATGAAATACAATCCGCGCGTAAACGAATTCGTGGCGCGTCTCGATGGGTTAGCCACAGAGCATCCGTACCAACCGATCGAATTGTCACAAGGCGTTCTGCGAATTCTGAGCGATTTGCAAAAGTGCCTGCTGGAAATCACCGGCATGGACGCCGTAACTCTCGAGCCAGTAGCCGGCGCGCAAGGCGAACTCGCTGGCCTACTGATGATTCGCGCATGTCTCGAAGCCCGCGGCAATCCTCGCAAGAAAGTGCTGATCCCCGACTCGGCGCACGGCACAAATCCGGCGTCAGTAGTAATCGCCGGCTATGAAGTACAGAACATCAAGTCCAACGCCCGTGGCCAGCTCGACACCGACCATCTCCGCGAATTCGTCACCGAAGACGTAGCAGCCCTGATGCTCACAAACCCGACGACGCTCGGCGTTTTCGAAGAGCGCATCGCCGAAATTGCCGACATCCTGCACCAGCGCGGCGCCCTGCTCTACATGGACGGCGCAAATATGAACGCCCTAGCGGGTGTAACGCGCCCGGGCGATTTCGGCGTGGACGTGATGCACCTGAATTTGCACAAGACATTTTCCACGCCGCACGGCGGCGGAGGCCCCGGCGCAGGCCCGGTAGTAGTAAAGAAAATCCTCGAGCCGTATCTACCAGTGCCAGTAGTAGTCGAAAAAGAACCTGGGAAGTTCGCGCTCGATTCTAATCGTCCGAAGTCGATCGGACGCGTTCGCGCCTACTGCGGAAATTTCGGAGTTCTACTGCGCGCCTTGGCCTATACGCTGGCCTACGGCCCAGGAATCCGCCAGGCCACAGAAGACGCGGTAGTGAATGCCAATTATCTTCGTAAGAAGCTCGAGGGCGTTTTCGATCTCCCCTACCCTCTCCCATCCCTTCACGAAGTAGTGTTCAGCGACGCGCGTCAGAAAAAACACGGCGTCAACACCATGGACATCGCCAAACGCTTGATCGACTACGGGTTCCATCCGTACACCACCGCGTTTCCTCTAATTGTTCCCGGCGCTCTAATGATCGAGCCCACCGAATCCGAATCCCGCGAAGAGTGCGATTTATTCGTAGAGGCAATGCGAGCCATAGCCGAGGAAGCAGAGAACAATCCAGAATTAGTGAAGACCGCGCCTCACAGCACTGGTGTAGGCCGCCTGGATGAAGTAGCCGCCGCAAGGAAGCCGGTATTGCGCTGGAAGCCGTGATCGAAGTTGCCGCAAGCTTTGTCAGGGCACGACTTCAGTCGTGCCGTAACCGCCGCAAAACATCAAGGCTTTAGCCGCTGAGGATATGTTTCTCGAATTTCGAGTCAGACAAATCAGGACCTGAGGACACCACCGAAGACGCGGCAAGCCTTGGCAAAATAAGCCAAGCCAAAATAGGCGAAAGATTCGCGCCTCTACTTCTTCCTACTATCCGAATCCGGCTTCTCACTATGATGCCCGCGCGAAGCCGAAGCATTCGCACCGGGTCCAGCATCCACAAGCGCAGTAACCGCCGGAATCGCCACGCTACGCCCGTCCGAGCTGGCGCGCGCAGCATCAGCAGCCAGACCGACGACAGGAGACGGCATCGGAATCAACGCCCCTTCAGCTTCCTTCAAAAACACCAGCCGTTGTCCATCCTCGTCCCAGTCCACCGAAAGCACGTCGCCAAGATTCACCTGCTCGGTGGCCAGCAAACTAGCCAGCGGATAAACCAAGTGCCGTTCGATCGAGCGCTTCAAATGCCGCGCTCCATACTTCATATCCGTTCCTTCTTTCAGCAAGAATTCCCGCGCCGCCGGAGTGACCCGGAAAAGGAATCGTCCCCGCGCGGTCTCAAGCACGCGCTGCTGCACCATGCCCAGCTCGATTTCCAAAATCGATTCCAACTGCTCCGGCCGCAAAGGATGGAACACCACCACTTTGTCAATCCGGTTCATGAACTCGGGCGCAAATTTCCGCTTGGCCGCTTCCGATGCAGTCTTCTCAACTTTCTGATCCAGCCCAGCTTGTGTCTCCGCACGCTGCTGCGGCGCAAAACCGAGGCCGCCGGTCATCAATTCGGAGATTTCGCCCCCGCCCAGGTTCGAAGTCATAAAGATCATCGTCTGCGAAAGATCCACTCGCCGATTATCGCCAAGCGTCAATGTCGCCTTGTCCAAAATTCCCAGCAGCAACTGCCAGAGCGAGTCCGACGCCTTCTCAATTTCGTCGAAAAGCAAGAACGATATCTTCAGCTTTTCGGTGTGAAACTGCGCCAAAGCTTCCTGGGTGATCAAAGGATGAGTTTCGCGATGGCCAAGATAACCCGGAGGCGAGCCTATCAACTTGGCGATTTCATGCGAGTGCTGAAATTCTGCGCAATCCACTTTAATTACCGCGCGGGGATCGCCGAACAGAATTTCCGCCGTCGCTTCTACCACGCGCGTCTTCCCCGCCCCAGTCGGCCCAAGGAAAAGTAAGTTGCCAACAGGCCGCCCCGGCGAATTCAACCCCGCACGGAACACCTGATACAAATCCACCACCGCCTGCACCGCTTCGTCCTGCCCGACAATCTTTCGCCGCAGCCCGGACTCGAAATCGCGCGATTCATGGCTGCGTTGTGTCGGATCAAGATGTCGTGCTCGTGTGGCTACGGTCATAATGAATCACCGGCCTCTCCGATTCGGCCCAAAAGCTCTTTCCCGCGACCCTTCGAACTGTTCGAGTTTGACGTCGACCGTCGCGCGCAGTAACCGCAATTGCGTTAGCAGCTCGCGGCTCGAAGCATCTCCCCCGGTCGCAAGTACAGGCGGCGACAAATCCGCCAAATCCAGATTCATGAGTCGGAGAGACTGAACCAAAGTTTGTGCGTATGGTGAACGGATGTCAAAGAGTTCAACACGCCCATTTATCCTTTCACGCAACAGTGACCAATTGAGCGCAAGCAAGGGGTGGGTCCGCGATACGCTCCGGATCACGTCGTCGGTAATGCGCGGACGCTGGCCGAGATGAACCAGGTGAAGCCGCCGCACTTTCCCGCGTCGACGCACGTTGTGCGCCAAGAAGTAGGAACTGCCTCTCCGCCGAATGAATGCCACTGCGATCTCCTTTGAGCTATCTGCAGAGTAGTGGAGGTTTCATCCACCACGCCGCTGCTATTGGGATGCGTCGTGACTGAGACGGTTGCGGAAAATTAACGATTGTACTTTTTGAAGAATTGCGCGAGTGTTTTCAAGCGGCGAAAAATAAAAGAACGCGGAACCAAGCCTTTCCCTGCTCATTTAGATGGCGCGCGCCGCGAAATGGATAACCGCAAACCATGACCTGGGAAATCGTCTATCGCCAAGTGAAACGAATTCCCCGCGGCCGCGTAACAACGTACGGAGAGATCGCTCGCGCCACAAAAATCCGCGGCGGCGCACGCGTAGTGGGATATGCCATGGCTGCTACGCCACGCGGACGCGGCATCCCGTGGCATCGAGTGGTTGGAGCCGGCGGCAAGCTGATCATTCGCGAGCCCTACGGTTCGCTCCAGCGAAAGCTGCTAGAAAGCGAAGGCGTAGAAATCGCGGGAGCCCGAATAAATTACAAGCGATACGGCTGGAAGCCCAAGCGAGCGAAGCCGCGAAAGCCGTAGGGCCCGCGCTTTATGGTCGGAGCTTGCCGGCCGGTATTTTGGCAGGCCTCTTCGTGCACAATCCAGCCACAACCACCGCGTCTATGGTAAAAACATTGTCGGCCCAAGTGCTTTAAGTGCGCGCCAAAAGCGCGCGATCGTCAAGAATTTCCAGAAGCGCCCCGGCAAGGACCCGGATCAACCTTCTAATGAGCGAGCCAGTAATCCGAGTAGAAGATCTCCACAAAAGCTATGGCACGGTCGAAGCTCTGCGGGGCGTCAGCTTCGAGGTCCATGCCGGCGAGGTTTTCGGCCTGCTCGGCCCCAATGGCGCGGGAAAAACGTCCACGATCGAGATTCTAGAAGGGCTGCGCGCGCAAGATCGCGGAAACGTAAGCGTAGCAGGCCTCGATCCGCAAACCGCCGGCCCCCAGTTCAAACAACAAGTAGGCGCAGTCCTGCAATCCACAGCGCTGCCCGAAAAACTTCGGGTAGGTGAAGCACTGTCGCTCTTCGCGAACTTCTATCGCCGCCACCACGACACAGAAGCGCTACTAAAGCGATTTCAACTCGAAGAAAAACGCAACGCCTTCTACAGCCAGCTCTCCGGCGGCCAAAAGCAGCGCCTCGCACTGGCCCTCGCACTTGTAAATGATCCGGTCGTAGTATTTCTCGACGAACCCACCGCGGGCCTCGATCCCCAGGTGCGCCGCGAAATCTACGACATCATCGAAGAGCTGAAGAGCGACAAAAAAACGATTCTCTTGACCACGCATTACATCGAAGAAGCCGAAAAGCTATGCGATCGAGTAGCCATCGTGGACCGGGGCAAGATCATCGCCGAAGGCACCCCGCGCGAACTAAAGCAGCGCTCCGGCGACACCACGCGCATCGAAGTGCGCCTTTCCCGCCCGCCGAGGGATGGCGCTCTCAAAACGCTCGATGGCGTCACCGACGTCCGCGAATTCGACGGCGTCTATGTGCTGCACTCGTCGCGCCCGCCGCAAACTATTGTGTCGCTGGTGAAGCATCTCGAATCCGAAGGCAGCGACCTGCAAAGTCTCGAAATGTTTTCCCCGTCGCTCGAAGACGTCTTCATCGAGCTAACCGGCCGCAGGCTAAGAGAATGAAAATGCGAGGCACAGATTCGTGAGCAATACCTGGTCGCTGACAAAAATCCGCATCCGCCTGGCGCTGCGCAACAAGGCCTTCATATTTTTCGGCGTGGCCATGCCGCTCGCATTTCTGTTTTTCTTCGTACTCGTCTTCGGAAAAGGCAGCAGTGACAGAGTCGCCTACGTCCTCGGCTCGATTCTCACGCTCACGGTAATGGGCAGCTTCTGGGGCCTAAGCGTTCAGCTCGTCATGTTCCGCGAGCAAGGCATTCTTCGACGCTTCCGCCTCGCTCCCGTAAGCGCAGGCGCGCTTCTCGCCTCCAGTATCTTCGCCAATTATGTTTTGGTCTTTCCGGCGATCGTGATCGAGATCCTGATCTGCCGCGTCGCTTTCCACATGACCACCTGGGGCAATCCCTTTTACGTTTTCGTGCTCGTCACTGTTGGGGCCGCGACGTTCTCGTCTTTCGGCCTGATCGTCGCCAGCGTCACCAACACCATGCAAGAGACGCAGGTCATCAATAATTTGATCTGGTCCGCGTTTCTGTTCCTGTCGGGCGCGACGGTCCCTCTCGCCGCCTTCCCACACTGGATACAATCCGTCGCTCTGTTCTCGCCAGCCACCTACTTGGCCACCGGTCTCCAGGGTGCGATGACGCAACTGGCCACTCCCCACGAAGTGATCACAGATTTTATTGCCTTGGCCGTCGGTCTGATCGTCTCCTTCGAAATCTCGCGCCAATTATTCCGCTGGGAGCCGGAGGCCAAAGCCGCCAGTCGCGCAAAGCTCTGGGTCGTGGTTGCGATGATTCCTTTTCTCGTTTTCGGCATCTATGAGAATGTCTATAGCAATCGGCTGGCGAATATTCGACGAGGTTTCGGCAGCATCTTCGGCGACAACGCTCCCTCGCAACATCAGGGACAGAATTAAACAATTGATTGCGGCTCGCGCATACCAACGTCTGGCGCCGTAGCCATACGATTATTTGCACAATTCATTTCGGAGGCATAAATGGAGCGCAAAGCATCAGCCATCTGGAAAGGCAACCTGCGCGAAGGCGCAGGGAGCGTCTCTACGCAAAGCGGCGTCCTGCACGACGCGCCCTATTCCTTCACCACCCGATTCGAAAACGCCGCAGGCACAAACCCAGAAGAGTTAATCGCCGCCGCACACGCGGGCTGCTTCTCGATGGCTCTCTCCGCCCAGCTTATGACGCTGCACCTAACCGCCGAAAAAATCGCCACCGCCGCAACTCTAACCTTCGAAAAACTAGAAGCCGGCTGGACCATCACCAAAGTCCACCTTGATGTCGCCGCCCGAATCCCGGGAGCATCCGCCGAAGCCTTCGCCGGCGCCGCAGCCTCGGCAAAAGCCAACTGCCCGGTCTCGCGCGTGCTCAAAGCCGAGATTACAATGTCCGCGAAACTAGAGACCGAATGAACATCATCATGACGATAATCGGACTCGCGATTCTCTTCGCGGTCCTACTCGAAGCCTTCGAGTCCATCATCCTACCGCGCCGCGTAACGCGCCGCTTTCGCCTCACTCGTCTCTTCTATCGCATGAGCTGGATGCCCTATCGCGCCTTCGGCCGCCGCCTCAAGTCAGCCAAGACTCGCGAGTCTTTCTTCAGCTATTTCGGCCCCATGTCCCTGCTTCTCCTTCTCGTATGTTGGGCCATCAGTATGGTCGTCGGCTTCGCGTTCCTGATTCTCGCCGCCGGCCCCCCCACAGAAACCTACAAAGCCCCAATTCACTTCGCCGACGCGCTTTATATTAGCGGCACAAATTTCTTCACCCTGGGCCTCGAGGATGCGGTTCCAAGAACGCCATCCACCAGGTTCCTCACTGTAACGGAAGCGGGTACCGGTCTTGGCTTTCTGGCGGTCGTAATTGGTTATCTGCCGGTTATCTTTCAGAATTTTTCCAAGCGCGAAGTAAGCGTAGTGCTCCTCGACGCCCGCGCCGGCTCGCCTCCCTCCGCCGCAGAACTGCTCCGCCGCCACGCCTATCACGGCGGCTTCGAAGTCCTCGAAAATCTATTTTTCGAGTGGGAGCGCTGGGCTGCCGAACTACTCGAGAGCCACTTGTCGTACCCCGTACTCTGCTATTTCCGGTCGCAGCACGACAATCAATCCTGGCTAGGCGCGCTTACTGCCATTCTGGACGCTTGCGCGCTCACCATCGTCGGCGTCGAAGGCGCCTGCGGCAAGCAAGCCCAACTTACCTTCGCGATCACCCGCCATGCCGTCGTAGATCTCGCCCAGATTTTCCACGTGCCTCCGCGCGCACCGCATCCAGACCGCCTCCCGCCCGCCGATCTGGCGAGAATGCGCCAGGCGCTGACCGATGCGTCGCTCAAGCTGCGAACGGGTGATCGAGAAGACAAGCAACTCGACGATCTGCGCGCCATGTACGAGCCATACGTCAACGCCCTCGCCGAGTTTCTGGCCATCAAGCTTCCGCCCTGGATCCATTCGCAAAAAGTCGTCGATAGCTGGAGCACCAGCGCGTGGGGGCGCATCTCGGGCACCGTGCACGAGGACGAAATCGGCAGGCACATTGATGAACATTTGTAAATTGACCGGCACGCGTTCGTAGCGGGGAGGCGCAGCATGGCGAAAATGCTGGAACGCATGGAGCAAATGGCGCGCGGCGAGCTTCCTCCCGCGCCGATTGGGCACACGCTCGGTTTTCAGCTTCTGGAAGTCCGGCCTGGCGAAGCGATCTTTAGCATCGATACCGAAGACCGCCACGCGAATCCGATGGGGACGTTGCACGGCGGGGTGCTCTGCGATGTCGCCGACGCGGCGATGGGCTGCGCCTACGGTGCATCGCTCGACGACGGCGAGTCTTTCACAACGCTCGAACTCAAAATCAATTTCTTAAAGCCCGTTTGGAAGGATCGGCTCACCGCGATCGGACGCATCGTGCAGAGAGGCCGCACGATCGG
>Ga0209038_10000663_pt1 | contig 10320 bp, 10 predicted proteins | sample BogFormECP03_OM3_FD_188237 | JGI IMG/M metagenome (GOLD analysis project Ga0209038, IMG submission 188237) | Bog forest soil microbial communities from Calvert Island, British Columbia, Canada - ECP03_OM3 (SPAdes) (version 2) | ecosystem: Environmental > Aquatic > Freshwater > Wetlands > Bog ...
AGTGCAGGTGCCGGCACTCCTGGCTCGCAATCCAGCGGCGGCGCACAGGACAAAAAGCCCGGCGACGTAATTGACGCCGAGTACGTCGACGTAGACGAAAGCAAGCGCCCGAACTAAGACGCAAACGCAGTGACGTAGGGGCGCAGCATGCTGCGCCCCTACATACTTTATTTGTACTCGTAGCAGATGTGTTTTGAACTTTCGACTTTCAACTGTCGACTGTTATCTGATTCTCATGGCCGCAACGACCAAACAAGACTATTACGACCTTCTCGGCGTCGACCGCAAGGCGACCGCGAAAGATATTCGCACCGCTTTCCGTAAACTCGCGCGTAAATACCATCCCGATCTGAATCCCGGCGACAAATCCGCCGAAGAAAAATTCAAGCAGTTGCAGGAAGCCTACGACGTTCTGTCTGATTCAAAAAAACGCGCCATCTACGATCAGCACGGCTTTTATAGCGACAATATGCCCGGCGGCGGACCTGGCGCCGGGTCGGAGCACGACGGCGACGCCGTCAATTTTGATTTTGGCGGCTTCGATTTTGCTGGCGGTTCCGGCGCGCAAGGCGGCCAATCCAGTTTCCGCGATCTCTTCAGCCAGTTCTTCCGCGGCGGCCGCGGTGGAAGTGAAGGACCCGAACAAGAACCCGGCGGCGACCTCGAATATCAGATCGAAATCGACTTCTGGGATGCCGTTCGCGGCGCGGTCAAGAAACTCACCATCACACGGCTCGACGCCTGTGACACGTGCCACGGCACTGGCGCAATCGGCTCCGCTCAAACCTGCCCGACGTGTCACGGCTCCGGAACGATCCAACAAGCAGCTGGCAAGATGAAGTTCAACGTCCCCTGCACGCGCTGCGGGGGCACTGGCATAATCCGCAAAGTGTGCCCGACGTGCAGCGGCGAAGGCCGCCTGCGTAAAACGGAATCCATCGACGTTCGCATTCCCGCGGGCGTAGCCAGCGGCTCGCGCGTACGCGTCCCCGGCAAAGGCAACGCCGGAACCATGGGCGCGCCTCCTGGCGATCTGTACCTGCGCGTAGACGTAAAGCCGCACGCCTTCTTCGAGCGCCGCGGCGATGATCTCTACACCGAAGTTCCGGTCACGGTGACGGAAGCCACGCTAGGCGCAAAGGTAGAAGTGCCGACAATCGACGGCCGGTCGCTGGTCCGCATTCCGCCCGGCACGAACAGCGGCAAGACGCTGCGCCTGAAAGAAAAAGGCGTCCCGAGCGCCCGGAGCGGCGCGCGTGGCGATCAATACGTGGAAATCCAGGTAGTCGTCCCGCAACCAACGGACGAGCGCGTCCGCACCCTGATGAAAGAACTCGAAACGGTAGATCCCGGAGACCCGCGCAAGGATTTATTCGCGAAAGCGGGCGTTTGAATTTGGTAGGGGCACGGCATGCCGTGCCCGTCTGTGCAAGGTGAAATGAAACGTCGACTGTAGGGCACCCGCTGCGGCGGGTGCCCTACAGTTGAAAAAATAAAGCAATGCCACCACGAGCCAGAAAACGAGCCAAAGCCGGCTACATGATCAGCGCGGTAGCGGAGCTATACAAGCTGCACCCGCAAACTCTGCGTCTCTACGAACGAGTCGGCCTGCTAAAGCCGTCGCGCTCGCAAGGCAACACCCGCCTCTACACCGACTCCGACCTCGAGCGCCTCGACGTAATCCTCACGCTGGCCCGCGACATGGGCGTAAACCTCGCCGGCATCGAAATCATCCTGAACATGCGCGAAAAAATGGTCGAAATGGAAAGACAGATGTCGGAATTCGCCAGCGTAGTCCAGCAAGAACTCTCCCGCGTAGCTTCCCTCCGCGGACAAGACAAAGAACCCCGCCACGCTATCGTCCGTGCTACGCCGCGCGTCACTCGTACTTCCTAGTAGCACAGACACTCCTGTCTGTGACCTTTGGCAGGACAGACATTTCTGTCTGTCGCCGCGAAAATTCCGAGACATTAAGGATTAAGAAGACAGGCGAGAATGCGTGTCCTACCAGGCAGTTTCCCAAGAACGGCCGAGAATCAGAGCGAAATCCAGCCAGCCTTAACAAGCATCTCCTGAGCAACCTCGGTCACCGAGCGATTCTCGTTTGTAATCGTGAAGTCTTCTAGTTTCGCGACGTCAAGGACGGCATTCAACTTCGCGACGCGAACAACAAATTCGCTCTGGCGCGCACCCGTTTCGCGTATCTCGACGCGCTGCTTCATAGTTTCGATGTCCGCGGTAAGCCGGCAGACGACGGTATTCGCTGCTGATACAGCCTCGTGGCAAGCCACGAGCTCGGCGTGACCTTCGATAGCACGCGCCAGCAAAATTCGCTTCACGCCAATGGATGCATAGTTTTTGCAGACAGACGCGAGATTGCAATACATCACGTCGTCGCTAGGGGTTCCTGTTGGAAGATGCGCAACCCCGAGTGCATCCAGGTCAATCGCTGCGTGCGCAATGTTGCGCAAAGCAAGAATGTCCGACGCTTCCCCCAGAACGGCCGACTTGCCTGCTCCCATCGATCCCGTAATGATAAGCAGCGATTCCACAAGCGCTCCATTCGCGTTCCATCATGCCATGTAGCACAGACACTCTTGTCTGTGCTTTCGGTAGGACAGACATTCCTGTCCGTCCATTTCTCCAGGCCTGAAAATTCGTCCTTATTGAGTGAAATTGGGGACGACCAAAGAAACGGGCAAAAAAGCCTGTCCCACTATCCATCCACAGTTTTCCCAAAGCAGCAACTTGCCGTTAAGCCTCCGTAAACGTAAGCTGTCGGCATGGCGCTTGAGAATTGCACTCTTTGCCGCGGCACAGGCTGGAAGCTCGTGTCGCGCCCCGACGGAGCCGCGGGCAAAGTAGCTGCCGCCTGCGACTGCGGCATGCAGCAGCGTTCCGAGCGCGTCATCGAGCGCGCCCACATTCCTAAGCGTTACGAGCACTGCGATTTCGAAAGCTACAGCACGGAAGTCGGAACGACGCCGCAGCATATCAGCTCCCTCAAGAACGGCAAGGTGCTCGCCCAGGGCTTCGTCCGCGATTATCCGGGCACCGCGGAAAAAGGCCTCCTGCTGATGGGTCCATCAGGGGTAGGCAAAACGCATTTGGCGGTTGCAATTCTAAAAGAACTGATTCGCCGCGGCCACGTCGGTCTCTTCTGCGATTACCGCGAACTCCTGAAAGAAATCCAGGCCAGCTACAACCCATCCAGCGAATCCACGGAAATGGCCATCCTCGAACCCATCCGCACGGTCGAAATCCTGGTCCTCGACGACCTCGGCGCCAGCAAACCTTCCGACTGGGTCCGCGACATCGTCGGCATCGTCCTGAACGCCCGCTACAACGAACGCCGCACCACAATCATCACCACAAATTATTACGACAGTCCCGCGACCGAGGGCGAAGCCACGCGTCTTCCCAGTGGAAAGCTGATGATGCCCACGCGCGAGGACTCCCTCGAACAAAGAATCGGCAGCCGCATGCGCTCACGCCTATTCGAAATGTGCCGCACGGTAGAAGTCGTCGCCCCAGATTTCCGCCGCGAATCCACCCAAGCCGGCCGCGCCCGCGCTTAAGCAGCCCGTCAGCGCAAGTCTATTTCAAATGGCTTTGCATGAATGGACTTCGTCAGCACGACGCCCTTCGCCTCTGGTAGCCTTGCAGCATCCTTGGTTCCAGGTAGGCCGGGCGAGTAACTGGCGACGACGCGGTACCGGCCGCGTCTTTTAGGGGGACACACTACGTTCGTTTTCCACCCAACAATTTGGCTCGGGGCCACGAAAACAAAATGCTCTCTGAGCAACGTGGTTGCATCTTGATCAGTTGTTGGCAATCCGTCAGCTGCGAATCCGCATGTCTGGGCTCCCCTGCCAGAGAGAGTTTCGATCTCCACAAAGAACCCGGGAATACCACCGCCAGCTCCTCCCCAGCCCTTCGCCAGGTATACGCCTCTGCCGCCCGCCTCCAAAAGAAGAGTGACTTCGATGGGTTCGCCAACTTTAAAAGAACGTTTAGCAGGAATTATCGACACTATAGCAAGATCTTCCGGCTGCGCGACTGGCGCAACTTCATTCTAAGCAGACGCATTTCCCGAAATCAAAACTAGTGGATATAGAATCGCAATATTCAGGTACATCGCCCACCCCAATGTTTCGCCACCAATTCTACCCGTTTAGACACGTACAATGATTCCGTTGTTCCAACGCTTAGGCAGGAGCTTGGTTCGAAACTGATGCTGGCACGCAAGGCAAAAATTGTGGCGGCGCTTCAAGGTTCGGACCGGCGCTCCATCGGCCGCGCAAACGAAGTAGCGCGCCTGGTTCTCAAAGAACCGCGCCGCTTTCGCGAACTCATCGCCTGCCTCTGGCATGACGATCCCGTCATCCGCATGCGCGCCGCCGACGCCGCCGAAAAAGTCTCCGCCAAAAAACCCCGCCTCCTGGATCGCTACAAAGCCGAACTCCTTGGCCTACTCTCCGAAGAAGAACAAATCGAGATGCGCTGGCATCTCGCCGCCATGGTGACGCGGCTTCGCCTCACGCCCGCCGAACGCAAGCGCGCCGTAGAAGCTCTGCATCGCTATCTGGATGATCGCAGTTCCATCGTAAAGACTTCCGCTCTGCAAGCCCTCTCCGACTTAGCCCAGGCCGACGCCACGCTTCGCCCCAAAGTGAAGCAACTCCTCGAAGAATCCCTCCAGTCCGGAACGCCCGCGATGAGAGCCCGCGCCCGCAAACTCCTGAAAGGCCGCTAAGACTAGCCAAATATTTCCCACCGATTTGCACTTCCGTTACATAGCCTCTTTAGACTCCTTCCCGTGCCAATTTCTCCAAACCGCTTTCATTGACACAAACGCAACGCGGCGAGTATTCTCTTAAGGTTGCAGCGCGCCTCGAAACGCCCGCAGCACCTTGTCCCGTAAGACCGCTTAGCGGTTAACCTCCTTGCACAACCCCGTCAGGGAATTCGCAAGGAATTTTATCGACGTTTGCGTGACCCCGGCTTGACCGGGGTCGGACAGAATAGAAGTTATCTCCCGGAGGCCAACAACCATGTTTTCTGACCACGACCACCAGTCCGCAGCTTCAGCCCCCGCTCCCGCACCAGATTCAGAGCCAATCCAGAACAGCACTTCAACGGAAGCCAGTCCGGACCACACCAGTGTGTCCGAACCAGTTGCGCACGAGAGCGCACCTGAGCACGCCTCAGCGGCGAGCGAGGGCGCGGAAGGCTCGCACGGCAAGCCTGCAGAAGCCGCGTCAGCTCCCGTAGCAGTCGCGGAAGCTCCAGCCGCCTCCGAAGTACACGCCATCACAGCTCCAGTTCCGGCCGACGCGGAAGCCACAGCCGCCGCCGAAGAAGCCGCCGGCTCCGAAGAGATGAGCAAGCTGATGGAGCAGTACGACGAGCAGCACGAAGCTGCCTCGCAAAACGAAATTATAGAAGTAAAGGTTGTCGCCTACACGGAGCACGGCGTAGTCGTGGACCTCGGCGGAAAAACCGAAGGCCTGATCCCCGCGGTGGAATTCTCCGAGACGGACATTCCGCGTCCCGAGCCCAACGCCACCATCGAAGTCCAGCGCACTGGCGAGCACAAAGACGGCTTCACGATTCTCTCGTATCAAAAAGTTCTCCGCCGCCGCACTTGGGAAAAGATCGAAGCCGCCTTCAAAGCCAAGGAAACCATCACCGGCAAAGTGGTCGACCGCATCAAGGGCGGCCTCGTCGTGGACATCGGCGTCCGCGCGTTCCTCCCTGGCTCGCAATTTGACCTGCGCCCCACGCAGAACCTCGACGATCTGAATGGCACCGAAGTCCAGGTCCGCGTTACCAAACTGAACCGCCGCCGCGGCAACGTTGTCGTCAGCCGCCGCGCGCTTCTCGAGGAAGAGCTGCACGCCAAGCGCGCCCAACTCATGGAAACGCTGCAAGAAGGCCAAGTCGTGCACGGCCACGTGAAAAACGTCACCGAGTACGGCGCATTCGTAGATCTCGGCGGCATCGACGGCCTGCTGCACCTCACCGACCTGAGCTGGGGCCGCGTCAAGCATCCATCCGACGTCGTCAAGCCGGAGCAAGAGCTCGATGTCATCATTCTCAAATTCGACAAGGAAAAGCAGCGCGTCTCGCTCGGCCTGAAGCAGCTCATGCCCGACCCGTGGGTAAACGCCTCAGAAAAGTATCCCGCCGGCGGCAAAGTGAAGGGCAAAGTAGTCGGCGTTGTTGACTACGGCGTCTTCGTAGAACTCGAGCAGGGCATCGAAGGCCTCGTCCACGTCACCGAGCTCAGCTGGTCCAAAAAAGTCCAGCATCCCTCGAAGCTCTTCAAAGTGGGCGAAGAAGTCGACGTCGTCGTGCTGGACATCAAGCCCAGCGACCGCCGCGTCTCTCTCGGCATCAAGCAAGCTCTGCCGGATCCCTGGCTTCTCATCGCGGACAAATATCCCGTCGGCACTATCGTCACCGGCAAGGTCCGCAACATCGCCGAATTCGGCGCCTTCATCGAAATCGAAGAAGGCTTTGACGGCCTTGTCCACGTCGGCGACGTAAGCTGGACCGAGCGCATCAAGAATCCGCATGAAGTTTTCAAGAAGGGCGAGCCGGTCACCGCAAAAGTTCTGAAGATCGATCCGGAAAACCGCCGCGTCTCCCTGGGCATCAAGCAGGTCAATGACATCTGGGGCGAGTGGTTCAAGCAGCACAAGGTCGGCCAGATCGTCAAAGGCAAAGTTTCGCGCATCGCCACGTTCGGCGCCTTCGTGGAGCTCGGCGAAAATATCGAAGCTCTCTGTCACAACACCGAGATCGAGGAGCGCAAGCGCCGCGATGACGTCCACTCTCCCATGCACCGCACCAGCACCGGCCCGCTCAAGAGCGCCGGTCCGCTCGAACCGGGCAAGGAATACGACTTCAAAATCATAAAAATCAGCCCGGAAACGCGCCGCATTGGGTTAAGCTATCGCGCCGCCGCCAAGCAGATCGAGCGCAAGGAAATCGAGCAATATCGCTCCACGTCAAAGTCTTCATCGACCGCGACGATTGGCGACGCGCTCAAGTCCAAGCTCTCGGCTCGGTAAGCGGCGAATTTTTTGCAGCAAACCGGTCCGCTCTCCCAGGGGCGTCCGGAGGGGACAGCAGCTCACAATTTCATTTACCTGCGGGTCAATTTAATGATAGGAAGAGGGGCAACCGGGCGCGTTCCGCCGCCCCTCTAAGCCGTTTCGCACCAGGAACCTGCGGCCGCCGGCACTTTGGCTCTGCAACGAGGCATAGGCACGATGACGAAGCAACTCACGCTGACGAAGGCCGACCTCATCGAAGAGGTCCTGCGCATCACCGAACTTCCTCGCAAGGAGTCCGAGTCCATCGTCGAGACCATCTTCGACAGCATTATCGAGTCTCTCCAGAAGGGCGAAAAAATCGAAATTCGCGGCTTCGGCAGCTTCCGCACGCGCCAGCGCCGCGGCCGCGTCGGCCGCAATCCCAAGACCGGCGAAAAGGTCGAAGTCCCGCCGAAGAAAATTCCCTTTTTCAAGCCCAGCAAAGAACTCAAGGATTTTGTAAACACCGCCGAAGCCGAAGCTTCCGCGGAGGAGTCTTCCTCCGCCGCAGCCCCAGCTTCCGGCGACGCCAAGCATTCCTAACCGACATCCGCATTTCTTTTTCAAATTTAAATTGTTCGCGAAATTAGACTAGACTCTCCTTCTCTGCGTCCTCCGTGCCTCAGCGATCTCTGTGTAATGTTTTTCTTATTTGTAAGCATGCGAGCTGTCTCCAACACGACCGCGCCTTCGCGATGCCGTTTTGCTATGCTGTCCCCTCAACTTTTTTGCCTTTGAGGAACTCTGCCGATGGACTATCTCTGGAGCCCCTGGCGCTACCAATACATGGAGCAAGTCTCAGGCGCAAAGCAGCCGGAGTGCTTCTTCTGCGACGCCGTCGCCCGCAAGGACGACGAAAACACGCTCATCGCCTTCCGCGGCGCAAAGACCTTCATCATCCTCAACCGCTTCCCCTACACGTCGGGCCACGTAATGATCGTCCCCTACGCCCACGTAGCCGAACTGGGCCTATGCGAAGCGGGCGCACTAGACGAAATGATGGCGTTGGCCCAGCGCGTGGAAAAAGCCTTCCAGACCAACTACAAGCCCGACGGCATGAACCTCGGCATGAACCTCGGTCGCGCCGCAGGAGCCGGCGTAGTCGGCCACTTGCACCTTCACGCCCTCCCACGCTGGTTCGGCGATTCCAACTTCATGACAGTTACCGCCGAGACCCGCGTCCACCCAGAAGAGCTCTCGGTCACCTACTCCCGCCTAAAATCCGCCCTCGCCACCTGATCGCTTTTCCGCGTGCCAATTTTTCGCTTCTTCCTCTCTGCGCACTCTGTGCCCTCTGTGTTAAAACCAACCTTCCACTTCAGCCCGGGCCTAACACGAAAAACGCAAAACTAACCCTGCTCGACATGTAGGGTCATCCTTCTGAGGATGACCGTTTCTTCTTCAACTCTTCAACTCTTGAACTCTTGAACCTCTTCCCGTCCCTCTGCCAGCTGTGAGCTCTCCCCCGTTCTGCGCTAAACTTATCCCGCCCATGAACCTCGACCTCACCGAAGAACAATCTCTCCTCCAAAAAACAGTCCGCGAATTCGCCGAATCCGAAGTCCGCCCGCTAGCCAAAGAACTCGACGAAACCGGCCACTTTCCCCACACCACTTTCAAAAAAGCCGCCGAGCTCGGCCTCACTGGCATCGCCCTTCCCGAATCCGAAGGCGGCGCCAACTTCGACCACATCGCCTACACCATCGTCATCGAAGAAATCTCTCGCTGCTGCGCCTCGACAGGTGTGATTCTCTCCGTCCAGAACTCTTTGTACTGCGATCCCATCCACCGCTACGGCACTCCAGAACAAAAAAAGAAATTCCTCGAACCGTACGCGCGCGGCGAAAAAATCGGCTGCTACGCCCTCACCGAGCCGCAAGCCGGCTCCAACGCCGCCGCTCTCCAAACCAAAGCCGTCCTCCACGGCGAAAAATACATCCTCAACGGCACCAAAGCCTGGATCACCAACGGCGGTGCCGCCGACGCAGCAATCGTCTACGTCAACACGCACCCCGAAAAAGGCGAAAAAGGTATCACGGCGCTAGTCGTAGAAAAAGGTACGCCCGGTTTCAAAACCGGCAAGGAAGAAAAAAAACTCGGCATCAGCGCCACCGCTTGCTGCGAATTAATTTTCACCGACTGCGAAGTCCCCGCCGCCAATCGCATCGGCAACGAAGGCGAAGGCTACAAAGTCGCGCTCTCCACCCTCGACGGCGGCCGCATCGGCATCGCCGCGCAAGCTCTCGGCATCGCGCAAGGCGCTTTCGAAGCTGCCCGCACCTACTCGCAGGAACGCCTCGCCTTCGGCCATCCCATCGCGCAATTTCAAGCCATCCAGTTCATGCTCGCCGATATGGCCACCGAACTCGACGCCGCCCGCCTCCTCGTTCGCAAAGCCGCCTGGAAGCAAGACACCGGCGCCCGCTTCAGCATGGACGCCGCCATCGCCAAACTCTTTTCCAGCGAAATGGCCACCCGCGTCACCCACAAAGCCATCCAGATCCACGGCGGCAACGGCTACTCCCGCGAATATCCCGTCGAGCGCCACTACCGCGACGCCCGCATCACCGAAATCTATGAAGGCACCTCCGAAATCCAGCGCCTGGTCATCTCCTCCTGGCTCCTCCGCTCCTGACGTGTTTTGCTCTTGATTTTCGAGTTGTGCTAGCGTTGCTACAGCAGTCTTGCAAATTCTTCAAGGCTAATTCCCAAATCCTGAATGATTCCGCGGAGCGTTTTCCGCTTCAATTCACCCGGTGCATCGGAATCACCACGCGTGCTTGGTCGCTCGCCCGCACGAAGATTGCGTGACTCCCGCTCTGCCGCCGAAACCGAAACTCACCACTCGCCACTTCTTCACGCGAACTAAACTCTTTAAATGCAACGTTTAGGCAGCACTCCGCAAGTGTTGCATCTAAACGACTTACGCCAAATCTAAACCCTTTAGATACAACACTTACAAAAAACAGGGGGAGGGGGTGTCGTCAGCGAGCGCTGCCATCCATGCCGCACCCACTTCCGTATTACCGTCAGACTGCCATGAAGACCCTATTCGCCATTCTCGCGTCGTTCTTCCTGATTCTTCCGCCAGCCCAAGCGCAGGAATCCACCCCCAAATCCGCAAAGCTTGCTTGGCAACCGTGGTCCGACTCCGTTTTCGCACAAGCTAAGCAACAAAAGCGTTTCGTCCTCCTCGATCTCGAAGCCGTCTGGTGCC
>Ga0209038_10000665_pt1 | contig 10311 bp, 7 predicted proteins | sample BogFormECP03_OM3_FD_188237 | JGI IMG/M metagenome (GOLD analysis project Ga0209038, IMG submission 188237) | Bog forest soil microbial communities from Calvert Island, British Columbia, Canada - ECP03_OM3 (SPAdes) (version 2) | ecosystem: Environmental > Aquatic > Freshwater > Wetlands > Bog ...
CAGTTGATGGACGGGCTTCTCAAGATCCGTGGCCACCAGCAGCGCATCGCCGGGCAACAGAATATTGCGGACCTGGTGCAGAAATTTCTCACCCGCGGGGCGATCGAAGTTTCCGATGGTGCTGCCGAGGAATAGCACGAGCACGCGTTCGCCCGATTCGCGGCGCGCCGCCACTTCGAGCAGGCCATCGAGATAGGCGCGCTCGAATCCGACTACGCTGACCGAATCGAGATGCCCTAATTCCTGCCAACAGCGCGAGAGCGCCGTCCGCGAGATGTCGATCGGGAAATATTTTACCGGCTGGCGCGCGGCTAGGGCTTCTAGCACCCAACGCGTCTTCGCGCCGCTTCCGCTGCCTAGCTCGGCCACGATCACCGGCGACGGTAATTTCTCGATCACTTCCGTCGAATAGAGGCGCAACAGTCGCGCACCCGCGCGGCTCAAGCCATACTCGGGCAAAAGGCAAATTACCTCGAAAAGGGCCGAGCCAATTTCGTCGTAAAGATATTTTGACGGCAGCTCTTTCTGCCGGGGCAGCGATAATCCGGCGCGCACCTCCGCGGCGATATCCGCAGTCGCCGATTCTGCAATGCGCTCGATCAATCTCGGACGGGCCGTAGCCATTTATTCCTCCACGCAGCGGAACTTCGCGTACACGTACGGATAGTGGGGCTGGAACCAGTTGCGGAAACTGCGGCGCAACATGCACGCGGCGGTGCGCGGCGAGCCGCCCTTCATCACGAAATGCTTGCCATCAAAGAAATCCGCCGAGTAGCCGGGATAAAAAGGAAACGGCTGGAAGCCGGGAAAGGGCGCGAATAGCGTCGAGGTCCACTCCCAGCCATTGCCGAGAAGATCGTGCACGCCGAAGCGGCTTGCGCCGAAGGGATGCGAACTTACCGGCGCGGGATCCCACGCCACAAAATCGAAATTCCCGCGCGAAGGATCTGGGAATTCGTCGCCCCAGGGATAATCGAGCTCGTTGCCTTCGCGCGTGCCGTAAGCGGCGCGATGCCACTGCGCTTCGGTGGGCAACGACTTACCCGACCAGCGCGCGAATGCCGAAGCCTCCGCATAGCTCACGTACACCGGCGCATTGACCGGCAGAGGATATTCTTCGAACATCCCGCGGTAATTCCAGCCGTCGCGGCCTTGGACCCAGAGAAATGGATATTCGAGACCCTGCTCGGATTTCCATGCCCAATCTTCATCGCTCCAGGCGCTGCGATCCGTATAACCGGCGGCGCGCACGAATTCGAGGAATTCGCCATTCGTTACCGGATATGCGCCGATGCCAAACGCGGGAACTTTCTCTGTCGTGGCTTCAAACTCGTTGTCCCATCCGAACGGCGTCGCTGCGTCGGCGGTGTGTCCGGGTACGCCGTCAGGATTCCGGCTAATGCCGAGCGTGGCATCGCCGGCGGGAATGCGCACCGTGCCGGCGCGGTCTACGCCGATCGGACGAGCTGCCGAGAATCGCTTTTCGGCCAGCTTGCTCTCGTAGGGAAGTTGATGAAGGAGATAGGCTAGCGTCTCGGCGTGCATCAGGCGATGCTCGATCGCGACTTGTAGAAGAGTGCCGCGGCCGATCTGAGCGCTTGGTTCGCCGCTGCTAGAAAACGCGTTTGCCAGGCTTTGGTCGATTGTCTCGCGTATTCCGCTGACATATTTGCGCACCGCGCGCTCTTTCGGCCAGTCCGAGGGTAAATCGGACGGCAAATTGCCTCCCACCGGATCGATGCCAAACGCGAATAGCTTGTCGAATTCAGGGTTGTCGGTCGCGAGATCGAATGCGCCGCGCCCCAGCAGATTCCAGTCAAAAGCTTCCAGGTGGCCCACGTAAAAGATCAGCCGGTGGCGTTCAGGGATCGGGCGATCGTACAGCGCCTTTGGCGCGACTTTCGCGAAGAGCGCATCCGTATTCGCGCGCGCGTCCGCCAAGCGTTGAAGCAGCGGCTGAAGCGGCATCGGCACTCGATTCGGAGAAGCCATGGATCCTCACGGGTAGGCGAAAAACGCCCCCATTAAATCCCTCTATTAGATATGTGGCAAGCGAATTCGTTCCAAGGAACTGGGGCGGTCGAGGGGGTGGCGTAAGTGCCCGCCGAATAAGAACGTAGGCCAATTTTGCGCAACATTTTGGAAAAAAGTTTCGACGCGGATGCAAGGGCCCAACGGGAATATACCGCGCGACCGTGAATTCGTAGCGCAGGCTACCAGCCGGCGGTTTTGACTTTCTGCGGATGAGTTACGATTTTGCCGGTTCGTCCGTGGTCGCCGATGTGCTTGCTTCGTTCGGACGCGGCGAAAACAATCTTGCTGTTTAATATCGGGCGCGTAGTGGGGTTCGCGGACATTGCCGCACAAAAACGCCGGCTGGCAGCCTGCGTTACGCGGGCGTGTCGCGGCCTTCGCCGTTTTGAGTGATGACGCGTTTGCAGGCCAGGCGGTAAATTGGATAGCTCGCTAGCAGAATCAGAAAACCGTACACGCTGTTTCGCGTGTCGCCGACGATTGCTCCGGCTAGGAAGGCTAACGATCCCGCGACGGCTGCGGCGGTGGTCCACGGATAGCCCCAGGCGCGATAGGGGCGCGGCGTTTGAGGCTCGCGCTTGCGCAGCCAAAATACTGCCAGATACGACAGCGTATATTTCGCCACGTAGAAAATCGTGGTCACCGCCAAAGCTTTCTCGAACGATCCACTCAGCAGAAACGCGATCGAGACCGCGGCGCTCACGAACAGAGCGACCGACGGCGTGCCGCCGCGATTCACGCGGGCCATTCCGCGCGCGCCCCAGCCGTCGCGGACCATGGCGTAAAGAACGCGCGTGGAGCAGAGAACTACGCTATTGACCAGCGAGATCAGCGCAACCACCATCAGGGCGCGAACGATGGTGTCTCCCATGGCTCCGAAAATGGACTGGCCCAGCGCGGCTACCGGCAGATTTTCCTTTGCTACTCCGGCTACGCCTAGCACGTGGAATAGCGCAGCGTTTACCAGCAGGTAGATCGCGCTTAGGAGGAAAACTCCGTTGAGCATGGAGCGCGGCATTTCGCGGCCGGGGTTGCGGATTTCGTCGCCGAAATAAATGGCGCTGTACCAGCCGTCGTAGGTGTAGATCACTCCTTGAAGCACGAGCACGTAGGCGAAAAGCAGCGGCCATCCGGAAGGAATCGCCGCGATGGCGGCGGTTGAAGCGCTGGCCGCGGTTGGCGCGTGTGGGCGCAAGTATGCCGCCGCGATTAGGAAGAAAAAGACCAGGGCGGTGATTGCGCTGGTTACATTTTGGAATTGGCTGCCCCAGCGAATGCCGCGCCATTGCAGCAGGGTGATCGCGACGATCGCCACAGTGCCGGTCAGTACAGGATGGCTCGCGCGGGGAAAAAGATCGCGGCTATATTCCGCCAGCAGAATCGCGCCGACGGCAACCGCTCCGCAGTTGCTGAGCCAATCGCTCCAGCCGACGACGAAGCCGATGTAATCGCCAAAGGCGCGGCGCGTCACGGTGTAGTAACCGCCCGAACTCGGGATCATCGCAGCCAGCTCGGCGAGCGACCATGCGCCGAGCAGAGAATAAATCGCGCCCAGCGTCCACGCCAGCATGATCAGCCACTCGGACGGAACGCGGGCGGCGATCTGCGAAGGTGTGCGCATGATTCCGGCGCCGATGGAGTTGCCGAGAGTTACCGCGACGCCGAAGGTGACGCCGAGAATGCGGAGCAGACTTCCGGTAGAACGTGCAGGGCTCTCGTTGGCAGCAGTCGGATCCATTTTTCTTTCGAAACCGTGAAACTTACACAGCCAGGAGTGGCTGTGCTACTGGAACGAATTCGCTATTAAGCCATGCCAGCAAGGCTGCGATTCAGACATAAGGCTCTTCCGGCAGAAGGAACTTCAGAAGTTTGCGGAAGGCACGGCCTCTGTGGCTGTATTCGTTCTTTTGTTCGCGCGAGATCTCGGCGTAGGTCTTACCTAGCTTCTCGAAATAGAAAATCGGATCGTAGCCAAAGCCGCCGGTGCCGTGCGGCTCGTCCGCGATCGTGCCTTCGACTGAATCCGAGAAGACGGCGATGGCCCGGCCGACTTGAGCTAGCGTTAGGACGCAGACGAATCTGGCGCGGCGATCACTGCCCGTTTTGCCGCGCATTTCCGCCAGCAGCTTTTTCACGCGGTCGGCATCTGTCGCGTTCGGTCCGGCGTATCGCGCCGAATGAACGCCGGGAGCGCCGCCGAGTGCGGGCACGACCAAGCCCGAATCATCGGCGATCACCAGTTCGGACGTGGACCGAGAATAGTAGAGCGCTTTGCCGGCCGAGTTTTCGGCGAAGGTGTTGGCGCTCTCGTCGAACGGGGCGAGCCCGGCGATTCCGGGGACGCTTTCAAGCTGAATGGGTTGACCGGCGGCGAGTTCGCGATACTCGCGAAGCTTTCCGGGATTCGAGGTGGCTGCTTCGATTTTAACGTGCGGAGGCACTGAATTTCATGTGCAGCAATTCGCGCTGAACCTTGGTCAGGTGCTCGATGCCGCTGGCGGCTAGCTCGAGAAGTTGCTGCAACTCGTTGCTCGTGTACGAGCGCCCTTCGGCCGTGGCTTGCACCTCGACGAAGCGGCCGCTGCCGGTCATTACCACGTTCATGTCCACCTGTGCTTGCGAGTCTTCCTCGTAGTCGAGGTCGAGCAGCAATTGGTCGTTTACAATCCCAACGCTTACTGCGGCTACCGTATCCTTTAATGGGACCGAGCGCAGGATTCCCGCCGATACCATGCGCTCGAGAGCCAAAGCCATGGCCACAAACGCTCCCGTAATCGAAGCCGTGCGAGTGCCGCCGTCAGCCTGAATCACATCGCAATCGAGCCAGACGGTACGCTCGCCGAGGGCTTTCAGGTCCGCAACGGCTCGCAACGACCGCCCAATCAAGCGTTGAATTTCCTGGGTGCGCCCCGATTGCTTCCCGCGCGTGGATTCGCGCGGCGTGCGCTGCTCGGTGGCGCGCGGCAACATGCCGTATTCGCTGGTTACCCAGCCTTTGCCGGAGCCTTTCATGAATCCCGGCACGCCGTCATCGACAGTCGCGGTGGCAATCACGCGCGTCTGTCCGGCTTCGATCAGGACGCTGCCTTCGGCGGTGGTGATGAAATCCGGCGTGATTTTGATGGTTCGCAAATCGTCCGGCGAGCGATCTTCCGTGCGCAAGTGAAATCTCCCCGTTCTGCTGCGCTGCAATGCGAAGCGGCAACAGTTTGCCGGGGGAGCAGAGCGGTGTCAACAAATGACCGGCTGGTGGTGTCTTGGTTTCGAGATGAGCTACCACGGCCACTATTGGAAGCCGCGCGACGGACTGGCGAAGAAGTGCCCGGCGCTAAAGCGCATCGTGATAGACGACGCTTTAGCGGAGCGCTGAAGCGCTCCTCCCCCGAATAAATTCGGGGGCTGCCACCGTGTTTCTGCGGCCCGCCGCAGCGAATACGGAGTCGCCTCCGCGAAACCTCCATCGAGATCAAATTTGGACATTACCTGGATGCTACTTCAGGCCAATGACCATCGAATCTGGGCCTATCAGATGCTCGACGCGCGATTCGCGGAAGCCCGCTTCTTTCATCCATCCCATACAGTCTGCTCCCGTGTAATCGAAGCCTCCGGGCGTTTCGATGAGCATGTTCAAGCTCATGAGCAGGCCGAAGGCATTCTTGGAGCGATCGTCGTCAATGATCGCGTCGTAGACTATGAGAGCGCCGCCGGGATTCAATGCCGCATAAACCTTGCCTATCATCATCTTCTTTTCCTTCAAGTCCCAGTCGTGAAGGATATGCCCCATGGTGATGACGTCGGCCCGCGGCATGGCCTCCGTGAAAAAATTGCCGGGCTGGAAATGCACTCGGCCGCTGACACCATTGGCTCGCGCGTAATCCTCGAAGACCGGCGCGACTTCGGGGAGATCAAATCCGATACCGCTCAGATGGGGATTGGCGAGCGCGATTTGCACGGCCAAGTCACCCTGCGCTGTGCCCACGTCGGCGTAAGTTTTGTACGCGGACCAATTGAATCGCTTGGCGATGGCTATGTTCGCGCCGTGGCTGATGGCGGACATGGCGCTCAGAAATCCCTTGAGGCGGGCCGGATCGGCATAGAGCGCCACGAACGGTGAAACGCTGGCGTCTTCCTTGGCTTCGTTTTGCGGGCGACCGGTGCGCAGCGCTTCGGTGAGGTGATTCCAGAAGCCGAAGAGCCGGGCGTTGGCCATTTCGAGCAGGCCGCCCACGTATGAAGGCTTGTTGCGGTCGAGGAAGAGGCTGGTCTCCGCCGTGTTGGAATAGGAATCGTTGGCGCGGTTCAGGAACCCGAGCGCGACGAGGGCGTCGAGGAAATCGCGGGCGGAACGCGGGTGCAGGCCGAGACGGCCCGCAAGCTTGCCGAATTCCTGCGCGCCGGGACCCAGTTCGGTGAAGACTCCGAGTTCGATCGCGCTTAGCAGCGCCTTCGAGGCCCAAAATCCGAGCCCGACTTGCAGGATATGCTCCGGTGTGGGATGCGCTTCAGCACTCAATGTGAATCCTTTCCGCGAAGTTGGTAGGGGAGGGTGCTTCAGACCCTTCCACAGTTCGGCCTTGTGTCTCACATGCGGGCAGAGAAAAGCAAGGCCACTCACAGTAATCTCGCAAGATCGCGCTTGGCCGGTGTGCGCAAAAAATGGCCGAAAGGTGGGAGGGTCTGAAGCACCCTCCCCTACTATGCCGAAAATTTTCAGTGCTGCGTCATCCTGCACCGTCGGCCAGTTAATCGCGGCGTACAAAAATCTTTCGCCGAGGGCAATATTTTTCTTGCACACGCGCGCAATGCCTGTATTCTCCATTGTGCGAACTCGCTCCGGACTTGGGCCCGAGCGAGGCGAGCTCGCCCGAGGAGGAAGCGACAAAAATTGAGTACGGTTTCGCTGCCCGCCACTGCGCGTCCGCGCGTGATTTCCCAGACAAAAAGAAAATCGGCAAAGCTGACGCTCTGGCCGCTTGTCGCTGCCACTTTCTTCATGGTGTCTGGCGGCACTTACGGTACGGAGGACATCGTTCACGGCGCGGGCTACGCGAAGGGCATCCTTATTCTGTTGCTCACTCCGCTCCTTTGGAGCCTGCCTACTGCGTACATGATCGGCGAGCTTTCGAGCGCCATTCCGGCCGAAGGCGGCTATTACGCGTGGGTGCGCCGGGCGATGGGCAACTTCTGGGGATTTCAAGAAGCGTGGTTGTCGCTGGTTGCCAGTATCTTTGATATGGCGATTTATCCGACGCTCTTTGTTGCTTATCTCACGCGGCTGGTGCCGTGGTTTTCGATCGGCAATCGCGGATTCATGGTGGGACTGGCGATCGTTACTGTGTGCGCGGTGATGAACATCGCCGGAATTCGCGTGGTCGCGATTTCTTCGCTGTGGCTGTTCTTTCTGCTCTCGGCGCCGTTTGCGCTGATCGTGATTCTCGCGCCATTTAAATTTGGCGCGCTCGGTGGTGCGACCGCTTCGCCCACCAACATGGGCGTGGACTTCATCGGCGGCATGCTCATCGCCATGTGGAATTACATGGGCTGGGATAACGCCTCGACCATCGCGACCGAAGTGGACAAGCCCAAGCAGATCTATCCGCGGGCCATGATTCTTTGCGTCGTGCTGGTTTCGCTTACATATATTGTCCCGGTGGCTGCTATGTGGCTTACCGGGGCGCCCGTGTCCGCGTGGGAAACCGGGTCGTGGGCCGATCTGGCCGGGTTGGTCGGCGGGCAAGGACTGCGCATAGCGCTGGTGCTTGGCGGGATGATCAGCGCGTTTGGGATGTTCAATGCGCTGGTTATGAGCTATTCGCGGCTGCCGCTGGCGATGGCTCAGGATGGGATGTTGCCGCAGATTTTCGCGAAGAAGCTGCAGAGCACGCGGGCGCCGTGGGTGGCTATCGTGGTCTGCGCGATTGGCTGGGCCTGCTGCCTCGGGCTTGGGTTCGAGCGCCTGGTGACTATTGATGTGCTGCTTTATGGGACTAGCCTGATGCTGGAATTCATCGCGCTCATTGCGCTGCGCATTAAAGAGCCTACGCTGCGCCGGCCGTTCCGGGTTCCCGGTGGCTTGCCCGGCGCAATTCTCGTGGGCGTTTGCCCGTTGCTGCTTTTGGGTTTTTCGATTGTGCGCGGTGAGACCGAGCAAGTGTTCGGCATGAGCAGCTTGGCATTTGGGCTGCTGTTGATCGCCGGCGGCGTCGTGGCTTATGGCGCGAAGATGCTCTTCCAGTCCGACGAAACGATCTCGGTAATCGCGCAAAAGCCTGGCAATCCGGCGTAATCCTTCTCGGTACCGCCTCAAGTAGCGCCGGCGTCTCTGCCGGCATCCGACGAAGAAAAATTCCGCCACGGGCGACGCTCACGCGCGGACTGTTTATCACGATTCGTGCGTTCTATTTTGATTTTGCGCTCCGCCCTCGATTGATGTCCTCCCGCGCATCAACGCTCGTAAGATGCCAGCAGGGACGCTGGCGCTACTTGGTTCGCCGTGGCATTCTTGTCGGCCGATGGCGGCTGTCGATTACGTGATTATCGGCGCGGGCTCTGCGGGATGCGTTCTTGCCGCGCGACTCTCTGAGGACCCCGACGTTCACGTCGCATTGCTTGAAGCAGGCGGCCCTGACGACCGCCGCGAGATTCACATCCCCGCTGCATTCTCGAAACTTTTCAAATCCCAGCTGGATTGGAATTACGCTACCGAACCACAGGAACATCTAAAGGGCCGCGAACTCTATTGGCCGCGCGGCAAGGTCGTCGGCGGTTCCAGTTCGATCAACGCCATGATCTATATCCGCGGAAATCCCGCGGACTATGATGCCTGGGAAGCGCAAGGAAATTCCGGCTGGTCGTTCCGCGGTGTGCTGCCCTATTTTCTGAAGTCAGAAGACCAGGCGCGCGGTCAATCCGCGCTGCATGGCGTCGGCGGTCCGCTGCGCGTTGAAGATCTGCGCAACATTAATCCCATGTCGCGCGCTTTCGTCGAGGCGGCAATAGCGGCCGGCCTGCCCGCCAATGCTGATTTCAACGGCCGCGAGCAATGCGGCGCCGGCTTCTATCAGGTGACGCAGAAGCGCGGCCGTCGTCAAAGCGCCGCCGACGCGTTCCTGCATCCGGCCCGCAAGCGCGCGAATCTCACGCTCGTGCCGTACGCGCACGCTACGCAAATTGTGCTGGAAGGGAATCGCGCCACCGGCGTCGAATATGTTTTCGACGGCCGCGAGTACGCCATCCACGCGCACCGCGAAGTTATCCTCTGCGGCGGTTCCGTGAATTCGCCTCAGCTTCTGATGCTCTCCGGCATCGGCCCCGCGAAACATCTCGAGCAGCACGGAATCGAAGTCGCGCACGAGCTTCCCGGCGTGGGCGAAAATCTGCAGGATCATCTCTTCCTTCCCGTCGCCTACGCATCGAAGCACGCCGTGAGCCTGGCGAACGCCGAGTCGCTACGCAGCGTTCTGAACTATCTATTATTTCGCCGCGGCATGCTCACTTCCTGCGTCGCGGAAGCCGGAGCTTTTCTTCGTACGCGTCCGGATCTGCCCTCGCCCGATCTGCAATATCATTTCGGCCCGGTCTGGTATCTAAATCACGGTTTCGAGCGGCCGCCGGGCCACGGCTTCTCCATCGGCCCAACGTTGATCCGGCCAGCCAGCCGCGGGCGTTTGCGTCTGCGCTCAAATTTTCCGATGGACGCGCCGCGCATCGAGCCGAATTATCTCTCGGAAGAATGCGATGTGGATACGCTGGTCTTCGGGATCGAATTAGCGCGGCGGATCGCGGCGGCCGCGCCGTTCGAGCGTTATCGCGGCGAGGAGAAATATCCCGGGCCGAGTGTCAGCACCCGCGCCGATATAGCAGGCTACATCCAGGGCGCTGCCGAGACGACTTATCATCCCGTCGGCACTTGCAAAATGGGCCGCGATGCGATGGCCGTCGTGGATTCATCCCTTCGCGTTCGAGGCATCGAGGCGCTGCGCGTGGTGGACGCTTCGGTGATGCCAATTATTCCTAGCGGTAACACCAACGCTCCCACCATCATGATTGCTGAGAAAGCCGCGGACATGATTCGCAACAGAAACTGAATGGCACGCGCGAAGCACTGACGCAGAAAACTTTGATATCCTTGCAAGTCGTGCAACGTCCCGGCCGCAGGTATTCCATCCAGCTCATCGCTATACTTTTAGCTGCGGCCACGATTCCGATCGTCGCCGCGCGAACGACAGCGCAGGCTCCCGCGCGGCCGCCGGCGCAGCAACAACAACAGCAGCAGCC
>Ga0209038_10000666_pt1 | contig 10305 bp, 10 predicted proteins | sample BogFormECP03_OM3_FD_188237 | JGI IMG/M metagenome (GOLD analysis project Ga0209038, IMG submission 188237) | Bog forest soil microbial communities from Calvert Island, British Columbia, Canada - ECP03_OM3 (SPAdes) (version 2) | ecosystem: Environmental > Aquatic > Freshwater > Wetlands > Bog ...
GACTCGAGCTTCAACCAAGTCGGTACACCAAGTTTTGCAGATAGCCCAGGCGACGCCTCCACCGGCGTCCGCCGAATGCGCGGGCGCAGAAACTCGCGGGCTTCATTGATCAGGTCGAGACTAAGTTGTGGCATCGCGGAAGGCACCCGGCGAAGCAGCCGCCGATCGGCCGGGCACATATTCGCCCAGAACCGCACTTCGGACAACTTACAAATGTCGCCCGCGAAACATTATCGGCATTTCGGACACATTTGCGCGCTGACATTTCACGTGAAACGTTTTCTCCCCGCGACAGTGGATATCCCTACGTACTACCCAAAATTGACACCTGCCATTCCAAGCCCGTAGTCTCAACGGGCTTTCCTCTCGGCCGATGGAAACCTGTCAATATATAGGTTGGATTGCGCTCGCGCTCACGCCAGGTCTGGGCCCGCGCCTGGCCGGCAAACTTCTCCGCGAGTTCGGAACTCCTGAAGCCATCTTCGAGGCTTCACTGACCAGTCTCGAAGCCCAACACATCCCCGCCGCAGTGGCTCAGGCCATACACTCCCGCCAGCCGTTAAGCGCCGCGGCGAAGGAAATTGCTCAAGCCGAACAATATGGCTGCAAGATGCTTACTTGGGATGAACCTGAGTATCCGGCGCGGCTTCGAGAGATCTTCGATCCGCCGCCCCTCTTGTATGTACGCGGAAACATTGAACTTCTGAATCGCCATTCGATTTCTATCGTCGGGGCGCGTCGTCCGACCCCTTATGGGAATCAAATGGCTGAGCGGCTGGGCCGGGATCTTGCCGCCCGAGGGCTGGTAATCGTTAGCGGTTTGGCCCGGGGAATCGATGCCTGCGCGCATCATGGCGCGCTTTCAACGCCTGCGGGAACCACGATCGCGGTGCTTGGCTGTGGAATAGACGTCGTCTATCCCAAAGAAAACAAGAAGCTTTTCGATGAAATCGAGAAGCGTGGGGCGCTGATTAGCGAATTTTCCATGGGCACGTTTCCGGGCTCGCAGAATTTCCCGATTCGGAATAGGGTTATTGCGGGGATGTCGCTCGGGGTTGTGTGCGTCGAGGGAGCGCAGTATTCTGGGTCCTTAATAACGTCGCGCCTGGGCATGGAATTCGGGCGCGAGGTGTTCGGAGTGCCAGGCAACGTTACCCAGCCAATGAGCTTCGGACCTAATCAGCTCATCAAGCAGGGGGCTAAGTTGGTTACCGGCTGGGAGGACGTTGTCGAAGAGCTGCCGACGCCGATTCGAGCGGAGCTGCTGCCGGTGGATTCGCCAAGTTCCCAGGAGCGCGAACTGCTCGTTCATGAATCGCTGGGGCCGAGCGAGCGCGTGCTCTACGATCTGCTTACCGTTGACGAAGCGCGGCCGATAGATGATCTGGTGGAGGTTTCGGGGCTGAGTTCCTCGGAAGTACTGGCCACGCTCTTCGACCTGGAACTAAAGGGAATAGTACGGCAGTTGCCGGGTAAGCAATTCCTGAAAGTCCTGTTGTAATCAAACTCATACTTTCAGGGTTAGGATGATGGGCGGACCCTTCTGCCCTGTTGCAGCATCTATGGGAGTTCTAGCGGGAGTTTGAGAGTCAGGAGAATATGGGACGTTCATTAGTCATTGTCGAATCGCCGGCTAAGGCGAAGACGATTAACAAGTATCTGGGACGCGATTACGTGGTTAAGGCGTCCATCGGGCATGTGATGGACCTGCCCAAGAAGACGATCGGTATCCGTCTGCCTGGAGATGATGTGAACGGGCAGAAGAAGAAGCGCAAGACTGCCAAGGGCAAGAAAAAGGCTGCTGCTGATACGACGCCGCGGACGCTGATTAGTTTGGATGACGCTAAGATTTTCGAGCCTACACTGCAGATCATTTCCGGCAAGGGCAAGGTGATTAACGATCTGCGAAAAGCGGCTAGTACTGCCGATGCGGTTTATCTGGCGGGCGACCCGGACCGCGAAGGAGAGGCTATCTCCGCGCACCTGGCGATGGTGCTCTCGAAGCCCTCGCGTTACACCGAAGCTGAATCGTCGGATAAGCCCACGGCTAAGGAAGTGGCGGCTGAGAAATTGGCGGCTGAGGCGGAAGAGGCTGCTTCCAAAAATGGCAAAAAGTCTAAGTCCAAGCTGAAGGCGAAGGAACCAGAGGAAGAGATCACTATCCCGCCTACGGATCCTAAGAAGATCTTTCGCGTCACTTTCAATGAAATTACGCCGAAGGCGATTCGGGCGGCTTTTGAGAAGCCGCGGCAGGTGGATACGAATCTGGTGGACGCGCAGCAGGCGCGGCGCGTGCTTGATCGCATCGTGGGTTACAAAATTTCGCCGCTGCTTTGGAATAAAGTGCGCCGCGGGCTCTCGGCTGGGCGCGTGCAGACGGTCGCGCTGCGTCTGATTGTGGAGCGCGAGCAGGAAATTCGCGCGTTTGTGCCGGTCGAGTATTGGTCGATTCACGCCATGCTGGATTCCGGCGCGCCGCCGCTTTTTGAAGCGAAGCTCAGCCGTTATAAGGGCGAAGAAATTGCGGTTGGTAATAAGGACGACGCGGACAAAATCGTTGCGGCGGTGACGAAAGCTAAATGGGAAGTGGCCAACGTCACGCAGAAAGAAAAGCGCCGCAATGCGCCTCCGCCTTTCACTACTTCAAAATTGCAGCAGGCTGCCTACAATCGCTTGCGTTATACGGCGAAGCGCACCATGGCGCTGGCGCAGCGGCTTTATGAAGGTGTCGAGCTCGGTAGCGAAGGTTCCGTCGCGCTGATCACTTACATGCGTACGGATTCTGTGCACGTCTCGAATGATGCGCTCGCGCAAGTCCGCGAATTGATTCCCTCGCGCTTCGGGTCTGACTATTTGCCGGAGAAGCCGAACTTTTATAAATCGAAGAAGGACGCGCAGGAAGCTCACGAGGCCGTGCGGCCGACCGATGTGTCGCGCGCGCCGGAAGACGTTCGGAAATATCTCGAAGACGACGTTTTCAAGCTCTATCAACTTATCTGGCAGCGCTTTGTCGCTTCGCAAATGCTCCCGGCGGTTTTCGATCAGACCACCATTGATATTACTGCCGGCGATTACACATTCCGGGCTACAGGTTCGGTGCAGAAATTCGACGGCTATTTGCGCGTTTATCAGATTCCTGCTGCGAATGCTGATCGCGATGACGACGAAAAGGAAGATGAGGGCGAGGGCAAGGCTCTTCCGCGTGTCACCGAGGGCCAAGTTTTGCGCCTCGATCAGATTCGCCCCGATCAGCATTTCACTGAACCGCCGCCGCGCTATACGGAAGCGACGCTGGTGAAAGAGCTCGAAGAAAAGGGCATCGGGCGCCCGTCCACTTACGCTTCGATTATTTCGACGATTGTCGAGCGCGAATACGTGAACAAGACGCAGGGGCGCTTCACACCTACGATGTTGGGCGAGCGCGTCAGCGTTTTGTTGGTGAAAAGTTTCGAGGACGTCTTCGACGTTTCTTTTACCGCGCGCCTTGAAGAAGAGCTCGACGAAATCGAAGAAGGCAAGCTGCCGTGGCGCGATGCTGTGAAAGAATTCTGGGTGAAATTCATCGTAGATCTCGATCGCGCCGACGACGAGATGCTTTCCTACAAGGCCGGCATTCCGACCGGAAAGAAATGCGAAAAGTGCGGCGAGGGCGAATTGCTCGAGCGCATCAGCCGCCACGGATTTTTCCTGGGTTGCTCGCGCTATCCCGATTGCGATTTCATTCAGGATCTTTCGCCTGAAGTCACCAATGGCGATGCGCCCGGCGAGACCAAAACTGAATACTGCGACAATTGCGGCAAGGAAATGGCGCTGAAGCGCGGCCGTTTCGGAATGTTCTTGGCTTGTACTGGCTATCCGGATTGCAAGACGACGCGGCGCATTATCGAAGGCACGCGCACCGCGCATGCCCCGGACGAGCAACTCGAAGAAAAGTGCGCGCTCTGCAGCAAGAACCTGGTGAAAAAGCATGGGCGCTTCGGGCAATTTATCGGCTGCTCAGGCTATCCGAAGTGCAAGTACACGCGGCCGATCACTCTCGGAATTAAATGCCCGAAGTGCAACGAAGGCGAATTCGTGCGCCGCGGGACCGCGCGCGGCAGAGGGCGCGGGCGGATTTTTTACGGCTGCAGCCGCTATCCCGATTGCGATTTCACTTCGCCGCACGAGCCGATTAATGAGCCGTGCCCGAAATGCGGCGCATCATTCATCGTCGAAAAACGCACCAAGCAGGGAAATTACCGCGCCTGCATCAAGGAAGGCTGCGATTGGGAAGCTGAAATTCAGGAAACGCCCGCGATAGTAGCGACGCCCGAGCCCGTGGGGGCCGGCGCGCCGTCGCTCGCAAAATGATCGAGGCCATCAAGAAATATCTTTACCACATGCGCTACGTGCGCAATTCCTCGCCAGAAACTTTGCGAAAATATGCCGGCGACTTGCAGCAATTTGTGAGATTCCTCACGCCGCCGGGTGAACGCGTGCTTCCCATCGAAGAAATCGATCACCGTGTGATTCGCGAATTTGTGGCGGATATGCACGACCGGCGGCTCGAACGCTCGACCATCGCGCGCAAACTTGCGGCGCTGCGGTCGTTTTTCAAATTTTGCGTGGGGCAGAAACTGATCAAGCGCAACATGGCGCGGCTCGTGTCTTCGCCCAAGCTGCCGCAACGCATTCCCGATATTCCTACCGCCGAGGAAATGGCGCGCTTGCTCGATAATGTGGAGCCGGCTGGCGCGCGGCGGATCGCTAAGCTGCGCCGCGATCCGAGTTCGGTGCGCAGTCAAGGCGAGCTGCTCATCCTGAAGCGCGATCGCGCCATTCTGGAGCTGCTCTACGCCGCGGGAATTCGTGTAAGCGAATTGACCGGACTCAGCCTCGGCGATATCGACGAGCGTACGCAGATCATCCGCGTGCTCGGCAAAGGCCGCAAGGAGCGAATCGTCCCCTTTGGCGATAAGGCGCTGCAGGCGCTGCAATCTTACTGGCCGGTGCGCGATCAAATTCGCGCCGAGTGGCCCGAAGGCGGCGATCCCGAGGCTGTTTTCCTCGGCATGCGCGGCACGCGGCTCGAATCGCGCACCATCAACACCATTGTGAAAAAGTATTCGCGCATGGTGCAGATGAAATGGAATTTGCATCCACATTCGTTCCGCCATGCGTTCGCTACGCATCTGCTGGCTGACGGCGCGGATCTGCGCGCGATCCAGGAACTCCTCGGCCACGCCTCGCTCTCCACAACGCAGCGCTACACGCAAGCCACGATCGATCAACTAATGACCATCTACGATAAAGCGCACCCGCATTCGTAGGTTCGTACCGCTGGCGTACTTGCCAGCTCCGACAGGCTCACTCTCACCATAGGGCGCCGTCACGTGCGGACCTCACAACTGAAATGCCTTCGATTTAACTCGACGCGCCGCGCATCATCGTTGCCCTCACTGCCATTTGCGCTCGTAAGATGCCGGCAGGGACGCCGGCGGTGCGCGAGATCGCGCATGACAAGTCGGCTTGACATACGTTGGCATGCCGCGTATATTGGTATTGGAAAGTCTGCTTTACATGGCGCCTTCGATTCTCAATCGGGTTAAGGAGCTGCGCGTCGCGCGGGGGTGGACGCAGGAGGAGCTTGCGCACGCGGTGGGGGTTTCGCGGCAGAGTATTAATTCGATTGAGCGGGATCGTTATGTGCCTAGCCTTTTGTTGGCGCTGTTGTTTGCGCGGATTTTTGGTTGTTCCACCGATCAGATTTTCACGTTGGAGAGAAAAAAATGAAAATTCCAGTTGTTGGAGCGCTGCTCGATGAGCGGTTGTTGACCCACGGGTTTAAATCCACCAGCGTGGCCGGGATTATCACCGGCGCGGTGGCCATTCTGCTTTTCGCTTACCGCTTTTACGTGAATCATGTTTGGAGTTGGGATCTACTTTCGGTGGCCCTTGCTTTTGTAGTCGTTAAGATGGCGTTGATGGCCTGGTATTTGATTACCGACTAAATCTAAAGGCAGACGCACCCCGATTGTCTCGAATAAATGGAAGAACCCAAAAACTTTGGCGCCATGGTGGGAGAAGGTTGGGCGGACGGGTTGCGCGACATCCCTCGCAGCCGCCGCCAAATCTTCACCGCCAACCAACTGAACTTGGCTCCGCCTCGATCCACCGCATGATTCGCTCCGCCTTGGTTGGGAAAAGTGTCCCATTTCGCACAGATTCTTAGATCGCTCTTTTGGTTCAATTGCGGCGGTCTCTCAGAATCCACGAAGTTTCGCGCAATAAGTGCAAGACAATTTGGAGCCGTTCAGGATTGCTATGAGTGGAAAAGACTTTCGAGTCGTACGTTCAGGCGACAGGACGGACGTCGACGGAAAACCGATACGGAACAAAGTGCTGCTGACACTCCCCGATGATGAGTATGAATTAATGCGTGCCGACTTGATGTATGTCGACCTGCCGAGTCATCTGAGCATTCATGAGCCGACAGAAAATATCGAGTTCGTTTATTTCCCGAACCGAGGAATGGTTTCTCAGGTTGTGGTGACCAAGGACGGCCGAACCGTGGAAGTCGGCGTGGTGGGAAACGAGGGTTACGTTGGGGCGGGATTGGCAGCCGGCTTGAGCAGAAGTTCCGTGCGCGAAATTATGCAAGTTGCCGGCGACGCCTCGCGAATGATGGGTACTGCGCTGCAGCGGATTCTGCGGTCGGCGCCGCAGTTACAGACGATGCTGAACAGGCATTCGGGACTGCAGGGAATGCAAGTTGCGCAGACGGCAGCGTGCAACCGGCTGCACGATATACAGCAGCGTCTATCGAGGTGGCTGCTGATGACGCAGGATCGTGTGAATTCCGGATTGCTTCCAATCACTCACGATTTCATCGCGACCATGATGGGCACCGACCGATCCACGGTGAGCCTGGCAGCGGCCGTAATGCAAAAAAAGGGAATCCTGGAGTACGTGCGGGGCGCGGTGAAGATCGTGAACCGCAGGAAGCTCGAAAAATCCGCCTGTGAGTGCTACGGCGTTATTCGGCAGTTCGAGGATGAGCTCGGATTGAGATAGCAATTCTTGCCAGTGTGGGATTCCCCACAGACACCAACCCGTTTCTATCGCTAATCTCCGGGGCCTAGTGTGCTCCCTTCGGTTTTGAGGTGTGTTCAAAAAGAGGGGATTTGGGAGGAGTTTTGACCGGAGCCACGAGAGGAGCGGCTTCTACCACCCAGGACGAGTGCAACGGCTTTACGACAAAGAAGCATAACCGGGATAAATCACGAGGGAGCCATGGCGGAGACGCGCCGCGAGCTTGTCTGGGTGGAAAGCGAGAACTTTCAGGGCTGGGCTTGCAGCGCATGTGCGTGGGCGTTCAACCCTCTAGGGCCGCCCGTTGGGCAATCTCTTGGCGAGATGATGATTCACTTCGAACGGCAGCGCGATAAGGAGTTTGCATCGCATGTGTGTGCTGAGCACCCGAGAGCCAGCAAACGCGCAGACAGATAGCAAGTGCGAGGCTCAGAGAAAGTTTGAGAAGGTATGGGATCGGAGGGCGCGTCGACATTAATGAGCAGTTAGCACGGCCTTATTCAGCGTTTTATTTCGCTGTTATCAGGGTGCTCGTTGTAGCTACGCACTGCCAATTGCCGTTGAGTTTGATCCAGGTATCGACGAAGCGTTCGCGGTGTAAGTATGGTTTCCCCTTCTCCGTGCCTTTTACTCGAAATACTCCGACGACTACCGCGGAATCTCCGTACACTTGCACGGTGCTTTGCTCGGTTACGGCTTGAGACGGTTGATAGTCGGGGGCTTTGATGCTTGCGAGGAATTCGCTCTTGGATTGAATGCTTCCGTCGATATCTACGGATAAAAGTGTGTTTGCCAGCAGCATGCTCAGTGCTTTGGCGTCTTTTGCTTCCAGAGCGTGATTCCAGGCACTTTCAAGCGCCAGGATGCGTCCGCCTTCTTCGCTTGCGCTGTTCTGTTGTGCGGCTGCCGGAGCGGCGCCGAACAGCAATAGCGCGACAGATAAAAATATCCCTCTCATGGTGCTACCTCCGAAATTCCTAGAACACGTCTTAGCGTAGAACAGAAATGCTGTTTCGAGAGAACTTCGGCGGCTGAATTTCCGGCGTTGCACTTGCTGAGAAGTGCCCAGCCCTAAAGCGCATCGTTTTGGGCGGCGCTTTATCGGAGCGCTGAAGCGCTCCTCCCCCGAATAAATTCGGGGGCTGCCTCCGTGTTTCCGCGGCTCCGCCGCGACGAACGCGGAGTCCCGGCGTAAATTGCGGAGACCCCCCCACCAGAGAAACTCCGGTTGATCACAAATTCAGACACGACCCGCCCGGATCGCTCGTTGACGTTCATTGCGATATCCCCTTATAATGAAAGGCTCGCAATTGCTTCGGGAGGCTGTATGTACGCGGTGATTCGTAGTGGCGGCAAACAATATCGGGTCGCGCCGGGCGAGACCATCCAGATCGAGAAGCTCGACGGCAAGGTCGGCGACAAGGTCACCTTTGGCGATGTGATCGCGGTGCGCTCCGACGAGAAGAATTTTCATACCGGCGACAAGGCTTCGGGCGCCAAGATTACCGGCAAGATCGTCGGGCACGGGCGGGCTGCTAAGCGACTCGTTTGCAAGTTCAAGACCGGCGGGCAATATAAAATAACGCGCGGACACCGGCAGTCTTACACCGCCGTGCAGGTCAGCGACATTTCGCTCTCTTAGGGGTACAGCATGGCGCACAAAAAGGGCGGCGGCTCATCCACAAACGGCCGCGATTCCCACGGACAGAGGCTTGGCATCAAGCGCTTCGGCGGCCAGTTGGTCACCGGGGGCAGCATTTTGATTCGCCAGCGCGGCACTCGTTATAAGCCTGGACGCAACGTCGGCTTGGCTAAGGACGACAGCCTTTTCGCGATGATTACCGGCGTGGTGCTTTTCGAAGATAAGGGGCGCACCGGACGTTTTATCAGCGTGTTGCCGGTGGAAGAAGCGAACGTTGGCGGAATGCCGATGACCGCTGACGACAAACCTGCAGCAGCGGCGAATTAATCCCGCAGGCAATTTCATTGTTCATTCTAGCGCGCATGCTTTCCGGATTTGTTTCCGGCGGAGATGCGTATTCCACAGACGGCGTGCTTTGGATTTTGGCGCGACGCTATCGTATGCTTTCCGCGTTGATTCCTCTCACTGGCGAGCGAGCGAACCGTGTTTGTTGATGAAGCGAAAATTTGGGTGAAGGCCGGCGACGGCGGAAACGGCTGTATGGCTTTCCGGCGGGAGAAGTATGTGCCGCGCGGGGGGCCCTCGGGCGGCGATGGCGGGAATGGCGGGGACGTTTATCTGGAAGCGAATCCGCATGACAACACCTTGCTGCGCTACCGCTTCAATCGCGAATTTAAGGCGGACCGCGGGCGGCATGGCGAAGGATCGAATTGCCATGGGAAATCGGGCGTGGATACGATTTTGAGCGTGCCTGTGGGCACGGTTGTTTTTGATGAGGATTCGGGCGAGCAGCTTTTTGATTTTACTGAGCCGGGACAACGCTATCGCGCGGCTCGCGGCGGGCATGGCGGGCGCGGGAACCAGCATTTCGCCAAGCCGTGGCATCAGGCGCCGCGCGAGCATGAAGATGGGCAGCCGGGTGAAGAGCGGCGGTTCCGGCTTGAATTGAAATTGCTGGCGGATGTGGGGTTAGTCGGATTTCCTAATGCTGGAAAATCCACGCTGATTTCGGTGATTTCGGCGGCGCGACCGAAAATTGCTGCTTATCCTTTTACTACGCTTGAGCCGCATCTCGGTGTGGTTTCTGCCGATCCCGATGTGCCGCATGGATCGGGGCGCACTTTCGTTGTGGCAGATGTGCCTGGATTGATCGAAGGGGCGCATGAGGGCGTGGGGCTCGGCGTGCGCTTTTTGAAGCACATCGAGCGCACGCGACTGGTGGCGCATCTTGTGGATACGAGCGACGCTAGCGAGAACGATCCCGTCAACGAATTTGAAATTATCGAACGCGAGCTGCGTGCTTTCAGCGAAGAAGTCGCCGAGAAGCCGGTGATTGTCGTCGCGACGAAGCTTGACGCTACGACCGATCGCACGAAGCTTGAGAAACTCGAAGCTTATGCCAAGAAACGCGGACTTCCGTTCTTCGCCATCTCGTCGGCGACGGGCGAAGGAGTTCAAAAGCTAGTTCGCGGCATGGCTGATGCGCTGGATCGCTTGCCGCGTCCTTTGCCGCCGGCTGTGCCCGATGTCCCCGAAGCAGTCGCGGCGGTCGAATCGGCCGCAACGCCTGAGATCCCCGCAACGCAAGACGA
>Ga0209038_10000668_pt1 | contig 10298 bp, 5 predicted proteins | sample BogFormECP03_OM3_FD_188237 | JGI IMG/M metagenome (GOLD analysis project Ga0209038, IMG submission 188237) | Bog forest soil microbial communities from Calvert Island, British Columbia, Canada - ECP03_OM3 (SPAdes) (version 2) | ecosystem: Environmental > Aquatic > Freshwater > Wetlands > Bog ...
CAATAATGCAGTGGCTACTTCAACCGGTGGCTTGTCCGTTCTTTGCAACCTGAGCTCCACCCTCAAAAGCGATGCTTGATCTGCTCTGAGCCTGCGGTGCCTGATCCGTTCCAATAGACCATAGCTAACTCGACTCGGACGGCGGTGTACTATCTGCTCTCAGCGGTAATACCGTTCCCAGCCGCACCATGCCCAGGCCCACTCCCAGAGATAGATTTAAACTAGATCTCAGCATTTCCGGTTTCATTGGGTGTGACACGAGTAATGAGATAACATCAATTAAATTCTGAATCGTACCAAATAGAGATGAGACGGGAAATACCACTCTTCAGTCATCATTGGAGCATTTTCCCGTCTCACCCATTATATCGGGAAAGCCGACCATTCAATGCGTGCCCGACCGACTTTATGTCGGGAAATTATAAACATTAGACCAGTCCGACCGACATTTTGAATGCTTTAGACCGTTCCCGAACCGGGATCAACTTTAAATCTTGATCTTACAGTCCGGGACCGACCGACCTGGTGAAATCTCGGTCGGCTCGGGTTCGAGAAAGTCGGACAGCCCGACCGATTACATTCTCTGCTGTACACACACATCTATTATAAATAGCGCTATATCCGCCCTCTCTAGATCAATCAATTCTACACACACACACACTCGCACTCAGTCCATTTCGTCCCGTCTAAGGTCTCCTCGCAACAGCTTTTTATGAATCTGGAGATGCTACTACTGACACCACTGGTGTATACACAAACAAGCGGCGGACCCACCACTATTACTGCAATAGCGGCTAGCCACTGGCTGGCGGCATAGTCCCCGGGCCCTGCATATAATAATTTATTCCTGCAAAAACTGTAACGTAACAAGTGTCAATTAAGCTTAAATTGATATTGGACGTTACAATCGAGACTCGATGCCCCACCCATTGGGTTATCGAGCAGGTCGGCCCACACCTTTGAGATACCCAAAATATGATCGGTTGGGTCAATCTCAAGATTCAGGAGGTCGGACAGAGTTGGTCTGATGGTCTAAACACACTCGGGCTTCGATCGGGTCGGTCTGCAAACCATGCATCTCAGCGTCGAGTGAGTCAGGTTATACCCCGAGACCCAACATGACCCGCTCGATCCCATCTCTGGTCAGAAGCAAATTTGTGTAGACAAATAAATGCTTCTTAGAGTATTTCACACACGTCAACAATTCGAGCTTGAAGTTGGGCGACTGTCATCAGTCAACAGTTCCCCATCCTGTACTCTGGATCATGGATGACAGTCGCCCAACTTGCTCGAATTGTTGACATGCTGGGAGGCCATCCAATGAGTGTAACACTGTGAAACCATACAAAACTCGGACACAAGGTCTCTGACCTTCTCGATGTTGACAGCGAGATTGGAAAGGGGCTCACTCAGGAGAAGGGATGCATTTTGGTCACAGCGGGAGTCGGTTTGAGCGATTCGCGGCGCACTGGTATACCCTATTGAAATAATCTCCGAGACAGGCTGACGGGGAAGACCATTCAAAATGCAAATTGCTGTCAAAATGTCTTCTGAATTCGTTCTTGAAGGGATACGGGAAACTTGAGTTGGAGCGAGGCTGTCAACCTACTGCAAGTTGCTGCCAGTCAGGCGGATCAAAACAGCTATATTTGGCTCAATTCGGGCTATATTCACGAATATAGCTGAGTGATGTGGTCTACCACGAAACGGTGGAAAAATTGACCCCGAATATACCCTGAATGTTTCAAGAGTAACAATTCAATTACTAGGCTAAAATACAATACATGCTCGCAGTTTGGTGAGAAGGTGCGGTTACTGGTACGACAGGTTGAAGTACGTACTAGAGTCGGAATACCGTGACGTGTAAGTGCCGGGTAAAGCACAGTGAGTTGGAGACTGGAATGCATAGAGTTGTAGCATGCGGAGTTGGAGGAGTGTGTTGAGTTAGAGGAGTTTGAATGCATAGAGTTGAAGGAGTTGGAGTTAGAGCGCGTGAAGTTGGAGGAGGAGTTGGGTAAGTTCCCCCACTGACGGTTAGTTAAATTGAACGAGAGTGTGTGATACATTGTAGTACTGTATAGCGTAATAATACGGTATAATATGGTGATACAGTACTAGTGCATCAGTGTGATACCGTGCAGCATCCTGATATGGAACAGCATCAGAAAGTCACAAGGCATCCAGTGAACAATGCAATCAATCAAGCCGGTTGACATTCTCTTTTTGACCCATAAAGGATTGACAGGTAGGCAAAGTCCCTCGTCAATAGATTGCAAAGAAATTCTCATGCCCGATCGGAGTCTGAGAGCAAAAAATTCCGCCCACACATCTTCATCCCCTTGTGCAGCACCAACAACCTACATTCAGAAAAGCATGGAGCATTGGCTTTAGACCAGTTTGATGCGCTGAATCTGCCTGTGCCCTCCAATTTACCATAGGACCGCTGGTTGTTGAGTTACAAGCAAAAACATATCCAATTTCTGAGGATGAAAGATTCCGGCAGCTTTTTTCACCCCCCTCTAGCACCACTTTCAACTACAATCAGAATAGTGTGGAGGGTCGGTTTTAGACCAGTTTGATGCGCCGAATCCGCCTGCACCATCCGTTTGTCCATAGGAGCGCTGGTTCTTGAGGTACAGGCAAAATTGGGCCCAATTTCTGAGATGGAAAAATTCCGGCACCATTTATTCTTCTCCTGTACCACCACTTTCAACTACAATCAGAACAGCGTTGAGGATTGGTTTTGGACTGGTTTGATGCGCCAAATATGCCTGCAGCATCCATTTGTCCATAGGATCGCTGGTTCTTGAGGTACAGGCAAAATCGGGCCCAATTTCTGAGAGTGAAAAATTCGGGCACCATTTATTCTTCCCCTGTACCACCACTTTCAACTAAAATCAGAACAGCGTTGAGGATTGGTTGTAGACCGATTTGATGCGCCAAATGCGCCTGTAGCATCCATTTGCCCATGGGAGCGCTGGTTGTTGAGGTAGGAGTAAAAACATTCCCAATTTCCGAGGGTGAAAAATTCCGCCAGCTTTTGTTTTCCCCACTGTACCACCACTTTCAACTACAATCAGAATGCTTTGGAGAGTTGTCTCTGGACCTATTTGATGCGCTGAATCCAGCTGCAGCATCGATTTCCCCATGGCCCCATTGGTTGTGGCGCTACAGGAAAAACACTGAAAACTCGAGGGGAAAATTTTCACTCAGAAGAACAGATTTTCACCCAGTCTTTCAGGAGTCACCATGACTTAGAGAGCAAGAAAGGCTAAGCGGAACACCAATTTGACTAGCACAAAGGGAGGATTGGGACACAGTTGCTCTCGTCAAGGCTTGCAATCAGGCAAAGGTTGATTCTCGTCAAGAGGCTAGGTGAACATTGTGTGTGTGGAATTGTAGATCGAGCAGATAAAATATTGGCAACCACCTTAACCAGCGGGACTTGGGGAAAAATAAACAAAGTACAGAGAGGAATAGAACAGAATGTTGCTCGAATACATCCGAATACACAGAATAGACCGAATATACAGAATACACGGAATGTCACCGAATATACACTTTTTGGGTAATTCACTGGAATTGTCGCGGAATAGAGCTGAATATACTGAATATACTGAATTTTAGAGTAGCGATCCGCCTGACCAGTGAGTGTATCGGGTAACTGCGTTCAAGGTGGAAGCTTGGTCTCTCGTGGCAGCTTGGTCTCTCAATTTGGCAGCTTGGTCTCTGTTTACTGCCCGTCGCCCGGGGCAACGGCGACCATACATAATGCGCACTCAAAAAACCACGAAGTCGTACGGCAATCACAAAGCAATTCAACTCAATCGATCATTCAGAGAAAACACAACCTACAAACCACCTCACCCCAGGGAACCACCGCCTTCATCTAGAGGGATGCAGCCTTAATCCAGAGGAGAGACACCTCAATCCAGCACAAGTTACAACTCTGATCACATCGCTGACGTTAAGTACCCACTCCATACGACACGCTCGAGTTCCATCCCCAGCGTTGTTTGGTGAGAATATTTAGACATTCGGGATGGTTATATATCATATTCAATCAAGTCATACAACTCTGAAGGCTGGAAACTTCCAATAATGGTGTGAGTTCATCTCTGCATCACTGTCGCCCACTGCTGGACGACAGGGATGCCTATGACATCTCCATCATTCACAGTTGGACGACAGGGATGGAGGAAGGGCGAGCTAGTAGCTGTGCAACGACAACAAGAATGACGTCATCGCCTGAACAATTCGAGGCCCATTGTCAACAGTCGAGCCCTTACACATGATACATCTGCACAGAATGCCGGAGTCAAACAAGGGATAAGTGCCGCAATGTTCTGCCCCCACAAACCAACATAACATATAGTACTAAGTACATCCACCTAGTGTCTCAAAGTATGGTTGCAGAACGTGTATGCCTCTTCTCGATGTTGCTGATCAGAGAATGCAATCGGTCGGGCCGTCTGACTGTCCTGGTCTCGAGCTGACTGAGATTTCACTGGGTCAGTCGGTCCCAGACTTGGACATCAAGATTTCGCCTTGATTCCGGGTCGGGTACGGTCTAAAGCATTCACAATGTCGGTCGAACTGGTCTAGCCTTCATAATTCCCCGACATAAAGTCGGTCAGGGGGCGCATTCAATGTCGGGTTGCCCGAGATGGGAAAGTGCTCTGATAATCGGCAGAGAGTGGTATTTCCCGTCTCATCCGCAGTCGGCAGTATTCAGAGTTTAATTGGACGTAAGGTAAAAGAAATATCGCTCTCGATCTATGAGTGCTATAGAAGACTCAATATCTGTAACAGGAAGAGAAGTCACAGCCCGAATAGAGCTGAATATAGCGGTTTTGGTCCACCTGACGAGGCATCATCGTGCGGCGGAACAAAAGAGGTTGAAGCAGAAGATTGCAGCAGCGACTGCCAGGGCCAATCGCATTATTACTCGTGGAGGGATGGTACCGGCTCCTCTCAAGAGGTTCACGGGGACTCGTGTGATGGCAAATAGACCCAGGAGAGCAGGTCGAAAAGGCGGTTAAGCTTGTGGTAGGCAGAAATGGGCTCCGGGCTCGTACAACCCGAGAGCGACCGACTTCTCGCTCGGGATTTCATTACATCGGACCGATCTCGTCAAGAGCTTCTTGAAGCCCGACCGTGATCGGGCTTAGACCGAGCGAGAACCCATCAACGCCGGGCTGGGCTGAGAATGGATAGGTGGGAGTAGCAGACCGAGCGATTCGGGTTGACTGTTTCAAATACCTGGCTGAGATCGATCGGCCCGATGTATGTAACGTGATGTGTACTAATTAAGCTTAAATAATTCGATTGCACGTTACAACGCGAAATTGAATAGCAGACTCGCCGCCGTGGGGTATAATTTGCATTGAATTGTAACGAGACGAGCACCAATTGGGCTTAAATAGTGTCATTTCACGTTACAATCGAGACCCGATGCCCGACCGACCTGACCCACCCCAGATACCGAGCAGGTCTGTCTAAGCCTTTGAGATACCTGAAAGATGGTTGGTCGCGTCAGATCTCAAGCTTCAGATTGTCGGACCGAGCGGTCCTATGCTCCAAACCCGCTCGACCTCTGATCGGCTCGGTCTGAGAGCTCTGCATCTCAGCCACAACCGAGACAGGTCATATCCCCAAATCCGACACGACCCGCTCGATCCCATTACTGGCGGTGGGATAGAAGTAAGATAGCACAGAACAGAATTGAATTGATTGTATTAGCTCCCTCTAAGTCTTGACTCTTTTCCCACAGCATTTGAGTGAGAGGTGAGACAGGAATCGTGTGGTACACCAGTGATCTGCACGATTTCCCGTCTCACCCGGCGGACCGATTGGGTATCTCAAACTGCTCCCAGTCGGCTCGGACTCAGCACCACTTGAAAGTCGGTCGGATCGATCTGGATCTCAACAAAGACCGACTATTGAATCAGTCGGATCGGTCTGAAGCATTTGTAGGACCGACATTAAGCGGTCGACTCAGTCTAGGGGGGTGGACCGGGCTCGAGCCAACCGATTACATACTCTGTTCACAGAGCAGGCCTGTGGAACTGGAATAATACAGCACCAGATATTTTCTGTATCATATGGGGGCATTGCGTTTACCTGACCTTTCATTGAACGCATGGTCATTTGCCATTTCACAAGCGTGCAGGCACAGTCGAAGACGTCGTTGGTTTTGGGTCGAAGTTCATATCAATCTCGAGGCAGAGTTTGGAAGATGGGAGGTTGAGACACAGCAGAGCGGTATGTCAAACTGGAGGGAGATTATGGCTCTGGTCCTCGTGATTCTGCTGTGCCTTGTATGTGCCGCTATTAACTCAACATATGTTTTCTATATTCTGAGCTGTTTTTAACATGAACCTGTTACCTTCATAGCAGAGAAGAGGGGAAATACAACACTGAATGGTTTTTATTCATTCGAGGGGTGATAGATGACTCTACATCTTCGCGGCGTCTTCGTCCCCCAAGAGTCGGCATCTTAGTCACCTGGCATCTTCATCGCCCTTTTAGGGGGTGACGAAGACGCCATTTGAGATGGCGACTAAGATGTCATTTGAGGCGACGAAGATGCCAACCACAACTGGACTTCAATGAAGTCATCCTCGACTAGGATCGACACGATATATGTTGACCCCCTCTGACCCCTGTCGTCTTTCTGTAAATGACGAAGATGCCAGTGGTGAGTCAGCACCCCCGTCGTTTACGGAAAAACGACGGAGATGCTGATCGGCACCCTTGTCGTTTTTCGTAAACGACAAGGATGCACTTGGTTGGATTTGAAGCCATGGATCTTTTGCATAGTCCCGAATCCACCACATTGAGGGCACTCGCCGCCGCTGGAGGAGTAAACACTTGGAGTTGTTTACTGCCGGATGCAGATTTGGTGTTTTGTAGATGCCTCAGACTCTCAGTGATGCCATCAAGTCAGGATCTCACGGCGACGAACTCCCAACCAAAGGTTACTTGGAACAGAATAATAACAATGAACGAACACTGTGGCTGCACATGCGGATACTGCAGTCTGTTGTTCTCAAGGTTTGTTATGCTGAATAGTGGCCAGGCCAGACATGTATCAAGGTATGACAAATACAGACAGGAGTCATGCATTGATCGGCAGAGACCATGCCAAGTAATGAAGTTGGGTAGAACAGACATTCCCATGTAACATATATTGGCTTACAACCATCCACGATTGTTCATTTAGACTTGTTATATCTATCTTCATTGTAGCTAGTCTTTCTCTCAAATACTCAAGGCGCTATTTTTGGCGTAATTTTAGTTGATGATCCCATCGTCGACACCCAGATTGGGTAAAAGTTGCATGTCAATATCTCAATGAAAAGAACTTCTCCAAAATGAAATGTGGGATAGAATTTGCTTGAATATTTGCCGTCCATGGGGCTTGAGGCCTCTTTAAATGATTTATTGTTTCTGGGGTGCGTATTTGGACATGGGTGTATTTAACAAGGTGAGATTTCAGGCTGATCAAGATTTGAATTTTGCAGTCATCGCCATTACCATTGAACAATCCTCGATTACTTTCTTTTACCAACCCAATAAAGACAATGTCGTCAAGTATTGGCAATTTGGCAAGGCTGGTAACTGGCAAGGCTGGTAATCGCTGATACATTGTTGCGATATATGATACAGTCTTGAGATCTGCATGTCTGGAACAGAACCTTTGAACCCTGACCAGAAGTGCTGAAACAAATTCGCTGTAACTCATTCGTGGCTCTTTAACAGAGCACGGCATAAAGATGGTACACCTATTATTCTTGGCAATCGTGGTTAGCGCGGGACCCAATTGAGATGAGTGGTGTGGGCCTTTGAGGAGGTAACGGTTGAGTGACCGGTCTGACAGAAGAAGAAATGGTACTGTTGAATACTTTGCCAAAATGCCGATGAATACTCACTCGACACTGGACAGTTACACGGGGGAACTAGCAGTGAATAGTAGTTAATTGTTTGTAACTCAGGGACGCCATGAAACAGAGGCGCACGTATGTCCGTTCCCGGGGTTGGACTTGTTGTCAAGCGTGGGCAGCAAGGAACATGGGCAGCAGAGGGACGCGGGCAGCGGACCTGCCGCCTTCTGGGAGTGCCACCGTTGCTAGGAGCGGACACACAGCCAATGGAGGTAGCTATATCGTTGATGGTGCAATAGCAGTCGGTATACTCTGCTTGGAATGAAATTGTAATGAGACCAATGCCAATTAAGCTTAAATAGTGCAATTCCACGTTACAATCTCAAAGTGAAGAGGGAGGGGTCAGGCCTTTGAAGCCGGAAAACTTCTAATAGTGGTGTGAGCTCATCTCGGCATCCTTGTCGTTTCGTCTTGGATGACAAAATGCCGTCGGCCGATCGGCATCCTTGTCGTCCAGGACGAAACGACAGAGATGCCAATTGACATCTCCGTCATCCATAAGTACAGGGAGTCCTCTGTGGACCAAAGCTTCATTGAAACCAGATCAATTCAACTCCTATAACTCCTATTCCAAAATACCTGAAGTTTGCTGATAAAGAACAACAGAAAAGAAACACCATCAAACACACTTCCATGCCACAGCCTATCCACTTGAACCGAGGACCTTTGAGATGATGCCCCAGCCCAATGCCATGTAACTCTCTTTGTGTTGCTGTTACCCCTCTTTTCGTACAAGGTAATATACCCACCAGGAAGCCGAAATGTATCTTCAATCATTTTCAACGTCAAACCAGGCTATGCAATCAGCAATTTAAACGGTGGCGATTGAAAGAAGAGAAAGCAATCAAGACAAAACCAAACACAGTCCAACCCTTTCGCTGGAATTCATCGCCCCTTGGTTTGATGTGAATCCGAGTCCAAGAAAGAACAATGATGGTAAGCCCTGACGACAAAGAGGAGGAGAGAAAGCAATCAAAACAAGGCCAAATACAGTCCAACTCTCCGCTGGAATTCATCTCATCGCACGCTTTACCCAAGATGAATTCGAGACGAGAAGGAACAATGAGTGCCAAGACCTGACGACAGAGAAGAGGGGAGAAAAACAATCAAGGTGAAACACCTGCATAGTCCAACTGTCAATCAGAAATTATCGCCAGCGCCCACTAGAGATGAATCCGAGACGAGAAGGAACGATGAGTGCTCAGACCCGACGACAAGGAAGAGAAGGAGGACAGTCGAGACGCTGCCTATAGAGGAGGCACACCATCTGAATCCGGCATGAGTTCAGGGTCCACGTAAACCCATCCAAGACATCAGCCAGAGGTGAACGTCAAAATGTTGAGGAGCGGAAGAGAGAGACAAGAAGGAGCCAACGGACAAAAGACTAAAAGGCGAGAAAAACGTATAAATTGAAGGTGACAATAACGCCCGCGTGGTATCGAACTGAGAACGAGGAACGAGAAACACGAAACCGGGAGACGAGTAACTGAAAACGAGGAACTGAAAAACGAGAAACGAGAAATGAGAAACACGAGATCAGAAGACGAGGACTGACAACAAGGAATGAGAATAAAATAGTGCATAATCAATGGCTTACTGCAAGAAGCCAGAGGGAGAGAGAGGATGAATGGAGACAATCAAGACACTGCTTATAGGTGAGGCACAACGTCCGAATCCCGCATGAGTCCAGGCTTAAATGAACCCATCAGACGTCAGCCACAGATGAACGTCAAGATGTCAGTGAGAGCGGGAGAGAGAATGAACGGTCGGAGAGAAGGTGAGGGAGGAGAAGGTAAAGGTGAAGGCGGGAACAGAATAGAATTGCATTGAGAACACGGATTCGACGTGCATGTTGAACAATTGCAGAGGGGAGATGGTTGAAAGGGCGAGAAGGACGAACTTGAAATAATAGAAGTGTCGAGAACGGTCACGCATACGTCAGTGTTGGGAACGTAGGGACATAAGAGACGACATTGAGAAATGTGAATAGAACCAGAGGGGCCCTGAGAAGTATTAAAAGTAGACGGAAATGGAGTACGAGGGTACATTGACGAAGGCGAGGTGATAAAAGTTGAAAATTGCTGACAGAAATGCGGGGAAAACGGAGGTAAAGACGAAGGATGGATTAGAGCGTATCAACGATATTGTAAGGAAGACATTGAAGATATCGAGACGAGTACGAAGGCGGAGATGGCTGAGAGACATGGAGGGAACAGATTAGAGTGTATCGACGATATTGTAAAGACATTGAGGATGTCGAGACGAATACAAAGTGGAGACGACTGAGAAGAAAGAGGGGAAGGAGACGGATCGGAACGAGATTGGAGAAAAGGGTAGCCCATATATGATCTA
>Ga0209038_10000669_pt1 | contig 10297 bp, 8 predicted proteins | sample BogFormECP03_OM3_FD_188237 | JGI IMG/M metagenome (GOLD analysis project Ga0209038, IMG submission 188237) | Bog forest soil microbial communities from Calvert Island, British Columbia, Canada - ECP03_OM3 (SPAdes) (version 2) | ecosystem: Environmental > Aquatic > Freshwater > Wetlands > Bog ...
GGTCGCCGGTCCCGCTGTGTCAGAAACAATATTGGTGTTTGAAATGGCGGTGTCGCCCTTGTCCACGATCAGCGTCACATCGTAGGTCGCCTTGAAGCCAGGCTCGTCAAACGAGGGGAAAGCGCGGCGCGCATCGGTCGGCTCAAACTGCGTTACCGCATAGTTGCGCTTCTCGGTTTTCGACAGGTAGAAGCCGCGCAGCTCGCCGTTCAGAATGCCAGTGTACTCAATCTCCAGCGTCAGCTTGCCCGCAGGCAGTTGCTGGTGGAAGTTGAAGGTCGCCTGCTGCTTGTCAGTGTCTTCCGTGACGGCAGCGTCGAGAACCTTGCCATTCAGTTTTGTCTTTACGCTCTGGAACTTGATCTCAATGGCATTCAGAGTGATTGAATCAACCGGCTTTTGAACCTGGACCTCGATCTTCTCGCTGCCGGCAAAAGTTGCGTTCTTAAGATCGGGAGTAAGAATAAGGCTATAGTGCTCTGGACGGACCGTGTCTGGCAGGCGCTGCGCAGTTGCATCCTGAACAAAAAATGACCCAAAAGCAATGCACGCTGCGGCAGAACACACGAATCCGGCAATACGACGACGTTGCGACATAGATTTCCTTTACGAGAAAAGGTGCGCTTCCGGTAGGTACAACCTTCAAAGCGCTGTATTTACCATCGCAAACGCACAACAGAGTTGTCCAGTGCGCCTCGGTCTAGGTTTCCCGGTAATCGAGCAGAACAATCCCTACCAGGACCAGGCATATGGGCCAGATGTACGACGCGATCCTTGAATCGCGTTTTTGCGGCAAACGCAATTCGAGCCAGCGGCTCCAGCCGGCTGTCGCGCCCAGCAACGCGATGGGAGTATGACTCATCTCGGCAAGCATTTCTTCCTTGATGTTCCCGAGCGCATGCGAATGTGTCAGCAGCAGCGCGCCGCCTGCCGCGCACATCAAGGGGAAAACATACGTGGCCACACGCGATGTCACGCGGCCCGTTTCCACTGCCCACTCGAAGATGGCGAAGGCGGTGATGAGCAGCGCATACATGCGGTGCTGCAATACGTCCGGGGATGAAAAGCTGGCCCAGAACGGGCGCGGACCGAGCGGCCAGTTCTCCGGATCGGCGCGCAGAACGATAAAGATTGCGAGTCCAATAAACAAGAGCGGCCAGTGGTGCGCCCACTTGAACCGCCGCGACCTCGAGAGCAGCGCCAGCAATCCGGCAACGAGCACAATCAAACCGGCCCAGTGGTGGTTGTATTCGCTCCACGCGCTGTCGTTCGCATCGTTCGCGCTCCCGGCGCTGTAGAGGGAGTTCTGAACGGCTACCTGAATCGAAGTAGGCGGTACCAGCGCCTTAAGCGGCGGACTGGTCATACGCGGCTCGACCCAGCGCATGCGCTCCACAATCTCGTGGCTCGTCAGGCGATCCTGCGTCAGATCGACGGCCGGCGGCTGCGATGTGAGCGACGCGGCGGCAAGAATGGCGGTAAACCCGAGGCCGATTTCCACCTCGCTGAAGCGCCGCAATCGCACCAGCAGAGGAGCCGGCGCGCGCTCAATCTGCCTTACCAGGAAGAAATTCCCCGCTCCCATTGCAAGAATCAGGAGCAGGAGATATATCTTCGCCAGCATCATGACGCCGTAAGTGGTTCCGTAAACGCCTTGCCACGAGCCAATGTAGAAGAACGCCATTCCAATGCCGCCGAGCACCAGCACCGAGACGGAGGCAATTGCCATCGCAGAAAAACGCCGAGTATAGCGCGCGGCCGTCGACCTGTCTTCTTCACGGCGCAAGGCGATCAGCAGAAATGGCATCGCACCAATCCACGCGGCTGTACCCACGTGGTGCAGGGCCGTTAGCCCCAACAGAATCCAGCGATGATCGAGGCGCGCCGCCGCGTGGCTCATGCCTACAGACGCCGCCAGCACGAGCAGCGCAAAAGGCGCGCAGGCAAACAGCGCCCTCCGCGACGATGCACGCATCAACAGGAAAAGAGTGAAGGCGCCGAAGGAAAGCAGAATTCCGAGAAAGAAGAAGTCGGCTGTGGCAACGTCCCTGAAGCTGAAGCCCGAGCCACCGATAAGGATTGTGCAACTGGTTGCAACGGAAAGGACTTGCGTGATAGCCAGCGCAAGCGCCGCCCATGCGGTTACTCCCCGCAGCCTGCGCAAGCTGTCAGGAGAGATCTGCGATGGCAGCCCTGCCACCAGCAGAAACGTGACTCCGCCAAGAGTCAGCGCTTCCAGCGCAAGCGCCCCCGCGCGGAGCAGAACTGAGAGCAGGTCGAAGTCTTTGAGTAGCCAGATCAAGACAGCTATTGAACCACAAACGGAATTTCGCCGCGCGTGATGTGCCCATCACTTGCCAACGCCTGCCAGCGGATCGTATATACGCCCGCACCCACATTCACGCTTTGCGCGGCCAGGGTATCGGGTGAATCCTGCGGCGTAAGCGTCAACGTCTGCACCTTCCCGCCAGGATCCACGAGATAGAGACGCGAATGAGCGCCGTCAATGCGCGAATTGAACTTGAGATGGACTGCTATCTCCGGCCCTTTCACGGTGGCATGGGCCGATGGCGTCGACGCCAGCAAGACCGCATGCGCCAAGGCTGCCTTGGGCACAAGTGCGATCGCGGAGAAGATTACAACCAGCAGTAAATATCTCGGAAAAGAACAGACTTTCATATCCCTCACATTCAGAAGACGCGCGGAGACAGGGCGACGATTCAGGAAAACTGCACCGACGCGGCACGCACAGACTGTCCGCTGATCTGCGCCGCCCGCGCTTCCGCATATGCGGCCGCTCCCATCAAGGCCGCACGGCTTTCCAGAATAATGCGTACCGGCATGTGAACGAGCAGATCGCTGAGGCGTCCTTTGTCAGTAAACGCCTGCATAAACGTTCCGTTTTTCATCGTCTTCAAAATCTTCGGTGCGATACCGCCGCCAAGATACAATCCACCAACAGACAGCACCTTCAGCGCAAGGTTACCGGCCTCCGCACCATAGGCGGAAGCGAACATGTCGAGGGTTTTCGCGCACAGTTCATTCGATCCGTCTTCACCCACTTCGCCGATCACGGCATTCGGATCTTCCTGATGCATGCGATCTTTCAGCCACGAAGGCTCTTCCATACCCTTTTCGTCACGCAGGAAGGAATAAATATTCTTTAGTCCAATGCCGGAAACAACCCGCTCGAAGCTTACTCGTCCCTTAAGCTCACCTTGCAGATAGCGCAACAGGTCAATCTCAAGCTCATTGCGCGGAGCAAAATCGCAGTGGCCGCCTTCCGACGCCATCGGAATATGCATCTTCCCGACCCATACAAGAATGGCTTCGCCCAGTCCCGTGCCAGCGGAAACCAGTCCGCGATTCCCGACCGCGCTGGCGTCGCCTTCGCTCAATACAAGAATCTGATCCGAATGCAGTTCCGCGATGCCATAGCCGTTTGCCTCAAGATCGTTGATGAGAAACAGGTGCTGGATCCCCAGACCGGAGGACAACTCCTCACAATCCAAAACCCATGGAAGATTCGTCAGCTTCAGGCGTCCGTGCCGCACCGGGCCGGGCACGCCGAAGCATGCAGCAGTGACTTCCGGATTGCCGCTCTCGGCAAGAAACTTCTTCGTGACTACTTCCAGCCCTGTGTATTCCTGTGCGGGAAATTTCTCATCGCGAACGTGCGTCAGCTCGCCATTTTCAAATCCGTATAGCGCCAAGTGGACTTTCGTGCCGCCCACATCCCCGGCGAGAATCATCTCGTAATCTCCAGTCTTCCTACTCCGCTTGCATCCGGTGGGGGAAGCAGCGCGGCCGCATCTTTGTCCAGCAGGAAGAGCAGTTTCCCGTTCTTCGGCTGAATCAGCTGCGATGGCAGCGTCTCCGGATCATACGGCCCCTGCAACACACGATGCAACGGATCGGCTTTATCCTTACCGCCAATAAGAAAGAAGATATCGCCAGCTTCAATGATGACCGGCCACGTCAGCGTCACACGCCATGTATCTTTTTGGGGGACCTTGTTCGCATATACAAGATGGGACAGTTCATGAATCCCCGCCGTGTGCGGAAAGATCGATGCCGTATGCCCATCGTCGCCCATGCCCAAAGCCAGCGAGTCAAAGCGCGGAACTTCCGCCCCTTCGAGCTTGAACTGGTTACGAAGCGTCGACTCATACCGCGCGGCCGCTTCCTCCGGCGGCAATTCGCCCTCGATGCGAAAGACATGCTCCGGTTTCAGCGGAACCTCGTCCAGCATTGCCTCGCGCGTCATGCGATAGTTGCTGTCGTTGTCGGTCGGAGGCACCGTGCGCTCATCGACAAAATAAAGCTCAAGTTGCGCCCACGGCATTGCCTGCAAGAATTTGTGCTGCGGGTCGGCCAGCAATGCGAATGTCCGCTTCGGCGTGCTGCCGCCAGAGACGGCGATGCGTACCTTGCCTTTAGTGGCGACTGTCTTTTGCGCCTCTTCCAGAAAATGCTCTGCGGCTGCGTAGGCCAGAGCATCCGGCCCGTCATATACGCGATATTCGACTGCTATCGTTTTTGCCATGCTTTTGTCAGTTCCTGAAATCAGCTGTTATGCCAGCGACGTCCATCGCGTCCAAGCAGCCCGTCAGCGGCCTTTGGCCCCCAGCTGCCGCTGGTGTAGTTGGGGAAATCCTTCGGCTTGGACTTCGCCCAGGCCTGCAGTACCGGCGTATACAGCGACCAGGTCGCCTCCACGCCATCGCGGTGTGCGAAAAGCGTCTGATCGCCGAGCATTGCGTCCAGCAGTAATCGCTCATAGCCATTGGCCGAATTCACGCCAAACGCCGTTGCATACTGGAAGTCCATCACCACCGGGCAGACATTCGTCTCCGGCCCCGGCACCTTGGCGCCAAAGCGCAGCGAGATGCCTTCATCGGGCTGAATCCTCATCTTCAGCAGGTTCGGCTGAATTTCGCTGCATCCGCCCGATCCGGGCTGGTCAAAAAGTAACAATGGCGGTTGCTTAAACTGGATCGTGATCTCCGTCACGCGCTTTGCCATCCGCTTGCCCGCGCGCAGATAAAACGGAACTCCCGCCCAGCGCCAGTTTTCCATCTCGAGCTTCAGCGCTACGAAAGTCTCTGTGGACGAATTCGGATCGACGCGATCTTCTTCGCGATAACCCTGCACCTGCTGGCCGTCAACAGTTCCCAGTGCATACTGGCCACGCACGGTGTTATCCATGGAGATGGGCTTGATCGCGCGCCACACTTTTACCTTTTCGCCGCGCACGGAGCTGGCCTCAAATGAAACCGGCGGCTCCATGCAGACGAACGAAAGTAGCTCCATCACATGGTTCTGCACCACATCGCGCAGCGTACCGGCCTTCTCATAGAATGGCCCGCGGCCTTCAATGCCGATACTCTCAGCTGCCGTAATCTGCACATGATCGATAAAATTGCGGTTCCAGATCGGCTCAAAAATCCCGTTGGCGAAGCGAAAGACCAGGATGTTCTGCACCGTCTCCTTGCCGAGGTAGTGATCGATGCGGAAGATTTGTTCCTCATCAAAAACCTTGTTCACCTCGTCATTCAGCTGCCTGGCCGACTCCAGATCATGTCCGAACGGCTTCTCGATAATCACCCGGGCATGGCCCTTTTCCGGATGCGCCATGCCATGGTCGCCGAGCCGATTGATGATGTCAGAAAAATACTCAGGAGCGACGGCGAGGTAAAAGAGGCGGTTGCCTTCTGTTCCGCGCTCTTTGTCGATCTTCTCAAGCAACGCTTTCAGATCCGAGTAGCCCGCGTCATCGTCAAAGTTCATCGCGTGGTATTCCACTTTTTCGATGAAGTCGTCGACCCGGCTGTCGTCTGGCTTCACGCCGCCGAATTTCAAAATGCCGTCCTTCATATCGGCGGCAAATTCCTGCTTCAGGTCGCGGCGCGCCACGCCGACGATGGCAAACTCTGCAGGCAGCAGCCCCTGCTGTTCCAGATGAAAGAGCGCGGGCAGCAGCTTGCGTTTGGTCAAGTCACCCGACGCGCCAAAGATCACCACGACGTTGGGGTCGGGAATCCGTTCGCTGCGCGGTGATGCCGTCCCTACGGCCTCTGGAGCAATTCTTACTTCTGTGGTTGCCATAATGTCCCCCGCTAGTCTTTCGTCTTTTGATAACCGCCGAACGCAATGCGCCGAATCAGCGACATTATTTCGATACCGCTGCAGCCTCCAGCGAAATCCCCAACTTCTCCAACTCCGCCTTCAATTGCTCCGAGCCTTGATAGCGAATCCCATGTATGCCTACCGAGTTTGCCGCATCCACGTTGCCCGAGCGGTCATCCACAAATACGACGGAGTCCGCATTTCTCTGTATAACGTCGAGCGCCATCGTGAATATTTCCGGGTGCGGCTTGCGCAACCCAACATAACAGGAACTAACGAAAACCTTGAAATACTTGCGCAGATTAAATTTGTCCAAGCGGTAGTCATTCAATTCGCGCGCTTCGTTGTTCACCATGCCAATAAAGAACGAATCAGATGCGGCAAGATTTGCAAGGATCCCAAGCGCGCTGTCTTGAAGGACTGCTGACTGCGCCTTCATCTCGGCAAGAAAATCGCTCGGGGAGAAGTTACGCGGCTCGTAAAAGACTGTCTTCCTGAGATACTCCTCAACGGTGATCGATCCTTTTTCCCACGCATCGTTCGACATCTCGTGGCGCTCATCGAACGCATCGCGGTCCAATCCAAATTGCGAAAGCACTGCAGCGCGCCCTTTACGGTCCCAGCCATTCGTCAGCAGGACCCCGCCAACATCCCACAAAATAGTAGTGATGGTTGCCATTGCCGCTCCTGCGCAGTTTCGTGCGCCTGCAGTGCTTCGTTGATCTCGGTTGGTTTACCTGACTGAGTGAGTCTCCAGCTTCGCCGCTTCCGGCATGTTCCGTGCTTCGATTGCCTTTACCTTGTTAAGCCTGCGTACAAAGCGCTCTTCCTGCTTCTGAAAGCGCGCATTCAGATACGACGACACCAGATCGAAAGCCAGCGCACTGCCGATGATCCTCGCGCCCAACACCAGAACGTTCATGTCATCGTGTTCCACGCCCTGGTGCGCGGAATACGTATCATGACACATGCTGGCGCGAACTCCCGGCATCTTGTTCGCGGCAATATTTACACCAACACCGCTTCCGCAAATCAGGATGCCCCGCTCCGCCCGTCCCGCAGCCAGCGCCTTGCCTACTGCCTCCGCAAAATCTGCGTAGTCAGAAGGCTCAGTATTGTAAGCGCCCAGGTCAACAACCTCATGCCCCAGGCGCTCCAGATATCCGCGGACCTCTTCCTTCAACGGAAACCCCGCATGGTCCGCTGCGATGACCAGCTTCATAGATCTACTTCCCCGCCAGTGCCGCGCTCTGAACCAGCGACTTCGCGCGACTGACAATGTTCGCCACGCTGTAGCCCAGCTTTTCGAGCGCTACCTTGCCGGGAGCCGACGCGCCGAAGCGATCCAGCCCGATCACATCGCCGTGGCGGCCAACATACTTCCACCAGCCGATTGCGCTTCCCGCCTCAACTGCCAGCTTCGGCAAATGATCCGGGAAGATTGAAGCCTTGTACTCGTCGCTCTGCTCTTCGAAGATGTCAAAACTCGGCATCGAAACCACGCGTGCTGTGACGCCATCCTTCTTCAGCGCGGCCGCCACATCGAGCGATAGCCATACTTCCGCGCCCGTCGCCACAATGAGCAGATCTGGAGAATCACTGCCCTGCTCCACAATGTATGCGCCGTGCTTTACACCTTCGTAAATGTCATGCTTGGTTGCATCAAGAACCGGCAGGTCCTGCCGCGACAGAGCCATGAAGCAAGGACTCTTGCGCTCGAGTGCCAGCCGCCACGCCGCTGCCGTCTCATTCGCATCCGCCGGACGAAAATCCGTCAGGAACGGCACCGCACGCAGCATCATCAGGTGCTCGATCGGCTGGTGCGTCGGGCCGTCTTCGCCCAGTGCAATCGAGTCATGCGTAAAGATGAACAACGACTGCGTGTGCATGATCGCCGCCATGCGCAGCGCCGACTTGCAGTAATCGGTGAAGGTGAAGAAGGTCGAGCCATACGGAATCAGGCCGCCATGCGCCGCCATACCGTTGACCGCCGCGCACATGCCGAACTCGCGTACGCCGAACCAGATGTTCCTACCCTTGGGATCAATATGGAAATTGCCGCCGTCTTTCAGGATGGTCTTGGTCGAAGCTGTCAGATCAGCCGCGCCTCCGATCAGCTCCGGCACCGCCTTCGAGAAGGCATTCATGATCGCGTTGCCTGCGTTGCGCGTCGCGACTGGCTTGTCTGTCGGGAAGGTAGGCAGCGTCTTCTCCCACCCATCCTCCAGCTTGCCCGCCTGCGTGCGCTCATACTGGGCTGCCAGTTCCGGGAACTTGGTCTTGTACTCAGCAAAGAGCGAATTCCACTCGGCCTCGTACTTTGCACCGCTCTCCTTGATCGTGTCCCAGTTCTTCTGCGCCTCTTCCGGCACATAGAAAAACTTGTCCGAAGGCCAGCCGAGCTTTTTCTTGGTTTCGATTGCTTCTTCCGGCTTCAGTGCTTCGCCGTGAACTTTATTTGTTCCGGCGATCGGGCTTCCGTAGCCGATCACCGTCCGTACAGCGATGATTGACGGCTTGTCCGTGACTGCCTTGGCCGCTTCAATCGACTTTGAGATCGCATCGAGGTCGTTGCCGTCAGCCACCTTCTGCACATGCCAGTGATAGGCCTCGAACCGTTTCTCGACATCTTCGGTGAACGACAACTCTGTCGGCCCGTCGAGCGAGATCAGATTGTCGTCGTAGAGGAAGATCAACTTGCCCAGTTTCAGCGTGCCGGCGAGAGATGCCGCCTCATGCGAGATGCCTTCCATCAGGTCGCCATCGCCGCAGATACCGTAGGTGTAATGATCGACAATGTCGAAGCCCGGCTGGTTGTAGACCGCGGCAAGATGCTTCTCGGCGATCGCAAGGCCCACCGACATGCCAAGACCCTGCCCCAGCGGCCCGGTCGTCACTTCCACACCATCGGTATCGCCGCGCTCCGGGTGCCCTGGAGTAATGGACCCATACTGCCGGAACTGCTGCAGGTCCTCAATAGTGACGTTGTAGCCGGACAGATGCAGCACGCCGTACAGCAGCGCCGAAGCATGCCCATTCGAGAGCACAAAGCGGTCGCGGTTCGACCAGTGCGAGTTCGCCGGGTTGTGGCGCATGTACTTGTGGAAGAGCAGGTACGCAATCGGAGAGTCGCCCAGGGGCGCGCCGGGGTGGCCGCTCTTGGCCTTATCCACGGCGTCTACAGCAAGAAAACGAAGTGCATTGATGGAAAGCTGATCGATATCGCTCATAACGTATTCACGCTCCATGAAATTTTCGGCCCGTATTGAGGTGCGATTTCGAAGTCTGCACGCACCCTGAAAGATGATGTGAATCGCTGAAACTATCTAAAGGCTACGTCCTTAAGATGTCCGCCGAAGCAAATGAGGTTCAGGAGCGCCTTCGATTTGCACATCGAAATTGCGCCCCTCCCACCGGTTCTCCGCTATCCAGTAAAGAGTAAACGAAACCGCGCCAGTCTGCTCCGGGGTGGTCGGTATATCCACAAAAGTGCCGGCATAGCCCACCGTCGAGCTTTCTTTCGTCTGGCTTGTCTTCCAGCCGTCCGTCGACCAGGCGATCTTGATGCGGTCATGCGCCGTGATGCGCAGCGTTTTCCCCGCCGGGATACTTGTGATTATTCGCCGCAGCTTGAAAACCTCAATGCCGCTCTCGCGCCTGCCAGTCGCGTACCGCTCTGCGACGACCGGGATTCTGTCGAACACCTGTCCATCGGTCACAGACCGCAGCAACTTCAGATACTCCGCATGCGCCCAGACCAGCGGCATCGCCGCGCCTGCCGGGCCACCGAAAACCAGCCCGCTCTTGTCCGGCTCGTCCCAGATCTGCTCCGGAAGCATGCCGCCCACCGAGGCAAAGGCTTCAATCGTCTTGATCAGCGGTTGCACATCATGTCCCGCAGCCAGTTCGTAGTGTGCGCGTTCCCCCGTCAGCAGCGGCCATACCCGTCCCTGTCCGTGGCCCAGAAACGGCCCACCGTCATGCCGCTGCCCATACCCGTCGTGGTTATACCGCCGCCAGCATGGCCCCTTTGGGGTATCACGCTTCAGCACCTTGTCCATCACCTTTATCGAATCCACAATCACGGGATCATTCGCCGGACGCACCCCATACCGCACCAGTTCGAGAAACCCCCCGTCGATGACCTCGCGCGCCTCAAACTCAGATT
>Ga0209038_10000670_pt1 | contig 10296 bp, 9 predicted proteins | sample BogFormECP03_OM3_FD_188237 | JGI IMG/M metagenome (GOLD analysis project Ga0209038, IMG submission 188237) | Bog forest soil microbial communities from Calvert Island, British Columbia, Canada - ECP03_OM3 (SPAdes) (version 2) | ecosystem: Environmental > Aquatic > Freshwater > Wetlands > Bog ...
CGGCCGCCGAGTGGATCGCCGCCAAGGCGCCGCCGGCGAAGGCCGCCGGAGAGATCATCGAGGATGAGGACACCGGCGAGACGGTCGAAAAGATCATCGCCTGGCTCGACGAGCGCAAGCTCATCTAGAGAGGACTGAACTTCAATGGCGAACATACTGGTCTACGCGCTGCACTACGAGGGCGCGATCAACAAGAACTCGCTCGGTGCCGTCTCCGAGGGTGCCAAGTTGGCCGCCGAGCTCGGCGGCGAGGCGCACGCGATCCTGCTCGGCGAGAACGTGCCCGCGGATCTGGCGGCGTCGCTCGGGAAATACGGAGCGAAGAAGGTGCTCGTGGCCGAGGGCCCAGAGGGGCTCGCGCAGCCGCTGGTCGACGCGATGGCCGCGGCGATCTCCTCGGGTGGCTACTCCTACGCGCTGTTCGGCGGTGGTCTGCTCGGCTTTGAGATCGGCGCCGGATTGGCCGCGCGACTGGGCGCGGGAGTGGTGATGGAGGTCACCGCCGTGCGCGCCGTTGGCGGCGAGCTGATCGCCGAGCGTCCGATCCTGGGAGATTCGGCGATCTCTGAAATCAAATATCGCTCTGACGTGGGCATCATCATCGGTCGCCTGAACGCCTTCGAGATCAGGGAGTCGGGCGATGGCGATGCGCCCGTCGAGGCACTCAGCTTCGAGCTCTCACCGCACGCCTCGCAGGCGACGATGATCACGCGCGGCGAACAGCGCGGCGCGGACGTGGACATCGAGGGCGCCGACATCCTGATCGCCGGCGGTCGGGGCCTCGGCAAGGCCGAGGGCTTCGAGCTCGCCGAAGACCTGGCCAAGGCCTTCGGCGGCAACAGCGCCGTCGCGGCCACCCGCGCGGTCGTCGATGCCGGCTGGTATCCCTACGCGGCCCAGATCGGCCAGACGGGCAAGACCGTCGCGCCGAAGCTGTATCTCGCGGCGGGCATCTCCGGCGCGATCCAGCACAAGGTGGGGATGCAGGGCTCGGAGAACATCGTCGCGATCAACAAGGATGCGAACGCGCCGATCTTCGAATTCTCCGATCTCGGCGTGGTTGGGGATCTGAACAAGATCCTGCCCAAGCTCACGGAGGCCGTGAAGGCGAAGAAGGGAAGCTGAGCGATGTCCCACGCCAACGGGAAGGTCGTGCCCGCGGCCTTCCCGCCCCCGGTGGATTCACCCAATGAGTTCATCAAGAACGGTCTGGACGCCGAGGACGAGCTGATCGAGGTGGGCGTCGTGATCGTCGGCGGGGGCACGGCCGGCCTGGCCTGTGCCAACCGTCTGCTGCAGCTCCTGGCTGACGATCCGGAGACGATGGAGCGGTTGGGCGAAGTGCCTGTGGCGGTCGTCGAGAAGGCCAAGGTCTGCGGTGGTCAGAGCCTGTCGGGGGCCGTCATGCGCCCGGCGGCGCTGGAAGAGCTGTTTCCCGAACTCACACGGGAGGACTGGCGCAAGGAGGGCTATGCCTTTGGCGAGGTCACCAAGGAGGCGGTGTACATGCTCACCGGCCCGAAGTCCAAGCTCCCGGTCCCAATCCCGCTGGTGCCAAACTTCAAGAATCACGGCAACGAGGTGGTCTCGGTGTCCGCGCTCGCTCGCTATCAGCAGCGCCAGGCCGAAGACGCTGGAGCCTACGTCCTGACCGAGACCTCGGCGACCAAGCTGATCGTCGACGACGGCAAGGTCGTCGGCGTGCGCTCGGGCGACAAGGGCCGCGGCAGGGACGGCGAGCCGCTCTCAAACTTCGAGCCGGGGACCGACATCAAGGCCCAGGCGACCGTGCTGGCCGAGGGCTGCTGGGGCTCTCTCTCGGGCGCCGCGATCCGCGAGTTCGACCTCGCCGAGGGGCGCGAGCCGCAGGTGTGGGAGCTCGGCGTGAAGGAGGTGTGGAAGGTCAAGAAGCCACTCGACCGGGTGATCCACACGTTCGTACAGCCGTGGCCGCTGAGGGTCGCGGCTAAGTACGGGCAGCTCGGCGGCACCTGGCTGTATCCGATGAAGGATGAGAAGACGGGTGAGGACCTTGTCTCGATCGGGTTCGTCGTCGACCTCAACTACCGCGACGCGACGACTTCGGCGCACGACCTGCTCCAAACGTTCAAGACGCATCCGCTCGTCAGGGGCATCCTCGCGGGCGGCGAGCGGGTCGCCTGGGGCGCCAAGGCGCTTCCCGGAGGCGGCTACTGGTCGATGCCGAAGCTGTCGATGCCCGGCGCGCTGCTCGTCGGCGACGCCGGCGGGATGGTCGACACGGCGGCGCTGAAGGGCGTCCACCACTGCATCCGGTCCGGGATGCTCGCCGCGGAGGCGATCTACGGCAACCTCAAGACGGGCCGGTCGCTGGAGTCCTACGAGGAGGCGGTCGAGCGGTCCACGATCGGCACCGAGCTCTACCAGGTGCGCAACACGCGCCAGGCATTCCAGAAGGGCTTCCTCATCGGCAGCCTGCTGGCGGGCCCGTCGATCATGTCCAAGGGCAAGGTTCCCCCGGGCCGGCAGGAGTGGCACCGCGATGACGTCGAGCCGATGTTCATTGGCAACACGAAGAAGCGCTACCCCAAGCCGGACGGGAAATACACCTTCGACAAGCTGTCCTCGGTGTTCATCACCGGCAATGCCACCCGCGACGATGCGCCGAACCACATCCGCGTGCAGAAACACGTACCTCGAGAGCTCGCAGAGACCTGGCGCTGGATGTGCCCGGCGGGGGTGTATGAGATCCCCGAGGACGCCCCCGAGCATGGCGTGGTGGACGTGATCGTGAACTACACGAACTGCGTGCAGTGCGGAGCGATCACGGCCAAGGGCGGTCGGCTGACGACTCCCGAGGGCGGCGACGGGCCGCTTTATCAGATCACCTGAGGTTTGCTTTGCAGCGCAGGACAGGTCGGCTCGCCCGCCCCATTCCCCGGGGCCGGCGGCGAAACCTGCGCGTTAACACCGTGTTACTGGGTATGGCGATGATGTCTAGCACCACGAGCCGGTCCCGCCGGCGTCTGCTGCACCTGCCCGCTCTCACCCTCGCGCTGCTGTGCGGATGCCTCGCGGTCGCGCCCGCGGCGATCGGGGACGCCTCCACCGCCGGCGTCGCCCAGCCGGCGCAGAGCGCTGCGGCGGTGCCGGCGCCGATCGCATCGGCGACGCTCGAGCAGTGCCTCACGGCTACGGCCCAGGGCGAAGGCAGCGCGATGTTCTCCGGTGAAATGACCGCGATCCCCGGGAGCGTGCACATGGCGATGCGGATCGACGTCGAGGCGCAGCTGTCAGGGGAAGCTCTGTTCCACTCGGTCACCGCGCCGGGGCTGGATGTATGGCGCACCGCGGATCCGGGGGTGCGGACCTATCGCTACGTCAATCAGGTCACAGCGCTGTCGGCACCCGCGTTCTACCGTGCCGTGGTGCGCTTCCGCTGGCTGAACGCCAAGGGTCGCCTGATCAAGCTGGTGGAACACCAGACGCCCAGGTGCGTGCAGCCTGCACCGCCGCCCGCGCCTGCGAGCACCGCCGCCTCCTCGCTAGAATGAGTGGACGATGAAGGCCAAGATTCACCCGAGCTACGTTCAGGCGCATGTGCGCTGCACCTGCGGCAACGAGTTCGTCACCCGCGCCACCCGGGACGAGCTCCACGTCGAGGTCTGCTCCAACTGCCACCCCTTCTACACGGGCAGGCAGAAGCTGATGGACACCGGTGGGCGCGTCGAGCGCTTCCAGCGGAGAGTGGCCAAGGGCCGCCTGCACTCAGCGCAGACACGGTCCCCTTCCTAGCTCGATGTCCTCGCGTCCGGCCGCCGGTGCGCCGACGACGGCGGCCGAGCTGAAGCCGGCGGGCGTCGTTCGCGCGGACGGCGCGGGCCCTGCCACGGTTGTGGACCCCGTAGGCCTAGGCGTTCGGGCCGGCGCCGGCGAATCCACCCTCGAGGCCCACGGCGCGGGATCTCCGGTCGAGTTCGGCGCCCAGCGTGACGCGCCCGTGGGGGGCCAGGCGGTGCTCGAGGGCGTGATGATGCGTGGCGTCGCACACTGGGCGGTGGCGGTACGCAAGCCGACCGCCGAGCAGCTGAGCGAGGAGCACTACTCGCCCGCCGAGGAGGGGGCGCGAGGCGAGGTCGCGGTGAGCGTATTCGCACTGGACTCGGCGCTCAAGCGCCATCGCCTGCTGCGCCTGCCGATCATCAGGGGCATGGTGGCCCTGGGGGGATCGCTGATGATCGGATTTCGTGCGCTCGAGGTCTCGGCGAATGCGCAGCTGCCGCCCGAGCAAGAGGGTGAGCAGGAGATCCCGCGCGGCGTGTGGGCGGGAACCGTGGTCGTGGCGCTCGCGCTGGCGATCATCCTGTTCTTCCTGATTCCGGTGGGCTTGACCAGCCTGATCAAGGGCCAGCTGGGCTCTTCGGTGCTGTTCTGGGTGGTCGAGGGCCTCGTGCGAACGGCGATCTTCCTCGGCTACCTGCTGCTGCTCTCCCGGGTGAGAGACCTGCGGCGCGTGTTCGAGTACCACGGCGCCGAGCACAAGACGATCTCCTGTTATGAGGCCGGTCTGCCGCTGACGCCCGCCAACGCCACGCGCTTCTCGCGTCTGCACCCCCGCTGCGGCACGAGCTTCCTGCTGGTGGTGATGATCGTCGCGATCTTCGTGTTCGCCCCGATCGGCCTTCCCGCCTGGTACTGGCTCGTGGCCACGCGCATCCTCGGAGTGCCGGTAATCGCGGGGATCTCCTTCGAGCTGATCAAGTTCGCCGGACGCAACCGGCGCAAGCGGTGGGTGCAGGCGGTGATGCTGCCGGGGCTCAAGCTGCAACTGCTCACCACCCGTGAGCCGGATCTCGACCAGCTCGCGGTGGCGATCGCGGCGCTCGAGGCGGTGCTCGCACTCGAGTCTCCGGGGGAGCTCTCCGCGGCCGACCTGCTCGGCCTGGAGGTCGTCGCGTAGGGCCCTCTCGCCGGGGTGGCTCCTGTGGGGGCCCATAGACTGGATCGTGATGATTGAAGACCTGGTCAAGCAGATCGAGGCGCGCTTCGCCGAGCTGGGTGCGCAGATGACCGACCCGCAGGTGATCTCCGACCGCGAGCGCTACGCCGAGGTCGGTCGCGCCTACAGCCAGCTCGAGCCCGTGGCAAGGCTCGCCGAGCAGTGGCGCCACGCTCGTGATGACGCGGCCGGCGCCGAGGAACTGCTGTCAGAGGAGGGCGAGGACTCGGGCATGCGCGAGGAGCTGGCCGAGGCGCACGAGCGGATCGAGCGCCTCGAGGAGGAGATCCGCATGGCGATGGTCGAGCGTGACCCCAACGACGAGAAGAGCGTGATCGTCGAGATCCAGGGCGGCGCCGGCGGCGATGAGGCGGGCCTGTGGGCGGGGGACCTGTACCGGATGCTCACCAAGTACGCCGAGCGTCGTGGCTGGCAGGTCGAGCCACTGGACGTCGGCGAGGGCAAGTTCACGTTTGCCGTCAAGGGCGACGGCGCCTACTCGGTGTTCAAGTTCGAGGGCGGCACCCACCGCGTGCAGCGGGTGCCCCAGACCGAGTCACAGGGGCGGATTCACACCTCCACCGCGACTGTGGCCGTGCTGCCCGAGGCGGAGGATGTCGACGTGCAGCTTGACCCCAACGACCTGCAGATCGACGTCTACCGCTCATCCGGACCCGGCGGGCAGTCGGTCAACACGACCGACTCCGCGGTCCGCATCACGCACCGGCCGTCTGGGATCACGGTGTCCATGCAGGACGAGAAGTCCCAGCTGCAGAACCGCGAGAAGGCGCTGCGCGTGCTGCGTGCGCGGATGTATGAGCGCGCGCTTGCCGAGCAGCAGGCCGAGCTTGCCGCCGACCGGCGTTCGCAGGTCGGCACAGGCGACCGCGCGGAGAAGATCCGCACCTACAACTATGGCGAGCGGCGAGTGACCGACCATCGGATCAAGCTGACCGTGCACAACCTCGATCAGGTGCTCCAGGGAGAGCTCGATGAGCTGACCGCCGCCCTGCAGGCCAATGAGAAGCGCGCCCGCCTGCAGGCGCAGGCGGCGGCGTGAACGGCACTCCTGCGCGCGACGCGCTCGACGGCGCGATCACTGCGATCACGGCGGCCGGGTGCGAAACACCCCGCCTGGACGCCGAAGTGCTGCTCGCGCATGTGCTGGGCGTCGGCCGCGAGCGGCTGCTCACCGACCGGGAGCTGATGGTTGAAGGGCCCGCCGTGCGCTCCTATCAGGATGCGGTGCGCCGTCGCGCGGTGGAGCGTGAGCCGGTCGCCTACATCGTCGGGTACCGGGGCTTTCGCCGGCTGGAGGTCGGCGTCGATCGCCGGGCACTCGTGCCACGGCCGGAGACGGAGCTGCTGGTCGAGCTCGGCCTGACGCTCCAGACGGGCGCACGCGTGCTCGACCTCGGCACGGGCAGCGGCGCGGTGGCGCTCGCGCTGAAGGACGAGCGCCCCGACCTCGAGGTCACAGGCAGCGACGTGAGCGAGGCCGCACTGGAGCTCGCCGGCGCCAACGGGCGCCGCCTCGGGCTGGACGTCCGCTGGCTGCACGCGGACCTGTTGACGGGCGTTCCGGACGAGTTCGACGCGGTCCTCTCGAACCCCCCCTACATCGCCGAGTCAGAGCGCTCCTCGCTCGCTCCCGAGATCCTGCGCCACGAGCCCGAAGGGGCGCTGTTCGCGGGTCCCGACGGGCTGCTCGCAATCCGCGAGCTGCTCGTGCAGGTGGCCGAGCGGCGCCGGGTCAGCGTGGTGGCGCTCGAGGTCGGCGCGGGCCAGGCGCCGGCGGTGGCCGAGCTGATGGGACTCGCGGGTCTTCCCAACGTGCGATCAGAGCTGGATCTGGCGGGGGTCGAGCGGGTCGTGGTCGGCGAGCGCGGGGATCGGCGCTGAGCTCGATGGCGCTCACGGACGGCGACGCCGCACGCCTCACGGCCGCTCTGAGGGCCGGGGGCGTGGTGGTGTTTCCGAGCGACACCGTCTACGGGCTGGGCTGCGATCCCGACAGCGAGGACGCCGTGAGGCGCCTGTATGAGCTGAAGGGGCGCCCCGCGGATCGCCCCGCCGCGGTGATGTTCTTCGATTGCGCGCGGGCGCTCGAGGCGCTGCCAGGGCTCCGTGCGGCCGAGCGCGCCGCGGTCGAGGCGCTGCTCCCCGGACCGGTCACGCTCGTGCTGCCCAACCGCGAGCGCCGCTTCGCGCTGGCCGCCGGGCCGGGTGTGGGCGCCTCGGACTCGCTTGGGCTGCGCGTCCCGCGCCTGACACAGGCCTTGGCGGCGCTTGGCAGGGTGCCCGGCGCGATCATGCAGTCAAGCGCCAACCTGTCGGGCGCGGCGGACGCGCGGCGGCTCATGGACGTGCCTGATGAAATCCGTGAGGGGGCCGATCTGACGCTCGACGGTGGAGAGCTCCCGGGTGTCGCATCGACGGTCGTTGACCTGCGCGAGTACGAGCAGAGCGGGTCCTGGAGCGTGCTCCGCGAGGGCGCGCTGGCCCGCCGGGAGCTCGTGGGCGCGCTCGGCTGAGGCTTCGGCGCGGGCGCAGACCACCTGGCGGCCGCTCCTGCTAGCCTCGTGACAGCTGCCGCGACTGGCGCTGGAGGTGGAATCGACCACCGGGAAGCGGTCAGCGGATAACGCCGCGCGCCTGGGCATTTACGTCATCATCCGCCCGAGGAGAGCGCCATGTCCGAGCTCAGCCCCGACTACTTCAACCGTCCTCTCCAGGAGGTCGACCCCGAGATCGCGGACGTGCTGCGGGGAGAGCTCGAGCGCGAGCAGCGCACGCTCGAGATGATCGCCTCGGAGAACTTCGTGCCGCGCGCCGTGCTCGAATGCCAGGGCTCGGTGCTCACGAACAAGTACGCCGAGGGCTATCCGGGCCGTCGCTACTACGGCGGCTGCGAGTGGGTCGACATCTCCGAGCAGCTGGCGATCGACCGGGCCAGGGCGCTGTTCGGAGCCGAGCACGCGAACGTCCAGCCGCACTCCGGCGCGCAGGCCAACACCGCCGTCTACCACGCTCTGCTCGAGCCCGGCGACACGATCATGGGGCTGTCGCTGGCCCACGGCGGCCACCTCACGCACGGAATGAGGATCAACGTCTCCGGCCGGCTGTATGAGATCGCCGCCTACGAGGTGGACCGCGAGAGCAGCGTGATCGACATGGACGAGGTTGCCCGCGTCGCGCGCGAGCGTCGCCCGAAGCTGCTTTTGGCCGGCTGGTCTGCATACCCACGCCAGCTCGACTTCCCGCGCTTTCGCGAGATCGCCGACGAGGTCGGCGCGATCCTGATGGTGGACATGGCCCACTTCGCCGGTCTCGTCGCCGCCGGACTCCACCCTAACCCGATCGAGTTCGGTGCCGATGTGGTCACGACGACCACCCACAAGACGCTCGGCGGCCCCCGCGCCGGGGTGATCCTGTGCCGGGAGCAGTACGCGAAGAAGATCGACTCGGCCGTATTCCCCGGCCAGCAGGGTGGACCGCTCGAGCACGTGATCGCGGCCAAGGCCGTGGCCTTCAGGATCGCCGCCAGCGAGCTGTTCGCCGAGCGTCAGCGTCGCACCGTGGACGGAGCGCAGGCGTTGGCTGAGGAGCTGTTGAAGGCCGGTCACGGCGTCAACGTGCTCACCGGGGGAACGGACGTCCACCTGATCCTCGTCGACCTGCGCGAGACCGAGCCCGCGCTCACCGGCAGGCAGGCGGAGGACCGCCTGCAGGAGATCGGCATCACCGTCAACCGCAATGCGGTGCCGTTCGACCCCCGTCCGCCGATCGAGGCCTCGGGCCTTCGCATCGGCACCCCGGCGCTGGCCACGCGGGGCCTGCAGCGCGATGACTTCACTGAGATCGGCCGGATCCTTGCGAGCGCGCTCACGCCGGAATACGACTCCCGCGCTCGCGAGCTCGCCGAGCGGGTTGACGCGCTGGTCGAGCGCTACCCGCTGTATGAGTCGCTCGCGGCGGGCTCGCCCGTGCGCGCGTAGCACGCACGTACCCGCCGGGCGTGTCAGCGCTGCCGCGGCGCCTGCGACCTCGCCGCCTGCGATGCTGTGGGCAGTCGATGGCGCATCCGAACGAGCTCGACGCGCTTTACGCCCTGCTGGTCGCGGCGGTCGTGACCGCGCTGCTGACGCCGGTCACGATGCGGATCGCGCGGGGCGTCGGCGCGATCGACCAACCGCGCGAGCGCGGTCTGTCCGAGCGCGCCACGCCGCTGCTCGGCGGTCTGGCGATCTTCGCCGGGGTGCTCCTCGCGGGACTGATGTGGCTGCCGGCGGGCTACGGAAGCCAAGATCAGCTGTGGCATGGCGTGTTCCTCGGCGCGGCGGTGATCACGCTCGTGGGCGCGCTCGACGACCGCTTCGAGCTGCCCCCGTGGGTCAAGCTTGCCGGCCAGGTGCTCGCGGCGGTGATCGTCGTGCACTTCGGCGTGGGGGTGAGGTCGATCACGCTCCCGTTCGTCGGCCGGCTGTCGTTTCCGAACGCGGGAGTGACGAACGCCGGGCCGATTCTGACGGTGATCGGCCTCGTGGCGATGATGAACGTCGTCAACTTCTCAGACGGCGTCGACGGCCTGGCGGCTGGCGTGTGCGCGATCATCGCCGCCGCGATGGCCGTGATCGCCTTCGATCTGGGTCGCCAGCAGCCGGGTGTGCTGGCGGCGCTGACGGCCGGCGCGGCGCTCGGCTTCCTGATCTACAACTTCCCGCCGGCGTCGAGCTTCATGGGCGACTGCGGCGCGCAGCTGTTGGGACTGCTGATGGGCGTGATCACCGTGGAGGCGGCCGTCAAGACGACGGCGGTTGTCTCATTCGTGCTGCCGCTGATTCTCTTGGCCGTGCCGTTCCTGGACACGACGTTCGTGGTGCTCAAGCGGCTCAAGTACCGCCAGCCGATATACCAATCCGACTCAGAGCACTTCCACCATCGCATGGCCCGCATCGGCTTCTCCCAGCGGCGCACGGTTGCGTACCTGTATGCGTGGACGCTGTTGCTCGCAGGCCTCGCGCTGGCGCTGCGGTTCGTGCCCTACTCGAACCACAAAGGCCATCTGTATACGGGCTGGACGATCGTGATGGTGGCGCTGGGACTGCTGGTCGTGGCCGCGAGCGTGTACCTGGTGTACGTGCTTGAGATCCTCAAGTTCACGCGCCTGGATGCGATCCGCCTGCGGCGACTGCGCCCCGAAGCTTCACCAGCGGAGATCGAGCGCCGCGTGGCCAGGGACTTCGAAACGGGTGAGATAGATGCTGTGTCGGCTACCGACGACGACAGCGGCGGGGGGCCGTTGAGCCCCCGCCGGG
>Ga0209038_10000672_pt1 | contig 10291 bp, 7 predicted proteins | sample BogFormECP03_OM3_FD_188237 | JGI IMG/M metagenome (GOLD analysis project Ga0209038, IMG submission 188237) | Bog forest soil microbial communities from Calvert Island, British Columbia, Canada - ECP03_OM3 (SPAdes) (version 2) | ecosystem: Environmental > Aquatic > Freshwater > Wetlands > Bog ...
ACACATTGGGCTCTTCATGGGCCACGAAATCACTCATGGGTTCGACGATGAGGGGCGGCAGTTCGACGGGCACGGCAATCTCACCGACTGGTGGACCAAAGAGGATGCAGACAAGTTCACGGAGAAGGCGGCTTGCATTGTGAATGAATACAGCCAGTTCAGCGTGGGCGACACCAAGATCAACGGAAAGCTCACGCTAGGTGAGAATACGGCGGACAATGGCGGGATGCGCCTTGCCTACATGGCTTTTTTGGCTCGCGCTTCCGAGCAAGGGATCGATCTGGATAAAAAGACGGCAGACGGATACTCGCCCATGCAGCAGGTTTTCCTGGGATTCGCGCAGGATTGGTGCGGGGTGTGGCGTCCCGAGTTCGAGCGTCTGGCGGCGACCAGCGACTCGCATTCTCCGGACCGCTTCCGGGCCAATGGAGTCCTGGTCAATATGCCGGAGTTTGCCAAAGCATTCAGCTGTAAGAAGGGGCAGCCGATGGTGGCTGCGAAGGCGTGCCGGGTCTGGTAGGGAAGGTGCGCGTCTGTTGTTGGATTGGGTTTTGATTTTCCCAACCTAATTAAAGGTTACGGCTGGGCGCAAGCGGCCGCAAGCTCCGCGAGGCTTGAAACTTGCAAGTCGGGATGTCCCTCGACTGCCTTGACGGCGCCCACGCCGGCTCGCGCCGATGGTCGGTTGACCCAGACCGTGGCCAAGCCGAGCGACTGGGCCGGCAGCACGTCGTGATAGACGCTCTGGCCAACGTGCAGAATGCGGTAAGCAGGAACACCGACGCGGCTCAAAGCGAGTTCGAAAATCTTCAGTGACGGCTTGTAGGCTCCTGCCTGCTGGGCCGTGATGATCTGACTAAACTCCACTGCAAGCTGAGGCTTCGTCGCAGCGAAAAGATCGTCGTCCACGTTGGAAACAATGGCCAATCGAAAGCGGCTGTGGAGTTCGCGGAGCGCGGTTACGGTATCCGGCCACGGCTTCCATTCTTTCAGTGACTCAGGCAGCGAGCGGACTTCCTCGTCGGTTGGCGTGAATCCGAGTTGTTCTCCGAACTGCCGCACTACGGACTGAAGAACTTCGCGGTAGCGGCGATACTCCCCCTGCTCGGCGCGAGCTTCGAAATCGCCGTAAAGCCGCAGGATGGTCGCATCGTCTGTGTCCTTTCCATGGGCCGCGAGGAGGCGATGCAGGCAGCGGAGAATTCCTTCTTCCCAGTTGATGAGAGTGCCGTAGCAGTCGAAGGTTAGAAGTTCGAATCGGCTGAAGTCGAGCATGCGCTGTCATTCTCCTCGGGGACCAAAGCTAAGGCTTCAAGCCGGGCAGCGTCGGGGTTTCTTCGCTGGACTCGCTGGCGTATTTTGCTTCGACTTCAGCCTCGGCGGCAGAAGAAGAATCATCGGCGGGAGTAGCGGGCTTCGGAACGAGAAACTTGGCGCTGTTCAGCAGCGGCCGTCCGAGGGAGGCGTTGTAGCTGGTCCAGGGGCTTTCGAGGTCGGCCTCGCGCTCGAATTGGGCGCGCATGGCCTCCATTTTGGAATCCAGGTCGTCCATGTAGTGCAGCAGGAGCGCTTCGGGAAACATGGGCAGCTTGGGCGAGCCGAATTCGTACTGGCCGTGGTGGCTGATGATCAAGTGCTCAAGCAGCGTCTTGAGCTCGACGGGAAAGTCCGGGACCAGCGCGAGTTTCGCCTGCAGCATCTCAAGTTCGATGATCATATGCCCGAGCAACTGGCCGCGCGTGGTGTAGGAAAACGACCGATTGTAGGCAAGCTCGTGAATCTTGCCGATATCGTGAAGAAATGCGCCGGTCAGCAGCAAATCCCGATTCACCTGCGGATAGTTTCGGCTGACCAGATCGCAGGAGCGAAACAGCGAGACCACATGGTCGAGCAAGCCGCCGATGTAGGCGTGATGCAGAGTCTTGGCGGCGGGAGCATTGCGATACGCGGCCGCGATCTCCGGATCAGACATGAAGGCTTGCAACAGAGACTTGAGATGAGGATTCTGAAAAGACGCAACGAAGCCGGCCAGGGTCTGCCAGAGTTCGTCAATATTCTTCGTGGTCTTGGGAAGATAGTCGGAGAATTCGATCTCCGATTCGCCCAGCTTGCGTAGTTTGTGGATGGTGAGCTGGAAGCGGTTCTTATATTTGTTGACCAGGCCTTTGATCTTCAGGAAGTCATCCTGCTCGAAGGCGTTGAGCACTTCTTCCACGTTGTCCCACATTTTGGCATCGAGCTGCCCGCTGCGGTCCCCGAGGATTAGAGCGAGATAGGGCTCACCCGTTTTCTTGGGCTTGATCTGCTTGCTGACCACGACAAAGTTGGAGGTGATGATCTTGTTTTCGTGGCGGGCGCACTCGCTGATGTAGAACTCTTTCATGCTCTTCATCAGTGTAAATCAGAAAGCGCAAGGACGGCGTACACCGAGGCGGAACACCTTGCGAGCGGGCTCGAGACCCGGCAGGGCGTTAGAGAATGCCGAGCTTCTTTTTCTTCTTTAGCTTCTTGCTGTCGGTCGTCTTGGCCGTGGCAGTTTCAATGGGCTTGGTCTGGTTGGGGCTGGCGCCGGAATCGACGTAACCTTCTTTATAGTCGATGTAGGCATCTTCGCGCAGCTTGGTCAGATACGCGCGCAGCGCGGGCTGCAGCTTCTGATAATACAAAGCATCCTGGATTTTGGGCTCGACCTCTTTCATCGTCGGAACGCCTGCCATCTGGTGGTTGCTAACCTTCAAGATGACATAACCCTGCTTGGTGCGGATCACGTCGGTGACCTCGCCGGACTTCATCGCGAACGTCCGGTCTTCAAGCTCTTTGGCGAGAGTGCCGCGCTTGAACGCTCCCAGATCTCCTCCCTGCGCCGCCGAAGGACCGTCAGAAAACTTCTTCGCCATGTCTTCAAAACTGGCACCCGCACGAATCTGCTTGAGCACATCATCGGCCTTGGCTTCGGCCGCAGCCAGAGCCGCAGTCTCCGCAGCCTGCTTGGCTGAGTCGCTGGCAGCGTCTGGCGCCTTCACATCGTCGCCGCCCGTGGGAGAGGCGTTGGGGGCGGCATTGCCGGCGGACTTATCAGCAGCCGGCTTCTGCGGAGCAATCAGGATCTCGCTAAGTTTTATCGACTCGGGCTGCTCCAGTTCGCTCTTGTGTTGGTCGTAGAACTGCTGCTCTTCCTCTTTGGGGATGCTCAGGTGGGAGCCAACTTCTTCGCCGATCACCTTTTGCGTGATGATCTGGTTGCGCAGGTTCTGTTTGAAGTCCTCGTAGGAAATGCCCTGGGCGGTGGCGGCCTTTTCCAGCTCTTCCATGGTTTCGAGCTTCATGTCCTTGCGCATCGAGTCGAGGCGCTTGATCAGCTCGGTGTCGCCGGTAATGCCGAGGTCTTTGCCTTTTTCCAGCAGAAGTTGCTGGTCGACAAGATCGCGCAGGACGTCCTTTTCACGCTCGGCATAGAGCTTGTCGGCGTTGGCCGGATCCTGTTGCTTGACGTCATCCCTGAGCTGATCTTTGCTGCGCTGGTATTCGGACCGGGTGATGATCTGGCCGTTCACGCGCGTGACAATCTCTTCGACCACCTGTCCCGCGGCGAGCGCGGGCAGGTATGCCACAGCAATCAGTATCAGAACCAGTCTCTTCATAGGATTTTCTGTGGGCCGCCCTGTTGCCAGAACTTACAGGCAAAAGCCGTCGAGACATTTTACTACTTCTGGCAGGTCACGAGTCGACCATATGGTCTGATGCGCTCGCGGGTCGGGCCGGTTGCTGGGCCGTTTGTTCTAGGGATTGCGCACAAAGACCAGGGCCGTCATGTCGTCCGGAACCAGGGGTTGGCAGGTGAACTCCCCAACCGCATTCAAAATGGATCCGCTGAGAGCCTCAGCGCTGTGAGAAGGGTTGGACTGCAAACGCTCCTTGACGCGCTCCAAGCCGAATTCCAGGTCATCGGCCTTGTCCTTTCTGCATTTGCCCTCAACCACTCCCCGCGAAACCAGGAGAAGAACCGCTCCTTTCTCAAGGCCAATCGTAGGCGCTTCGGCGGTGGCGTGAGAGAAGAGGCCGAGCGGCAGGCCCGTAGACTCCAGTTCTCTAATGCCGGTGCTATCGCGGACGAGACCCGGAGTGTGCCCCGCGTTGGTATAGCAGAGAGTGCCGAATGTCTCGTTGTAGCAGCCGATGAATGCGGGACAGGAGTGAATGCCGGCTGCGGCCTCCATGATGCCACGGTTGAGCCGAAGACTGAGCGTGGTCATGGCTTCGGATTCATTGATGTCGGGCGGCGAAAAAAGTTCGACTCCGAGAGTGCAGAAGATCTTCTGCGCGGCTGCCAGGATTTGCTGGTTGTTTTCGCGGCGTCCAGCTACGTCAAGCAGGCCGAACAGAATTCGCTCCGGGCTCACTCGCACGGAGTCGTAGAAATCGCCGGCGACTCTTTGTCCGTAGGTGGTGGCGGCAATCTCCGCGCCGTCCATCTTCGGAAATTCGCTGGGGACGGGCTCCACGACAGGTGGAGGCGCCGGCGTACGGGACTGGAATAGGGCGCACATTCGAGTCTTAGACCAGAGGGGAAGCTAGCACAAGAGATGGCAGCGGGCAAATCGCTCGAACGGGCTATACCGGATTATGGTCAGTCGCCGTACTTGTCGCTGAGATACTTGCCGAGCTCGGGCTCGAGTTGGCCGTAGTCGGAGTGGATGGTCGCGCGCAAAGCAGCTTCGGTGGAGCTGCCCTGGCTGAGGAGTTGCAGAATTCGCTGGATATCGCCCATCCCATAAGAATCATTGATGTAGGAAACCGCGGCCAGCGATTCCGCGTAGGCCAGGTAGGCCTGGCTTCCAGAGAGGCTCAGAAAGCTGCCTTCCAGCACATTCAACGGGATGTTGCGCTGGGTCTTGAATAACTGGGCCAGTAGATGCCCGTCGCTGCCCAGGGACTTCGGTTCCATCAGCTGGGCGATGCCCTCGTGCAGCCAGGGCGGGCAACGGCCGCCCGAGAGCTGGTTGATGAACGAGTGAGCGAGTTCATGCTTCAAAACCCGGGCCAGCTCTGGTGTCATTGAATTGAGGCCGCTGATGGGGATGCGGAGTTTACCGTCGTTGAGCGCTCCAGACCACGAAGGGGCGCGGGTGACGTCAAAGAAAGCTTGCTCGGTGTAGAGAGTTACAAGAATATTGTCGCGCGGGGGCGTGCCCAAATCGCGCACCAGATCGTCGTAATCCGATTCGAGTGCAGCCATGATTTGTCCGCGGAAATCCTCGGACGTCTGCTTGCCTTCGTAGTGGAGAACGAAGTGGCTGCTTTCGCGCTGGGCGAAATCGGTCTCCGCACTCTGCTCACGCTGCGCTTTTGCCAGGTATTGCTGCACGGCGGGATCCGGACGCAGTTCGAGGGAATGCTTCCACGAGGCAATGGCTTCTTTGGTGCGGTCGCAGGCCTGCTGCGCATAGCCTAGGACGGTATAGGCGTCGGCTGACTCGGGCGCTGCTCGCACCGCACGTTGAGCATAGGTCAGCGCTTGCGAAGGATTGCCGGTGCGCACCAGCAGGGCGGAGTAATAGATAAGGACGGTTGCATTCTCCGGCTGAAAGCGCAGGGCGTTGTCGAAATAGCGGCGAGCTTGATCGATATCGCCGTGCTCGAATTCAAATTTGCCGGCAATGAAGTCAGCGGTGGCGCCCAACTCGGCGTTGCCTTTGCCCTCGAGTTTCGCAAGAGCGTCGGAGTCAACTTTGCCATCCTTAACAATGGTCTTGGGCAGGTCGCCTTCGTTCGCAAGACTGTCAACCGGGACGAAAACCGGAAGATCGCCGGCCTTGGCAGCGCCCGATGGCGCCGTGGCGGGCATGCCGCCGGCTTCGACATGGTCTACCGAACTCTTGGGAATGGCATAGCTGTCGTCGCCGATGTCGTATTCGTAGTGAGTGCCATTTTCGCGGACGTGGTCGGCTACGATGGTACGGCCGTTCCTCAGATGGATCGTGTCCGCTGATGCCGCCGCCGAAGCGAACGCGAGCATCATAGCTAACGGAGTAGTGACACGAAGCCGCATTGAAGCGCATTCTAGCAACTGTGAGGGCACACACCCACGTAACGAAAGTACCAGCAATTTCATGCGCAGTGCACGTGACTCTGGCCGCATGCCTTGCGGCTTTCGCGTTCCCGGGAGCGTGCAGTTCGCAAGCTGATCCGGCCCCAACCGTTCCGGCGCAAGCGGCGCCAGCACAAGCGCGGCAACCTGGACCGGCCGAGTCCCTCTACCTGCAGCTCAGTAGCGTCGGACTGGACCGTGACCGGGTATTCAAGGTGCGAGACGCTTCTCTGGGTAGAGGCGCGATCCATATCACTCTGGACGATGGCTCCATTGCCTTCACGAAGGATGTGCTGGGCAGGATTACAGGAGCATTTTTCGAGGGCGATGGAGAAGTGCTGCTGGTCCCGCCAAACGACGTAGAACGAAAAGCCATGAGCCTGTTCACAGGCATGGCAATTCTGGAAGAGCGCTTCTCGACCGCTTATTTCCGTTTCAACGACAATACTGCCCTCGATTTGCAGCCGGGTTTCAGGGCGCCGGAAGATGCGCCAGGATTTGCCGCCCGCTGGGACCATACCGCGCAGACCCTGGCGCAGGCAGACGCCATGAGGTTGCTGGCCAGTTTCAGCGGGATGCTACCGATCGCAGGCGACAGCACCTCCAAAGATTTGCCTGCCACGCACACCCCGGATCCCGACGATCACATGTTCCATGCCCGGCTGCAGGGAAGCAAACTTGGCGTCTTCGATGTCTTTTTTGATTCCACCGCCGGGGAACAAGTCGAGGCCGGACAAAGCAGAACTGGCGAGGATGGAAACGTATATTACGACGTCTGGACTTCATTCTCGACTGAGGCTGTAAGGCGGAATTCCGTGGCTCGAAGAGAAATTCCTCAGGCTTTGCCGGCGGAAACGGAGTCGCGGGAAGATGCGGTTCGGGTGCGCAGCTACGTCATTGATGCGCGGGTGAAACCACCCAAAGAAGTGGATGGCGACGTGGCATTGCAGCTCGACGTGGTGCGCGGCGGATCGCGCTTTCTGGTGTTCGAACTGTCGCGCTTTCTGCAGGTCCAAACCGTCGAGGCGGACGGTAAGGCGGTGGAATTCATCCATAACCCGGCAGTGGAAGGCACGCGGTTGGCACGCAGCGGCAACGACCTGGTAGCCGTGATCTTGCCCCAGCCGGCGCGGAAAGGGCAACAGATTGGTCTGCGTTTTGTCTACGGGGGAGAAGTGTTGGCTGAGGCGGGTAGGGGACTGCTCTACGTGGGAGCGCGCGGCACATGGTATCCCAATCGTGGGATGGCCATGGCGGATTTCGATCTTACCTTCCACTATCCGCCGGGTTGGACGCTTTTGGCAACGGGCAAACCAGCGCCGCTCGCCGCACCTTCGACAACGCACTCACAACCTGCTGCGCCGAACGCGGATGACGAGCAAGTGGCACACTGGGTCTCGGAGCGGCCCATTCCGGTAGCCGGATTCGATTTGGGGAAATATGTCCGAGGAACGGCACAAGCCGGGAATGTCATCGTGGAAACCTACGCTACGAGCGGCGTGGAACGAGACTTCCCCAGCCCGCCGCCAACCCTGGGAGTAGATTCGAATCCCACGTCGCGGCCTCGCGCTACTCCCGAGCTAATTGCGCCTTCGATTGCGCCTTCACCGGCGCGGAATGCAACCGCCGTGGCCGAGTTTACAGCCCGAGCCATCCGCTACTATGCGGAGCGATTCGGTCCGTTTCCCTACAGTCAACTGGCGCTGACTCAGGTGCCGGGGCAGGAAAGCCAAGGTTGGCCGGGGCTGATCTTTCTGTCGTCTTATGCCTTCCTGGACCAGGCAGAGCGTCAAAGCCTCCACATGACCCCAGCTGAGGCATTGGTTGGAGAGCAGATCCCGGCACATGAAGCCGCACACCAGTGGTGGGGAGATTTGATCACATGGACTACTTATCGGGACCAATGGTTTTCCGAAGGTCTGGCAAACTATTGCTCGTTGATGATACTGCAGGAGAAAACCCCGGCAGGCTTCCGCCTGGTCATGGAGAAATATCGACAGGATTTGGGTGAAAAGAATAAAGACGGAAGCTCTCTGGCGGATGCCGGACCTGTAACCTTGGGAGGCCGCCTGCTTTCGTCTCACTTTCCCCAGGCTTACGAAGCCATCAGTTACGGAAGGGGGACGTGGCTGTTTCACATGCTGCGCTCCATGCTGCAGGAAGGCGCAGAAAATGTTGGGCAAAAAGACTCGAACAGCGGGACTGTGGAAGAACCTTTTGTGCGGTCTCTGCACAAAGTTCGCGAGCGTTACGCAGGAAAAACCATCAGCACGAGGGAACTGCTGAACGTTTTTGCAGAGGATTTGCCGCCCTCGTTGCGCTATGAAGGGAAAGCTTCACTCGACTGGTTTCTGGAGGGTTGGGTGAACGGCACCTCTCTTCCAAGGCTGGAGCTGCAGGGCGTCAAGTTCACGGCAAAGGCCAACTCTACTGCGGTGAGCGGCGTGATATTGCAAAAAGATGCGCCGGAAGATCTGGTAACGTTCGTTCCTGTCTACGCAGTGTTCACTGGCAAGGCTCCGCTGCTGGTGGGGCGAGTGTTTGCCGACGGGCCCGAAACCTCGTTCCATTTATCCGCACCCGCTGGAACACACAAGCTTTTGTTGGATCCAAACGGAACCATACTCACCAGCCCCAAATAAGCGAGGGGTGCGATGAGCAACCGTGGGCAGTTTCTACGGACGATCTCCCAGATCGGAACTGGTTCTCGTCCCGGCTTCCCGGAACGAACTTTCTGTTAGCTCAGGACGCCGGTTCATAGGATGCATCTGAAGCGCTAAATCACTGCTCAGCTTTCCTTTGCAGTCCTGTTGCACCGAATCCAGAGGATGGCAGCTGATCTGCTGGATGGAAAGCAAAGACAAGGTGATGACTGGCGATAAGGCGAAGCGATGTCAGGCGAAAAAATGATTGTTGAAACAATATCCAGCGACATGATGGCCCCCATGGTATTCGCCGCAACCCGCCGGTGCGTGCCAGAGACCATTCTCCTCGTCGAAGACGAAGCCTTTGTGCGGAAGGTGACGGCCGAAGTTCTGGAATCCGCCGGCTACAGGCTCGTGATTGCCGGAGACGCTAGAGAAGCGTTGGCGTACCGCGAACGCCTTGCGCCGCCCGATCTCCTGCTTGCCGATGTGATCATGCCCGGGATGAGCGGCCACGAACTGGCCGTTGAACTCACCAGCTTTTATCCGAGCACCCGGGTTCTGCTAATGAGCGGCTACATAGAGCAACTCGCCACCCATGAATTACCCTCCTGCGGCCGGGAATATTTGGCAAAACCTTTTTCGATCCGCACCTTGTTGAGCAGAGTGCGCGAGGTGTTGGATAAGCCGGTCGATTCCGAAGGATGCTCTAACCCGCGTTCGTCTTCCGATAATGCGTGGCTTGCAGAATCTCATGAGGAATCTGGGATAGCGGCACCACCCGGTCGAGGATTCCCATCTCCGCACACACCCGAGGCATGCCGTAGACCGCACAGCTCGCCTCGTCCTCGCCTACCGTGAGGCCGCCCTCGTGATGAATAGCTTTCATTCCCTGCGCTCCGTCCGCTCCCATACCCGTCATGATGATGCCCATGGCTTCGGAATGGAATGCGGAGGCGACGGATTGCATCATGACGTCGACTGATGGAACGTGGACCTGATTCTCCGCTTTGCCGGAAAGGGAGATGAGCGCAGGCGAGTCCGCAAGACGGTCTAACGTCATCTGAAATCCCGCTGGAGCAAGATAAACTACCCCCGGCTGAACCACCGCTCCATGGGAAGCTTCGCATATGGAGAGTGCACAAAGGCTGTTCAATCTTTTGGCAAAAGCAGCGATGAAACCAGCCGGCATGTGCTGCACGATCAAAATTGGAACTGGGAGGTCGCCCGGAAGAGTCGGGAGGATCTCCTGCAAGGCCTTGGGGCCTCCGGTCGAGATGCCGACAGCAATGATAGCCGGAGTGCCGTGCGCAACCTTTCTGGTCGCGAGGTCCGCCGTGCGGGGAGGCTTCCGCTGCAGGTTGAGAGCATCTCGTGAACGCCGAGACTCGGCGGCGGCCTTGATCTTGGCCACTAAATCCTCACGGATATGAGAAATATCCAGCGACGTGGGGGAGAGTTGCTTGGGCACATAGTCGTCAGCTCCCGTGTCGAGACATTGCACCCGGTCTTCGACCCGGCTGCGCTGCGTGAGCACCAGCACCGGCAGGCTTGGCCG
>Ga0209038_10000673_pt1 | contig 10290 bp, 10 predicted proteins | sample BogFormECP03_OM3_FD_188237 | JGI IMG/M metagenome (GOLD analysis project Ga0209038, IMG submission 188237) | Bog forest soil microbial communities from Calvert Island, British Columbia, Canada - ECP03_OM3 (SPAdes) (version 2) | ecosystem: Environmental > Aquatic > Freshwater > Wetlands > Bog ...
TGGCCTGCGCCGAGCTTAGGATTGGAATGACAGTCATAAGGATGATAATGAGAATTAATTTCGCCTTCATGTTCATACTCCTTTGGATAGCTTGTTTCCACTTCGACTTTTAAAGATCATGTCTGTTATAGCTCTCGAAGTCCCGAGGTCGAAGAACGAGAACGGACATAGGCGAAGAGGCGGAGAGCCGGCCAGTGATCACGCTACTTGGCCATTAGGCTCAACCTCTCCGATGGGCGGCCTCCGCACCGCCGCGTCCTTGACTTCGGTTCTTTTCTCTATCGTTTCAATTCCAGACTCCCGATAAATTGGGTGGATGCCGTGGTCACGGGGAAACATTCTCCAGAACAGCAGAAAAACTCCGAGAGGTGCGAGGCTCAATGCTGCCAAGAAAAAGCCGAACATAGACATCTCACTCCATGTAGGTCGAACCGCAATCCGTCGCGTGTGCGTCAAGGGCTCTCACGTAACGCAACTCCCGCGTCGCACAAGCTGGGCCGGCGTCAATTCTCATAATCACCTCCTTAGGTTTTCCTTCACGCTACTAGTTGCCGCTGTGCTCCTTCTGAGATGGCCAGCTCTTCAAGAGCATGGAGGCGAGCTTGCCTGATCTCCAAGACCGAGCAACCGAGAAAGAGGGCGCATTCGTGGTGCGAATAGTTCTCCAGAACCGACATCACGAAAACAAAGCGCTCGAAATCTCCAAGCTTGAATACTGCTTCCAGGTCGAAATGCCCTCGGTAACTGCTTGACTGCTCGCTGTGCGAGGAAACAGTCGCAGACGGAGGAGCGCTTGGGAGGCTCGGGCGCGGCTTCAGCTCACGAATTGCGTTTGCGACGATAATGCGCTTCGCCCAGGATCGGGCCCACTCCCGAAACACGCGGTTCTCTTTAACACAATCCTCAATACCGGCTACCAAGCACCTTTCTGCCTTTTCATGATGTCCGGTAAGCAGAAACGAAAGCTGATAAAGTCCATTCATATCCTCGTGAAAAACCTTGATAAAGTCCTCGCGAGTCGCATATGGATTTGGCTCGTTTCTGCGATCTTGATGGCGGGCTTGCTCCCTCATTTCTCGGCCTTCCCAGGGTTGCCGTTTGCGCGGCGGGCGACCTGCTTCAAAACGTGTTTCGTGAACACACCGCGGCAGCGAAATTTGACGCCCTTCTGAATCAATTCAAACAACACGTTCTCGCCTTCCTGACTAATTGCCGTTACATGCTTCATGTCGATAATGAGCTTGCGGCCGAAACGGTCTGTATTCACGATTTCGCACGCACTCCTTAGCTCTGCCACCCAAGGCCCAGTTAGCTTGCCTTCCACGATCAACCGCCGCTCGGTGTGGCCTTCAATGATCGAGATCTTCAGCATGGGTTCTTTCCGTAACCAAAGACACAGGCAAGGAGGTTGCCAAACCTCCCGGACGCTAAGTGCAAGGATTGCAATGCTGATTTTCATCAACTTGTGTCGAGAGTTGAAATTGTCGAAAGTGTCTCTGACCTACGCGTCCCGGCTCCGGATTGAGTCCATACAAAAGGCAGGGGCCCAGGCAGTAGAGCCCGGGCCGGCATGGCAGGAGTCACGGGCGGGCGTAAAGGAAGAGTCGCAAGTCAAAGGAAGGTTGCTGGTGCTCCCGCCAGGTGGAGAGTCTCGTTATCGTGCGCTTACTTCATGTTGCCACCCCTTCGGGTGAACTTGCCCAAAAGAAACTCCTGGGCGAGGCTTGCGCCAGTCCGTTCAGCCGTGCCAATCGCAAGATTTCCGAACACTAGTCCGGCACCACGATTGGCTTCCTAAGATATCGCGCTCAGCGTGCACATCTCTCGTGGTGCCAAGTTCGTTGCCATGCGTCGTCCCTTTCGCGATCTGCCAATAGCTCCACTCTGGTTACGATCCTCATGCGATCCAGCGAATAGGGCAACTCTCTGCCGCAATCGAGGCACGCGACATACGCGAATCCCGCCCGGTGACGGCGCGGCCAGGTGGTGTGTGGATGGACGCAATCAAACAAGTAAGCCAAAATCCAACTCAGCCAGCTCATGATTTGTCTTCTAGGCGCGCGACATTCTGTCTCGTCCATCTGCGCCTTCGCAGCCGCTTCCCCAAGCTTGTACCCGAGCACATGGTGCAGAACGAAGGCTATGCGGGAGGTGGAATCGAGCAGCAGAATGGGGTTGCCGCTCAGGTCCTTGAGCGATTGAAATGTGGGTGAGTTGATCGCTGCGGAATGTGCGTAAAGCACAGCATCGAAGGCCGATGACTCACCATCCCCTTCCGTTCTGGATTCGCGGCGTAACTGTTCTAACGCGAGTTCGACCGTTCGTTCGAGCAAATCTGGCCCGGTGGTGATTTCCTCGAAAGATCCATCAATCGCCGTCATCACGACTGAAACGGCCACTCCGGGGTCGAGTATCAACAGATACGCGGAATACGTAAGCCGATCGAGCTCGGACTCGATATGCTTGCCTACCGCTTGGCTGATTTGTGGAGTCATCGCTTTGTACCTCCAACGAATGACCCTAAGGCAACCGACATGCCAAAACGGAGTTAAAGGCTGTGGACCGTAATTTGCTGGAAACACAGGGCCGCCGGGATAGATGGGCTGGGCGTTTTGTGTGGACGGGTTGAAAGTGTCGAAGGTCGTTGACATCCCGTCACAACAGTGGCTTTCGACTCCGAATCAGCGACGAAGATTAGGGATGGACCCGAACGGCGTCAAATAACTGAGCTCCAAGGTACTTGGCTGCCTGGACAGACTCTCGCCCCCGCAGGGTCTAGAAATCAGCATTTACTTCACCAATGTGGAAGCGCGATTGCGATTGCACTATTGGATCGAACCATCGGCGACGAACGATGTTCCCCGGAGAAACGTTCGATGCCCAAGACTTACGAACGTGGCTTCTGTGACCAATATTAGGATTGTGACGATATTCTCATTGCTCATACTCGCTGCAAGGGCAGTCTTCGGCGATGTGCATCTGGGTGATGTTGCATGTGTGTCGTCCGTAAACACACGCGAAGTGCAGGATGAACGAGATCCTAACGATACAGGGGACTGCATTGCACTTGGCGAACTAGATATCGCTTTTCATACCAATAACAGCGGTCCGCCGACCATAGGCATAGTTCTAACGGATCCACACGGACGCCGCATTGGTTTCGATCCGCTCACAAAACGTGGCTGGCAGGAATTGCCCGTGGCCCAAGGCTCGATCGATTGTGATGAGTCGGACGGCAAGAATGCATGTCGCGGATTAGTCGAAGTCTGTGGAGCGCTAAGCGGAACCTATAAACTCGAAATTATTGCGAACGCAGCTTCCGACTACACTCTAGCTATTTCGGCCCGGAGCCAAGACGTTCGAGACGGACAACACCCGTGGTCCTCATATTCCGATTATGATTTGATCAGCATCCCCATTCGAAAAGGTGCTCGAAACTTCATTTCGATTACCTATTCACGCGATCCCAACCTTAGAGTTGCGGCCCAGCTACAAGAGCTCCGGGATGAGCGATATGACACCCGCTTCCATCCGAACGCATGTCGGAGTGGGAATCCGCGACGGCGAGGCTGTGTAGCCATGCGTACTGCGGGAGATTGATCCCTCCCCTCTCATGCGAGAGAGTACCGGCGTGCAACCGATGGAGGACGGCTCCTCCGACAGCACCCATTCTTGCCTGCAGGTGCCTCCGGTGTTGATAAGCGCCTGACACTTTCAACTTTCGACAGTGCTGCGTCAGGGAACTTGTGCCAATAGGCTCATTTTGTTCGGTGGATGGACGCACTCCGTTTGGTACAGAAGTTGCCTTGATTTGAGATGCGACGCTTCGAATCCGCCTGTGAGGCGGTTATGTGGAAAATCACAACTCGCGGGTTCACGCTACAAGAAGTCCTAATTCTGGCTGCAATGAACATCGCAACCGCTGTGATAGCGGCCGAGAAAACGCGGGCAAGGAACGTCGCAGAACAGCACAAATAAGGAGCATACATGCAATTGAGAAAGTTCATAAAGCTGGCACTGGCAAGCGCTGTGGGCGTTGCAGCATTACAGTCCGTGACTGCAATCGCGCAAGAAACTCGATCAGAAATCAGCATTCAGGGCACAGGGTCTTTCACCAAGGATAGTGATGGCAACGGCGTTCAAGACCACGTCACCAACACGGGTGGATTTCTGATTGGCTATCGTTACAACATCAATCGTTGGCTTGCTGCTGAGGCCAACTACGGCTATGACCGGAATACACAGATCTACTTCGGCAGCGGCCTAGGGCGTGTGCAGTCCAACGTTCACCAAGTCACCGGCGAAGCCGTGGTGAAACTGCCCGGCTTTCGCAGGGTACAACCCTACGCTCTTGCCGGCGGCGGAGCCCTCATGTTTGATCCTACCGGCAACGCTGGCGGCAGTTTTGCGGGTGCAACATGGGAAGCCAAGGGCGCGTTCGTCTATGGCGCCGGCGCTGACTACGCCTTCACCAAACACCTTTCCTTCCGGGCAGAGTATCGCGGTTACGTGTATAAGGCGCCCGATTTCAATCTCGCCAGCTTCAATACCAAGGCTTGGACGCATACGGCGCAGCCCTCGGCCGGCATCGTCATCCGCTTCTAAGCCGAGCAACGATGATAGCCGCAGGGCTCACAGTTAATCGAATGGGAGCCTAAGATCGCGGACAGGGAGGTGAAGTGGGGGGATTCGGCAAACAATCCGAATCCCCCTTCTTGCAGCCGAATTGGTACTCGACTGAAACCGACTGCCTTCGCAGGTGGAAATTGCACGTGACCTAAGTTGAATCGCGATCAATGATTCCTTCCTCCGCTTTTGCGATAATGCCGCAATTCCTGGTGTATGAACTCATCCTGACGTCGACTTGATCGGTCAAGGCAGGCCGTCGGATTGCGCTGTTACCTCTCTCCACGTTCGACGCGGCTGTCGAGCGTTCATGCAATTGTCATTTTGTGTTTGCCTCGCGCTGTTCTTGTGCGGGGAGAATTCCTATTACCGTATGCCGCAGCGTTCCGGACTCCGATCCTTACCGCGTAGTCGTTGCCCTCCCAGCGATCTTCCTCGAGCCAAAGAAAGGTGAATCGAATAGGATCTCTCTGCTTCTCGGGCAACGGAATGTCCACGAACTCGATGCCAATCGCTGTTCCCTGTGACCTCGTATCCTTCGAGTTTTGCCACTCATCTCTCGTCCAGTGCAATAGAAATGGTGAGTCCGCTTGTATTCGAAGGAGCGTGCCCGGCGCCGCGGTCTGCACCTGACGATTCGGTTTCCAGACTTCTACGGCCCTGCGTTCGCCGTTTCCCCTGACGTATCGATCGTATGATGGTTCAATTAAATCGAACACTTTACGGTCCGCCGCCGAGCGATGCAGCTTGACATATTCGGAATGCGCCCAAATCAACGGCATCGCCGCATCGGTCGTTCCACCGAAACGAAGATACGGAGGCACGTCTGGCCCGTCCCAGATCTGTTCCGGGATCAGTCCGATCCCTTGCGAGAAGTTTTCAAGAGCCTGCAAATAAGGCGAAGCATCACGTCCAGCGGCAATTTCGTAATGCCCGCGCTCGCCCGTCAGCAAGGGCCAGGGTCGTCCCTTGCCCCAACCGGTGTACGAGGAACCGTCTTCGCGCTGGCCATAGCCATCATGGTTGTACCGACGCCATGCTGGACCGTATGGCGTTTCCACCTTCAGCACGGCGTCGACGACGCGGAGCGAGTCCTGAATAACGGGATCGTCTGCGCTACGGATCCCGTATCGGACTAGTTCGAGAAACCCGGCATCAACGATCTCTTTTGCTGGAAATTCGTAGGGAGCGCCAGGGGGCTGATTGGCTAGTACCAAGATGCCGCAATTCGGATCCTCATCCGCGCAATCGTCAGAGCTGGCGGGATTGACACGGATGTAGTGTCGCCTGATTCCCGGCACCAAGCTTCCTTCGGTCGTCACAGTCCAGGCCTCTATGTGCGATTCGAGAAAATCAGCATAACCGCGGATGAACTCGGCAGTAGCGTGCTCGCCACGGTCATCAAAGAACTCCGCTCCGCAAATTAGCGCCGCGATGTGTACGGCGAGAGTGGATGGCGAATACCCTCTTGCCTCTTCCCAGCGATCCTGCGCTGTAATCGGCCCTTCGCGAATCAGGAGGCCACAGGCACGACGAACCATCTCAAACGGAAGGAAGTTGCCCAAAGCTTTGTCCTTCCAGAGTCTCCATGTCAGCAGAACTGGAAACGCAACCTCGTCGAGCTGAATGCCCGTCCAGTATGGTCGGCCGTCAATCCAGAAATTTTGGTAAAAGCCGCCATCTTCCCGCTGCGACACCGCAAGATAAATGAGGGAGCGCAGCGGTGTGCTGGTATCTCCGGCGGCCAGCAAGCCAGTCACTGACTTCACCAGGTCGCGTGTCCAAACTAGGTGATAGCCGCCCAGTTCGTCATCGCTCTTTTGGTCGCCCCAAGGAATACTGAGCGAGGCGATCATGGCTCCGGAGTAGATTTTGTCTTCATGTGCCAGCAGAAGATTCACGCTGCGTTCATACAGCTTGGCATTGTTGGACTTCGACGCAAGCGAAAACCGCTTGGAGGTTTGCTGCCATTGATGAATGAAGGCTTCGCATGTGTTTTCGAATGGAATATTCAACGACTGGCCAAGAGTGCTCAGCGCATCGTGCTGAGTTGTGCCGAAGGCGACGCCAACCGTGAACTCCGCACCCCGAGAAAGATCCAGCCCGCCAGTCAGGGCGATGTTGCCGTCCAGCGCTTCGTCGTAGTGCCAATCGAGGCGACAATTGTCAGCCAGGTCGGTCCAGCCATCATTCACGCCGACATATCCACAAGATGCTTCGGTGAACGGAACGGTGGCCCCAACCGCGAGCCATGTATTTCCCTTGTGTGCGAGAAGAAGGTTGCTATCCCCAATGTGTAGAATTTCGCCGTTGTTGTGCCAGCCCCCGATCTCGAGGTGCGGCGCACAAAGGACATACATCTTTAGCCTCGACAGCATCTCGGGCGGTGCCTCAACACGGGTGTGAATGAGCAGGCAATTCTGATACGGGTCTCCCAAGATTGTCTTGCGAACCGTATAACGGCCTTCATTTTCCCGGTTTGTTACGTCAAATCCGAGTGCCGCTTCGGAAACGCAATCGATTTCAGAAGTGAAGTTCCTCCGTTCATCATGGAAGAATGTTTCACCATCGGTGAAGAGGAATTGCAAGTCACGTATCTGTGGAGTGTCGATTGTGGGATAGTAGACCTCGGTTACACAACTGGCATCGAGGGTGTACCACACTCGGCTGGAGGTCGAGTACGCTGTGCCGACCGCGAGCTTGGCGCCGTGTGTCCATCGAGGCTCAATGCCCGGACCGCCCGGCGCGCGACGTGAAGAATGATGGTCGTTTGTAGCTTCGCGTGACTTCATTGGCAGTGTCCTTGCTCTCTCATGCTCCAAAGGAGAGGCAAGTTTCATGCCAGTGGCAGGTTTCGATAAATCATTGAAATAATGCGGGCAGCAGCGAGCGGGTGACGAAACTGTCGATCAACTGTTGAAGATGCTAAGACAGCCTGACGCTCGCACTCGCCGGGCGACGAGCAGCGGGCAACCGAGGGGCGCTCGGTAAAATGAGGAGCCCGGCTAAGCGTACTGACCGGGGTCGATGCCGAATTTCTTCATGCGCGACAGAAGCGTGGTCCGATTGATGCCCATGTGTGCAGCAGCTCCGTCGGCACCGCCAACGCGACCTTTGCTTTCGCCAAGCGCGCGCACGATTTCCTCGCGTTGCTTTTGAGCCCTTTCATTACCGTCAGTCTTATTCCCATTGAGAACATGGAGGGTCTCTTTCACGATTCGTGCAATGTCTTCCTTGCCGGAACCCTGGATCGTAACAGCGGGTCCCTGAGCGTTGGATCTGCGAAGCTCTGCCAGCGGCGCTTCAAGCGATTTGCTGCGGGTCAGGATCACCGAACGCTCGATGAAATTCTCGAGCTCGCGGATGTTACCGGGCCATTCCCATGCTGTCAGCCCTTTCATAACGGCCGGTGAAATACCTTCGATTTTCTTCTGCATTTGCTTGGCAAACCTTTGTACAAAGTAGCTCACCAGCAAAGGAATATCTTCCTTGCGCTCCCGCAAGGGCGGTACGCGGATCGGAAATACGTTGAGGCGATAGTACAAATCACTGCGGAATTCCTTTTTGGCAATCATCTCTTCCAGATCGCGATTGGTCGCCGCCACCAGTCGTACATTCACTTTTCGCGTGTGAATGCTTCCAAGCCGCTCGAACTCTCGTTCCTGCAGAGCGCGCAGTAATTTTGGTTGAATCTCGATCGGGATGTCCCCCACTTCATCCAGGAAGAGGGTTCCCTGATCGGCTAACTCCAGCCGCCCTACTTTCTGCGCGATGGCACCGGTGAACGCTCCTTTTTCATGCCCGAATAGTTCGCTTTCCAGTAGCCCCGTTGGAATGGCGGCGCAATTCAGCTTCACAAAAGTGCGATCTTTGCGTCGGCTGCGGTCGTGGATGGCGCGAGCGATCAATTCCTTGCCCGTACCGGTCTCGCCGAGCAGCAGGACTGTAGAGTCATTTGGAGCGACGGTCTCAACCAGTTCCAGAACGTGTTTTAATCTCGGACTGTGTCCAACGATATTCTCAAAGTTCATCTCGCCGCGGATCTCTTCTTCCAGGTACAACTTTTCCTGCGCGAGCTTGTCCTTAAGTTCCGAAATCTCGTGGTATGCCAATGCATTTTCGATGGCGATTGCTATCTGTCCCGCAGCTTGTGTCAGAAATTCGACGTCGTATGGGGTGAAAGGAGTTTCGCTAGTCCGTGCAATGCTCAGGATTCCGAGTGCTCGACCCCGATTAATCAGTGGAATCAGACAGGTACTCTCCAGGCCTTCGGCGACCACTTCATCGTAGATCTCAGCAGGGACTTCGGAAGGATCGGCCTTGTGAACAACTGCCGGCTTCAGTGTCTCCAGAACGCGCTTCGCGGCGCCGGCTATTGTGAGGACCCGCTCCTCCTTAATGAGGCCTTTGCCCTGAGGAAAATCAAGGACATATAGCTTGGACGTGCCTGAGGCCGAATCTACGAGTGAAACCGCAACGAGATCACACTGCATGACCTCGCGAATGTTAGCTGCGACGGCACGTAACAGTTCCCGAAGCTGAAGAGTCGACGTAATTCGATTGGTCAGGTTCAGCAGCAATTGGAGGCGCTCGTTTTGACTTTGTAGGCACGCATGCGCACTCTGAGCACGCCTCAAGTTCAAACCGTCATCAAGCGCGAAGGCGACGACACGCCCAACCAACCGGAGGAACCATATGTCTTCCTCACTGAATGGATTCACGGTGTCGCGGCTGATTCCGAAAACACCGAGTCGTCGATGCGGCGTCGTCAACGGTACGCGGACCCCGGAGCCGAGCCGCATTTTCTGGGCCCACTCCTTGAATTGCGGAAATCGCTCCTCGGTATCCCAATCGGCAGTATGCTGTGGCTCCCCGCTCGCCATAGCGTGCCACATTGGCAACTCTTCAACAGGCAGGTCCGGGAAAGGCAAAGAGCCCTTACCCCAAACGAGGTATTCGACTTCCCTGGAGTCCTCCTTGAATACAGTGAGGTAGAGATGGTCGAAGTGCAGAAAGTCGCCAACTTCATCCGCGAGAGCACTGGCCAGTTCTTCAGGTTCACGGCAAGCCGCGATCGCCTCACTGATGCACATGACAGCCTCATAGTGACGGCTGCCCGTGTCACGCGCGATGACAGGTACTGTGTTGTTCATGCCCTTTTCCGATACACCAACTCGGTGTGGGTTGCGGGCCAGCGTTGCTCAAGGATTGATGATCCCATTCCGCTAAAGGTCGCATTATTCTGAGAAGTGCGGCTGTTCGCCACTGGGCCCTTCCCTCAAAAGCAACACATCCAGATTTCGAATATCAGCCCCTCTTCCGTCCCGAGGAATTAGGTGATGCCGGACGGTCTGTTGGATTTCCTCAAGCAATTCCGCTGCCGCGATCCCGATCGCCTGTTGCACTGCAGCTGTCCGCCGCAATCGCGATGTTCTTAACAACAGCAATGCCTCGCAAAAAGCCATTTAGGCTTTATGTCAGTCGCTTTGACGGACATGTCATAGCTGTGACATCAGAGCCGCCCTTTTCCCTGTAGCTTGATGAGGCTTGACCACAGGCGATCGTGCTCGCGAGCGATACGAAGCACTTGTCTTGCCAACAGCAGAAACGATCTTTTTCTGGCGTTGGATACCTATTTGACCCATGGGGTGCCATAGACGCAAT
>Ga0209038_10000674_pt1 | contig 10269 bp, 10 predicted proteins | sample BogFormECP03_OM3_FD_188237 | JGI IMG/M metagenome (GOLD analysis project Ga0209038, IMG submission 188237) | Bog forest soil microbial communities from Calvert Island, British Columbia, Canada - ECP03_OM3 (SPAdes) (version 2) | ecosystem: Environmental > Aquatic > Freshwater > Wetlands > Bog ...
AGTTTAGCTGAGGGCAGTTGCTTGGCGTGGTTGTGCTCGCGTTACTGCTGATGTGAACCACGCTTGCCAGATTACTGCCTCTGATGTTGAATACGGGAGGTCAGAACAGAAGTCTCGACGCTTCATCAGTATCGCCGGGCGGGCATTCCTGTTCGGCGAGGCAGGCAAAGATTTTCGGATCTTGCACCTAAACGGCGATCTGGAAGTTTCGCGTCACGGATTGATCACAAGATAACGATTGAAGAAGATCAACGTTTCCCCGGCAAGGCGGTGGCGGGCTTCCGTGGTTTCGAATGTGTGAACGTCGTCCAACTTGATCAGGGTTACCGGAACTTTCGCCGCGTGAAGCTTGTCGTAGAGTTCCTGGGCTTGCGCAATCGATACTTCTTGATCCTTCGTGCCATGCACGATAAGGAATGGCGCATTCGATTTGTCCACGTGGTAGACCGGCGACGCCCCGCGCCACACCTCGGCGAGTTTGGTGAAGTCTCCGCCAAAGAAGCTGGTCAGAAAAGCGTCTCCGTCGGCATCGTGATTGGTCAGGAAATCGCTGGGCCCGCTTACGTCGACCACGGCCTGCACCCGGCTGGAATATTTGGCGAGTGTGGGATCAGAATTGTCGCGCGTGTCCTCCATTCCCAGCAGGGCCGCGAGTTGCGCACCCGACGAATGTCCAAAAGCCCCGATGCGATTGGCATCAATGTTGTACTTCGCAGCGTTGGCTCGCAGCCAGCGCACCGATCTCTGCACGTCGTCCAATTGCGCCGGCCAGCGGTTTTCGCTCCCGTGAAACAGACGATAGTCCACAGAGACGGCAACAAATCCCGAGCGCGCCAGAAAATTTCCCATCCCGCGCATAGTGCTCTTATCGAAACTCGACCAACTGCCACCGTGGATCATCACGACAGCAGGGCGACGCCCGGCGCCGGATTCGGCTGGCTGATAGATATCCAGCAGCAACTTTTCGCCGCCTTGCACTCCGTATTCGACATCCTGCTGCAGAACAATCTCTCCTGACGCCGACGGGTTCTCCGCTGCGCGGGGAGCCGATAACGCCGGCCCGTGCGGATTCATTTGCGCAGCAAGATAAACGACAGATCCAAGAAGAAAACCATTTAGTGATAGCCCATTCTTGAGCAGGCGAGAAATCATAAACGCTCCATTGGACGAGCCATATTCCTCCAGACCAAATTCAACCCAGAGGAGAGACATTCGCGTTCATTTTATCCTGAGGCGGTTTATTATTGCCTGCATCCGCGGCCTTCGCAAAGATCAAGGAGGAAGGATGAACGCCAAAGACTTCAGAGCGTCCGTTGCAAAAGACGCGCCTCCGGCGACACTATCCGCGCCCCTCGCGGCTTTGTGGTGGGATGCAAAGGAAGACTGGACACGCGCGCACGCTCTGGTTGACGAACTGGAAACTTTGGATGGCATGGCCGTTCACGCTTACTTGCATCGCAAAGAGGGCTCGGCTTCGAACGCGGATTACTGGTATCAGCGTGCCGGACGTGACTTCTATCGACCCACGCTCGAGGCCGAATGGGAGGCGTTGGTTGAGGGGTTGCAGTAGAGCCAGAGCTTTGGTGAAGGAGTAAACGGATATGGCTGTAGCCCGGAAGAGAATGGCGAAAAAAGTATTGCAAGGCAAGATCGCGTTGGTTGCTGGCGCGACTCGGGGAGCAGGCCGGGGCATTGCCATCGCACTGGGCGAGGCGGGAGCTACGGTCTACTGCACCGGACGGAGTTCACGCGGACGTCCTGCTACTCCCGGCCGACCTGAAACCATCGAGGAAACCGCCGAACTGGTGACCGCTGCCGGAGGGCGCGGGATTGCCGTAAGGGTGGACCACACAAAGCCCGCGGAAGTCAAAAAAATGGTCTCCGGTATTAAACGACGGCACCATGGATTGGACATTCTGGTCAACGACGTTTGGGGCGGGGACAAGTTGACGGAGTGGGGTAAGCCTTTCTGGAAAGTCAATCTTGAAAATGGCCTGCAAATGCTGAAGCAGGCAATTCATTCCCACATCATTACTGCGCACTTCGCCGTTCCGCTGATGTTGGGACGCGGAGGAATTGTTTTCGAAATCACCGACGGCGATGCTTTTTACTATCGCGGAAATCTTTTCTATGACCTGGTCAAGATTTCCGTCATACGGCTGGCCTTTGCGATGTCCCGCGAGCTGCGCAAACGAGATATTGCCGCGGTGGCGTTGACTCCCGGATTCTTGCGGTCGGAAGCTGTGCTGGAACATTTTGGAGTCAGCGAGGCCAATTGGAGGGACGTGGGCAAGAAAAAGCGCGGGAACAGCGCAAAGCAAAATGACGCGCCCAGCGATTTTATGGTTTCCGAGTCGCCGCGGTACATTGGGCGGGCGGTGGTGGCGCTGGCGGCAGATCCGCAGGTGAAAAAGAAGAGCGGACGTGTTTTCAGTTCCTGGGCGCTGGCTCGGGAGTATGGATTTACTGACGTCGACGGCACTCGGCCGCATTGGGGCAACTACGCCCGAAAAAAGTATGGAAAGTACAAGATCTGCGATGAGCGATTTTATTCCTACTGGGTCCCCGGCCTTGTGGAGCTGATTTTTCCGGATTGGTTTTGATCCGGCAACCGGGATCGTGCAGTTTTTTCGGCGGCCTTGAGGAACGCAAGTGTCGGCGGCGTTAGAAATTTAATTGGCTTTCATCTTTTCTTTGACGCTGTGGGCCAGCTTCTCAATCTCCTCCGCCTTTTTCACAACGTCCATCGAAAGCGTATTTTCGTTGGATTTGTCGACCGACTGCTTCAGTTCATTCGCAAGTTTGAGCAAGTTATCGGTATCGCGTTGCAGTTGAACCTGGCGCTCCCGGTTCGCCTTTTTGGCTATATCTTTTTCGAGCTTGGCACGGTTCTCGTCCTCAGCCGTATCGGGAGGGCCGCCAGGCCCCACATGCGGGATCAGGGCCGGATTTTGACCAAACGATCGGACCGTGAATGCAGGTGTGAGAGGCAGGAGAAGAACCGCCAGCGCGAAGAGTTTGAGTCGCACGATGACCTCGTCAATGTTGAATGAGGAAATTATACGAGCTTAAGGAACTGGGAAAGCGGTACCTTAGAGACCGAGATTTGGCCCGTGGTAGTTTCGGCATCAGACTGAGACTTCGACCGTCGAAAGACTCACCGACTTCCCTTCCGAGAGCTCTTCGTGGTCTGCCTGATGATCTTCAAGGTGCAAGCGGATGGCGTCTTTGATATTTGCGATCGCCTCGTCGTAGGTTTCGCCCTGCGTGTAGCAGCCTTGCGGAGCAGGGCAGGAGACAAAAAAAACGTCTGCATCGCGTTCGATGATGATAGGAAGCGTGTAGTGCTTCATAGATCGTATTGTAGTGCGATCCGTCGAGCTTCGCTTGAACAGAAGGGCGAGGACGCCCCACACGATCCTACAGCGAACTCATATTCGCCAGGAACTCGCCGTTGGATTTCGCTTTATTCAGTTTGTCGATGAGCAGTTCCATGGCTTCCACTGGCGACAGTGGATTCAGCACGCGGCGCAGCACCCAGATGCGGGTCAAGTCTTCTTTCGGAATCAGCAACTCTTCCTTACGCGTGCCGGAGCGCTGGATGTCGATGGCCGGGAAGGTACGCTTGTCGACCAGCTTGCGGTCGAGGATGATTTCGGAATTGCCCGTGCCTTTGAATTCTTCGAAGATCACGTCATCCATGCGGGAGCCGGTGTCGATCAGTGCGGTTGCGATAATGGTGAGCGACCCGCCTTCTTCAATGTTGCGGGCTGCACCGAAGAAACGCTTGGGGCGCTGCAAAGCGTTCGAGTCCACGCCGCCGGAAAGCACTTTGCCGCTGGGCGGAACGATGGTGTTGTAGGCGCGGGCGAGACGCGTGATGGAGTCGAGCAGAATCACTACGTCACGCTTGTGCTCAACCAGGCGCTTGGCTTTCTCAATCACCATTTCCGCGACTTGCACGTGGCGCGCTGCGGGTTCATCGAAGGTCGACGAAATTACTTCGCCTTTTACCGAGCGCTGCATGTCGGTGACTTCTTCCGGGCGCTCATCGATCAGCAGGACCATCAGTACAACTTCAGGATGGTTCGTGGTAATCGAGTTGGCGACGTTCTGCAGCAGCATGGTTTTGCCGGCGCGAGGCGGCGACACGATGAGGCCGCGCTGCCCTTTACCGAGGGGCGTGAGCAAATCCATGACGCGGGCGCTGACATTCTCGCGCGTGGTTTCGAGCTTCAGACGTTCCTGCGGATAAAGCGGCGTCAGGTTGTCGAAGAGAATCTTGTTGCGGGCTTCATCCGGCGATTCGAAGTTGACGGCTTCAATCTTGACCAGGGCGAAATATTTTTCGCCTTCATGCGGAGGACGAACCTGGCCGCTGATAGTGTCGCCGGTCTTGAGGTCGAATTTTCGAATCTGCGACGGCGAAACGTAAATGTCGTCGGGTCCTGGCAGATAGTTGTAATCGGGCGAGCGCAGGAAACCGTAGCCGTCAGGCAGGATTTCGAGCACTCCTTCCGCGAAGATGTGGCCCTCTTTTTCGCTCTGGGCCTGAAGAATCTTGAAGATCAGGTCTTGCTTGCGCAGTCCACTCGCGCCGGGCAGATCCAAGGATCGGGCGATCTTGGTCAGCTCTGTAATGTTTTTTTCTTTCAGTTCTGCGATGGTCATTATTCGATATCACCTGCGAAGGGAATTTTCAAAAGGGGGGTTACTCAGGAAAGACTTGGCCAATCACGGGGCAGGCGGCGGGGCTGTTTTAAGCAGCCCGCCGTTGTGCCTCGGCGAAGTTTTCCGGTTCCGACAGAACCGTCTGCCGTTCCGAGCTCGCAATCTTATCCAGAACCTCGTTCATGGTTTCTTGGATTCTGGTATTGGGCTTGTGAAACTTACGTGTAGCCTTCGACGCAAGCTGGCAAAGCATATAACGGTTCCGCAGAGTATGTAAAGCATCAAAAACGCGATCAGACCGCATGATAGGTCACTCTCCTAATCCGAGCAAACTAGCCGCACGTCCCAGTTTCTGGCCAGACGAAACCCGACCAGAATGGCTAACTCACTCAATTCAGATGGGTTGTACGGGAAAGCTCTGGTTACTGGTATAGATGCTCCGTTGGGCCCGAAAGTTTCTCGGTTTCTGGATTATGTCCGGTTGCCAGCGGAGGTCCGTCAGACAAACTGAATAAATTGTCCCTCGGAACTGGTAAACCCTACGTGAGAATGAACGCGACGTCAAGTGTTTCTTGCAAGACCTCTCAATCTGGCACGAATAATGCCGGCCCGTACCGTTAAAGGAGGTTTTCTGACCAACTCCAATCGGGACTTCGATGTTATTAATATTAAACAGCTTAGCAGTCCGGTCCGAGCCCTGCGCCAGGGCGGGACGACTGACTTCCCTGTCTTTGTAAATCTTGGTAAAGCTGGTTCATCCAGTCTCATGCCCAGAAAGTGCGATCCAGGGTGCGGTACTGGATAGCCTCAGCGATGTGCTTGGGCTCAATTGATTTTCCTCCTTCCAGATCGGCGATCGTTCTGGCTACTTTGAGAATGCGATCATGAGCGCGGGCCGTCAGACCTTGCTGGGCCATGGCTCGTTCCAAAAGCTTTTCGCAGTCCGCGGAAAGTTCGCAGAAGGCGCGAATGTGACGTGGCCCCATTTGCGCGTTGCAATAGAGCTTTTCGCGTGGCGAGGCCGAGAATCGTTCCAGTTGGGAGCCACGGGCGCGCATTACGCGTTCACGAATCTTGGCCGAGCTTTCCGGTTCCGCGCCCGAACGCATCTCCTTATAGTTCACGGCCGGCACGTCAATATGGATGTCAATGCGGTCCAGCAACGGCCCCGAAATCTTGGACATGTAGCGCTGAATCAAAGGAGGCGTGCAGTGGCACTCGCGCGATCGATCGTTGAAGTACCCGCACGGACAAGGGTTCATGGCCGCCGCCAGCATAAAGCGAGCTGGGAAGGTCAGGGACATAGAAGCCCGGGCGATACAAACGGTGCCGTCTTCAAGAGGCTGGCGCATGACCTCGAGAACATTGCGCGGGAACTCAGGTAATTCGTCCAGGAATAAGACGCCGTTGTGTGCCAGCGAGACTTCGCCGGGACGGGGCACGGCACCACCGCCGATTAATCCAGCGTCGGAAATGGTGTGATGAGGCGCACGAAAAGGGCGCACGCCGACTAGTCCAGCGCCCGCATCGAGCACGCCGGCTACGCTGTGAATCTTGGTGGTCTCGAGGGCCTCTTCAAAGGTGAACGGCGGCAGAATCGTGGGCATGCGCTTTGCCAGCATGGTTTTGCCCGAACCTGGCGGCCCGATCATCAGGATATTGTGTCCGCCGGCACAAGCAACCTCGAGGGCGCGCTTCGCCGAGTGCTGGCCACGGACATCCTTGAAGTCCACGAGGAAGTGCTGGGCTTCGCTCAGCAGAGTGTCGGTGTCGACTTTTAGCGGCTGGATTCCGTTGCCGGTGTTCACGAAGCGGATCACATCGAGGAGAGACTTTACCGGATAGATTTCCACGCCGCCGACCATGGCCGCTTCTTTGGCGTTGAGTTCCGGCACGATCAGGCGTGAGATCTTTCTGCTGCGAGCTTCGATTGCGATGGGAAGCGCCCCGCGAACTCCGCGAACTCCGCCGTCGAGCGACAATTCCCCTACGAAAAGGCAGTCGGGCACCTCCTTCTTATTAAGCCCGCCGTACGCGCCTAGAATTCCGAGCGCCATCGGCAGGTCGAAGCCGGAGCCTTCCTTGCGAATGTCGGCAGGGGCAAGATTGATCGTGATATGCGTAGGAGGAATGTCGTATCCACAGTTTTTCAGAGCCGCGCGCACGCGATCCCGGCTTTCGCGGACGGCGGCATCGGGCAGGCCGACGGTGTGGAAGTGATCCTCCATTGTCTTAATTCCAGACACGTCGACTTCGACCTCGATGATACTGGCATCGATGCCGAAAACCGCGGCACTCAGGGTCTTATAAAGCATGGCGGGTTAGAGGTGCGCGTCGGGCATACAGATTTGTCGGGACTCGTCCTAACGAGGGAGGGCCTGGCGAAAAGTCAGCCTGAAGCTAACCCTACGCCTGGCATTGGTGAAACGATGGTGACTGATGTCACAGAGAGGGTGTGACGAGTGAACAACGCTGGAGCGTTTTGTCTGTGAACCAACTTACCCAACACCGTTTCGGTTGTCTGCATGCGCCGTGTGAACTAGGATTCGCCTAGCCCTAACGCCCACGACCATCGGCCTTCAGAGCAGACGGTGGTTCTGGGACAACTCCTATGTCGGAACCAGAGAAACAGCCGACGCGTCCGGCGAGTACGCCGACCAGCCTCGAACAGGAAGAAGCTTGGTTGTGGCGCATCGCGCTTTTCTTTGTAGTTCTCCTGGCTACGGGGCTGGCCGCTGAGTCTTGGGAGCGGCTGGAAAGTCTTCCCTTCCATCTCGGCCTGCTTTCGATTGGCGTGCTCTGCGTTGCCATAGCCTTCGCGGGTTTTGCCTACGGACGAAGAAAGCGGGTTGCGGAACTGCAAACCCTCGTCCGCGGTATTCAGGAGCGCGCAACCGCGCCGACGGATGAACAGCTTGATCAACTCGGGGAACTGATAGCACGCTCCCAACGCAGTTTCAAGGACCTGATCGACTCCTTCGACGACGTTGCCTTCGCCACCTCCCTGGAGGGGAAAATCAAAACCGTAAACCGGCGCGTGACTGAACTGCTCGGCATCCCCTATGCGGAAGTGGTGGGTCATCGAATCGATGAGTTTCTGGATGAACCGAAACGCGAAGATGTGGATCGCGGTCTGGCCCGCTTTCTCGAAAAGCGTCGCTGGTCGGGACTGGTTTCTGTTCGATTGAAATCAAACGCACGCGCCCTCTATTTTGATTGCGCACTCAATGCGATTGTGAAAGGTGACGAGGTAGTCGGCGTAAGCGCTCTTGCCCGTGACGTCACGGAAGAACGCGAGAAGGAACGGCGATTCACCGAGCTCTTCGAAACTCTTCAGGAGGGCGTCTACTTCAGCACTCCGGACGGCAAATTGCTCGATGGCAATGTCGCGCTGGTATGCGTTCTGGGATTCGAGAGCAAAGAAGAACTGCTCGCTATCGATCCCAGAGCGCTGAATTCCGATCCCAATCAAAATCCGGTGCTTGGCCGCTCGGCCGATGATCAAGGCGGAGTACGAACCCGAGAAATCACGTTGCGCCGCAAGAACGGTACGCCCGGCGTATTTCTGGATACCTCTCGCGCCGTGTGGGACGCAGGCGGCAAAATCGTCCGCTACCAGGGCACGCTGGTCGATGTAACTGAGCGTCGGGAGATGGAAAAAACATTGCGCCGTCAGGAAGAATTTCAGCGCTATCTCTTGGAAAGCTTTCCTGACTTGATCCTGGTAATTGACCTGAACGGGCGCTACAGCTTTGTAAGTTCGCGGATTCACGACCTGCGTGGGTACAAGCCTGAGGACTTGCTGGGAAAGAAAGTCGAAGAAGAGCAGGATCATTCGCCCCAACTGCTTGGCTTGTATAGTGACCTGATAACAGGCCGCAAGATGTTCGGGTCATGCGACTATAGCGCGCGTCACCGCGACGGAAGCTGGCGCACCATGCGGGCTTCGGCCAGTCCACTTTTCGATGCGGAAAACAAGGTGAACGGCGTGATCGTCTCGGTGCGCGATATTACGGTGGAAAAGAAACTGGAGCAGCAGATCATTCAGAGTGAACGGCTAGCGGCCATGGGACAGATGATCGGCGGGTTTGCGCATGAATTGAATAATCCGCTCACCAGCATTCTGGGGATGTCGGAATTGCTACAGGAGGGCGAAGCGCCCGAGTCTGTTCGGAAACAAATGCTGGTTCTGCAGCAACAGGCTCGCCGAGCCGCTGAGATCGTTCAAAATCTGATGTACTTTTCTCGGCCTCCAGCCCCAGGGAGGGGTCCGATCGACCTGGGCGAAGTGGTGCAACGCACTTTGCACCTGCACGCGTATTCGCTGCGCAAGAGCAACATCACCGTTGACTTCCTGAAAGAGACTTCGCTGCCGCCGGTGAGCGGAGACGCGCACCAGTTGATGCAAGTGTTCTTGAATCTGATTTTGAACTCCGAACAAGCCATGCGAGAAGTACGCGATCGCGGCACGCTGCGCATCCGGATAGAGAAGCAGGAAAAATCGGTCTCGGTCATCTTTCAGGACGACGGACCAGGGATCTCGCCGGAAATCCTGCCCAATATCTTCGACCCCTTCTACACTACGAAGCGCCCAGGCCGCGGGACCGGGCTTGGCCTGAGCATCTCAAAAGCGATTTTGCGAGAACACAGCGGAAACGTCGAAGCTGCGTCGGGCCCGGGCGGGGGCGCAGTGTTTACGGTTACCCTGCCGATTGCGATACCTGAACCCGGTACGAACTAGTCTTTCGGTCAAGATTTCTTTTTTGTCGGCTTAGCCTTCAAAGTCTTGACATATTCGTAGCTCGACGCCAGGTACTTCTGCAGTTCTTTGGTATTGCTCAACAACCCATCAGGAACCGCGACGTATTCTTCCATGGTCGCACCGTACGCCTTAAACAACGTAGTCTTGTGCTTTTTCAGAAACTCGGCCCGCTTATCCGTGGGAAGGCGAATAGCCAAGGAGCGAGATTGATGGAGCAGAGTAAACATGTTGCCATTCAGTGACGTGTACGGATTGGCCGCACCCTTGCGCTTGATCTCGGGGATGGTGGCGATGAGTTGGTCGTACAAAGCTACTTGATCGTTCGGGTTGGTGTTTTTTTTCGACGTGCCCACAGTCGCTCCTCAACTGCAGAAGACATGAAGTTATGATCATCGTTCGGGTAGGAAAGTCTCGCCTGCCCTCGCCACGAGAATGTTTCGTTACCTTTCGACGGCCATGGCCACCGCGTTTCCGCCACCCAGGCAAAGCGCTGCAATCCCCCGATGAACATCGCGCCGGATCATTTCGTAGATAAGCGTAACCAGCACGCGTGCTCCGCTGGCGCCGATGGGGTGTCCTATAGCGACTGCACCGCCGTTCACATTCACTTTGTTGGGGTCGAGCCCGAGTTCGCGAATCACGCCGAGTGCTTGCACCGAAAATGCCTCGTTCAGTTCGTACAGGTCGACGTCTTCATTCTTCCAGCCTGTCTTTTCCCAGATCGTGCGAACGGCACCGACAGGCGCCATCATGACCCATTTGGGTTCGACTCCGCTGGTAGCTTGCGCCACGATGCGGACCAAGGGCTTCGCGCCGAGTTCTTTTGCGCGCGCGGC
>Ga0209038_10000679_pt1 | contig 10185 bp, 10 predicted proteins | sample BogFormECP03_OM3_FD_188237 | JGI IMG/M metagenome (GOLD analysis project Ga0209038, IMG submission 188237) | Bog forest soil microbial communities from Calvert Island, British Columbia, Canada - ECP03_OM3 (SPAdes) (version 2) | ecosystem: Environmental > Aquatic > Freshwater > Wetlands > Bog ...
ACGCGCCTGGACCGTTTCTTCTACCGCGATCGCCTGGATTACCGCCGCACCCTGATCGAATTCGGCCGCGCGCTCACCAACGAAGTGCGCCTGGAACCGCTGGTCGGCTCTGTGCTGGATCGCGTTTCGCAAACGCTGCTGGTTGATCGCCTCGCAGTATTTTTGGAGGATCCTGCATCGCCCGGACAATTTGTGCTTTCGCGCTCCATGGGCTTGCGCCCCGAAGGTCCGCTGGATTTGTCTTTCCTCGACCCCACTCGCCCGGCGTTTGAGCGCGGCTGCCTGTTTTTCGAATCGGCGCGCACCGCCCTGCAGGAATCCGAATCCGTTCGCCGCACGCTCGAAGAACTCGATTTGAATTATTTTATTCCTTGTCGCTTCCGCGAACGCACCGTCGCGGTTTTGGGCCTCGGCAAGACCGTGGACGGCGATTACCTCTCCAGTGACGACCTCGAACTGCTTTTCACCATCGCCGGGTACGTTGCCATCGCCATCGAAAACGCCGGCCTGTATCATTCCCTCGAACAGAAGGCGATGCAGATCGAGCGCCTGAAAGACTTCAGCGAGAATATCGTCGAGTCGCTCAAGATCGGCGTGGTCACCGTGGACCTCGAAGACCGCGTGGAATCCTGGAACCCGCAGCTCGAAGATTTGCTGGCCATTCCGCGCGCCGAAGCGTTGCAGCGCCGCCTGCCCGAAGTGCTGCCGCAGGATCTGGTGGCTGAAATCACTTCACGCGCTGCCAGCGACCATGTATCCGGCATCTACAAGTTCCGCCTGAACACGCGCGCCGGCCGTCACCTGGTGATCAATGCGTCCATCGCGCCGCTGGTCGGCAAAAATGGCGCGCGCCTGGGCCGTCTGATTCTGCTCGACGACATCACCCAGCGCGTGCGCCTGGAAGATCAGATGGTGCAGACTGAAAAGCTCACGTCGCTTGGCTTGCTGGCCGCCGGCGTCGCGCATGAAGTGAATACGCCACTCGCGGTGATTTCCAATTATATTCAGATGCTCGCCAAGCAGATCCCCGCGGATGATCCGCGCCAGAAAACGATCGAGCGCATCGTCAAACAAACTTTCCGCGCCAGCGAGATCGTCAATAACCTATTGAATTTCTCGCGCACCGGCGCCGCCGAATTCATCGAAGTGGATATCAACAACGTGCTGGAGGAAACCCTCACACTCGTCCAGCATCCCTTCAAGACCGCGCAGGTGAACGTCGTCAAGAATTACAACCAACAATTGCCGCCGGTCCTCGGTTCCATCACCCGCCTGCAGCAAGTCTTCCTGAATCTCTTCATGAACGCGCGCGACGCCATGCCGCAAGGCGGCCTGCTCGAAGTGCGCACCGGAGCGCAGAACGGCTCCGTGGAAATCGAAGTCACTGACACCGGCTCGGGGATTCCTCCCGAGCACCTCCATCGTATTTTCGATCCATTCTTTACAACCAAGGCCACCGGACGGGGCACCGGGCTGGGTCTTTCGGTGAGCTACGGCATCATTAAGGAGCACGCCGGCAAAGTCGACGTGCGCTCAACTCCAGGCAAAGGCACTTCCTTCCGCCTGGAGTTTCCCGTAGCCAGGAAAGCCGTCCATGCCTAGAGGTTCGATTCTCGTTGTTGATGATGAAGTTGAAATCAGGGAAGGACTCGAAGCGCTTCTCACTTCCGAAAGCTTTCAAGTCACTCTCGCTGAGACCGGCGAGGCCGGTCTGCAGAAGCTCGAAGATCAACCCTTCGATTTGATGCTGCTGGACGTCAGCCTGCCCGATCGCAACGGCCTGGAATTGCTGCGTGAAATTCGCCGCCGCGATCCGCAGCTCTCCGTCATTTTGATCACCGCGTTCGGCTCGATTGACATGGCGCGCGCGGCCTTCAAAGGCGGCGCGCAGGATTTCATCACCAAGCCGTGGTCCAATGACGAATTGATCGCGCAGATTTCGCTGGCGATCGAGGGCCGGCGCCTGCGCGATGAGAACGTCCAGCTGAAGCGCGCCCTGAAGCAGCGCTACAATTTCCCAAACATAGTTGGCAAAAGTGACAAGATGCAGGCCGTGTTTGACCTCGTCACCCAGGTCGCGCCATCCCGCTCCACTGTGCTGATCTCCGGCGAAAGCGGCACCGGAAAAGAAGTCATCGCCAAGGCGATTCATTCCGCATCCACCCGCGCCGATAAGGCTTTCATCCCCATCAACACCGGCTCGATTCCCGTGGATCTGCTCGAATCGCAGCTTTTCGGCCACGTGAAGGGCGCTTTCACCAGCGCCATCGCTTCGAAAAAGGGTCTCTTCGAAGTTGCCGACCAGGGCACGATTTTCTTCGACGAAATCTCCACCATCGGCCCCGAAACGCAGGCCAAGCTCCTGCGCGTGATTCAAGAACGCGAGTTCATGCGCCTGGGCGGCACCGAAACCATAAAAGTTGACGTGCGCATCCTCGCCGCCTCCAACGAAGATCTCAGCAAGTTGGTGCGCGACGGCCGTTTCCGCGAGGATCTGTTCCATCGCTTGAATGTGATTTCGCTGCACCTGCCGCCGTTGCGCGATCGCAAGGAAGATATCCCGCTGCTGATTGACCGTTTCCTCGGCCAGTTCTGCACCGACAATGGCAAACCGCCGCGCCTCTTCACCCACGGCGCCATGAAACTCCTGATGGATTACGATTGGCCCGGCAACGTGCGCGAACTTGAAAATGTAGTCGAACGCGCGGTGGTCCTCTCCACACAGGAATCCATGGACGCCGATATTCTTCCTGAAAGCGTTCGCACCCGCGAAATCGTTCGCGGCGTTCGCTTGCAGCTCGCGGACTTTTTGCCGCCGCTTCCCGGGCAGGTGGGCGGCCCCGGAACCGCGCCTTCGCTTTTCGAAATTCTGGAAGAAGTCGAGCGCCGCATCATCGTGGACATGCTCGAACGCACCAACTGGAACCAGACCGAAGCGTCCGAGCGTTTCCAGGTGCCGCTCTCCACGCTGAATCAAAAAATAAAACGCCTCGGCATCGAAACTCGCCGGCGCAGCATGTCGCCACGCGGCACCGGCGGCTTCGGCGAAGACCCAGCCGAATTCGCCGCCGGCAAATAGCGCAAGTTCTTCCCGCGCGCAACCTCAGTACGGCATTCGCGCGCTCGATTCGACGAACAACTTTCGTTGCCAACTAGAGCACGGCCAAGCGTCGCTGTCTTTGACTTGCGCTCGCGTCAATCCTAATCTGCCTACGTAGCCAGCTCACCGCCCGAAACACGAGACCCCCAGTGCCGGAATGTCAGCAATGCAAGAAGCCACTCGATTCGTCCGCGCCATCCGGTGATATCTGCCCGGAATGTGCCGCGGCGCTTCGATCGGATGCGACTTCAATCGCGCGCCCCGGCGGTCTTTCGGAACAATCGCGCGACTTGCGCTTGCGTTTCCCCTGGCTCACGTTGCTCCTCGCTTTTCTGATCGTCGCCACTTACTGCCTGCAAGTTTTTGTGGATCATTCCACCCCCAAACATCCCTACGATCCGGTCTTACTCGCAATCGGCATGAAGGGCGAAGCGGTTTTCGCCGGTCAGTGGTGGCGCATAGTCACCGCAATTTTCGTGCACGTCGATTTGTATCACTTGCTCTCAAATCTTTGTTTCCTGCTACTCTTCGGCACTATCGCTGAATCGGTTTTTCAGCGCGCCGGCTACGTTGCGCTTTGGTCCCTCACTGGCATCGCAGGGAGCATGGCGCAATTGGTTGCTCTCTCGCCCAAATTCTACGGATTCGGCGCGAGCGGCGTGGCTTTTGGTCTGGTCGGCGCGCTTTGGGCCGCGTATTGCCTGGAGCGCGTGCCATCCACGATCAGGCGGCGCTGGACCATCGTCATCCTTCTCGGATTTTTCATCCTCCTCGGATTATTGCCGGACTGGCTCTATGCTCATTCCTTCAACGCGGCGCACCTCGGCGGCCTGCTCGCCGGAATGATCCTCGGCCTGGTAATTCCCGTTCGTGCCACGCTTGCGCCCGTCCGCCGGCTGTGCGTCATCGTCGCGATTGCCGCTTGCGTGTTTCTGGGCGCCGCGAAAATCGCTCGCGCCAAGCACGAACCACAATTACTTCATACTGGCCATGCGTCCACCGGCTCGCCAGCAGAATCGCCCACTGTTCCGCAGCCTTCGCGGTAACTGCGAACTCCTGAAAGCAGCGTTGTTACTAGCGCGCGCAGTGATATCATTCGTCGCCAGAGCAGAGCATCACCCGCATTAAACGTCTCACACACGCGCGCTGGCGACGCGCGATGAGCACATCGCACGGGCGCCCAAAAACTCGCACGCACAAGGAGCGGTTCTTTTCCGCTGACGAATGACCTCGGGTACGGAAACCACTCCTCGATCAGACGAAGGCCTCCGTCGCCAACTCGGCTTGGGCTCCGCCGCAGCAGTCGTCGCTGGCGAAGCGATCGCCGTCGGCATCTTCCTCACGCCCGCGGGCATGGCCAAATCTCTCGCCTCGCCCTTCTGGCTACTCATCGTCTGGCTCGCCGTCGGCACCATGACCCTTTGCGGCGCGCTCTGCTTTGGCGAACTCGCCGGACGTTTCCCCAGCGCCGGAGGACCGTACGTGTACCTGCGCGAAAGTTTTGGCCCACTGACCGCCTTCCTCTATGGTTGGATGAGCTTATCGGTCCTTGATCCCGGACTCACCGCGGCCTTCGCCGTGGGGTTCGCAGCGTATGCGGCATACATTTTTCACTGGCCGCCGTTGCTCGTAAAATTCGCCGCCGTCGCCGCTATTTGGGCGGTCTGCCTGTTGAACATCTTCAGCACGCGAATCAGCGCGGGTTTTCTCCGCTGGATTACCTGGCTGAAATTTGCCGTGCTTGCCACTCTCACCGTTTGGGCGCTCGCATTTCACCTGGGCTCCTGGTCAAATTTCGTTCCATTCGTCGCGCAGCGTTCGGGCGCGTTGCCATTGGCGCCGGGTCTGGGTGCTGCCTTGGTCGGCGCCTTCTTCTGCTTCGGCGGCTGGTGGGATGCCGCGAAAATTGCCGGCGAAGTGCGCGACCCGGGCCGCACGCTTCCGCGCGCTCTGGCTCTTGGCGTGATTGCGGTCACTGTGGTGTATATCGTCGTCAGTACCGTTTTCATTTACCTGGTGCCCATCGAAAAAGTCTCCTCCGACGGCACCTTCGTCGCGCAGGCAGGAGAAGTACTCTTCGGCCCGGCTGGCGGCATTGTTTTTTCCGCGATTGTCATCGTATGTGTGCTGGGTAGCCTGGCGGCATTTATAATGTCCGCGCCACGCGTGTACTACGCGATGGCTCGCGACGGCCTGTTTCTGAAATCCGTGGCCCGCATCCATCCGCGTTTCGGCACGCCCGCGCGCGCCATCGCGGTTCAGGGCGTCATCGCCTCCCTTCTGGTGGCGTTAGGCTCGTTCGAGCAGATCATCGCGTATTTCTTTTTCGTCGCGGTTCTTTTTCTTGGTCTCACCGTCGCGGGCCTCTTTGTAATTCGCCGCAAACCGCGGCAGACGGAAACGATAATTCTCACTGTGGGCTATCCTTTTACACCTATTGCATTCTTGACGCTCCAAGCTACTATGTTGATTCTCCTCGCGACCCGTAATCCACGAGAAGCGGCGCTCGGTTCGGCTGTAGTGCTGGCAGGCTGGCCCGTTTTTGTTTTGAGCCCGAAGATCCTGGGTTGGATTCGCAGGCGTCGCGCCGCGTAGGGAGGCCCTGATGTCAACGGATGAAAAAACTAAATCGCCAAACGCCGGCGCGGCTCCCGATTCTGCAGCCGACAAATCCTTTACAAAAATCCGCATCACCGACGACGCCGAAGCCACCGGCGAAGTCGCTGCCGCCTACGATTTCTGGCGCGCTGGCTCCGGACGCAACCAAGTCCCCGGCATCATCAAATGTTTCGGCGCGCGGCCCGATTTTCTTCGCCAGGTTGTGGAATTTTCCAACAAAGTTCACTTCTCGGAAGGGCATCTCTCCCGTCGCCACAAGGAGATGATCGCCAGCTACGTTTCCTACCTGAACCGCTGCCCGTATTGACTGGACAGCCACGCTTACTTCCTGCGTGTTCAGGGAGCCACCGATCAATGCGTAGCCGCAATTCTGGAGGGCAAACTCGATGAGGCCGGCCTGACGCCCGCGGAGCGCGCCCTAATGGTGTACGTCGAGCAAATTACCAAAGACGCCGCGCGCTCCACCCACGCGGACGTACAGAAATTGCGCGATGCCGGATGGAAAGAAGATCAGATCGCCGAAGCCGTGTACATCACCGCACTCTTCGCGTTTTTCAATCGCGTGGCCGACGCGTTCGGCGTTCCCTCGCAGGATTATCTAGCCAAAGGAAAAATGACCCCGTAGACGCGGTAGTTTGCAAATTTCAGGCAGGACTTACGAAACCAGCGGCCGCCCAGCAATTCCCTCCAGAATCCGAAACGGGGCCGCTTCCGGCGCTACCAGCGCCTGCGGCGGAATCAGGAATGTCTGCTCCACCGCGTATTGCCCGCTCAGCGCCGCGTGCGCCACGCTGTCCGTAAACACCACCCAAGTCGCCATCGGAGGAAATTCCATTCGTATCTTCGGGCAATTCGCCTGGAACGTTGCGTTCTCCTTCAGATAGTCGTGGAACCGCAGCATGAACATGTCGTACGGCGTGCGGCTCATCGTGCCGATTCCCAGTTTCGCACCCAGGCTCTGCACCGTGCGGCCCAAAAAAGAATCATCCTCGGCGATTTGCTGCAGCCCGGCAGCCTTCGCGTATTGCCGCGCCAGCGCGTCGAAACTTTCGGTAGTGGTCCACACCCGCGGCCGCGTGGTATTCAAATTCGTGAACACGCGCAAGATTCGTCCGCCGCGCGTCGGCCGGCTGGGAAAAGCGTCTACGTGCAACAGATCGTTGCGCTTGTGCACCGGCAGGTCGCGGTTTTCTTCCTCCAGCGGCCGGAAGCTCGCGAAATCCAGGTTCCATTTGCCGCTGTATGGCGAAAGAAAGTTCCCCACGAATTGAATGATCTGCGCGCTGTAATTGCGCATGATTGTATGCAGCCGCGCCACGGTTTCCGCGTTCCCGGAAACTCCGCGCAGAATATCTTCGCTCGGCCGGTACGAAACATTTTTGTGCAGTCGCAGCTCGGTCCATTCCTGCTCGCGCAAAAATTTCTGGTCTTCGGCCGGCAAATCGAATGGCAGTTCGCGAAAAAAAAGGATCTGCCCGCGCTCCGCCAGCTCGCAGTAAGCGCGCGCGCGCGCTTCCTGCTGCTCGGTCCCAACCCAGCCGGTGGGGTACTTGTAGTCTTCCACCATGATCCACGGCAGGTTTGCCATAGCCTACTTCTTGCCGCTTCCCGCCACCACGTACCCAGGAGGCAGCAAAGTTGTACTCAAATCTAGCCCTGAAAGGTCCACGCCTTCCAGATTCGTCTCGCGCAAAATCGCGGTGCGCATTTCGGCGCCGCTGAAATCCGCCCCGCGAATCTCCGCGCTGCGAAAATTTGCCGCGCCAAAGTTCGCGCGCCGCAGAATCGCTTGCCGCAAATCCGTGCGGAATAGTTCCGCGCCGCCCACCTGAGCTTCCGTCAAATCCGCGCCCTCCAGATTCGCTTCGGTCAAATCCGCCTTGCGCAGATCAGCGCGCTGCAGGTTGGCCTTGCTCAAGTTCACCGACGAGAGCCGCGCGTTGTAAAGCCGCGCGCCTGCCAGATTCGCCCCCTGGAAATTCACCAGGTCCAGATTCGTATTCTCCAGATTTATGCCCTTCAGGTCCGCGCCGGATAGGTCCGCGCGCGCGCCCGTCTCGTCGCCGCGCACGAATCGCTGGTGCGCCTCGATGATTTCCGATACTCGTTTGCCCTTGTGCTTAATACTTTTGGGGGATTTCACACCACTCCTTTCAATGCTGCCCGAATTCCCACGAACCGTAGATCCGTCAGGATGGTCGCTTACCGTCAAATTTTACTAGAATCCCCGACCTTTGTAACACCCATCTGCTCGCCGCCTGAGCTCCCCACGCCTTCCCCAGTCGCAATAATTTTGTGGTACCGTCAGAGAATGCGGTTGTTTTTCCACCCCCGGTCGCTTCACGGCAGACTTCGTCGCGCGGCTTCTATTTCTTACACCGGAATCGCGGCGCTCCTCGTTTTGGCAATCGGCTCGCCGTTTTTCTCGCGTCCAGCCGCCGCCCAGCAGGTTCAGGACGTGCCGACCGAAGAAGTTGTCGTAAACTTCGCCGCCGGCCGCGTCGTCATCGCCGTAGTTAAAGACGCGATCCTCATCGGCACGATTGAAAATAAAATCGAGACGGAAACTCATCCTCCCATTCCCATGGCCATGAACCGCACTCGCGCCGGCATCCTCCTGGGCGCGGTGGATTGGTTTTCGCCTTCGTCGCAACTCCAGCTCGCGCGCCTCGACACCGAATTGCCGCACCTCCACGGCCATTTCGCCGCGTCAGGTCCCCACTTGAATCAGACGCAAGCCAGCCCGGAAGCCTCGGACATCGAAAGCATCGGCCAGAATCTTTACGAACGCATGAATGCCGTGGCCGGCGATCTTCACGGCAAGCTGGATTGGCCGCAGGATGAGCCTGTCGCCCAGCTTATCCTCGCCGACTATATTCAAGGATACGGCCCGGAGGTCTGGCAGCTCACATTCACCTTAAAACAGGAAATGCAGCGCCTGGATTATTACGATACGCACATATCTCATCCCGCTTATCTTCAAAGCTGGCCCCCCGAAAAAGGCCAGCCGCACACCCTCGTCGAATTTCAGTACCCGCCTGAAAAGGCGACGCCCACCTTACTGGATTTGTTACGCCGAAAGGATCCACGCCTGGAAAAACTCTGCGCTTCCGACGCCAAAATGCGGGAGGTCGCAGATCGTTTTCTGGAAGGGCAAAGCGGCAAGATCCTCGCGACCGACGCCACGCAATTTCTTCGCGCCGCTCTCGCGGTTTTGGCTCCGCAAGACGCTCGGCAGACCATGGCCATAATCGGTGTCGAGACGGGTTTCGACTGGATTCTCCGCCCGACCCCAGAACCGAAGAGAGCCCTTCGGCAGGCAGCAGATCAGGAAAGGCCCGCGGACGCCCCTTCGCTATTGAAAGGCTCGTCGCCGGAGTAAATAGAGTTCAGCCAGTCACTATTTCCGTTCCGCCAGCTGCTGCTGCAAACGCGCGTTCTTCTCCGTCACCGATCGCGCCAACTCTTCCTTATGCTCCACCAACTTGCGCGCGATCTCCGGATCGGACAAGCCCAAAATCTCCGCCGCGAAAATCGCCGCATTTACCGCGCCAGCCTTATCAATCGCCATCGTAGCCACGGGAATTCCGCCCGGCATCTGCACTGTCGAAAGCAGCGCGTCTAATCCGTTCAGCGAACTCGTTCCCATCGGCACGCCAATCACCGGCAGCGTAGTATTCGCCGCAATCACTCCCGCCAAATGCGCCGCCGCGCCCGCCGCTGCAATTAACACCTTCAATCCGCGGCTCTGCGCCGTAGTAGCGTATTCGTGCGCGCGCACCGGCGTGCGATGCGCGGACATCACTTCCATCTCATATCCAATTCCAAATTTATCCAGCACTTTTCCGGCTTCGCTCATCACCGGCAAATCGGTGTCGGATCCCATCAGCACGCCCACGCGCACTTCCCGCTGCTGGTTCGTTGTCATCATCCGGATACTCTCGCCTCCATGTTTTTAGTCACCTCATTCTCTACCGGCGCCGCCAACACTTCGATTCGGTCGCCTCTTCGGATTTGTCCCGCTTCCTTTACGCGGCACAACCAACCTCGCTGGCCTCTCAACTCTTCTTGCAGTCCCGCGCGAATCTCATCCATCCGCGGGCACGGATGGCACGGTTCAGTAATCTCCAAAACGCAATTTCCCATGCGGAGTATGTTCCCGATCGCGAGCATTTGGAAGTCGATCCCCAGCGTGGTTATGTTCTCCTTCACGACCCCCGGAGGCAGGCTGAGCTTGTCCAGCGTTTCACTGTCAATCAAAGATACCTGCCTCTTGCTTCCCGGGCGCCCGTGGATACATCCCTTAAACCCTTTATCCTTAATCACTTCTACCTCATCCTGCTCGTTCATCGGAAAGCGATGGACCAGGCAGGTGAATAGATGTAGCACTTCACCCATTGGCTCGAACCTCCGCGGTCTTCAGCTTGTTAGTCTCCGCCATGCCGATGTCCTTCCGATAGTGCGCA
>Ga0209038_10000680_pt1 | contig 10163 bp, 12 predicted proteins | sample BogFormECP03_OM3_FD_188237 | JGI IMG/M metagenome (GOLD analysis project Ga0209038, IMG submission 188237) | Bog forest soil microbial communities from Calvert Island, British Columbia, Canada - ECP03_OM3 (SPAdes) (version 2) | ecosystem: Environmental > Aquatic > Freshwater > Wetlands > Bog ...
ATAGAAGAGCCGTTGGCCGTCTCGCTCGATGAAGGCCTCGGCGTCGGGGTAGCGGGCACGGCTCTGCTCGCCGTCGCGACCGATCACTCCCCCGGTCAGTTCGGTTGCGCCCGTGGTTTGCGTGATCGTGCTCATGTCTTTCCCTCCTCGAGTGAAGCGAGCCAGCTGTCGATCGCCGCCAGCAGCTCTGAGTGGCCGCGGTCGAAACCGAGCAGGCGCTCATACAGCAGGCCCTTGTTGAACTGCATGACCAGCGTCGCCCAGGCCTCCGCCGAAAAACGCGCGCTGTCCAGGCCGTACTCCTCGATCGCATCTGAAAGCGCGTCGCGAAGCAGCGAGCGCCAGCTGTCGCTGACGCCGCGCAGCCGCTCGCGCAGCTCGGGCCTGCTCCAGGCGAGCGCCTCGAGCTCGGCCCAGACCTTGGGGTAGCCCGCCGCAAGGTCCTCCTCGATGTAGCCGACCGCGGCGCGCCACTTATCAGCGAAGGGCGCGTCGGTCCCGTACATCGCCCGCTGGCGGTCGAGGACGCGGGCAGTGAACCGCTCCAGGGCCTGCAGCAGCAGCTCGTCGACGGAGCCGAAGTAGTAGTGGACGAGGCCGTGGTTCTGCCCCGCCTCGCGGGCGAGCTGCCGGGTCGAGATGCCCCCCGCGCCCTCTCTGACCAGCAGTCGCTCGGCGGCGTCGAGGAAAGCCTCGACATTGGCCTCCCTGATCGAGCGCCGGTCGTCACCGGCCTCCAGATCTGCGGTTGCAAGCTCGTTAGTCATTCGACTTAGTCGAGTATCTAACCATGGGAGCAAGCAGCTGTCAACCTCGGTCTTGTCCGGCGTGAGGCCGAGCTTGGCGAGCACCCGACATGAGTGCTTTCGTATGGATGCTTCGACGCATACGGCCCCGGCTTCTGAGTAGCCGCCGCGCCCTCTCAGTGGCCGAAGCCCACCCCGCAGCTATCCGAGCTCACAATCTGCCCAGAATAAGTCTCGTGGCTGTAACGCCGAGGCTGTGAAGGTGTAAATGCTTTGAGTCAATTGATACTAGGAGGTCACGATGTCTGCGTTCGTTGATGAGGAACTGCATCGGTTTGCGAGCCTTTGGTGGTTGGTCGTTTTGTTCGGCGTGGCCGTGCTCGGCGTCGGTGTCTTCTTTGTCGTTTCGCCCCACGAAACGCTGAGCACGTTCACCGTAATCGCGGGGATCCTTTTGCTCGTCGATGGTCTCCTCGCCATCATCGCCTCTGTGTTTGGCCGGGGTGACGGCCGCGGTCTGCTCGCGCTGGTCGGCGTGCTCAGCGCAATCGCCGGGCTGGTGCTGATCAAGAAACCGTTCGACACGCTCGTCGTGTTTCTGCTGATCTTCGGCGTTTGGTTCGTCGTCGCCGGAGTGGTGCGCTTCGTTGCCGCCCTCGGCGAGCCCGAAGGTCGGGGCGGGAACATTGCCGTCGCGCTCCTTGATCTGCTGGCCGGCATCGTGATCCTCTCCTGGCCCGGTCCGAGTCTGGCCACGCTTGCGGTGATAATCGGCATCGTGCTGATCCTCCGCGGGGCCCTCCTGATCGGCGCCGGCTGGGAGTTGCACGGGCTTGGTCGCGAAGTGGATCGCGAGTTGCGGGCGCACCCAGCAACCTGAGTTCGGAGGCTTCGAGATGAGGCGAGCGGCCTGAGAGAACCGTCAAGCGGAGAGGAGATAGAGGTCTCGGCTCCGGCAACCCGGGGACATCCTCACGCGATGTCGCCGCGATATGCGAGCGGGTTGACCAACTAGACTCGGCACCGCATGCGGTGCCATCGAGAGGGCTCTGAGCAGGCTAAAGCGGCGGTACCTGGTTATTGACCTGCGACCCGTGGTACAGGCGGTCTTGGTCTCTGCAGGCAGCCGGGAAGAAGAACTGGACGCTGTCGCTGCGCACGCCGTTGTAGCTGGCGTAGAGGGTCGCGCGACCGACGGTGTCGACGGCGCAGTTTTCGTCGGTGCTGCTCGTGACCCGGAATTTGATCTTCATGATGTTCCCGGGGTAGCCCCACATCATCGCGTAGTGGGAGTGGTACACGAGGTGGTGCTCCACCGACATGATGATCACGCCGGCCCGGTCCTGCTGACAAATGATCCCCGAGACAGTGCTGGCTTCGAGGCTGATGTTTCCGTGGCCCTTGGCGAAACTGCTCGCCCCCGTATACGGGCCCGTATGAAAGCCCCATGGGGGAATCCCGTAGACGGTCGATACCTCAGAGCAGGACGTGGCTCCGCTGGCCGAGCCGGCCATGCCCAGCGCCGCCAGCAGCGGCGTCAGCACCAGGGCAGCGAGCCCGATGCGTCGCTTGATGTCGTGTTTTGGCATCCTCGCAGCCGACTATATGACGACCGAGGCTCCGCGGACGCGGGGATCGGTGTCGACCGTTGCTCTTGCCCGATCAGGGGGCGCGGAAGCGAGCGCCTCTCGAGCCTGCCTGCGTGGGGCGCTTGACCGCCTGTTAGAGACTGTTCGGGAAGGCGAGAGTGGCGGTTGGTGCATGCGTATCGCCGGCGTATGGCCTTAGGTGACTGTTGCGCGAGCTCGCGCGCCCCCGCGTCAGCTCGACCCACTCGGCCGAACGGGAATCGCAGACGTTCCCCGTGCGCGTGTCCAAGCTCACACCGCGAAAGTGTGGATCGTCACAGACAGGGCGCTCCGCCGGGCGGAGTATGGGTGAGCAACCAACAGACGAGCGCATGGCTCGCAGCTTCAGAGCGTTCCGCCCTGTTGCGGAGGGTCGGGAAGATGGCGCAGGTTCCCGATGCAGGCCTGCACCCACAGCCTAAGAACAGGAGAGCCCCATGACCACTCAACAAACGCTCACAAGCCAACCGCAGCTTGCGGCCGAGGTGTCCGGAGCGCCTCCGCTCGGAGAGATCCTGCGGACGAGCAGGTACGGGCGCTGGAGGAGCGATGTGCGTGCATTCAGGCGCGCATGGGCTGTACGGCCGCGCAGGCGCCGTGCGCTCGCGCACGAGCTGCGCAGCACCGCTGCCCTGACGGAGCCACCATCGCGGTTCGATCGCGCCACGATTCCTGTCCTCCTCGACCGGGTCGCCACCGTCCGTGCCGAGATGCTCGATCTCGCCGTCGCGCTCGAGTGTTCGTCGGACCCGGATCCAGACGCCGTTGCCGTCGTGCGCAAACTCCTGCGCGACGGCTGTAGCCCGATCTACAACCCCAATGTACCCGCGACACAGCTCACGGCCGCGCTCGGCGCCGCGCGCGCCGGTCTCGCCACCGGATCGGTGTAGGCACGTGATCGGTGTTGACATGAGGCAGCGGGCATCGGGACATGTCCCACCGGATTGTTCGTAGAGCGAGCACCCGACGACGTCGTTGCCTGAACCTGCAACTGCCCAGGGGGCCCGTCTCCGCGGGCACCGGGGCACGATCATCTCGCGGATTTTGCGCCGTCGGTGCTTGACCACACGACCGAGCGGAGTAGCGTCCCGGAACGAGACCACCGACGGAAGTGGGAAGCCATGCGAACCGAAGCCGACACCGTGATCATCGCGCGCGAGGAGGTGCGCCTCGCACGCGCGAACCTGTTCCGAGACCTGGAGCGCCAGCTCAACCATGCTGCGTCGCTCGTACGCACCCGCAAGATGCGGGCGGGCGGCGTCCCCGAAGCGCTCGAGGAGGTGCTGGAGGAGGCGAATGCCGACCGGGCACTGCTGGACGTCGTCGGATGGGAGTCCGACGGACCCGACGAGTGGGTCGCCCTCGCCGGCCACGACGAGCGCGGGGCGCTCACGCGCGCGCTGGGCGCGTAGTCGGTTCCCGCGTAGGCGATCGGCGCAGCTCTAGGGGTCGCGTTTCCTGCTCGCGGGGCTCCCCTGCCTCGAACGCCTCGATGGCCGGCGCCAGACCCGGCGCCCGGGCGGCGGAGGAGCGCTCGCAACCGGGGCTTGCGGCTCGCGCGAGACCCCCAACGCGCGTTCGATCTCGCTCAGCGTCCGCTCGAAGTCATGGGTTTCGAGGATCTGCTCCCGTGCCGTGTAGCCCTCGCGGATGCGGCGTTCGGGATCCACGCGGTAGGCGTCGATGGCGGCTGCCAGCGCAATCGGGTCATGCGCCGGCGAGACGATCGTGCCGGTGCCCTCCCCGATCAGCTCCTCCGCGCCCTCGGCGGCGGTGGCGATGACGGGTACCCCTACGAGCTGGGCCATCACGATCGCCCGGGGCTCCCCCTCTTGCGGGCTCGGCGCGAACACCAGCAGGTCGCAGGCGGAGAGGAATGCCTGCACGTGTCCGCGCACGCTCGGGATGAAGCGAACGCGGTCGCCATAGGGTGCTGCGCGCGCGCGCAGCGCCTCCTCCCCCTCGCCCTCGCCGGCGAGGATCAGGAGCACGGCGCCCTCGAGATGGGCCATCGCGTCGATCACGACCTCGTTGCGCTTGCGGGGGTGAAGGCGCGAGATGCAGCCCACCACGAGCGTTCGGTCCCCCACACCCCACTGTTCGCGGAGCCGTACGCGGCTGAGCGCGTCGAAGGAGACCTCCTCGATGTCCATCAGGGCGGGTACGACCGTAACCTTCCGGGCGGGAACGCCGGCTTCGACCACCGTGCGCGCGGTGGCGTGAGAGATCGCTATCACGCGGCGCGCCCGCCGTGCGGCGAGTGCGTAGGCCCAGCGCGCCGGCCGCCTGCGCATCTGCGTCGGCAGCGGTCCCCACTCGGCCCACACGATCGTGCCCGTGAGCTCTGAGGGCAACAGCGAGCACAACAGCTGCTCCTTCTTGAAGTGCAGGAGCAGGGTGCCCACCGGTTGCTCGGCGCGTAGTACCCGGGCGATCCGCACAAGTATCAGGGGCGCCGTTCGCAGCAGGCGAGCCAAATCGCGTTGGGAGAGCTTCGGTCCGAGGTCGACCCGGTGCACGGCGAGCTCGGTATCGGCCGCGATCTCGGGCAGGTTGGTCAAGAGCACGACCTCGTGCCCGCGTGCGGCAAGCGCCTCAAGCAGGTCGACGTTGGCGTACTCCGCGCCACCGCGCTCGTTCGTCGTCTGCAGGGAGACGATGCGGTCGCGGTGGGAGCCGGGCGGATCCGGGTCCTCTCGTCCGTTCATACTCCCGCCTTATCGGCAAAAGCGCGGCCCAGCTTCAGTCCCCAGAAACGGTCCGAGAACGCGCCCGCCGGGCGCTTGCGGCCCGTCGTGCGCTGCCGGCGTGCCCCCGTATGTGTTCCCTGAGCGCGGGGTATCAGCGTCTAGGTGCTCAGCCCCCGCTCAAGCCGTCGTGGAACTGCGCCGATTGGGAGCGAACGCGACCGCAGGATCGACGAGGGAGATTTCATGGCCAGGATCATCGTGACGACCGATGCAACGAACGAGCACCCCGCTCCGGTGCTGCTTGACGAGAGCGTCTACTCCGTGCACCTCGACAACGACCACACCGCGGCGCAGCTGATCGAGCGGCTCGGCTGGGCGATCAACGACGCTGAGAGCACCCAGCACGCCGAGCGGGCGCTGTAGCCCTGCGCGCGTGGAGGATCCGTCTGCTGGCGCTCGCGGTGGCGCTCGGTGGAGTCGGAGTGGCCGTCGCCGGCGCGGCGGCGAGCCAGACCGCGTCCAACGGGCTCGCCTACTCGAGCGCGAGCGCTCACGTCGTCCAGCGCCAGCCTGCCGCCGGCTCCTGCCACGCGAATGGGTCCGGCCTGTACTCAAGACCCGATCTCCACTGCACGCCCGGGGCGCTGAACCCCGCCGTCACGCAGGCGACGATCCGATCGACGGTCTGCCGCAGCGGCTGGAGCTCGACCGTGAGGCCGCCCCTGTCGATCACCGAGCCCGAGAAGCTGGCGAGCATGGCCGCCTACGGAGACCGCGGATCGGCATCCTCCTACGAGTACGACCATGACGTCCCGCTGGAGTTGGGCGGCGCGGTCAACGACCCCCGCAATCTCTGGCCCGAGCCCGATTATCCGAGCCAGTCGGGCTTCTACCTGAACCCCAAGGATCACCTCGAGCAGGCGCTGAACCGGTTGGTGTGCGACGGCGAGATGACGCTGTCGCGGGCGCAGGGCCTGATCGCCGCCGACTGGGTGTCGGCCTACCACCGATACGGCTAGAGGTGGCGGCCCCGCTCCGGCGCGGGGTCAGACCTCCAGGTACCTGAGCACGACGCGCCCGAGCACCAGCACGTCGCCGTTGTGCAGGTCCATCTGCAGGATGCGCCGGCCGTTTACAAAGGTCCCGTTGGAGCTCCGATCGTCGAGCACCCTCACGCCCGAGCGGCGGTGATGGAGGATCGCGTGGCGCCGCGAGACGGAGGCCTCGTCGAGGTGCAGGTCGGCGGCAAGGCCGCGGCCGACGTGCGTGACGCCGCGCCCCAGCGGGATCAGGAGCGTCTCCTCGGGTCCCTGGACCTCGATGTAGCGACCCGGTGCCGCGGGCATCGATGGCGTGGCGTGACGGCGAATCCGCTCATCGAGGCATGAGATCGGATCAAATCTCTCAGTCAGCCCTTCGGCGGGGGCGGGACGTATGAGTGTCTGCGTGGCCATGCCTACAAGCTAACCCCCCGCCGCTCACGCTCACCTCAACGGTCCTGAAGAACTTCCGAAGCGTTTGTCCTCACCACGCTTCGCCCGGCGAAGCTCCCGGTCCCTTGGGCGACACGCCCTCCCCGGCGGGCGCGGCCTCGCGCGAGCGCCGCCGCCGCACGAACAGCACGAACAGCAGGCCGAGCACGACGATCCCAGCCCCCAGCAAGATCACCGCCACTGACGCCTTGGAGCTCTCGGGTGTCCAGAACAGCTGGCCGGCGATCGTCCCCCTGCGCGCGCCGACTTCGATCGGCACCTGCCAGTTGAAGATGAACGTGCGCTTGCTCTTGTTCTTGACCTCCGGAGGCACCGTCGGGGACATCCAGTGGATGCGATGGTCGTGCCATTCGAACTGGCCCGTACGGTCGACGACTTCCCACTTCGGCGGCGCGCTCGGATTGGCCGAAGCGGGAACCGTGACGTTGGCGTAGAAGTTGGTGTTCAGGTAGACCGCAGGAGAGCGCACGTTCTGCTCGGCGGTGCCGTTCGCCAGCACGCGCGCGTACGGCTCGCCCGAGTAGCCGTAGATCGTGACGGTTCGGCCGCTGTGGTTGGTCAGCAGCAGGCGGTCGGCGAACTCGAGCACCTGCAGGCTCAGCCCGGGCACGTTCGGGGTGATCGAGGTTATGTTGGAGCGGTAGTCGAAGCTGCTCCCCGGGTCATTGAACGGGCTTCCGCTCTCGGTCGAAAAGCTCGCCGTTCCGTTGCTGCTCTTAGCATCGGCGAGAGCCGGCGACGCCAGCAACAGGGCGCCGATCAGGAGCGGAGCTAGGCGGGGGAGCACGTGCCGGACACCGTAGCGGAGCTCATCCACCAGAGCGCCGAACCGAGCTCAGGTTCCCACCGAGGAGAGCAGCCACAGCCCGAAGCTCGTGAACGCGACCATCACCGCGAGCATCCAGTACTGGCTGCGCACGGCCTCTTCGGGATCGGGATACATGACCAGGGCGCGGTCGTGCGCGAGCGCAAGGCCGGCCACATGGCCGGCGATCAGTGCGGCCACCTGGACGTACCAGATCGCCGAGTAGGAGATGATGTGGTAGTCGATCTGGTAGCCGCTCGTGCCGAACAGGTTCGCGCCGTTGCCGAGCGGGTCGGAGGCGAGATAGATCATCGCCTGAGACTGCCAGATCAGAAACGAGAAGTAGTGGGCGACGAGATAGGCGAACCCGATTGGCACCAGCGTGTGGGCGAAGGCGTGCGTCAGCTGCCTTGTGTCATAGCGCGGACCAACGCTACGAACGCCTGCGATCCCGGCGCGGTAGACGGCGCGAATCAGGCAGATGCAGAAGACCAGACCCACCGAGTAGGCGAGCTCCTGGGCGGGCGTCTGGTTAAAACCCAGTTCGGAGAGCAGTTCGGCCAGTTTCGGCTCGAGGTTGCGCCACACCCCGCCGTTGCTGAAGCCGTCAAACGTCGTCGTGCCGATGATCGTGCAGATCAGGGCCACCGTGCCTGGCCGGATCTCGAGGTTGGTGATCCCGCTGAGCGGCCGGCGCAGGCTGAGAAAGCCATCCTCGTCCCTGAACACAGCCGACAGCCGAGAGAGGAGGTTGAAGTAGGTGCCAAAACCGTCCGCCCGCCCACTCCACTGCTCAACTCCGAACAGCGCCATCCCGGCGAGCATTGCCAGGAAGTACCCGAGCGACAGCGCCGCCAGCGTGGACGGCCGGTCGCGGTCGGCGGGTATGTACACGAGCTCGAGCCAGGCGAACCCCACGATCGTGGCCACCGACGGCCACATCCCGAGCCAGCTCGGGTAGCGAAGCAGCGGCGCCTGCGAGCGTCCTTTGCGGATTGCACGCACGAGCGCGCCGATCGCTCGTGCACAGCTCCGCCACGGGCTGAGCGCGCGGAAGAGGTCCCCGAACAGCACGCTCGCCACCGGGATGCCCACCCAGAACAGCACGTAGATGAACGTCGGCGAGAAGTTCGCGTTGGGGACCTGAGCCCCCGCGAATCCGCTGTAGAGCACGACCGCGAACAGGCCCACGCCCACCAGGCTCGCCAGCCATTCCAGCGGCGGCGGTAGCCTGAACAGCGCCCGCGCGTGCTCGTCCTGTAGCTGGGGCTCACGCCACAGCGTCGAGAGCGCCACGAACGAGATCACCAGCACGATCGCGGCGGCCCAGCTGAAGAGCCAGACGGGAATCGGCAGGTCCGCCTTGCCAACGATGCCGTGCGCCTGGGCACTCGCGGGAAGCGCCAGTGTCACGAGACCCAGGACGCCGGCGAGGGATAAAAGCAGGCGACCGCGCGGGACCCTCATGCCCGCGGGAGTCTATGGAAACAGTCCGGGGTGATCGCTGATTACGCGGCGCTGTCGCACCCTGCATGTGCATGCTGCGCTACGCACCCCGCCGGGAGCAGTGGTTATCCTCGTGACCATGTGCGCCGGCTGCGCAATGTGTGCCGCCTCGGCCGCGACCGGCTTTCGGACGTGGCTTCAGACCCATCACTTCGGCTGGCTAACGCCTCGGCGCATGCGGGCGCTCACGATCAGCGCGATGTGCGCGGCGGGGCTGGTCTCAACGATCGGCTTCAGCGGCTCGACGACCGCGCCGGTTCAGGCCGCCCCGCCGGCCGTGCACATCGCCGCCTCGCGGTGATCGCCCGCGCCGGCACTGCGTGCGGGTCTGCGTCCGGCTAGCCGCCCGCCACGGCCGGGAGGATCGTCAACTCCGCGCCGTCTGAGACCGGTGTCTGCAGGCCGTCCAGGAAGCGGATGTCCTCCCCGGCCAGGTACACGTTGACGAAGCGCCGCAGCGAACCGTCCTCATCGGATATGCGCAGGCGGAGCTCGTCGAAGCGCGCGAACAGGCCATCCAGCACCTCCTGCACGGTGGCGCCGTCGAGGACGGCCTCGGTCTCGCCGCCCGCGGCCGCCCGCAGCTGCGTGGGGATCTTCACAACCACCGTCATCAGACAGCTACCGCCTCGGGCACCCCGGCCTCGAACGCATCGACGCTGGGGGCGATCGTGTATGTCTCGAAGGTGTCCCTGACGGCGTCGAGCGTCTTCAGGCCCTCGCCGGTGATCACCAGCACGACGCGCTCGGAGGGGTCGATGTCCCCGCGCGCGGCGAGCTTGGCCAGCACGGCGGTCGTGACGCCGCCGGCGGTCTCGGTGAAGATGCCCGTGGTCTGGGCGAGCAGCGCGATGCCCGCCCGGATCTCCTGATCTGAGACCGCGTCGACCGAGCCGCCCGAGCGACGGGCCAGATCGAGCGCATAGGGCCCGTCGGCGGGGTTGCCGATCGCAAGCGACTTGGCGATCGTGTCCGGCTTCACCGGGCGGCAGACGTCCTGGCCCCCTGCGAACGCGGTGGCCACGGGAGCGCAGCCCTCGGCCTGGGCGCCGTTCATGCGGGGCAGCTCGCCCTTGAGCAACCCGAGCTCTGACCACTCCTCAAAACCCTTGGCGATTTTGGTGAACAGCGACCCGGAGGCGACCGGGACCACGCAGCGGTCGGGCAGCTCCCAGCCCAGCTGCTCTGCGATCTCGAACGCCAGCGTCTTTGATCCCTCGGCGTAGTAGGGGCGCAGGTTGACGTTCACGAACGCCCAGTCGCGCTCGGCCGAGAGCTCGGTGCAGAGGCGGTTG